>Ga0129333_10000078_pt1 | contig 58215 bp, 39 predicted proteins | sample CPB6_08_DNA_FD_94474 | JGI IMG/M metagenome (GOLD analysis project Ga0129333, IMG submission 94474) | Freshwater to marine salinity gradient microbial communities from Chesapeake Bay, USA - CPBay_Sum_0.6_0.8_DNA | ecosystem: Environmental > Aquatic > Marine > Coastal | place: USA: Chesapeake... | reverse complement strand
TGAGATTTTTGAGATTTTTGAGAATTTTGAAGTTTTATAATTTAATATTATAATAACTTATTATAACAATAGTATTATATAAGCAGAACTAATCACAAAACCCTTGACAAACCAGGATATAACTGGTATGATTACTAAGTAATCGATAAAAAACATCGAAATGACTGTCAAAAACTACCAAGATCTTCCTTCTTCTGCTATCAAAAACATTGTAATTGATACTGAGAAGAATACTGTCTCAGTTGAATACTATAGTTCTGCTAAGAACTATACTTATTCTACTGAAGATGCTGATAGTTTTGATCAACAATTGCTTGCTGAATTCGACTCTGAGGATATCTCAGTGGGTCGATTCCTCAATCAGAGTGTTAACGAAGGCACTCTGAAATTGCTGGTTGACTGACACTACCACAGATAAATATGTTTGTCAAGGGGTATTGACACCAATTTGGTTATCAATATCTCTTACAGACGATTCTAGACACCTCTCAGAACACATTTCAATCGATGGCTAAACAAAAGGGCGGCAACTTCAAAGAGAATTTCTATAACGAATTCGACAATTTTGATGAACAAGAATTAGAGATGCAATATGGCGTAAAAGTGCAAAACAAGGGTCGCACACCAAAGAAACAGAAAAAGTTGAAATTTGATGGTGATTATGAATATTAAACCTGTGGAAAACTAATCAAAGTTTTCCACAACCCTGTGGAAAACTATCATAAGCCCCCCTAATGTGACCCATAAGTTTTGGTGATCGTTAGGGGGGTTGACTTTTGCCCCGATCTGCCCCATACTATGAAAGTCAACACAAACGACCCATGCGAAAGATCGAACGCCTGATGAACGATGCTATCACCAATGAGCGTGATTGGCAACTCGATAACACCATGGTGAGCAACCAAGATGGTGTGAGTTTTGTATTCCTTCACGGCAACAATATCGCCCAGATTGGTGATACCTGGATTCGCCTGTTTGATGGCGGTTGGCAAACCAACACCACCAAATCTCGCCTGAATGCTATTCTTCAGGCACACGGTTGTGAGGGTGAGCGTGTGTTTCAAAAGAAAGGTGAGTGGTTCATCACTGTAAACGGCGACGCTGTTCCTTTCTTCTCGGGTATGCGTCTTAACTGACAATTGCCCCACTATATACAAACAAACCAATGGAGGAATTCTCAATGACAACCGCCGAAATGTATCAGGAGATTGTTGAGCAAGAGATGGCAGACATTTTTCTAGATGGTGATAGTTTGATCGTTGAAGATTACTCATGGGATGATGTCATCGATGAGGCATACGATATCTGATATTGTGCCAGTTTGAGAAGTGGCACAGCATCCTCCCAAACCCCTAGATGCTGTGCCATACTAACAGAGTCAAAGCAAACGACACATGAACAAAGCAGAATTGATTGATGCCTACGCCCAGCAAGTTCTTGATAACATGGACATGAAAACGCTGGAGATGTATGCATACGACATGCTAGTTCAGTGCTTCAATGATTATACTGAAGAAGAGTTAATCACTGAGGTTTCTGATCACTATCCTGAACTGCTGGAGGGTTGATTATGTTGTTTCAAGTTACTGCAATCGAGTTTGATTTTGACGAAGATGATGACTTCCCCGAGCATAACTTTAGCAACATTACTGATGAGACCATTGGTATGATTTGGGAGGCAGTTGATGAAGATGATCTAATTGAAGAGATCACATGTGCAACTGGTTGGTGTATCAAATCGATTGACTATCGCCATGTGTTAGTGTAACAAACTGGGCGGCCGCCTGGGGTCAGTTGGCAAGGTGGCACACTAGCACGTTGGCCGCGGCCGCCCTGGCTCTATACTGATCAAGTCAACCACAAACGACACATGTTCAAAGCATTCACCCTGGGCTCGACTGCCATCTCTCGCATGACCGCCGATCCTATCACGGGCACCGTTCGCGTTCGCTATCGTGGTGGCACGAAGTTCTACCGCTACGAGAACGTATCGCGTCGCGCCATCATCAAGATGCTGATCAAGCCGCCCGTGAGCATGGGTCAGTGGGTGAACTGTCACTGCAACGCTCGCTGAGCGCCTGCTGACCCTGTAGACTAATCACATCAGCAAACGACCCATGATCAACCGCCCTCGCATCATCGCTTCCCTGCTCGCCATGTTCACCGCCGAGCATGGCACCTGCCCCCAGTGGCTAGTAGATCTGCACCACCGCTCTGATGATGAGACGCTGGTGGCTCGCCTTGCCAATTGGCGTGCCAACTATCCTGCCCACTACCAGCAGCACGGCATCTATGTGATGTGACAGTCGGCAAGGTGGCCGCGGCCGCCCCGATCCTACCACCTGACCCTGTAGACTAACAGCATGAAACAAACCCACTACAACCCCTACGCTCAGCAGATCCTCGACAAGGGCCGTGATCTGCCCAAACCCCCGAAGTTCGATGGCAAGGTGCCCGCTCGCTTCGCTGATCGCTTCAAGACCTACGAGGCGTACCAGGAAGCGATGGCAGATTTTCTCAACGGCATGTGACACTCTACAAGGTGGCACACGCCACCACCAAACTCCCATCCTGACCCCTTAGACTGATCAAGTCAACCAAACAAAGCAAATGACCGTGACTCTCACCTCTAACTACAAAGAAGTTCTCGCTGCTGCTACTGTAGAGAAGATCGACGAATTGCTCGATGAAAACTATGCTCTCGACGACATGCTTGAGTTCATCGACGAGCGTAATGAGACCAACTTCGTTGCATACTATGAAGAGTATGTGCGTTGTGGTGAAGCAATCGGTTACGAGGCAGTTGATGCCCTGATCGATGAAATGGGTAGCGTTAGCGACATCGAAGGATGTGATGATCGCTATCGTGGTTGCTACTCTAGCGAGGCAGACTTCGCTGAGGAATACTATAGCGAACTCTACGAAGTTCCCTCTGCTCTGGTGATCGATTGGCAGGCAACGTGGGATACTTCGCTGCGCTACGATTTCACCTCTTGTGATGATGGCACTTCGTACCGCTCGACTCACATCTTCAGCGACTATTGAGTGACGGTCTAGGGAGTGGCACACGCTGCTCCCTTTATCGTATCCGCTGCCTGTAGACTGATCACATCGAAACGAACCCATGGCAAACCTCATCCGCCTCACCCTGATCGCCGCCATCCTGCTGATGTTCTCTCAAACGATCGGCAGCGTGATCAGTCTCGCCCAGACCCTTGACCGTGTGACAGCAGAGAAGGTGGCACAGATCGCCGCCGTTGACTGACGCCGACCCTGTAGACTGATCACATCGAAACGAAACGACCGATGACCATCACCGAAGCGAATCAAATCTGGTTTGACTGCTACCAGAGCACCGACCTCTCCCTGTGGGATTCCTACACTAGCGACCAGCGCCTGCAGGCAATCCAGACCCGTGACCGCCACGCCAACGGCGAGGGTCAGTGGGGCATCTGGAACATCAGCGACCGCGACTGAGGGGCATCGCCTCTAGACTGACAGCACACCACACAGGAGACAGACCGATGATCATGAGCATGGCATCCGATCTCAAGACCCGCGAGATCGTATGGGCAGGTCGCAAGACTGAGACCTCGCCTCAGACCATGGGCAACGATCTGCCCATCACCGTAGAGGCAACCTGGCTGGCAGGTGCCTTCGCTGATCGCTTCGCTGATGAGGCGATCGCCGCTCTGCCCGCCTTCTCTCACGACGACTGACCCATGAAAAAAATCGAACGCGAGCGCAACGCCCTGATGCAGGCATACGGATACACATGTATCAGGCAGTCGTCTCACATGGTATGGCGTAACGCAGCAGGGCAGACGGTCACCACCAGCAAGACGCCCAGCGATGTGAACGCCCTGCGGCAGGTCGAGCGCCAACTGCGCCGTCTGGCATCCTAGCACACTGCCCCTTCGGGGGCAGTTATTTTATAACGATACCGTTATAGCGGCGCGGCCGAGCGAAAAGTCATAGATACTATTAACCTACAAAACTTTGAAAACGCTCGATCATTTACACGCTCAGAAAAAAAATTTTTCCCAAACAAAATGACTCAAAAAACCTCGATAGACTCTGTGCCCCCTTGGAAATCTGGAGTGACCGTTTGTAACCCCCAAAGCACCCGAACCACACTGGTTGAGGAATTCGGATATATTTGGATAGTTTCAAAGGAATTAATTAAATTGCAATGGCAGGGGTTGACATCCTTCAAAAGTCTTGCTAGAATCCTTGTAGAAAAAGACAACCTGCATAAATCATGAAAAAACTTCTATGTGCCGCCCTTGGTCTCGCAGTGATGCCGAGTGCTGTGTTTGCAGCAAACGCACAAAATTTGAATAATGCCACCGAGTATTCCGATAAACCGTTCGGGGCAACCTATAATCTGCCAGGTGGCGGCAAGGGATACTTTGCGAGTATGCCAGGTATTAATGCTTGGATGGAGAACATGGATAATGCTTTAAGGGGATCGCAAGTTGCCCAGGCATTTGGAGCACAGGGATCAACTCAATATCACCCTCCGAGTTTCTTTCAAGGTGCTGGCGGTCCTGTCGTTGTTCCTCCGACTGTAATAAATACGCCAGGAACCCAATCTCGTGAATGCCGTCGCAAGCGTATTACAATTGCGTTGTTCTTTGAGGTTGACAGCAGCGATTGTTAATGGAACAACTTCACCACATTATAATACTTTCTGCGGAGAACATAATTATTTTTTGTGGTGATAGAGGAACTCAGAGAGCATTAGAGTTTCACATAAGAAGCGAATTTGTGCAGGCGGTAAGTTATTGCCAACACAAGTTACTTCCCAAAGATATTCACTATTCTTGAATATATAATTGTGTCTTGCGATTATTTTAATGAATAAAGTATTTGAATCTACAGTAGAATATAATGAAGATTTTAGTGAATATTATATTACGATTCCCGACGAGATTATCGATTCGGTTGGGTGGGAAGAAGGTGATGTGCTAGAGTGGAGACTCAACAAAGATGGCACTATTTTACTTGAAAGAATTGACGAAGATTTCGTTAACTACGTAGGAGATGAAGAAAATGAAGATGAATAGAATTAACTACAAAGTTGTCAACAAGGATGGTAAAGTTCTTGATGACGTTGAATTTAATGATTATGACAAGTTAGCAGATCATATGCTTGAGATGGCTGACAAGTATTATCAAGGTGTTTATACTGTTGATGATAAAGTCAATATTTCTGCTTTTGACGAGGCTGGCAATATTATGTACGAAGATACTGCCAGTTTTGGCGGTAGTTCAGAATTAACTGGAGAGATTGAAGATGAGCTCAGAGGAACTGCAGGTCAAGGATTTGGCAATTCAACTGCTGAGTAAGATCGATAAACTTGACGAACGTTTGAGTCGTTTGGAGAAGAAGGTTCCTGAGTCTTTTGATATCTTTTACCGCGCTCCGACAAAGGAGAAGCATGAAAAATTGAACGTTGTTCTAGATGATTTACACATGCGTCTAAATAAATTGGAAGGAGAAGTGCAAGGAGAATGACTCAAATCGGTTTCTTATCAAACTTTAATGTTACATATGGTCTTGCCGATTTTTCTCTTGCTGGTAGAATACCTCCGATCGTTACTCCAAATCAATTACGACCTAATTTAATTAATCCTAGGAAGCTAATTGAAAACAGGAAATACTCCGACAATCCAATACAACCATATGTAAGCACATATGATTTGTTTAGTATACCTATTACATTTGAAGTAGATCCAATTGAGGAGGCAATTGCAGCGGCATATAACACGATTCCAACAATTGTCTCCGTCACTGGTCGAATGACTAATTGTGTTTTTGAATCTCCTTTACCTCAAGATGGAGATAAAAGAACAGAAGTTGATAGTAAAGGAAAGATTGTAACTAAAGGAATAAAATTAGCATCCGCTGGTAGTGCAATTTGGTCTGTTGGGGCATTTCAGGAACCGTATGTGTTAGGTCCGTCAAATGTTCCAGAAGCAAATCGTATGGATAATCCTTTAGGAGTTACATACTCAACGCCTGGAAGTTTTGTTGGTGGCACTGGATTTGGTTCTGGAAATGTTGGAGGGTTTGGAGAATCTGTCACTTATACTTTTGGTGGATATTTTACGGAAAGAAACTTCTTTGACCGTGAATGGATTGTTCAATGGGGAAAATATTTTGTTAAGATAGATTGTTTTGGTGTTTATGTGCTAAAACCTACCGTAACAAAGAATCCATTAAGCGTAACAGATCCAACTGATTGGGTTAGTATCGGTGCATGGACTCCAGACGAATTCTATCAAAGAAATATTTCTTTGGCAAATAAATTCGATGGTCCTGTTGTAGAGACATTTATTTCTGGTGCTAAGGAAATTTTAAAATATAAACCATCAGAAATCGGTAGTTTACGATATTATTTTGTGTTTACAACTGAAACTCTAGCAGGACCATTTACATTAACATCAACACATTTGGCAAACTTAACTGTTAAATATAATCAGGATACAGGTGCTGAACGTTTACGATTTACTCAATTAAAATTGAATCGAAAACGAACTACCTTACCAGAATGGTTATTAACAGTCTTGACAACTATACTAGGAGTACAGTAAAATGGGAAAGCCAGCAGTAGTTGATGCAGCAAACATGACCAATCACACGAGTTTTACTCCTTCTGGATTAATTCCTATTCCTGGTCAAGGGTTTTCTCCTAATGTTTTCATTGAAAATAAACCTGCTGTTCCTGCTGGCAGTAAATTTATCGTTCATGATATTCCAACTGATGTGGTTAGTGTATTAATTAGACCTCCACACAATGATATTGTGCTCGATGGATGCCCAAATGTCTTCGTAAACGGAAAACCAATGGGTAGAGTAGGAGATAAAATATGTGCTCCACCAACATTTTACCCAGCACCATTATCTCCTGCTGGATTTTTAAGAGCTGGTGCTCTTACAGTTACAGTTCCTGACCTACCAGGATTACCAATTTTCACACCTTAATTATATTACTATGGCAAAAGCAAAGATCGGTCTCGTAAAAACTAACTATGTTCCTGGCAAACCCAAGCTTACCAGTCAAGGAAGGTCGAAAAATACCAACCTTTCCGCCACTTCCCGTAATGGTCGTAAGAAAAGGTATCGTGGGCAAGGTCGTTGAAGACTTCTAAAAGACAAAAAATGCTATAACTAGCACTATGACGACGATTTTTTGCTTATTTTTAGCAAATTATCGTCGTTTTTTGCAATTTTCGGGATAGCAACCCCGTAAAAAGTTCTGTTTTACACCTTTTTTGGAGAAAAACAGATGGCAAAATACCAAGTTGACCGAGATATTTCCTACATGAAGGAAAATTGGGGCACTACAAAGTTAATTACAGACTATGGAGTGCTATCTTCGTCATCACAATCAAAGAAAAATGATCCACCAATAGATAGAATGTCAAGACCTTGTGGTGGCAAGGGTGGTTTTGATGATTATGTCGAGAGGTGGCACTGAATCTATGCTCATAGGGGTATAAATAATGTTATAAATATGGTATTTTTATGCCTGTTAGTAGATCTTTCAAAGATATCAGCGTAACGTTTGATAAAAACTTTGTGACCAATGATCTAATGGTTACAAAAAATTTCAATGCTATTAAACAATCAGTGCAAAATCTGATCGTAACCGTTCCTGGCGAAAGATTCTTCAACCCCAACATCGGCAGTAGAATCACCGATTTACTTTTTGAACCCCTAGATTTTATTAATGCAAGTTTGGTTAAGAGTGAAGTAGAATATACAATCAAGGCATTTGAACCAAGAGTCAAATTGACTGATGTTATTGTTGATGAAAATTATGATGATAATGGTTATGATGTAACAATCGAGTTTGAAGTGATTGGGTTGCCAGAAAAAACCGAAACGTTAACCCTATTTCTAGAAAGAACTAGAGCATAAGTAAATGGCATACAATCAGTTAACAAATTTAGATTATTTTGATATAAAAGTTGCTTTGAGAGATTATCTCAGAGCAAACTCAGATTTTACTGATTATGATTTTGAAGGTTCTACATTAGGAATGCTTCTTGATGTATTGGCATATAACACCTATTATTCGGCATTTAATGCCAATATGGTTGTCAACGAAGCATTCCTTGACTCTGCTACCGTAAGAGACAACGTAGTATCATTAGCGAAGCAATTAGGATACGTTCCTAGATCTGCAGTTGCCGCTTCTGCTGCTATTGATTTAACTCTAAGCATTGCATCAGGAACTACAATCCCAGAAACAGTATTTCTTAAAAGAGGAAATGCTTTTATCTCGATTGTAAATGATCAAGTTTATCAGTATGTTGTATTGGATGACGTGAAAGCATCTGTTCTTCCAAACAATACTGCATACTTTCCTTCTCTAAAAATATACGAAGGATCGTTTGTTACTAACTCATATAATGTAACATCAAATGATCAATTTAGCGTTATTTTAAATAATGCTGGTATTGATACATCATCGATTAGAGTTAGAGTATTTCAAGGATCTGGATCTAGCACTTTTGAGAAGTTTGTTCAATCCGATAATATTCTAAACGTAAGCCCAACATCACCTGCTTATTTTGTAAATGAAATTGAAGATGAAAATTACAAGATTACATTTGGAGATGGTGTATTTGGAAAAAAATTAGTTCAAGGTCAAATTGTAGAGATTAGTTATATTGTAACTAACGGGCCAGATACAAACGGAACTGCTAATTTTACTTTCAATGGTGTTGTAACTGATATTTCAGGAAATACTAATTTTATTGCAACGGTTAATAACATTACTGTTTTAACAAGAGCATTTGGTGGAGCAAATATAGAATCAGTTGATAGTATTAAGATCAATGCTCCAGCAATGTATGGCACTCAGAACCGTGCTGTAACCGCCACTGACTACACTTCTATCATTCGTAGAGTATATCCAGTAGCAGCAGATATTATTACATATGGTGGAGAACAAGCAGATCCGCCTGAGTATGGAAAAGTTAAGATTGCTATTAAACCAAGAAATCTTTCATACTTATCATCGTATACGAAGAAAATTATTCTTGATGAGTTGAGAAAATATTCGGTTGCTTCGGTTATTCCAGAAATTGTTGATGCATCGATTATTTACATTGAAATGTATTCAAGAATTTTTTATGATGCAACCGTAACTACATCTACTGCCGATGCCTTAAAAGCAAAAGTTATAGAAAATATCAATAAGTATATTGCTAGTTCTGATACAGAAAAATTTGGTGGCAAGTATCGTTATAGTAAATTTGTGAGTGTGATTGATAGTTCAGAAAGATCTATCAAATCAAACTTAACTGATATTGTTATGAGAAAGGATTTTTATCCTTCGTTAAATAATAAAGCATACTATGAATTTTGTTTTAACAATCGTTTTGCTATTGATTTAGATGTAAAAACATTGACATCTACAGGATTCAAAGTTCAAGAGTTTCCTCAATATACTGTTTATCTTGAAGATCGTGATGGAAAAGTTGTTTTATATCGACTTGATTCACAGACTTCGGAAAAAATTGTTCTAAACAACAATCAAGGTATCATTAATTATGAAAAAGGTGAAATTCAGTTATATAATTTGACAATTATTGATGGAAGTTTTGATGATGACAAAATTGAAATACGTCTAAAACCAGAATATAATGACATTCTCGCAAAGAGAGAAGTATATTTAGATGTAGATATTGACAAAAGTATTTTCACCCTTATTCAAGAGTAGAATAAATGGCATCCAAGGTAAGAAATCTATCTGCTTTAATTGACAAGCAATTACCAAATTTCATCTCTACAGAATATCCAAAGTTCACTGCTTTTTTACAAAAGTATTATGAACAATTAGAGTTACCTGGACAACCATTAGATCTAATCAATAATCTCTCTAAGTATAGAGATATTGATACGTATGAAACCAAAATTTTACAGGAAAATACTACTTTAGTATCAAATATCAACCCAACAGATACTGTAATTACTGTTGCTGATACTAAATCTTTTCCTAGCACTAATGGGTATATTTTAATTGACGATGAAGCAATCTTTTATCGTTATAAAACATCAAATACTTTTGTAGGTTGTTATAGAAATATCAATGCAACTACAAAATTAGGAGATCTTTACAATAAACCAGATATTAAAACGGTTGAATATGAAGATTTAGGGGAGGGTAAAACTCACCTATCAGGGAAAGTTGTATCTAATATTAGCAACTTATTTTTATATGCGTTAGTTAAAAATTTTGAAAAAGAATATCTAGGTTCTTTCCCAGAAAAAGATTTAAAGAGTCAAGTTGATAAATCTTTACTAATCAAAAACATTAAAAAGTTTTATGCTGCGAAAGGAACAGATCAATCAATTAAATTTATTTTTAATTCGATTGTAGCGAAAGATGCTAGTGATATTCCTACCGTATATTATCCCAATCAAAGCACATATAAGACATCTAATGGTGAATGGATCAATAAGTATGCATTAAAAGTTAAAGTTCTCTCGGGAGACATTAATAAAATTGTTGGGGAGAAATTAATTCAAAATCAGAGTCTATCTGATGCATCTATTAAGAATGCTTTTGGGGTAGTTGATAATATTGTAGATATTGGAGATGGATTTTATGAAGTTATTTTAGGAACTGATACAGTAGTAGGTGAATTTTCTGTAGCAAATAGAACTTATCTAACAAAATCAGTAACTAATACACAATCTGTTAATAGTAAGATTAATGTTTACTCTACCGCTGGTTGGTCTAATACGTCTGGAAGTGTTATTGTCGGAAATGAAGTAATCGTCTTCAAGAATAAAAATATTAATCAGTTTGAAGTAGAATCTAGAGGATCTACACCCCAATACCATAACGTAAATACTATCGTTTATGACAATACGCCAGTATTTTCTTCATATATTGATAATAATGGAGCAACTCAGCAAGTAAGATTAATAGTTTTTGGTATTTTATACAATTTAACACCTTCTTCCTTAAAAGCACACTCAAAAGAAGGAGATTTTATTCAAATTTCTGAACCAGGATTTGAAAGTAGAGACAATATTCTTTTTGATAGAATTTCTGGTAATTACAGATGGTTAATTAATGAAAATAATACAAATCCATCTTCAGCAAACACTACAATAGATTCAGATCTCTCGGAAGTTCTAGCAAATGTTTCTGCTATTTTTGAAGATGATCAATATTACTACATTACATCTTCAGGATATCCAAGTCATGATATTGGAAAGACTAATTGGAATATTACTTTAAAAGATCAACAAAAATTAAAATTAATTAGGAAATATCCAACTAGAACTACTGAGATTTATAAAACTCAACCCAATGAGGTTGGTATTTTAGTAAATGGAACAACTGTAAGAAGTTATAAAGACACTGATCAAAATTTAGTTACTTTTGGTGAAATTACAAGCGTTGAAGTAACTAATAAAGGTAGTGGTTATAGAGATGTTCCATATGTTTTGATACAAGATGGTTCTGGAGAAATAGTTGCCAAAGGAAAGGCAGTATTGAGTGGAGAAGTTATTGATAGAATTGATGTTTTAGAATCTGGTTCGGGATTCTTTCCTCCCGTTCCAAGTATTACAATCACATCAGGAAGAGGAGCTGTAGTAGAAGCAGTAGTTACTGGAGATAAAGTATCTAAATTAAAAATCATTAATCCAGGCGAATATTATTCAACTCCACCAAAAATTATCATTAGAGATTCTCTCGGTAAAGGAAGATTTGCTAATTACACTGCTGTAATCAATAATGCTGGGCAAATAGTTGATTTTATTCAAAATGACGCTGGTAAATTTTATACCCAGCAAAATGTATCAGTTGAAGTAGTTCCAGTTGGTTCTGGAGCAACAGCTGTATCAGTTGTTAGAACATGGAGAAGAAATTTAGTATTTAAACACGCTAATTCTTTAGATATTAATTATGGTTATTATTTCCAAAATAATGATCCTTCTATTGGATATGGATATTCTTATCTCGCAAATCCAAAATCATTAAGATATGAGCTAGGTGATAACATCTCTTCATTATTTGTAGAAACATCTCCTCTAGTTCATTCTCCCATTTTAGGATATGCTTTTGATGGCAATCCAATTTATGGTCCTTATGGATATTCTAATTCTTTGGATTCTAATAGTGCTGTAGCAAGAATGACTTCTAGTTATTCTTTGAAAACTAACAGACTTGATGGTCCTTCAGTAGATACATATCCATTGGGTTCATTTGTTGAAGATTTTAAATATAATCATAGATCTGGATCTTTAGACGAAAATAATGGCAGATTTTGTGTTACTCCAGAATATCCTGCTGGAACTTATGCATATTTTGTAACTGTATCTGCGGATAATACTCCCGTATATCCTTATGTCATAGGAGATAACTTTTATTCTTTACCTGTTGATTCTAATTATAATAAAGTTATATCCCAAAAGGATCTTCCAAGAAAAGTTAGAAGATTAATAACAGACAAAACTCCCGAAAATGGTTCTGGAGTGTTAGCATACGTAGAATCAATTAATTCTGGTTCATTGAGCGGTGCAATTGTAGAATCTTCCACCAATACATTTTCTGTTGGTAGTGTAGTAGATATAGACTACACAAATACGGATGGATCAAATGCAGTTGCTCAGGTTTCATCATTAAAAGGTAAAAATGTAGTTTCTATCGAATCTCGTCAAACAAAAGCATTAAAAATTACCACAGAAAATCCCGCATACTTTTTTGAGAATGATATCATCACACAAGAAGTAACTGGAGCAACTGGTCAAGTTATTTCTAATGTTTTTGATGATAAAACTATAGTTTTGAGAAATGTATCTGGAACTTTTAATACTACCAACGAACTATTTTCTTCTATTAATGTTATAAACGTTGTATTAGATAAACCATCAGATTATTCAGCAAATTCTACCGTTTCATTAACAAATGGAAAACAAGTAGTCATTTTAAAAGTTCAAAGTAACAGACTTCAAGTATCATCCAATCCATTTGTAAATGGAGAACCAATTGTTTTTAGTAATACATTTTCAAATATTATTGCTAATCAAATTTATTATGTCGTAAATGCCGAACCAAATAGATTTAAAGTTGCTACTACTTTGAATGGTTCGCCAATAACATTAATAAACAACAATTCTCCTGGATCTGTTGCAACTAATCAAAAAGCAAAGGGAACAATTCTAGAATCTACTACTTTCAGAAATTCTATAAAAGTTCGCGTTTTACAAGGTCAATTTACAACTGAACAAGGATATTTCTTAAGAAGTTCTTCTATTAATGACAGTGTTGGTGGAAAAATCGTAACGATATTCAATTTAAGTTCTGATATCAAACCAATTGGTATTAATAATAATATTGCCATTTTAAAAACATCCGAAGATCACAAGATCGGTCAAGGAGAGAATTTTACAGTTAATATTAATCCTAATGATTCAACAACAGAGACTACTATATTTGTAAGAAAAAGGATTTATCAAACTGTTTCACTTAATGCTCCAAATTATAATAAAAAATTAAGTGATACTGGTATTGGTAATCTATTTGTTTTGAATAATGGTAGTTACAAAAACAATAATCAAATTGTCGGTGACTATGCTTCGACTACATCTGGTAATGGAACATTTACTAATGTAGAATTAATTTTTGCAGACATCTCAAAATGCAGAGATTTTGAAGGTAGAATAGTAGGAAATTCTGAATTAGCAACAATTGGTAGACCAGGAAATGTTGATAATGCACGAGCAACTATTAGTGTCACAAATGGAGTTGTGACTAATATTGTTTTAACTTACAAGGGAAAACAATATAAGAGAGGTGATATTTTAACAGTTTCTCCCGCTTCTCTCGATAAAGGAGGAACATCTACTAGATCTTTACTTTTAGACGTTCAGCACGTTGGATTTGGTGTAAATGATACTACTTTATATCTTTCCGATGTAAATAATATTTCTGAAAATGACTACCTTTTAGTTGGAGATGAAGTTGTTAGAGTAACTTCAGTAAATATTCCAAACTCATATGTTATAGTTCAAAGAGGTCAATACAATACTACCATCAAAGAACATTTTAATAATGAACTTGTCACAAATTACTTAAATCAATATACATTGCCTTCTAACTATCATTTAGGATTAAGTGATGCTGATGGTTATGTATTAAATTACGATTTAAAAACTCAGAAAATTACTGTTGTTTATAATGTTTCTAGAACTTTAGAAAATATTAATCCATTAGTTCCAAATTATGCTTTCTTTGATGATAGTGATCCTAAGAAACTAGTTACTGTAAAGGATAATATAGAACCTGCAGCATATAAGTTTGAATTTTCATATGATGGAGTAAATTGGGAAAGAAACCCTGTATTAAAATTCCAAAATTACTACAAGTATAAATTAGATACCTCTCATTTTAGTTTGAGAGATAGTTTCATAGAATTTTCTCCAAGCGGCAATTTTAATATTCTAACAGTTGAATCGAAACCAAATAATATTCTTCCAGGAAATGCGGGATCATTCACTACATTTAAATCTGGTTTTGGTGCCGTAATTGCATCCAACCAATTTAATAATAAAACATTAGCAGATTTTAATACTTTCTTCTATTTCGATAAAAATAAAATTATTGATTCAGATAAATCCTATGTAAGAATCATTGAAGATCCTTTACAAGGAGAAAAAACTGCAGATTACGTTACAAACAACGAAATTGTATATGAATTAACATCTATACCACAATATGATGGTTCAGGAACCATATCTTATACTACTACATCAAAATCTGCTATTGGAGAAATTAATTCTGTTTCTTTGTTGAATCAAGGAACAGGATTTAATGAATTACCAACTGTATTAGGAGTAAGACCAGCACCAAGTAATGAGTGTGTTGCAAGAGTTGTTTGGAATTCTCAATTTAAAAATATTTCTTCTATCGTTATAGAAAATCCTGGAAAAAATTATATAGAACCAAAAGCAATATTGTTAAATGCTACTGGAAAATTTGCAGAATTTAGTATTGTAAAAAATAGTGATGGTTCTATTGCTGGAGTAATTACTAAGAACAAAGGTATTGGTTATACAGTTGCTCCAGAGATCAGAATTATCGAAGCGTCTCCTAAAATTTATTTTACATCATCTACGATAGGTCAACCTAAGAATGTAAAAATTATTTTTAATGGAAAAGATTTTATCAAAGATTCTACCATTTCTAAGAAGTTCACATCTAATAAAATTCTTCTATTAAAAAATATTCAGGGAAATGGTTATAAAGATGGCGAACAAATTGTTCAAAAAGAAAATAATATAGTAATTGCTATTGGATATGTTGCTAAGAAAGGTTGGAAAAAAGGAACTAATATTTTAAGAATTGAGAGAGTAGAAGGTGAATTTAAAAATAATCTTCAAATTATAGGATCGTCTGATAATACTACAGCAACACTAGTTACTTCTTACGAATCAGAGTTCCATCCAGATATAAAATCTTATTTTGATAATTTAGGGTTCTATGCTTCTGATAGATCTAAATTAAATTCCAATTATCAAAAAATAGCTGATTCATATTTCTATCAAGATTACTCTTATGTAATCAAGTCAAAGACACCGATAGATGTATGGAGAGATTTAATCAAGCAAACTGTTCATCCTGCAGGATTTCAGTTATTTGGAGAGGTTTCTATTGAATCCCAGGGAATCAATAGAATCAATCCCATCCAACCAAAAATTTCTCACACTAGCGTTATTGAAATATGGGATCCTCAAAAGAATAAGATTACAGTAGAAAATACTTATAGAACTATTACCCAATCATCTATTAGAGTTAGTGATACTAATGTTCTTAGAGGTAGGGGATCCGTTGTTGCATCCACATATGATACTGGAGAAACTCTAGCATATGAATTTAAATTAACACCAGATTTTAATGGTTATTTTAATTCAAATGGAAATAGAGCAGGAACAACAACATTTACAATAACATTGTTGGGTTCTAATACTCCTTATTCTGTCAGTAGCGAAGAAAATATTATTTTATCATTAGATGGAATTGTTCAAGAACCAGGAGTATCATATACTGTTTCTGGAAATCAACTAACATTTTCTAAAGCTCCATTAGGATATAGAAGTGTTTTTGGAAATCCAATTACGTTTGCTCAATATAAAGAGGGAGTTGATAGTCCTCCACAAAAGATTATTGGAAGAATTGTTAAATTTAAAGATTCTAGTTTAAATAATCAATTCTTCAGAAAATTAAAAGATATATCTACACAATTTAATAACGTTAAGAAAGAATTTGATTTATATTATGAAGATAACACACCAGTTAATCTATCTTCAGGTGAAAATTTATTAGTTGCTATAGATGGAGTTATTCAGCAAGCAGGAAGCACACCACTATTACCATTAGATAGAGCATATTACATCAAGAGAACCTCTATTCCCAATAAAATAGTATTTGTAGAACCACCAAGAATGTTTAATGATATTAAGCAATCGTTCTATGCATATTCTGTTGGTGGATATGAAAGATTAACGTTAGACAAAATTTATATCGATGGCGTTAGAAAAGGACCATTTTTATTGAAGTCTGCAGTTTCTGGTAAGACGGTGACTGTTGATGAAGATCTCAATGTTTTAGTTTTTGTTGATGGTGTTTTACAGAAGAGAAACAAATCATATGTAATTCGTGGAGCAAATATTTCATTCACCGAACCTATTGATCCTAACCAAAAGGTTAATATAATTTATCTTTATGGTAGAGATTATGTCAAATCTTTAACATCTTTTAACTATGATAATATTCCATTCTTAAATGAATATGAAATTACGGTATCTGGAAATTATACTAGTGAACCAACAAAGATTCTCTTAGATTCTCCAATTAGATCTGATTATGCTTATGGTTATGTTAAAAGTGTCAGATTTAATGGAACAAATAGCATAATTACTGTTCAAACAGACAACAGAAAATTTGCTTTGGGAGATGATTTAATAATTACAAACATTGCAGATTCTTTCTATAATTTAACTATCAATGCATCTAGTATAATTTCAATCTCGGATTTTGTGAGAGATGAAAATTCTCAAGATGTTTTAGCAAAATCAAATATAGCTTGGTTATACAAAACCGCGAAAGATCCAGAAAGAGGATTTTTGAGAAAGGGAGATTTCATCAAAATCGATGGAGAAACAGATTATAGAAAAATATTAAATATTCCCAACGTAGCAACAAAAACTGATTATCGTGATACGGATACTTTAGGTTATTATGGAAAAATATCTACAACAAATTATAATGGAACCCCAATAGGAGAAGGATTAGATATTGTTGCTCAGATTCAGAATGGAAAAGTGATTTCTTTATTATGGAATCAAAAAGATTGGAACACGTTTGAAACTAAAAAGATTTTACCGTCATCACCTGGATATGGTTATGAGACTGCACCTCAATTAATTTTTGTTTCCCAACCACTAAAAGACGAAGGAGGATCAATTATATCTCCCGCTCAAGGTGGTGGAGCAAAAGCATATGCAGTTGTTCATGATGGAGAAATAATTGATATTGTTCTATATGACCAAGGTAGTGGATATATATCCCCACCTAGAGTTTTTGTTGCTCGTGGTTATGATGTTTTAAGAAAAGGAAGAAGCGTAGAAACAAATAAAATCTATGTGGGGATGTCTCCACAACTAGATTTAGCAACATCACTTTATGTTTCTACTGGTGATAGACTTGATGCTGATTTACCTCCACAAGTTTTCATTAGTTCATTTTTATTAGTCACTCCATTTAATACCGATAGAAAATTAACAGCGATTATACAGAGAGATTTGAGTGTAAAAACTCCTTCTTCTCAAGCTCCTATAAATCATGTCAGCACACTGGATTTAAGAGCAAATGTAAGCTCTTTGAGTGTTAGTGTAAACTTATTCCAATCATCGCTAGAAACACCACTAAGTATTGTAGAATCGCAAAATAAAGTTACGATTCAGCAATCTTCAAGATTTATAGAATCTTCGGTAAGATCTTTTGCGAAAGTTAATTATCTATTAGCATATAGATCTCTACATGAAACTGGTGCATATTTGGATGCACCAATGGATCTAGATGATGAAGTAGTATTTGTTCCAACCACAGAAAAATTTGCCAAATTTGGTAAATTGTTAATTGGAGATGAGATTGTATTCTATAATCAAAAATTATCTGATAGATTTATTTACATTACTAGAGGTGTAAATGGAACTACTATTAAAGAACATCCAGCAGGTCAATTCCTCAGACAGTTCTCCGATGACGTATCTATTATCAGTGCTGGTGTAAGTTCTGCAGAATCTCTAGCACAAATTCAAATTATTGGTGGCGGTGTAACAACTGCAAGTGTAGGAATTGTAGAAATTTTACAAATCGAAGTCGATGTTACTGAAGTATCATTAGATAATCAATTTACTGAAGTTTTACAAATTACTAATTTCACTGATTCCGTCACTTCAACTAAAATTGAATCTATCTTTAATAGCAACATCGGAATTTCAGTTGCTACTAGTGAAAATAGAACATCTCGTCAAATTAATACAATTCTTTCTTCTGGCATTGAAAATATTTCTGTAAATACAGTTCAGAGAATTATACCTTCAACTGAAAGATTCTATAAGACTGGATTTGTAGATTATTATGTTGAGAATGTTTTATTCACGAATCCAATCAGACAAAGAAATGGTAATTTAATAACTCTAGAAAATCCTGGAAATGATGTATATCAGAGATCTGGTATTGTGGTCTTAATTAGTAACGCACAGCAAAATCCAGATGAACTTTTATCATATTCACTCGGTAATGCTGGAAATAATTTATCCATGTTAAATGAGTGGTATACAGTTGACGATGGATCTGCAAATGTTTCTGGATTGACGTTAAATGAAATTGACTATAATTATGGTCAATTTACCCTTCAAGATTTTAGTGATAAGGGTAATTCTGCTATATCTTCTTCTAGAATTATTTGGAATTTAACCTGCCCATCTATACAAAATCCAGTTGCGATATCTGCATCTAATGGTTCCATAGGATCAACTATTACAGTTCAAAATACATCATATTTCCCCAATACTGGATACATTTATCATTCAAATGGAACTGTTTTTGGAGTTATCCGTTATACAGGAAAAACCACGACTACATTCACAGGATGCACTGTTTATTCTGGATCATCTACAATTTACACTGGTTCAGAGATAATACCATATTTCATCTAAACCTTATAAATATAAATAAAATACCGTTCGGAGAACTATTAAATGGCTGCTATCATTTCTGAAAAGTTCAGAATTTTCAACGCCAAGCAATTTCTGGAATCTCTTTCAGAAGGTACTGGCGATACTTCCTCAGACCGATCAAGAATGTATTTCTTTGTCGGCAGACCTCAAGCATGGAAAGCATTTGTCGAAATCTACGCTGTAAGCTCAACTAATTTTTCTGTTGGAGAAGAAGTTTATGTTGGTGCTAGTTTAGGTGCTGCAACTTTCAAAGGAACTGTTTCTGAAGTAAATCCTAATAGTCTACTTTTAACAGGTATCGGTCCTACAGTAGGTGCTACTCCTGCTGCTGGAGCAACTATAACTGGAAACACTTCAACTGCAACTGCTAAAGTTGGCGTCTACAGATATGCAACTGAAGAAATTCCTGCTGCTCCTATCGACAACCAAGAAGAAAAATTTGATGTCTATGATGACATGATTGCTCTTAAGAGAGTAACTTCATCATACGCAAGACACGTAATTAGACGTTACAACTGGGATTTGACTGTAAATCCTAAGTTTGACATGTGGAGAGCTGATTATTCATCTCTAAAACTAACTGCTACTGGCGAGTCTTCAATGGCTACAGCAAAGTATGCTGTTATGAATAATCAGTATGAAGTGTTTGCTTGCCTATACAATGGAACAAACCCCTCTAACTTGAATGGTCAAAACGCTACATATACCCCAACAACTACTCCTGTTTCTGGAGAAGGAACTTATTCTGGTGGTATTTACACAGAACCAAATGGAACCGCTGGTTATGTTTGGAAATACATGTATACCATCCCAACTGATGATGTAATTAAGTTCTTATCATCAGACTTCATGCCAATCGTTTTAAATGGCACTGTTCAGTCTGCGGCGGTTGATGGTGCTATTCAAGTAGCTTTACTAAAAGATGCAGGTGGTAATCTTCCAACTTCCACGACTCTTTATGCTGCTATTCTAGGTGATGGTTCTGGTGGTAAAGTTTCAATTACTACAAATGGATCTGGTGCTATTACTGGCGTTTCTGTAATTGCTGCTGGTTCTGGTTATACCTATGCTAATGTTGTTCTTAAGAATGGTTATCTTTATACCAACACTGCATTAACAACAGCAGCTACTGTTGCTGCAAATGCTTTTGGTTCAATTGAAGTTATCATTCCTCCTCAGGGTGGTCATGGTGCTGATCCAGTAATGGAATTGAACTCCAAGCGTGTAATGATGAATATTCGTCTTACATATGCAGAAGGTTCTGGAGATTTCCCTGTAGACAACGATTTTAGAAGAATTGGTATTGTTCAAGATCCTCTACAATATGGTTCTAGCAACTACTTAACAGTTGATAATGCATCTGCACTATATGCTGTTAAATTAACTGGAGTTAATGGAAACTTTGTTGCTGATGAAATTATTACCCAAACAAATAGTGGTTTAGTTTCAAAAGGAACAGTAGTTTCTTGGACATTAGATTCGGGAAGCACTACTTCGGGTGTTCTCAAGTATTATCAATCTGCAGAACAACATGCAGATAATGGTGTAGTCAGAGCATTTGTTTCAACTGGAGCAAACGCTATCACTGGTGCTACTAGCGGAAGATCAGGAAATGTTGATACTGCATATGCAGCTTCACTCCTCGGCGTTAACTTCGCTGCTGGATTAGCAACACCAGAAGTAAAAGCAAATTCTGGTGAAACAATCTACGTAGAGAACAGAAGACTAATCACAAGAGCTCCTGACCAAATTGAAGATATTAAATTAGTTATTGAATTCTGATTTATAAATTTATTAATATTCCCCACTCATAGTAAAGAGAGCCTGAGCTAAAATGCCCCAGAAGATTAATCTTAACGCGCCTCCATATAACGATGATTTCAATATTGACAAAGGTTACTACAAAGTTCTTTTTAGACCAGGATATTCTATTCAGTCTAGAGAACTAACAACCTTACAATCTGTTCTGCAAAATCAAATTGAAAGTATTGGTCGTAGTAGATTTAAGCAGGGGCAACAGGTAATTCCTGGAGAAGTTTCTTTTAACAACAAATTAAATTATGTAAAACTATCTTCAGTTTCTGAAGTAGCAGTCAATATTAATGGCAATGTCGTATTCCAAAAGTATGACATTGCCAATTTATTGGGTTCTACTATTCAGGGTTTATCTTCTGGAGTAACTGCCACAGTTATTTCATACGCATATGGGAACGATATTGAATCTGATATTTTGTATGTAAAATATACAAATAGTGGAAATTCTAACACAGAGTCTACTTTTAGACAGGGTGAGACTTTAGAAGCAATTAATATTGCAGATACCCCAACACTAGTTGTTGGAACAGACGGTAGTGTTTTACCTACTACTATAGATATCAAAGATTATGATACTGGGAAAATAACTACTATTGATAGCCCTGCTATGGGGTATGCATCAGCAGTTAATGTGCAAGAAGGTGTTTATTTTGTAAATGGATATTTTGTAAATAATTCCGAAGAATTAATTGTAGTAGATAAGTATTACAACAAACCATCAGCAAAAGTTGGATTTACTATTACAGAGTCTTTAGTTACATCAGAAGAAGATTCTACTCTATATGATAATGCTAGAGGATTTTCTAATTTTGCAGCTCCTGGAGCACATAGATTAAAAATTAAATTATCTTGACTAGTTAAAGAATTTGATGCTTTAACAGATGAAAATTATGTTCAACTAGTATCAATTAAAAACGGTGAAGTTCAGCAACTAGTAAAAACTACTGATTACAATATTATTGAAGAAACTTTAGCCAGAAGAACTTATGATGAGTCTGGCGATTATGTTGTAGATAATTTTTCATTAGATTTAAGAGAATTTTATCAACAAAATAACAACAAGGGTATTTACCCATTAAATGAAGAAACAGAACTAGTAAACGGAAAAACAACTTCTGAAGCTAATTCTTTAATGGTTGCTGGGTTAGGATCAGGAAAAGCATACATTAAAGGTTATGAGGTTGTAAATAAAGATACAAAATACATCGATGTTAATAAAGCTAGAGACACTCTGACAAAAGAAGATGTTAGAGTAAAATCTTCTTCTCTATCGTATTTTAATATCAGTAATGTTTATGGATCTATTCCAGTAAACTCAGAAGGTCAAGAACTAACAGCATATCCAACAGTTTACTTAAATTCAACATTTAACGATGGATCTATAGGATATAATAATACCGAATCTACTTCAAACACTAAGCAAACTATTTCCAGAAGAGGTGTTAAGTTTGGATTAGATGATGCAATTATCACATTATACATGCCTAATCCAGGCAATTATTCTAGCACAACCTTCCCAACTCCAAGCACATTTGGAACATCTTTAACTACTCTTTGGTATGTTGTAAATTTAGGAACCACTCCTGCTTCTACAACTGTAAGATCTGTTTCGGTGTTGTCGTATTCGATAGTAAAAAGACCTTTCGATATTGGTATAGAATCTCCAAATACAGATTATCTAGAATTAACTGTAGTTGGTAACAAGGAAGATATTTATTACTTCTTGAAAGAATATGATGATAATGATCCTTCAAAGAGAAGAAAATTATTCAAAACGCAGGCAGATGCAAAAGATTATTATTTCCAAGTAGGAACTTCGACTATTTTCCCATATTCAGAAGTTTATGACTATAATGAAATAATTACTCCTGTAGTTGGTGTTTGCAAACCAAAAGACTTTAGTTTAATTCAAAGAGGTTCTGGTTTTAATGAAGATATTGATATTGTCTTATCTAAAGGAAGACTAGGAGATGGAACTTCTTCATACAATTCTATTTTTAGATTAGCATATTTCAATCCAACATTTTTCACTAGAGTTATCTTAGATCAGGATATTTCATCAAATACCTTCTTGCCTGGGAAATATATCTTAGGATCTACTAGTGGTGCTTATGGAGTCGTAGAGGGGTCTACAGCATCGAAATATACTGTAGGAAATATTCTATTTGTTAGAATGCTATCTGGTAATTTTGTTTCGGGAGAAACAATTACTGATGAATCTGGCAACTCCAGAAGAATTGCTAGAGAAGGAACTATATCACATTTTGTGGTAATGAAGAGAGGCGATGGATATCCAGTTAATACTAGTATTAAAGTTAACGGCGTTCAATATACTAGTTCTGCTGTAGAAATTAGTTATCTTGCGTCTGCGATTTATAAAGTAAACATTAAAGATAAAAACTTATTAGGTCAAGTATACGCAACAACTCCAGAAGTATCTTTCAACACAGGAAACACAAATCCAATTTCACAAGCAGTTGTCATTCCTGTTTTATACAGAAATACTGTTTATACTTTTGATCCCCAAAATGTAAAATCAGTAAGTTCTACTTTTGGTGCTGGTAATGCATACAACTTTACCGCTGACGTAGAATCTTTCCAATCTTCATACGTTACCAATAAAATTTTAACAGATTTTACTTTCTCTGGAAGCAAAGGTCAAAAATATATTGAGTGTAATGGATTCTCAGGAGATCCATCAAGTGATCTAATTCAAGGAGATATTATTCAGTTCAATGATTCTACAAATACTGCTATAAGATCTGTTATTCAAAGAGTAGAGAAAGCAGAAGGTCTTATCAAATCTAGAGTATACTTAGATAATGCTCTTAGAAATGATGTAGCAAATGCTAGTGTTATTAGAGTTAGACCAACTATTCAAAATAGTGCTACATCAACTCTATTGATACCTGTTGGATCTAAGTATCCATCAAGTATTGTAGATTCTCCAGATGATTCAAAAATTAAATATTATTTCAGAAGAGACTTTGTAACAACTTCTTCCGTAAATGGTGGTAATATTACTTTTGCTGCTCAATTACCTTATGGCACGCAAAGGTTTGCTTCATTTAGAGAAAATAATTTTATTTTAACAGTATTAGATAAAAGATCTTCTACCACACTTCAAAGTGGTGATATAATTTTCCTAAAATCTGATCAAATTAGTATTGAAAATACCACATCTAGCACGAGTGGATTAACAGCTGGAAGTGTTTCGATCAATCTACCATCTTCTTTCTTCGGAACATCAACCAACTTCCCTATTTTAAAATTAACTGCAACTGTAGAAGTAAGTAAAGCAAGACCAAGACTAAAAACTATATACAGAAATCAAAGAATTTTAATTCAATCTCCTGGTGATAGAGTAGTTCCAATCAGAGGTGTTAATTTTGACAATAATAGCACCGATATTCTTTCATATTCTGATGTAATTAAAATACGTTATGTGTATGAAGGAACCACACAAACAGCACCAGTTGTTTCTTCTTCTGGAGAACTTGTTACTGGAACTGATGTAACCGAAAGATTCTCATTCGATGATGGTCAAAGAGATACTTTCTATGATGTATCTCGCCTTGTTTTAAAGCCTGGATACACTCCACCTTCAGGTCAGTTAATTGTTGCTTTTGATTATTTTGAACATTCCCAAGGTGATTTCTGCACAGTAGATTCTTATTTACATGAATCTGGCGTTTCTCTTGACGAAATTCCTTCATTCAATTCTTCTGTTTTAGGAAAAGTATCATTACGTGAAGTATTTGATTTCCGCCCTAAAGTAGACTCATCTGCTATTATTAGCGGTTATCAAGATACATCTGTATTATCTGTCACTGACTTTAATAGTTTTACTGGTTCTGGCGGTATTACTTCAAGCACACCAGCAACAGAAGAAAATTTAGAATACACCATAGCATTCAATCAGAAACAATTCTTAGATAGAATTGATGGTATTTTCTTAAATAAGAAAGGAGAATTTATAGTAAAAGAAGGAAACTCATCACTCAACCCAACAAAACCAGCGGATGTTGATGATGCCTTAGCATTATACTACCTCTATATTCCAGCATATACTACAACAACAAATGATGTTCGTATTATCCCAGTTGATAATAGACGTTATACAATGAGAGATATTGGAAAATTAGAGAAGAGAATTGAGAGATTAGAGCAGTATACGATGCTGAGCATACTAGAGCAGCAAGCTCTTAATATGCAAATCAAAGATGAAATAGGTATTGATAGATTTAAGAGTGGGTTTGTTGTAGATGGATTTGAAAATCATGGTATCGGTAATTTAACATCAATTGACTATAAGTGTGCTATTGATACTCAGCAGTCTGTCTTAAGACCAAGATCGGTAGAAAAATCATATCGTTTACAGGAAATTAACACTAGAAATGAGCAAAGATCTTTAGACAACTATTCTAAATCTGGAGATATTATTACATTACCATTTACTGATGTTACTGCAATCAAAAATCAGTATGCCACTAAAAAATTAAATATCAATCCATTTGTAGTATTACAATATGTTGGAGATGCAGAATTGTCTCCTAATGTTGATCAATGGTATGATGAAAGAGAAACTCCTATCATATTAGATAATGATAGTAAAGTATTTTCTGTTTTCTTTGCTACAGATGACGCTAGAGAAGGTTATTCGAGTATTTACAATAACTTTATTGTTAACTGGATCGGAACAAACAGAGTATTTTACAATGTAACTCCTCTCAGTGATTCATCAACTGTGGTTGCATCTGCTACAACTCAACTAGCATCAGTATCAAGTAGTTCAAATATTAGCCCACAAAATAATCAATTACCACAAGGAGTTGCTTCCAAATCTATAGGTTCTAATGTTGTATCTTCAACAATTCAACAATTCTGTAGATCTATTCCAGTATTCTTCAAGATTACTAGGATGAAACCTAGCACAAGATTCTATGTTTTCATGGATGGTAAATCTATTGACAGATGGATTGTTCAGGATAGTAGATTTACTGGAATTGCTGGAAATTCACTGAGCACATTTAATAGTGGTATTATCACTGATGCTAATGGAAATGCAAGTGGATTAATTTTAATTCCATCTGGAAATCCACCTCAGGCAGGTTCAACATGGAATGGTTCTGTAGATGACGTTCAGTATGACACAGAAACTGGTTCTCCATTATCATTCATCACAGGAATTAAAACAATCAAATTTACCTCAAATGAAAATGGAATTGTTGACAGCGATGTAGAATCATTTACAGAAGTTAAGTATTATGCTACAGGTAATTTACCTCAGCAACCATCATCTATTATTTCAACTTCTCCTGCTGTTTTCAAAGCAGAAGAGGGTATTCAATTCATTGAAAGCACAAAAGCACAGGTAAAACCAAATCCTGTAAGTCAATCATTTACTATCGAAAAATATCCTGGCGGGGTATTCTTAACTGGGTTAGATTTATATTTCAATAAAAAGAGTTCTACTATTCCAGTTAGAGTTTACTTAACTAATGTAGAGAGTGGAAAGCCAGGTAAGTATATTATTCCTGGAAGTGAAACAGTTCTGTATCCAGATACTTATTTGAGAGTATATACAAACGGAACTTTAAATATTACTAAAGGAGAAGTAGTTACTGGGGTTTCATCAAAAGCTTCTGGTCCTATAAAAGAAGTATATGATAGAAATAATAATCTAGTTCCTATTTCTGTTTTGGGACAGTATACATTAACTAATGACCAAACATATATTTTAGTATTATCTAATAATAACGGAAAATCATTCACACAAAATGAAGGATTGAATATTCCTTCATTGACTACATTCAATTCGGCGCAGAATACAAATTATGGTGTTACCATTGCAAAAGATTCTGGAAGAATAACAGACATTATTATTAATAATGCTGGATCTGGTTACGAAACAGCGACTTTAACTATAGAAAGCCCACAACTTCTGGGTGGAACTAACGCAACTGCAGTTTGCAAAGTTTCTGGTGGTAAGATATATGATGCTTCTTTAGTAGTAAACGGCAGTGGTTACACTGAAGCTCCATCTGTAATTATTAATTCTACTGGATCATCTGCTTCCAATGCTTCAATCGAAGCAGTGTTAACTATCGATACACCTGCAGTAAGAATGGGAGTTGCTATAGACACAGGTGATGTTTCTATTCCAGATTCAACCACCCCAACCAGATTTAATTTCAAATATCCAGTTTACTTACAGAATAATACAGAATATGCTTTTGCAATTGAATCAGATTCTACGGATTATGTCATTTGGGCATCTAAACTAGGAGAAATCGAACAAGCTACTAATTCAGTAGTAACTTCTCAACCTCTCTTGGGATCTGTATTTAAGTCTCAGAACGTTGATTCTTGGACAGAAGATTTATTTGAAGATATTAAATTTACTCTCTATAGAGCAGAATTTGATAACTCCAGACCAGGAATTGTTAAACTAAGCAACGAAAAATTAGGATATGAAAAATTAGATACCAATCCATTTGAAACAGATTCGTTGTCTGATACTACTGCAACTTCTTTACTATTCAGAAATAATAACAAAATTGTTAGAGTTAAGCATAAAGATAATGGATTTGAATCTTCTGGTAGATCTTACACTGCATTTAGAAGAGCAGCAGATATTGGTGGTATTACTTCAGACTTTTTAAATAGCACACTATTTAAAATTTCCAATGGTGGTATAGAATCTTACAATATTACTTCTATCAATAATTCATCCGCAACATCTGTTGGTGGTGGTGATAGTGTATATGCTTTACACAATAAGAAATATGAGAAATTATTTGCTCAAGTTGCATATTTAAATTTCAGTGAAACTTCTGTAAAAGCAGAGGTAAAAACAACTAATGTTATTCCATATGATTTTTCTGCGGTAAATTACACATCTTATTCTCAATCTACAGTTAATGATGGATTTGAAAAAACTTTCTTAAATGAAGATCACTTCTTCAATAACCAGAAAGTTATTTGTTCAAGGATCAATGAACTTACAAATTCTGATAGAATTACTGATAGATCATTAGTATACAAATTAACATTAGAATCTGATGTTTCATACTTATCCCCAGTTATTGATCTGAGATCTTCTTCTGTCAAAGCAATAACAAATAAAGTAGAAAAGTCTACTGGTAGCGAAGACAGATATGGTAGAAGAGATCAAATTATAAAGTTCTATCCTGTTTACAAGTTCTCTGTTTTAGGAGCAAATGTATCTACTATACAAGCAGGAGATGCTGCTAATCCTAAAATTGTCTCAGGATTTACATCAGGAGCAAGAGGTATCATTGTAAAATTTGATTCAACAAATAGCATTTTATATACAAAGATGCTTACCGATACATTATTCACTCCTAGTGAAACTTTAGTATTTGCTTCTCAACCAGCTCTTTCTACGGTTTCGGTGGGAAGCAATGGATTAACCGAAGAAACATTTAATTTTGTTTACAATTCCGTAATAACATCAATTGACAAAACAGATGTTACTAAAGAATATAGTAATGTTATCAACGGTAGAGTAGTTCTTTGGGATGCAGAGAAGAGAGAATTAACTGTTTCTAATAATAAGAGACCTATAAATGATAATTATACTGCTGCTGCAACCACTGGATCTGATTATGCAAGAATTCCATTCAGTTCATCATCGTCACAGCAGTCTGACGTTTTCCGAGTTGGTGATTTAGTTTCTTATGAAAATCAATTAACTGACACAAAATCTTTCTTAGAAATCAAATCTATTAGATATAGTGATGGCGTATTATTTGTTCCTGAAATAAGAAATAATAGTTCTTCTTTAGCAAAATACGTAACTAAAGAAATTACTATCGAAAATGCAGCAACTGGATTAGATGTCAAGTTAACTGCTAATATATTTGAAGAAAATGATATTCAAGTATTATATAAAGTTAAATCTATTAGTTCCCAATTTAACTTTGAAGATCTTGGATGGGAATATTTCAATGGTGACGGGAGACCTGATGTTCGTGTAATTCCATCAACTGATAATAGTATTGCTGGTTATATTGAAAAACAAGATTCTTATAAGGAATACAAATTTAGTGTTTCTAATTTAGGTGAGTTTTCTTCTTTTGCTATTAAGATAGTTATGAGAAGTTCAAATCCAGTATTTGTTCCAAAAATTCAAGATTGTAGAGTTGTAGCATCTTTCTAATGGATTATATTAAAGTTCTTGATCATGACTATCTTGTAAGAGATAAAGATACTGGTGCCATTATAAATACTGATAAAAGTGTATTTGAAGATGCTAGAAAACTACGTAATGGTAGTGCATCTATTAAAAAACTTCAAAGTGATGTGGAAGATCTAAAGAATGAACTCTCAGATATTAAAAATCTTTTAAGAGAACTCATAAGAAATGGCAATACTTAGAAATGTAGCTAAGACCGACACTCTGGAAATTCAGAGACAAAAGATAAATCAGATAGCATCTGATTTATTTACGGTTCAAACTTCCGTAGGTGAAGGGGCGTTTAGTATGAGTGATGGAACTGTTCAGCAGCCATCACTATTTTTTACTAATGCTACTGATGTTGGTGTTTTTAGGGGTTCTACTGGAAAACAATTATATATTGCAGCAGAAGGAAATTCTGTTGCTAGATTTGATAAAACAAGTTTAACTTCTCTGCAAAATTTTAAAACATTGATATCTGCTGTTCCAGTGGGAGCAGGTGGAATCACATTAACTAATGGAGGATCAACATATAGTTCTGGAGTATTTTCCTCTATTCCTCTTACTGGAGGTTCTGGAACTGGTGTAAAAGCTAGTTTAACTGTTAGAGCTTTAACTGGAGATATTACAAACGGCGGAAATAATTATGTTGGTGGATCATATGTAAGTGTTCCTTTGACTGGAGGAACTGGAACTGGAGCAACGGCAGACATTACAGTTTCTCCTTTTTCTGGTAGCATTCAACTTGGTGGCACTGGTGGAAATATTGGTGCAAATAATTCCGCAATTTTTACTAATATCAGTCTAACTGGTGGTTCTGGTTCTGGTATGCGTGCCGATATTACCGTTACAAATACTGGAGCTGCCGTTTCTGTTACTGGCGTAAACATTGTAAACCAAGGATCTGGATATGCAACGGGTGACGTATTATCTGCTAATCCCGCTACCATCGGAGGAGTAACTGGATTTCAATATGTAATTAATGGTGTAGGTAATATATCTCAAATTCAAGTATTATTGGCAAATACTGGTTATCAAGTAGGTAATGTTTTATCGGTAAATAATACAAATCTTGGCGGTTCTGGATCAGGATTTCAATTTACAGTAACAGGTGTAGGTAAAGTTATTGATGCTAATGTAACTGATGGGGGTGATGGATATTTAATTGGAGATCAATTATCGGTTAATCCTGTTGAGTTAGCTCCAGCAGAAACTTGGTATGTTAAAATGTGGATGACACAATTAGTTGTGTTTACTGGAACTCTACCAACAACAGGATTTACTGTTGGGGGAACTTTAACATATTCAGCTGAAAATAGACCAATTGTAAAGAGATTTTTAAATGCTCAGAATAGAGTAGAAGCAGTTTCTATTAGATCTGGCGCAGAAGACGGGAACACAATTCAATTCACTGTTGGTCAAACTGTCAGTGATGGCAACGGCAATACAGCAACAATTGCTTCTGTTACAAATGCTTTAAATTATTATTTCTCTTTAAATCCTAATGGTCCTTATGAAAATATAAAAGATTTTACATTTGAAAAAAATAAAAGATATATTTTTAACCAAGCAAATTCTTCAAATAATAGTCATCCAATAAGGTTCAGCACCAGCCCAGATGGCATTCATACTCTTTTGAGTGGTCAAGGAGCACAGGCTGATTATGGTGATCCTTATGAAGGAAGTGAAGTAAATTATCAATACACTTCTGTTGATGTTGCTATTACGCCAAATGCAAATACACCGACAACACTTTACTATTATTGTAGTAATGGTTTTGGGGATCCACTGAATCAGCATATTAATGAAGGCGGGTTTGATGGCAGAGAAGGAAAAATAACAATAAGCGGAGAAGCAATAGTAAGTGGTAGTGGTTTAGTAATTACCGTAGGAAACGTAAATACCGCTTCTAATATTGTTCTCAATAAAGATGGAACAGCAACGTTAGGCGCAACAAGTGCAACATCTTTAACACTCACAAATAATTTATCCGTAGGTGGAACTTCTAATATTGGCGGAAATTTAACTGTAGGAACAAATAAATTTACAGTAACTGCTAGTAACGGAAACACAAATATTGCTGGAACTTTAACAGTTCAGGATGATTTATCATTCTTGGCAGATGCATCTTTTGGCGGAACATTATATGTAGATTCTGTTAATCATAGAGTATCTGTAAATATTGATCCAGCAGTAACTCCACTACTATATGATTTTGATGTTAGTGGAGATATTAGATCTAGTGGAGACACTTATCTCTCATATACTACAAATAAAAAAGTAAGAATTGGTAGCACATCAAATTTATCAGGAAACTCTAGATTACAAGTTGATGGATCTACATTTTCCACTACTGGATTCCAAGCAAATGCTTTAAATGATATAAAAACACCTATTTTTACAGTAAAAGATAATACTAGATATGGTGTTGCGTTCAACTCATCCAATTCTGCTTTATCTGTTGCTGTAGGTAGTGGCGAGTCTTTGAGATTTACTAATTTATTGACTACTTCTTACAGAGATCTGAATTTTGATTCTACTAATATTACTTCAACAACATTAACTGGTGGTGCTGGATATGATGTTGGATCTTATTCTGGATTGCAACCATCAGGAGGAACTGGAGTAGGATTTACTGTAAATACTGTCGTTGCATTTGCTACAAATATAACTACCGCTGGAAGTGGATATACTCCAAACACATATAATGCTGTTCCTTTAACGGGAGGTTCTGGAGTTGGAGCACAAGCAAGAATAATAATAGGAGCAGGAGGAGGAGTAACGTCAGTAGTTGTAACTAATGGCGGAACAGGTTATATAGTTGGAGATACATTAGCATTTAATCATACATCATTAATATCTACAATTGGAGGTAATTCTGTAGTTTCTTCTACACCAACAACACCTGCTGTATTAACAATTTCAGCAGTTGGTGTTGTCACAGACGTTACTATTACTGACAATGGTGTTGGTTATGTTGCTGGAGATATTCTTTCAATATCTCCTCCTGGAACACCAACACAACCCGCTTCCTTAGTTATTGGAACAGTTTCTGCACAAACAAACTTAAGTATTATATCTTCTACTGGAACTATTAATGCAAAAGCAATCAATACCACTGGGTCTGGTATTTTAGTAGATAACAAATTATCTATAGATTCAAATATTATTGCATCAACTCAAAATGAAGATATTGTTATTTCACCAGGATCTTCTTCAAAAGTATTATCTATCAGTGGAACGGGTGGTGTAAAAATTCCTGTTGGTAATTCCACTAATAGACCAGCAGCGTCAACAGTTGGTATTATACGCTATAATACACAAACATCTCAATATGAAGGTTCCAACGGCAGTAGCTTTATATCTTTGGGTGGTGTTAGGGATGTCGATGGCAATACATACATTCTTGCTGAAGAAACAGTAGGTGCTAATGATAATACGTTATATTTCTTCAACGATGGATATAACTCAGCACGTTTACTAAGAACAGAATTAGAATTAGCAACCGCAAATAAAATTTCATCAAGAGATACTGATGGTAGATTTGCATGGAAACCAAATACAGCATACACATTAAACTCATTTGTATATAATTTAGATAATGTATATCAAGTAACTACTGCTGGAACTACAGGATCAATAGCTCCTACCCATACTACAGGTGCGGTAGCAAATGGAACTGCTACGTTGACATACTACAGTGATAGTTACGGTAGTTTAGAAATACGTGGTGATGAGATTAAATTAGGAACTAGAGTTAATGTTAATGATACTTTACAAGTATATACTTATAATACAAATAATTTAATATTTGAAAGTTCTTTAAATAAATTAAAAATTGCTTTTGGAAATAATTTAGGGGTTCCTGATACTTTAGTTTCTTTTAATAATACATCTAGTTCTATAGATATAAACAGAAATTTCGATACTTCTAACACAGAAGACAATATTTCCATTTTAGATAAAACATTAAAATTCTTTGAATTGTCTGATGTGAAATATGAAACAACTGCAATATCATTGACAAAAGGATCTTCTGATATTGGAACAGCAATAATTTATAACCCATCGCTTCATGCTTCGGCAAAAATTATTGTTTCAGCTGATAATTTAACTACAGGAGATAAACAAATAGTAGAATTTAATGTTATCCACAAAGGAACTGATATTTACGCAGTTCAATACGGTAATACTGTAACAACTGCAGATTTATTTGTTCCTACATTTGATTTTGATGTCTCAAATAATATTCGTTTCACTGCTACACTATCTTCTAGTGTTGCATCTGGTAATAATGTGAAAGTGGTTGTAACCAAAACACAAATCAAAAAATAAACCGCCATGGCAACTACTATAAAAACTTTCAACTCTGAGGGTGGTTTTGGTATCAACCAGACTACTCTCATCACAGATGATTTGGATGTTCAAAATGTAAACACATTTACATTAAAAAATTCAAATTACAATGATGCAACTAAAAAAGATTACATATTGAAAGGATTAAATACTACAGTATTAACTCTCGATGGAACTCTTCCTATAACACTAACTTCAGGAACAGTGAATTTTATCACTGGATATATTCTTGCAGTAAATGGTGATGGAACTGGATTATATTCCGTTAAAATAGAATCAACAGTATCTTGCAGTGCTTCTGGAGCAGTATCTACGTTATCAGAATTGACTACAATTATTAAAGATTCTATTCCTACTGGTCAAACATGGACAGTAGAAACATATACTTCAGGTCAGTCACATCAATTCAGTTATTCAACTGTTAGAGGCGGAACTACTAATGTTATCAAATGGATAGCAAACGTTCAAGTAGTCTCAGTTGTTTGGTAACAATAACTAAATAATAAAGAATAATATAAAAAATCTGTCGGAGCACTAGATCAAAATGAGTTTAGAATTTAATGCAGATAAGCAGATAATCAAATCTACAACTCCAAAAGTAGTTGGTCAAAATGATTTTACAATTCGATCAGGATCTGGTTCCGATGAGAAAGAAGTTGTTCGTGTTCAACTAGATCCATCTACCAAATTACCTCGTGTTGGTATTAATAGAACTGGTAGACGAGTAGAAAAAATTGTAATTAATACTGGTTTTAATGGAACTGGTTACACTACTTCTCCTTCTGTAGTTCTAAGTGCTCCTCAGTTACCTGGAGGTGTTCAAGCTTTAGCGTCTGCTGTTATTTCTTCTGGATCTGTAGTCGCAATTATTATTGACAATCCTGGGGATGGTTATACATCTGCTCCTTCAGTAACTATCTCTGGCGGTGGTGGAAATGGTGCTGCAGCAACAGCTGTTCTAGATACGGTTGATTATGAACTAGATGTTAATGGTGCTATCAGAACATCTACTTCGATTATTTCAGACACTGCTCGTATTCTTAACCTAGATATCGATAACTTTGTTACAGCTGATGCAAAGTTTCGTGCTCCTGGATTAAAAACATATTCAAATAATACTGGAACATTATGGGTTCCAAATACTTCAGTATCAAAAGGAAGCACTAGATATTTTGGTAATAATATTTACGAAGCAATTGTAACTGGAATTACAGGTTCTACTCCACCATCCCATAGTGATGGAGAATTTACTAACGGAACTGTTACTTTTAGACACATTGGTTACAGAGTATCAAGTCCTCTCCTTAAATTCTATAATGAGGATATGAAATATCCTCGTTCTGTTACTCCTCCACTGGGAGACAGAACGGAAAAGATTGCAACTACTGAGTATGTTCTCAATCTTGCTACCAACGACGTTGGTGGTCGCGTATACGTTTCTCAGCAGATTGGTGACGATGCTAACGATGGTCGTTCGGCAGTAAATCCAGTTAGAACAATTAAGAGAGCATGTCAAATTGCTTCTCAATCGGTTGGAGTTAAAGAAACTGTCGTAATTTCTGGCGGTGATTATGTAGAAGATAATCCAATTTCTATTCCACCAGATTGTTCGATTGTTGGTGATAACTTACGTCTTGTAATCGTAAGACCAGCAAATCCCCGTAAACATATGTTTAAGTTTGGGGATAAGAACTATGTAACTGGTATTACATTTAGAGATAAAATTGATAGCAATGGAGATCCTATTGCAACATGGGATTACGCCATGGTCTTTGATGACAAACAAAGAATTTACTATGATGTCAATAGTGGTGGAGATTTTGGTAGAAATTTCCCGATTGGTCATCAAATTTTTGGTGTTCCTAAGATTCGTGTTAGTTTCCAGAATAACACTGGATTAACTGCACTTGCCGCAAATGAATATGTTGTTGGTGTTAACACTGGCGCTGTTGGTATTGTCAAAGCAGTATCACTAAACTCTGGTAACATCAGTGGAACAATGGATGTTCAAGTTACCAGTGGTTCTTTCCAAACTGGTGAAACATTTAATTATCCTGGAGATAGTGCTAAGCCATGGGCAGCAAATACTGCACTTGCTTTAAATTCTTATGTTTATTCTGGCACAAATGTTTATTCTGTAACAACTGCTGGAACTACTGCTTCGACCGCTCCTACGCACACCACAGGAGCAGAATCAAATGGAACAGCAACTTTAACTTGGATCAGAAATGTTTATACTCTTGTTGCAACAGATGTAAAATCAATTAGAGCAGAAGGGGAAGTAGTATCAAATAATAAGGATTTAATATCTTCTCTACCTATCACTAGAATTGATGCTTCTCAACAAGCAAATCCAGCAATTGATGGTATTGTACTATATACTAATCCTTTGATCGGTAGACAAAATACACATGATTTCAAAGAAAATGAAGAGATTGAAATTAGTGGATTGCCTACATCTTCACCTGATCTTTCTTGGTTAAACGGAAAACAAAGAGTATATAAGGTTCTTTATGATGCAGATGGAAGATCAAGAAGAATTGTTATTCCTAAAAAGTCAGCATCATTTACTGATGTAAACTACACTCCAACACTAGCGAGTGTAAAAAGATATTCGTATTCAGTAACTGTTTCTTTATTAAACTCACCAAACAAATTTGAAACAACTCCTTATGTTTCTAGAAGATTCCAAGATGCTTGTAATTTAATTAGAAATAATATTGAGTTTATTAAAGATGAAACTTATCTACAAATAGCAGATGAGTTTAGCCCTAATTTCTCAGTTTCATCAATTAAAGCAACTACAGGAACTGGAACAGATGCTGGTTATGTAATTTTAGAAGTTACTACTACAGGTAATCATGGATTCTATTTAGATGACACTGTAACGATTTACCAGAATGGATTAAATAATGCAATTAATGCACAATATACTGTAACGAATAGAGTTAGTGCAACAGTATTCCAAGTTAGATATTTTGGTAGTATCACTACACTTGGATTAACATCAGGAAATACCTACACCACTGGTTCAACGCCAGCACTCTCTGCTTCTGCTTATGTTCAGAGATCATTTGTTATTCCAAATGAAACAAAATGCCGTAGAGATATTGGGCATTTTGTTAATGCTATTATTATGGATCTCGAATATGGCGGAAATTACCACTGTATAGAAGCAGCAAAGTATTATGTAAATGGAACACAAATTGGATTTGTTGGAAATGAAATTGCTCAGACAGTAAGAGCATTTGAAATTGCCAGACAATTATGTATTCTTGCAATGCGTCGTTGGAGAACAGGTAATGGGCAAATTGCAGATCCATTATATACTCCAGTATATTCAGCAATAGCGAGATACTTTGATCCAACTGTTACTCAAGATACAGTATCTCCAGCATGTGCTGATGTTAAGAACGCTATTGATACATTAGCATACGTTTTTGTTGATACTTTATGCAATAATGCTACTGGCACACAACTTGATGCAGGTATTCTTATTCAGCGTAATGCAGATTTTATTGCTTCAGAAGCACTTGGATTTGCTAAAAACACATATCCTGGTTTAGGATTAACTGCAGACCAAGAAAGAAAGTGCAAAAGAGATATTAGATATATTCTTTCTGGATTAACAAGAGACCTTATTCTTGGAGGAAATGCTGGAATTGTTACTGCCGCAGAATCATATTTTACTGGAACAGGATTAACAGGAATTCCTTCAGGCGAACTTCCCGCTACTAGATATGCATTTGAGAAAGTGAGGGATCTTTCAATTCTTGCAATGAGGAATTGGAAGACAGGAACAAATGGAACTGGTGCTAACTATACTCCCGTTTATGAAACCACAATTCCATTGTTCATTGATGCATCTGTTTTAGTTGATCCTGGAACGTCTAAATGTGCAGGAATTAAGAGTGCTATTGAAACTGAAATGGCACTGCTTGATAATATTTTGGGAGGAACTATTCTTCCTGGAGCAACAACAAAGACATATGGAACTCTATACTCTCCAACAATTACATACCCAGAAGGAGTTTTATATGATGCAAATAATAAGTATATTACTCCAAGAGGAACTTGGGATGATCTTCCATATATCGAAGCATCACCATATACACAAAACTCCTCTATTATTTCATTCTTAGGTGGTAGTGGAGCAGAAGTTGATGGAAATAAAGTTGCTCAACCAAACTGCCCATTCCCAGGTCTAGAACTTAATGGAACTGCATCTTATCCTAATCAGGGTAAGTCGATGGTTGCTTCTGCATTTACCATCGTTTCATTTGGAGGAACAGGATATAAAGTTGTTAATGATGGATATACACAGTTAGTTTCTGTGTTCGTTATCTTCTGTGCCGATGGCGTTTATTGTGATAGTGGTGGATATGCTTCCGTCACAAACTCTGCTACAAACTTTGGTATCTATGCTCTTAGAGCAAGAGGATATAGAGAAGATCCATACTCATTTGATATTGGAACTATTACAAATATTACCGAATCTGTAACAGGAAAGACTGTAATTACTGTTAGTGGATTGGGCAGAAGACCTCTAGAGCATTATGTTATTAAATTTAATGACTATCGCAATACAAACACTGCTATTGAATATTTTGTTGATGCTGTAAGTGGCGTTACTGTTGGTCCTCCTTTCACTGCAACACTAACTTTAAATGCTGGTGCGAGTTTTACTAAAATTTCTACTGGTTCTGTAGTAGCAAATTCTAATGCAGAATTTGCTGGAAAGACTATCAAACTCCACAGACCTTCTATTGTTAACTCTTCATCCCATACTTGGGAATTTGCTGGAGCAGGAACCAACTACAATGCTCTACCAGAAAACGGTGGAACTAAGATTGAAGCATACGAACAGGTTTCTGAAAACTATGGGCGTGTTTATACATCAGGAACAGATGAACTTGGTGACTTCAAGGTAGGTTACTTTGCTCGCATTGAAAACAGAACTGGTGCTATCACCTTTACTGGTACTGTTACTATCTCTGAGGTTGAATTCCTCAAACTGAAGGGTGGAGACGTTGTTGTTACTGGATTTGATGCTTCCCCAACTTTAGGTGGAGCGTTCTCAACTGACTCTAAACTACCAACACAAAAAGCAGTTAAAGATTATATTTCAAATAATCTAGGACCATATATTAACAAGCCATATTCTACAAATGCTGTTCCAAGAGCACTCGTAGAACTTACTGATTCTGGCAAGATTTCAATCGACCAAATTCCAGCTCTAAGACCATTTAATGTTTTCACAGTAGCAAACCAAGCGGAAAGACTAGCACTTGAGGGTGCTCTTGCTGGTGATATTGCTATTCAAGCAGATACAACTACATCATATATTTTAAATAATGATCTATCTAGTTTGTATCTAGGTTTTGCTGTTGATACAGCACTTCAATTTACTATCGGAAACATTTTTACTGGTTCTGGATCAGGTGGTCAAATACAAGCAACAGAATACAGAGAAGGAGTTGTTTACAAGTTAAATGTCACAAATCCTGGGTCTGGATATACAGTTCCACCTACGGTTACTATTTCGGGTGGTAATCCTCAGGGAGGAGCAGTATCGGCAACAGCAGTAGCAACGATTGCAAATGGTCAGATAGTTACACTGACAATAACTTCTAATAATGGATACATTGGAGGTAAAGGTTACACAACTCCACCTACAGTAACTATTGCTGGTCCTGGAGGAGCTGGTGTCACTGCTACAGCATCTGCATTGATCGAAAATAGATTATATGGAACCATTGTAAACAATATTAAAATTGCAGATACTGATACGATAACTTCAAATAACACGCCAACAGGAACAGTCGTTGATATTAATAGAGTTGTAAATACATCTTCTTCACTTTCTTCTAATTGGGTATCACTTTCATCTAATCAAATTGCAGCTGATGCTATTACATCTGGCGTTATTTCAACTTCGCGTTTAGCACAAAACTCCACTGAAGCTAATTCATTTACTTTCTTAAGAGGTGATCAAGCATATGCTCCTGTAGTTCAATCAATTAAAGGGTCTGAAACAAGATACTTCGCTAAACTAACTCAGGCAGTATCATCTGGATCCAGCACCTTTGTATTTGCAACTAACGCAAATATTCTCAAAGGTCATGGTATTGTTTCGATCACTGGTGTTGCAGCTAATACTTCAGTTTCAAATGTGTTAACTGCTAGTGGATCAACAACTGTAACATTAAACAATCCAGTAACTCAGAATATTCCTTCTGGAACTATTATTGAATTTACTAGACCCGCCTCTCCTCTTATTTTAGATACAGTATATACAATTGGAAGTTTCATTGATAATGTTGTAATTGTCTCTGGTGGCACTGGTTTTACTAATGGAACATATACTGACGTTTCTCTATCTGGTGGAACTGGCACTGGATTGAAGGCAAATATCACTGTTTCTGGAAATGCAGTAACTAGTATTATTGTTACTAATGGTGGTATTAACTATACAGGTGATTTCAACATCACAAATACCCCTGCTGGTATCGGTTCTGGTTCTGGTCTTGTTCTTGCAGCAAAACTAGCAACTACTGCTAAAAATTACGCAAACACCGCTCTTGATATCAAGAGAGTTGACGATTTAACTATTTCTTCTGATCCATTTGGTAGTGTTGGTGTTGCTCGTTTCCAGAAGTCACAGTTTACACTTGGGGCATCTGGAAATGGTTCAGTAACTCTAAAGACTGGTGCAGATAGTGGATTAGATGCTGATTTACTTGATGGCGCTCAAGGTTCATATTATCTCAATGCAAGTAACTTGAATGCTGGCGTTGTATCAGTTGATCGTTTAAGTGGAACATATAATATTAGTGTTTCTGGTCAGTCTGGTAACACGTTACGTTTAATTACTTCTACTAACAACCCAACTTCTTCCCCATCACCAAACTCATTCTCCGAAGGTATTATTGCTGATACTAGAAATAACAGTGCAGATAGTTTAAGTGATGGTGGATCTAGACACTTAGTATTAACTCTCAGAAACTTTGGTTCTGGTTTTGATGCTACTGGTGGTGGTGTAAGACAGCTTGCATTTACTGATAATGATAATATGTGGATCCGTGGTTCTGGAACTGGAGTAACCACTTTCGGAACTTGGGCTAAAGTATGGACATCAATCAATGATGGTCCTGGAACTGGATTAGATGCAGATAAACTTGATAATCGCCAAGGATCTTTCTATCAAAATGCTTACAATATTAACAGTGGTATTTTAAGTGACAATAGACTAGCACCTTACTTAACTGCAAAATCATTCAACAACTCAGTTAAAATATTAACCACCACAAACAACCCATATTACGACATTTATATTTCTGGTTATGTTCTAACTGCATCACCATTCCTTGCTGGTCTACCTGTAAACTTATATGATGTAAACGCACAGGGAACAGGAACTTTAACAATCACTAATGTTACAACATACAATGATGCGGATGATAATTTAGACTATACTATTATTTCTGGTGTATTAAACACTGGAACATTCAATGGAGCTCAAACGATTGGAACGGCAAATGATAGAGTTGCATTCCAGGATTATACATTAAAAAATCAAGGAACATTTGAAACTGCTTCTCTTGAGAGTTCTACTGGAACTGGATTACTTAAGTTGGGTAGAAAAGATGGTCAAGCATCATCTCCTGCTATCTACCTAAGCACCAGTTCTTCACCCGCACCAAACTATAATGTAGCATTAATTGCATCTGGTGGTAACAATTCTGATGGAAGTGGCAATTTAAATATTGTTGTTGCTACTACAGATTCAGCAACAATCAATAATCAGAAAATTTGGAACGCTGGTAACCTTACTCCAGCTACAAATAACGTAGCAAATACTGTTGTTCTTCGTGATGCTTCTGGCAACTTTGCTGCTGGCACAATTACTGCTTCTGTTACTGGAGCCTCTTCTCTCAACGTATTGAAGGCTGGCGATACAATGACAGGTCAGCTCAAGATTGCATTCAATACTGGTCTTGGCATTAGCGAGACAGGTGGAACTGGAAATAGATTAACTATCACATCATCTGGTTCTGGTTCCATTTTATCAGTTAATGATAACTCTGCTCTTATTTTCCAAACAGATACTGGAACAGAACAAGGTAGATTTAGAAATACTGCATCGGGCGGTGGATTACAAACTAAGTTACTTGCAGTAAATAACAATACAACTGATGCAAATACTACTGCTGGATTGGGTGCTGATATCGATGCTCCTTGGATCAGAATTGGTGATGCCTCTACCCCTAGAACTTATACAAATGGTCAAGGTATTAAGTTACATGATGACTCTGTTCAACATTATTCAATTGGTCAACTTGGTGGTAAGTTCTTAATTGCACAAACTAGCACAAATGCAAATCAGTTATTCCCCAACACAACTTCAACAGTTGGTATCTATATGGATTCCGCTGCAAGAGTTGGTATTAATATTGCACAAAGTAACACACTTACATATCAGTTGCAAGTTAATGGTTCGTTTGCTGCTACAAGTAAGTCATTCCGTATTCCTCACCCAACCAAAGAAAATCACGACCTTGTATATGGTTCGCTAGAAGGACCAGAACATGCAGTTTATGTTCGTGGTAAGGTAACTAATAATGTGATTGAACTTCCAGATTATTGGAATTCTCTTATTGATGAAAATACTCTCACAGTTCAACTCACTCCAATCGGCAATCACATGTCATGGGTTGAGAAGATTGAAGATAATACGATCTTTATTGGTGGCGGCGAAGCATTCTACTTCGTTCAAGCTGCTCGTAAGGATATTGAACCACTTGAGGTTGAAGTTGAGTTACCTGTTGAGGAGGAAGAGTGATGGGAATAGGTTATAACCCATATACAAATTCATCTGGTCTTGTATTTTGCTTAGACCCTGGAAATACTAAATGTTATTCTGGTCTTGGAAATACGTGGAATGATATTAGTGGATACTCAAATAATGGAAGTATTGTTGGTGGCGTAACAGTTGATAGCGATGGTGGAGGTAGTTTTTCATTAAATGGAACTAATGGATATATTAGCTGTGGAACATCTAATATATCTTCTTCTACAATGACTACAGAAACTTGGATAAAGAAAAAAGGAGATAATGGGCATTTTATGGTAATTGACAATTTTGATCAACCAGAATTACGATTGACATTTACTTCCACTGGATTATTAATACAATATTATGATAATGGAGCATATTTTACAAATACTACATATAACACATCTATAGACACAAATTCTTGGTATAACATAACATCATCTATTCAAAATGGATCTCAAAAATACTACATAAATGGTGTAGAAATATTATCATCTTCAGGCACATATGATGGAAGCCCAACAACAAATGTATTCGAGCATACTTTAGGAACTTATAATAGACCAGGAGCGGGATATAATGGATATGCAAATGTAAAAATTGCAGTTCATAAAATATATAATAGAGTTTTATCTGCATCTGAAGTAACACAAAATTTCAATTCATTAAGAAAGAGGTTTGGTATCTAATGGCAACATATTCAGGAACTTACATACCCGATTCGGGATTAGTATTTGCGTTAGATGCTTCAAATCAAAAGTATTTGTCTAACGCACAAATAACTTCCACATCTAATATAACTTATAACTCTTCTTCTGGTGGGGGAAGTATTGTTTTTAATGGAACTTCTAGTTTAATTACCATACCAAATCCATTAAATCAACCCAATCTTACTCAAGAATGGACTGTTTCTGCTTGGATCAATATTACTGATAAAGTAAGTCAAACTTTATTAGGTGGTCTTAATTCTGCTTTGCATGTTTGTTATGTTCAAGGAAATAATTCTTTATTATATTTAAATGGAGGATCAAATGATTATTATACTTATGGAGGAGATCTCGGAAATATTGGGTGGACTTTAGCAACATTCAGATTTAAAAATTCTGACGGTTCTAGAACTATCTACAGAAATACCGATAATATTAGCACCAGTGGACCAAATTTAACTTCAACACCTTCAGGTCAATCAGCAGAATTTACAATTGGGTCTGGAGGAAGTGGTTTTATGGAAGGTAATTTAGCACAGATGTTAATCTATAATAGATATATTACTGATACTGAATTAACAACTATTTTTGAAAACACCAGAAAGCGTTATGGCATATAAATACTCAATAAAAGGCTTGTAACAAATGGCGAACTCTGATAAGGATATCCTTATAACGCCGAATAAAGGCACATCATCTATACCTGAAGTTAGTTTTGTTGGTCAAGTAAATTCACCGATTAGACTTCGTGTGCTTGATGACAATACACTATCTTTTGAAGGTTCCGCTGGGCAATTATTTTCTATAAACAATAATTTAACTACTGGAACAATCTTTGCAGTCTCTGATGTTTCTGGAGTTCCTGGTTTAGCATATGATGCAAATGGAGCGTTAAAATTAGTTCCATTTAACGGCGTTGCAATGGTTGGAGGTACAACTACAGCAATATCTCCAAAATTAGCAGTTGTTCAAAACAATGCAGGAACAAGATATTCTTTTCAGATTCAAGTAAATTCTGGAATTAATGATGGTCAATATGATGGTATAGGATTTACTCAGGGATCTGGTGGAGCTACACCGTTAGGTGGAATTAGAGTTCTTTACAGAAATAGTGGATCACCAGATTTTGGTTGGTATACTAGAAGCGGTGCAACTACAGAAGCTATAAGATTAAGACTTTGGAACTCTGGTAATCTTTCCATCGGAACATCAGACCAAACAGAATACACACGTTTAAATGTTCTTGGTGGTTCTGGTATTACTATTAGACCAGATAGTTCATCTACAAATAATCGACATATTTATTTCAGACAAGCTCCAAATGATTATGGGTTTTGTATCAATCAAGACGATTCATCTGTTGGAATGCTTTTCTTCAGAGCAGTTAATGCTGGTTCCGAAACTAATCCATTAATCACTTTAGATCGACCAAATGAAAGAGTTGGTATTGGTAACTGGAGCACTTCATCGAGACCTGGATATCTTTTAGATGTTAAAGGTGATATAAATTTCTCTGGTTCTTTATATCAAAATGGTTCAATCTTTAAAACATTACCAACTCAAAACGCTACAACAGATGGTGCTGTTTTAAGAACTCGTTATAATACTTCAACAGCTGCATTTGAAGCATATTGGACACATGATCTAGATTCAAACTACCGACTAGAAAATCCAGATCAGTGGTCATTCCGTTATATCATCAACAGAGGTTATACAGTTGCTGGATATCAGAATGCAAATCCTTGGAGAAATGGTAATAGAACTTCTCATCCATCAGACGTAACTATTTCTATTGGAGATGTTATTGACTATTCAGCAGCATATATTGGTGGATCACATAATGGAGTCAATCTATTTGTTTATAATTGTGCTAACTCTTGGTTACCTGCGGCTTCAGCAACATGTTCGATGAGTATGATTACGGAAACAAATAGAGGTCTCAATTCTGCATGGAACGATACTAGAGCACGTTCATATTCTGGTGCATGGATTGATTTCATGGGCAACCAGTGGAGATCTAATGGGGGTAGAAATAGAGCATATATCACTTCTGGTAATGGCAATACTTCAAGACACGATTTAAACACGGAAGTAATGCTTTCTGAAATTGGTGGAAATTTAAACCACGTTTCACACGCTGAAGGAGAATATTATGCTTGGGTATCATCGGGTCAGCATAGATTTGAATTTTCATCAGAATCTTATGCAGCTTGGTCTAATTATTCTCCTGCTCCTGGTAATGATGGATTTAATAAGCACCAGGCAACTAGAATTGGTTTCTTCTATGCCTCAGAAGGTGGCAACACAGATAGATCTGTTACAAAAAGAAGAGATAGTGATGCTGTAATTCTTCGTTCTGGTATTTCAAAACCAGAGAATGGAGGTGAGGAAAATCTTCATACTGGAATGAACAAAGGATATTGTGTTTCAAACTATAATGGTGCTCAGAATAATAATGCTTGGATATATAATTACTACCAGGATGTTATTCGTTTTGCTGATGGAACTTTAACTTACCGTAAGGGTATTCCTGGAGCATCTTCTGGAACTGGTCAAGAAGGTGGTGATATGATGGGTGCTGGTACTCCACCAAGAACTTACATGACTTACACTGGAGCTGCAAGTTATCAAGTTGCTGCTCCTGTTCCTGGATATGGAGGAACTACGGGATCAACATATCAACAAGGTGCTGGTGTTGTTGATGAATCTGGTGCTACTGGTGGCATAGGAACATACTAATAGGAATTAAAAATGGAAAGAGTTTATTACTTAACAAAAGATACATCATTATTCTCAATCATTTATGACTTGAGAGTTCTTAAATCCGTATTAAACTGGTATGCTATTTCACTTCCAGTTTCCGAAGATAGTATGTTCAAAGAAATTGTGAAAGGTAAATATTACCCAATGGATGCTGTTACAGCATTTAAAGGATTTAGAACATTTGCTGATATCAGAGATGAAGTTAAGGTTATCAAACAAGAAATAGATGGTGAAGTTGTAGCATGGCAATCAGAAGGTATCTACCTTGCTACACAAGATGAAGATATTTCTCCTGGTATTGAAAAAGTAGTTATACCAGTAGATGATGAAAGAAGAGCAGCTGTTATGAGTGCTATGCGATATATTGCTAAAGCAGTAATTGAAGAAGAGTTTGATAAGAAATTTATGGAACTTGACATGTCATCTCAGATGGAATCTTTATCATTTGAACTACAGTATGAAGAAGCAGTTTTATTCAAGAAAGATTCAAGTGCATCCGTTCCATTATTAACTGCACTAGCAAATTCAAGAGAAGTAAGTGTAGAGCAGATGGCAGATTTAATTCTGGGTGGCAGAAATAATTTCAAAACTAAAATTACAGATCTTTTAGTAAAAATGAATGAACTTAAAATGAAGTTCAAAACAGCACCAACTATTCGTGATCTAAATAGATTATACGAGGATCATTTTGGTGTTGCGATGCCAGAAACTCAAGCAAGAGAAGAAGGCAGAGTGGTAGATTTCAAGAGAGTTGTTCCTGTAAAAATCGGATTACAGTTTTAGTATTATTGGAGATTGTTATGTTAAGTAAAGAGACCATTCTTGAGAATGCGATAAAATTTTCTACTGGTCAAACAGACTTTCAAAATGAAAATTTTGTCATGAATTCTCATGTAACAAAATATCGTCAAGTAAGACAAGCATTATTAGAAATCGAAAATCGTTATCATGGAATGAGGAAAATTAAACTTGATATTCGTAGAGATGATGTCAAAATTGAAAAATTAAAAAGAGATTTGGAAACTTGTAATGATGAACTAGAAGCAGAACTTATTAGAATTGATATTGAAGATTTTGAAAGTGATCAAGAAATTAGAAAAAGAAAATTAAACCGTCAGGAACAAGAAATAGATTGTTTTGTTAAAAGAGTTCAAGAAAATATAGAAAAAGAGGAAGACATAGAAAAATATTTTGATCAAGATCCAGAAGAAGAAAGAAAATATTGGCTTGCTCGAATGGGCAAACAAGCTGCCATGGATATTCTTTCATTTGGAAGAATTAGCACTGGTAATTTGGATTCAATCGCAATGCTTCCTGAAGAAGATCAACTACAAATTCTTTCTATTGGATTTCAATATTCTAATCTTCTTGGAGGTCAATTAGCAAAAATTGAAGGAAGCACCCGTGAATATACTCAACATTTATTAGCAGATCCAAAAAATCTTCGTCTTCCAACATTTGATGGTATCGAAGATAACATGCAACTAAAGATGATTAATTCGCTTAAAGAAATTGTAGAACAAAAGAAACTAAAACCAACCGAATGATATGAATAATAATTTTTGGGATTATTCGTTTGAGCAAACTAAATCTGAATTGAATAACGTTCATAATATATTTCCTACTGCTCTATTTGAGAGCACTATATCTGTATCAAATACAGATGATATTATTAAAGATTTGCATTCAAAATATTCACAATCTGATGAGTATCAGGTTAGTAGATCTGTTGGAGATTACTTGGTTAATACAGAGCAGTCTTTAGAAAAGAACAGAATATCTTTTTATACTGAAGATACCTTACACGAAAATCCAATCTACTTTGAATTAAGATCACAAATTGAGATTATCGCTCAAAAGATATTTGATGTTTATTCATACAAAAATATTACTCCCAGAGTAGAAACTATGTGGGGTAATGTTTTGGGATATAGTGGATATATTCATCCACACTCACATAGTAACTCTATGTTCGCTGGTGTATGGTATCCAGAAGATCCACCACATATATCAGAAAATTCTCTATCAAATCATATTAGATTTATAGATCCCACCAGGATCAAATATTTTTTCATGCCGCAAATTGAATCTAAAAATCAACTAAATTCTGGAGAAATATATATTAAACCCAAGAAAGGAATGTGTTTAATTTTTCCTTCGTGGTTGGAGCATGATACAGTTCCCAACGAAAATCAAGAGGATGTTCGCTATAGTATTAGCTTTAATCTTTTCTTTAATGGCACATTAGGTTTCCCAAACTCACTGAATAGACTAACAATATGAAAACTGTGATTAGAAGTATTTTGATTGTGGGTGGTGGTTCATCTGGATGGATGGCAGCATCTGCATTTTATCATCGTTTAGGTAAAGACTGCAAAATATCTTTGTTGGAATCTGATACCATTCCAACCGTTGGTGTTGGAGAATCTACAATTATTGGATTTAAAAGATTTGTAAAATTACTTGGATTAAAAGATGAAGAGTGGATGAAAGAATGCAATGCCACTTATAAAAATTCTATTCGCTTTACAAATTTTCGCCAAAATGATGGAACTTCATTTCACTATCCTTTTGGTGGAAAATTAGATAAACATAGTATGTCTGATTGGTCTGTCTTATCTGCGAGAAGCAAAAATCTTTCTACTGATTCTTTCTGTGAATATCATAATGATAATTTTCATCTAGCTAAGTGGAACAAGAATACTTACAATCAAGATGGTCTTCTAAGAAACTTTAATTTTGCTGAAGATACTGCATATCACTTTGATGCTGCAGCATTCGGTAATTTTCTAAAGAAAAGATTTTATCAAGTCAATCATTATATTGATGACGTAGTTGGAGTAGAAAAGGATGAAGAAGGATATTTGACATGTGTTGTTGGAAAATCTGGATCAAAATACGAAGCAGATTTATATGTTGATTGTACTGGTTTCAAATCTTTATTGTTAGAGAAAGAAATGGGATCTGAGTTTCTTTCTTACAAACCATGGTTATCCAACGACAGAGCTATTGCAGCACATCTTCCATATACTGATAAAGAAAAGCAACTTACAAACTACACAGATTGCACCGCTCTCAGTAGTGGTTGGGTTTGGAATATTCCTCTTTGGAATAGAATTGGAACTGGATATGTATATTCAAGTGATTTTATTGATGACGATGCCGCAGAAAAAGAATTCAAGAAATATCTTGGAACAGAAGATGTCAATATCACTCGTAGAATAAACATCCGTCATGGTGTTCGCAAAAAAGGTTGGGTGAAAAATGTTGTTGGCGTTGGATTGGCATATGCATTTATTGAACCTTTGGAATCAACGGGTTTAGTTTCTACACATGCCGTCATTTCTCAGATTGTGGAGTTGCTTGAAAGAAGAAACTATAGACCAACTGGATTTGATATTGATGGGTATAACTATGCGGCACAATTGAATATGAACGGTTTCAGAAATTTTGTTAGCGTTCATTATAAGTTTTCATCTCGCACAGATACCCCATACTGGAGATATCAAACTGAAGAAAAAGATTGGTGGAAACTATGGGATGATGAGCAAGCAGATAAAAGATTTCATTCATTCACAACAAAAACTGCTGGTGTAATGTTTGACAACTTCTATGAGATGATCCATTACTTCCACTCATGTGCTCACGTATGGCCACCTGAATTTGATGGAGTTGCTTATATCCTAGCAGGTATGGGGCACAAACCAATTGATACTTATCATGCAGATTTACTCCCAGCAGATGAACAAAACAATAAAGATCTAAGATCAATATACGAAGGTTGGAGAAGGCACGTAGCTCATCTAACAGAGAAAGTTCAGAAACTACCATCATCGTATGAATTTATGAGGAAGAACATATATGAAGTTTGATAGTATTATTATTGTTGGTGGTGGATCTGCTGGATGGATGAGTGCTGCCACACTTGTAAGATTTTTCCCAGATAAAAAAATTACAGTAGTAGAAAGCCCAGATCATCCTATCTCTGGTGTTGGAGAAAGCACTCTTGCTGGCATCAGACCATGGATGTTTGCCCTCGGTATTGATGAAAAGCAGTTCATGAAATACTGCGATGCTTCTTATAAGCAGAGCATTAAGTTTGTTGATTTCTATAAGCAAAATGATGGAGGGTTTCATAATCCATTAGGTCACCCACATTATAAGAAAGAATTTCTTGGATTGAATGATTGGCAACTTAAAAAGTATTACTATCCAGAAACTCCCAATCAGGATTACTGCAGAACTTTTTACTCGATGATGCCGTTTGTAGAAAACAATAAGATCTATACTGGCACCGATTTAGAAAACTATAAGTTTGAAAGAGACACAGCATATCACTTCGATGGCGTAAAGTTTGGATTATATCTAAGAGATCACTATTGCATCCCCAGAGGTGTCAATCATATTCAATCAACTATCACTTCAATTGATGTTGGAGAAGATGGTATTGAAAGAATTTTCCTTGATGGCGATGCTCGATTTATTACCGCTGATTTGTATATTGATTGTTCTGGAAGCAAGGCATTACTATTGAATAAGTTAGAAGAACCATTCATTTCTTATAATGACATTATTCCAAACAATCGAGCATGGGCTACAAAGATACCATACAAAGATAAAGAGAAGGAACTAGAACCATATACAACATGCACCGCTATCGGTCATGGTTGGGTCTGGAACATTCCTCTCTGGTCTCGTATTGGAACTGGATATGTTTATGATGATACTTCTATTTCTCCAGAGCAGGCACTAGAAGATTTCAAACAATATCTTGGAGATAGATCAGACGTTGAATACAAAGACATCAAAATGCGTGTTGGTATTCATGAAAGAACTTGGGTCAAGAATGTTGTTGGTATTGGTATGGCTGCTGGGTTTATTGAACCATTACAAAGCAGCGGATTATATACAGTTCATGAGTTCCTTTTGAAACTAGTTCGTGCTTTGAATAGAAATGAATATAGTCAGTGGGATAGAGATGTTTATAACACCACTACCAGAAAAATGTTTGATCGTTTTGCACACTTTGTTGCGTTGCATTATACACTTTCTCTAAGAAGAGATACTGCATATTGGGAAAGAATACACAGAACTGTATTTGATGAAAAGATGGTTTTACAACAACCATCAACATCACAATTCTTTGATCTAGCTAGAAGACAAGAACTAGTAGAAGATCACCCACCAGTAGGAGTTCACTGTATTTGTGCTGGAATGGATTACAGAATGATTGACCCAGTTGTTGTATCAGAGTGGGAATGGAACTTTCCTCAGGTTGACAAGAAGAAAATGATCGATAATTTTATTATGTTAAATAACAGTATGAGATCTCGCTGGAATAAATTAGCAGATCAATCATCAACTGTATATGAGTATTTGAGAACTAATATCTATGGCGACAATTGAAATCTTTCCAAGGGTAATTGGAAAATATACTTTAGAAAAAGAAAGGCATCTACAGTTAAAAGAGCAGTGCTTCTCTTTGCTGAAAGATATAGAAAACGATGAAAGTGTTTTAAAAAGAAACGCACAAAACTCTAAGCTAAATCACTATCTTAATAGAGAAAATCAAAATCTATTAGATTATGCAAACTTTGAATGGTTTGAAAAATGGATAGAAGAAAAGTGTTCTGATTACATCGAGAATGTTCTTGGATATTATTTGGAAGATGGTGTTATTATTACAGATTGTTGGTTGAATAAATGTGATGCTGGCGGAGAGCAATTTCATCACACCCATGTAAATGCGTATGTATCTGGAACATATTATGTCAATTATATTAAAGGATTACATGCTCCTATAGGATTTAAAAATAAAGATTTTAATCCAGAGAATAGTATTATGCAATCGATGGATATTCCAGTCAATTTTCCAACAAAATATAATTCATGGGGAGCATTTGTAAATTATGAGGAAGGTGATTTACTTCTATGGCAATCTAATATAGCACATGGATATACTGACAACAAAGAAGATAATAGGATATCAATATCCTTTAATGTAATGCCAAGATATATCCACAATCAATCTTATAGTTTTAGGATAGAAAGACAATGATATTTTTTGAAGACGAAGATTTGGAACAAATTTGTCAGATCAATCCAGATGCAAAACTAGAAGAAGTTGTATATGACAATACAAAATTTAAAGTAATCAGAAATTTTTTGTTGTATCCAGAAGAGTATAAAACTCTATTAAAAACTTTTCCTGCAGTAAGAGATCATACATATTCTCCTGGATTTAGACAAGACATTCCACCATGGGCTGCTAAGTTTATAACAAGTTATATTCAATCAAATGTTATTAAATGGCAACCAGCAAGAGTATCTTGTAACATTTATAGTGGTGATATGAGAATGAAAGTCAATTCAAATCTTCCTCATTCAGATCCTTTTCATGGGATTTGGAATTTATGGCTAAATCAAAACTGTTTGGGTGGAACTGCTTTTTGGTCTCATAAAGATAAGAGACATGTTGATGATTTAACTCAAGAAGAATATTCACATCTTTTTGATAAATCTCTTTCCGCTGTTGGATATGAACCATGGAAAAATTTTAGAGGTGATGAAGATTGGGAACTAACTTGCATAGCTCCTATGGAATATAATACACTTTTATTTTACAACGGTGGATTTTTTCATTCCCCGTGGATATTAGAAAACTGGTATCTTAACGAAGATAGATATAGTATGATAGGTATGGGAGATTTCAATGATTAAAAATTTATTTGAAAACCAAAAGTCGCACACGCCATTTGCTCCAGTATATGCTATTCCATTTTGGAACAGTGAAGTTTTTATTCAAACAGAAATAAATATGCTGATTGAAAAAATTCTTTCAAAAGAAAAAGAAATTATAAATTCAAATCCACATCTCACATATGATGGTGGAACTGGATTGGGCGCAAATAGTTTAACTGCAAAATTTGCAGGATACAATATTCTACAATGGGACAATGATGGAAGTGATTATGTAGTCAGAAAATTTAAAGTATGGTTACATAATGCTATTCGTGAAATGTGTGAATATGTCAATGAAGACATTATGGAATTAAAACCATGGGCGCAGTGTTGGGCTAACGTGCTGAGAAAAGGAGAAAAGTTAAATCCACATCAACATAGTAGTGATGCCTTTAGTTTTCTTTCTGGAAATGTATGCTTGCAGGCAGAAGGAACTAGCACCGTATACCAAAATCCATTCTCTATGAATGCGGCAGCTTTAACTAATGTTCCTGGAACAATGACTTTATTCCCAGAACATATTATTCATTGGACAACTCCAAACCCAAATGAAAAAGAAAGAATAACTTTAGGAATAGATATAGTAACAGAGTATTCGTTATTTAACGCACCAGACAGAGACAGAGACATCAAACACTTTGAGAGATTATACTAATGTTTAGCTTACCTATCAATCCAAAGATAGATGAGAATTTTGCTAATGATATTCTTATTCCATTTTTGAAAAAACACAAACAATATATTTTTGATCTCTACTTCACTTGTAGGATGCCTCCGTTTATGCAGGATGCTATGGGTGATGTGTTTGAGGATGATCTCAGACAGACAACATTCAACGCTCTATACATTCAAAAGCAAACTGGTATTCCTCTGTCTGCCACGTTTAACAATCCATACGTCAGACCTACTCAAGAGAACCTAGATCTATTCATCAATAACTTCCGTTACATCTATGAAGCAGGTGTAAGAACTGTCACGCTTCCTCATACATCGTGGATGCTAACAGGTCAAATACAGAAAGCATTTCCTGAACTGTATATCAAGAATACTATTCTACATGAAGTTACTAAAGCAAACGATATTGTTTCTCTTGCTAAAGCTGGTTTCCATTATATCAATCTCGATAGAGATCTGATGAGAGACCAAGAACAACTAAAGCGTCTAAAAGAAGCAAAAGAATACTGTGCTTCGATTGGCAAACCAGTCAAGTTCTCGATGCTTGCTAATGAAGGATGCTGGGGTGGTTGCCCTATCATGCCTGAGCATTACCACTATAATAACACAAGAGAGAACCACGAACCACCATACTTTGGAAATATCATCAGTAGAGTTTCTTGCTCTAAATGGGAGCAGCAAGATAGCTCTGCTGTTCTGAAGTCAGCAAACCTTCCGCCCTGGAAAAAGGATTGGGAGGAGATGTTTGATCTGGGTATCGATGTCTTTAAGATGCACGGCAGAGAAAGTGTTATGCGTCTTAAAGAAAGTATGGATATTATTGAACGCTGGGCGAATGATGAAGAACTTCTATTCCCAGAACTCAATACCTACATTCAAGACAAGAGTTTGAATGAGAGACCGATTGATATCTGGAGAGAGAAGATCAAGACTTGTAAGTTTGATTGTTGGGATTGCAACTACTGTGAGGCAGTTATCGAAGCTCATCACAAAAAGCAAGATAGAAAACTACATTCACTTGTTAAACTGACGCTTGATGCGATTGATAAGTCGGCAACTGGGGAAACAAACTTTAAACCAGAAGGATTTAAAATTGAAGGATTGTCATCTGATAGAGTTCGTCACTTCTTAAATCATCTGTGTTCTGATCCCAAGAATGCATATTTGGAAATTGGATGCTATACAGGCAGCACATACTTTGCTGCTATCATGGGTAATGATATTGTATCATACGGAGTTGATAACTTTGCTGCTCCTATCTCTCCCGCCAGAGATGATATTGAATGGAGAGGTGTTGAAAATCCTAAGGCAGAACTTTCAAGAAACAACATCTTGTTTGGTAGTTTAAAATCTGCTATAATAGATATGGATGCTAGAAAATTATCTGCATCTAACTTCTCCAGAAAACCAAATATTGTATTCTATGATGGAGAGCACGATGATCAACAGGTAGAATGCCTAACCAACTTGCTTCCTAATCTACAAGATACTTTTATATTGGTATTGGATGATGCCAACTTTGATGGGGTTATCCGTAATGGGCAAAAATTTATAGATATAAATAATCTCGAAGTTCTGTTTGAGCGTCAAATACTTACGCCTCAAATAGAAGATTCTGCCAGCTGGTGGAATGGTTTAGCAATTTATGTATTAAGAAAAACGGAGAATTGATTACTATGGCTACTGACAGCGCAACACTAAAGGAAAATTTTCAAACTCAACTCACTAATGTTGATGGGCAAATTGCTAAGTTAGAAGATGAACTAGCGAAAGCAAAAGAGTATCGCCTAAAACTTCAAGGTGGTTTAGAAACTCTAGAACTTCTAGATCCAACACCTACAGAAGAAGCACCAGCAGAAGAAGTGGTAGCAGAATGATCTTATAAATATACCCCAATCTCCCTGCATGATAAATACATGTAGGGATTTTTTATAGGAAATAAATGTCTGCGTCTAAACCAGCAACGAGAACAGAACTTAAAGAATACTGTTTACGTCAGCTTGGTTCGCCTGTTCTGGAAATTAACGTTGATAATCAACAGTTAGAAGACAGAATTGACGAAGCATTACAGTTCTTCCAAGAGCGTCATTTTGATGGTGCTGAAAGAATGTATCTCAAGCACACGTTAACTCAGTCAGAAGTCACTCGATTTAAAACAAATAACATTACACACACAGCATCAAACGGTGATGTGTGGACAGAAAGAGGTAACTATCTAGAATTACCAGATCATGTTATTGGGGTAGAACGAATTTTTGGGGTTACTTCTAGTAGCATTCGTGGAGATCTTTTTGGTATCGAATATCAAATATTTTTAAATGACTTGTATGCTTTTGGTTCAATTGATATTCTAAACTATTATATGGTTAAGAGTTATATTGAAACACTTGATATGGTTCTCAATACAGGTTCACTAATTCAATATAGATTTACTAAAAGAAACGGTAAACTTTATATTGATTATGATCCCGCTATGCTAACAAAAGATAAAATTCTAATTATTGATTGTTATCGAGCACTCGATCCAACAAACCTCACAAAGATTTGGAATGACTTTTGGTTGAAGCGTTACACCACTGCTCTTTTCAAACGTCAGTGGGGGCAAAATTTAATCAAGTTTAATAATGTTCAGTTACCTGGCGGCGTATCTTTGAATGGTCGTCAGATCTATGAAGATGCTCTCAGAGAGATTGATGAAATAGAAAGCAAGATGCTTTCCGATTATGAACTACCACCACTTGACGCAATCGGATAATGGCAAAGAGTCAATACTTTCCCCAGTATGGTGGAAGAACATCAGAACAAACACTAGTTCAAGATCTTGTAGATGAACAGATTAAACTGTTTGGGCAAGATGTTATCTATGTGCCAAAAACAATGTTAATTGATAAAACATTAAATGATGTAGTGTTATCAAAGTTTGAAGACAAAGTTACCATTGAAATGATGTTAATTAATGTTGAAGGATTTGGTGGTTCTGGTGCAGTTGCAATGTCTAAGTTTGGTCTTAGATTGAGCGATGAGATTACATATGCAGTATCCAAAAGACGTTGGATAAATTATGTTGAAACAGAAATTGATACTAGAGTTCCAGATAGACCTAATGAAGGTGATCTTCTTTATGTTCCAATGACTAAAAATCTTTATGAAATTAAATTTGTAGAAAGAGAAGTTCCTTTTTATCAATTAGGTAAAAATTATATTTTTTCCTTAACTTGTGAACTCCTTGAAAATGCAGACAATTACTTTGACACTGGAGATTCTGATATAGATAGTCTCACTCAAGAGTCACATGTATTTCCAGTTACAGTGAAGACGGGTGGAACAGGAGCATTTGTAGTTGGAGAAGAAGTTAGACAGACATACACTGTAGATGGATCTCCAGTAACAACAAAAGCAACAGTTGCCGAATGGTCACCTGCTACACGTAAACTTCGTTTAACATATATAAATGGAGTATTAAAACCAAATGTTGCTTTAGTTGGGCAAGATAGTGGTGCCTCTTGGATAGTAGATACATTCTCCACGATCGAATTTGAAATCGATAACTACGATAATGATCAAAACAAAATTATGGAATCAAAAGCAGATGCTATTCTCGATTTCACAGAAGGAAATCCATTTGGCGAATATGGTAATATGGGAGTATTCTAATGTTAGGTAATCATTTTTATCACGAAATTATTAAAAAAAATGTAAAGGCATTCGGAACAATTTTTAACAATGTTCAGATTGAAAAAAAAGATCCCGAAACTGGTGCGGTCATTCGTCAAGAAAAGGTAGCACTTGCTTATGGTCCTAAGAGTAAGTTCCTTGCTCGCTTAGATCAAGATCCAAGCACTGAACGCAAGGTCAGTATTACAATGCCACGTATCTCTTTTGAGATGACTGGTATTACTTACGATCCTTCTAGGAAGACTTCTCCCATTCAAAAGTATTTGAAAAAAGATAATGCTGATGCAGTAAGTGTTCAGTATATGCCTGTTCCTTACAATCTTGAATTTGAACTTGGAATTTTATCTAGAAATCAAGATGATGCTCTACAGATTCTTGAGCAAATTTTACCATACTTCCAACCATCTTTTAATGTAACTATTAATCTTATTCCAGAAATGGATGAGAAAAAAGATTTACCAATTATCTTAAACAATATAAGTTATGAAGATGATTATGAAGATGATATGATGCGTAGAAGAGCTATTATCTATACGTTATCATTTACATTAAAAACTTATATGTATGGTCCTGTGACAGATGCTCAGATTATTCGCAAAGCAACTGTATTTGAAACACTTGGAGACTTCCAACAGCATAGAAGAGCTGTTAGATATGATGTTACTCCAAAAGCACTTACAGACCAAGATGGTGATAATGATGTTGACACTGCAGATGATGCACTGTTGATGCCAGATGATGATTTTGGATTCAATGAAGGTATTACACTACTATGAACGAGTTTGAAAAGAACATGGAAGAAATATTTGATATTGAAATTGCACCCATAGAAAAAACCACTGAGATGATTACACAAGCGAATAGTGAGGTATCGATAGATGCCAATAAAGATTATGAATATACCAGAGGAGAGTTATATAGACTCATCTCACAGGGTCAGGAGGCGGTGCAAGGGGCGTTAGAGGTTGCTCAGGAGTCTGGGCATCCTAGAGCGTATGAGGTCGCTGTGAACGCTATGAAGCAGGTCTCAGACATGACTGACAAACTGATTGACCTTCAGCATAAGATGAAGAATCTTGGTAAAGAAGATAAAAAATCAACTCCAACTACAGTAAATAACACAATGTTTATTGGCACCACAGCAGATCTTCAAAAGATGATT
>Ga0129333_10000076_pt1 | contig 58941 bp, 101 predicted proteins | sample CPB6_08_DNA_FD_94474 | JGI IMG/M metagenome (GOLD analysis project Ga0129333, IMG submission 94474) | Freshwater to marine salinity gradient microbial communities from Chesapeake Bay, USA - CPBay_Sum_0.6_0.8_DNA | ecosystem: Environmental > Aquatic > Marine > Coastal | place: USA: Chesapeake... | reverse complement strand
TCAAGGGAAATGAAATATTTGTTTAGCGCAGCGCCCTTAATGCGCTCTGTCACTTCGTAGGTTACACCTTTTGGTTCAGTGTCAGTGTCGTTTGTTGCATAAAGCGTGACTGAAAAAGAGCCCGAAGCACTCAATGTGGCAGTTATTTCCGTGGGAGCGATTGTCTGGTTTATCGATGCTTGACGCATTGGCGCTGTGGCCAAAAATGTGACACGCCCATCTCTCGGCGTGCCAGTACCGCTCTCAAGGTACGTTCCGGTTACGACTACTTGTGTAAATGCCATTATTCGGCCTTTTGAATCACGTTGAGGGTTATTGCGTGCAAAATTGTATCATCTTCTGAATCAAACTGCCTTTGAATGTCAAACACCCTAACTCCATAAACGTACTGGTTTGCAGAAATATTGGCAGAGTCAAGGGCGGCAACAATTTCGTCAATCAATCCGACGCTTTCTTCTGTGCGCAGTTGCCAAAGATTGACACGCAACTGCCTACTTCTGGCCAGAACTCTTTTGTCGCCAAGGAGAGCAGGTTGATTTGTTATCTCATCGCTTATCGTTACGTACGGGTACGTCGTCTCCGGAGGAGCAATGTCCCTGTATATCCGCGAAGAGATGCCGGTTATAGCCGCATCAACCAGAGCGGTTCGGATTGCGCCACCTGTCGATGCCATTACAACCCCAACTCAAACTTGATTTCTTGAGCCTTCATCTTCTTTGCCTTTTTTGCGTAAGCACGTCCGAGGTCAGTCATAACCACCTGTCTGGCAATTTGAGCAACGGTCTGTCGTGCCGGGAGCATAAACGGTCGGGCTGGTAATGATGGTGTGCCGAACTCCAACTTGCGCGCAAACGGTGCAGTAGAACCAAATTCAGCAACAGCAGGGTTCTGATTGTTCTTGCTCTTTGTTTCTGCGTATATTGTCGGCTCTAGTTCTTCGCCTCTTTCTGCTGCTGGCGGACTGCCCGGGTGCGATGAATATCTCTTGCGTCCTTTTTTGTAATATGGCTTGTAACTTCCCTTTTTCAAAATTGATACCAGTACGGCTTTTTTGCCCATATCTGCCAATTTGCCCGACGTTTGTCGCATCTGCCAAATGCCGGCAAGCACCATGCCTTTTATTGAGGCATCAACGCCTTCCAACGCTTTATATACTTTTTGCGTAGGTGTTGTCTTTGCCATATCAGCGCAACGTCCTTCTGCATTCAGCCCGGACATGAGTCTTCGTGTACATCAAAGAATCGATTTCGTAAGTACCGTTGATTACTGGATTCACATCGGCGATAACTATCTGGTCTCCGTAGGTGACAGATGCGCTAAGGGGTATGCGACAGATTATGTTCCTCTGCTCGCTCAACTGTCCGACAGTTGATTCGTTAACCTCTTCTGACATTTTCTGGTGAACAGAACCATAGATGGTTGTGTCATTGCCACCATTCGTCCAGATGCCTTCGTCTTCGGCAGAAGAGTCGGCGAACTCTGCGTTCATATTACGAATGACGATTGCCGTAGCCGCCCCACGCATAATTAAGCGATGACCCTTCTCTTGAATCGCTTTACAGAATTCAGTTCTGCTTGCGTGAAGCCTCCTTCTCCAGCATTTGGAAATATGTAATCGGTACCCTCAACATTGAGACGAGCAAGGCCCTGTGCATCAATCAGGTATTTACCCATCTCCCTGGTAGCAGCAGAATAAACAATTCTTTCTAGGGCTACCGTGTCGGTACTCGTCATTCCTGCGCTGTAGGTAACCAAGGCCTGATTGCCCGTTCCGGCAATCCGAATGTTGTCAATACCCCAAGGAAAGATGTCAAAGTCAGCAATGTTTTGCTGCACTTCCTCACCAGGCATTCCTACATAAAACGATGTCACACTCTGAACAGGAGCATGGCGCAAGAATATTTGTCGTTGTCCAGGGACAAGTTTGTGTTCTTCCTCGGTATAAACACGAGCACCTAGGGGCCGGTTGAGATAGTACTCAAGTTCGGCTTCAAGGCTCGAAAGAATTGACTGTGCGGCGTCTTCTTGGGCATCCGTAAAGGTCTTGCCCATATATATCTCTAAGTCGCCCGGAGTGAGAATGGCCATGCGGCCGATAATACACCAGCAACGAAAATTATTGAAATTGGCTTACTTTGCCTCGCAAACCCAGAAGACATCCTTGTAGGCAAAAGCCGCGTAATCGTCATCCCCCATATCCAGCAAGAATCCAGGTTCGTCAGCCTTAATCCTTATGTCAATCTTGTCCACGGTTCCGTAACAGGAGTGCATAATGATGTTTTCGTCATCCAGGAGTTCCCAGCCATACCTAATCTCGATATTTTTGCCAAGTTCGTAAGCGCTATGAATCATTCCAGTTGCGGTAACTATTGAGATAAGTTGCTCGTACGGGTTTTCTGGGGAGAAGTCCTCCCTATTCATGAACATCTTCAAGATGCCCATTTTGATTACTGCGAAAGCGTTGGGAAACTCCCATGCGCCGGAGAAGTCATAGGACGTGGAGCCGTCTTTCTCGGACTCGTCCACGGACTACTTCGTTTCGATATTTGCGACAGACGAAACAGTGATTGGAAGGACTTTGTACTTTTTCGCCTCTTCGACCGTCATCCGGTCGCCTCGGCTCTTGACCTTGACGGCAACGCCGTTGTGGGTCTCGAAGATATCTCGTGGTGCGATTACGTGTGTCATGACTACATCATAACCCATCATCGATACAAAAAGAAAGACCCGGAGGTTTCCCCCCGGGCCAATCTTTTCTGACTGCTCAGAATCAGGGCGCTGCGTCGAATTCAACCTCGACGAACGACTCCGGACGCTTGACAGCAAGAGCAAGACGCTCTTCGGCCAGAATCGCAACTGCGTTCCGGATGAAGAAGTCGCTGTGCTGCTCAGCAACGCGGATGTTGCCTTCCATGCGGTCGTACAGCGTGGCGCCGATACCGAACGAACCAACGAGAGCGTAGCCCTCGGTGATTGCCGGAGTGGCGACCATCGGCAGACGCCACAGGCGTGCTTCTGCACCAAGCGACACCGACATGACCATCAAGTGACGCTCTTCGGCATCCTTGGTCAGTTCGAGGTCTTCCATGTCGTTCGGGTGAACGATGATGCCCGTTGGCTCGTAGTAGGCGAGCAACGACTTGGTGATTGCACGACGGATAACGTCAATGCGGGTGTCACCAGCGACGCCATCGCTCCACACCTGAGTCTGGATGCCCGATGTCTCACGGATACCGGTCAGGTTTGAACCTGTTCCGTCACCGTTCAAAATCTGGTCATCTTCCACGAGGCGGAGGCCGTAGAGCAACTCGTTGTCGATGATGCCACGAAGTGTGGGCTCATCGTCAAGAACGTTGCGGTGGGCAACCTCGTAGTGGGCGATTGTGCGGACCGGAGCCTGCACACCCACGACGGTCATGGATGACTGCGGCTTGGCTGTGAACACGGCGGGCGAACCCGAGCGCTCAGCAACTGTCGACGCGTTGTTGGTAAATCCGCTGACGCGGAAGTACTCAATCATGTTGGTGTTGGTCTGCTGCACCGGGAACAGGTCGCGGACTCGCATAGCACGCTTTGCGCGCTCCACGATGCCTTCGCGAACTGGCGTACCGAAGTCGCCAGGGGTGCCTGTCGGCAATGCAGTGAAGATGTCCTTCACCTGATACGGAGCATGCATGGTGTAACCATTGCGGCCATTGCCCATGCTCTTGAACTCGTCAGAGTCAACGAAGCGCTGACCAAGTGACTTCTTTTCGTCACCAGGCAAGTAGAGCGACTTCTGGGCAGTCGAGATTTGAGCCGACGAACCGGCGGCCCAAGCCTTGACTTCCTGAAGACCCTCAAGGGCCTCAATCTCTGAACGGATTTCGCGAGCCTTGGCAAGTCCCGAACGGAACGCCTCGACATGCTTTGCTTCAACTTGAACTTCAGGGCCGCCCTCTTCGCGGTTGGCCTCGACATGGTCGACGATTGCGTCGTTCTGTGCGAGGACATCCTTGAGTGCACCCTTAAGTTCCTTCAAACGGCTGTCCATAGCCATAGTAGGTACTCCTTTTTAGAGTGTTTGTAACTTATAGGACGACAAGGTAAGCACCTCGCCGTGACAGAGTATGCTACAACATAAACAGGTTGTCAAGCAGGCGCTAGTCGTCTTCTTCTTCATCCTTATCATCCTCGTCAAGGAAGACATCAAACAGGTTGTCAATCATCGTCACCGAGTTGGTATTGAATGGCTCGACCAACACGTTCCCCTTGAAACTGATTTTGGGGGCTGGGGTGGCTGCTTTGAGTATTGATGCCACCTTGTCAAGGACAGCCGCAGCAACAAACGGGGGTATGGAGCCCAAATCCACGTGAATCGGCTCATCCAGGTCATCATGGGAGACCGAGATGGTGATTACTGGGAACTGGATATCACTGTCGTCCTGAAAATCAGGCCGCATACTCGACACCCCTAAAGATGCCCCTCCCGTTGTAAATCCACATCTGTTCGTAATTGAACCACTCTTCCTTGACGCCCTTGGGCTGATACTGAACCACAGCAAGACCCTGCTGCCAATTCTCTGCACCCTGCATCAATGGTCGACCGAACTCGTCAGAGCCAGACTTGGTTGACGGGACTGCGCCGTCGATTCTGCACAAGCAACCAGGGCTGGCCGCCATGATTGTTCGCGGGCCCGCCTCTGAGACTCGCGTTCGGTATGCAACCTCAACTCTGTGAATGTGTCCATAGATGACTGACTTGTGGGCATCATTCAGGTACTTGGTCGTGGTTGACCCATTTGAAGTCACTCGGTCACCATGTCTGATGATGAGATTCTCATTCAGCGCAAGGAACGACTCTGGGTATCCGGACAAATATTCCACTTGGAATTCGTCCATGCGACACAGGTTCGGAACGGACAGAACAGGCCAGTTGTCGCGCAGTTCGTCGTTGAGTTTCCCGCGTGTAAGACCGAACGCTGCTTCAGCATTCATTTGGACGTATCTTGCAAGTCGTGCCTCGTGGTTTCCGGCAATCCAAGTAATCTTTGCGTTTGGTGCAGCAGCGCGAATCTGTGCGCACAAAAGCGTTGCGCGGTCAATTGTCGCTTGCGTAAGTTGCTTGAAAGTCGGAGCAGTCAAATACTTACCGAACTCGGCGAAGTCAAGGTTATCCCCCAACAACACAACTTGGTCTGGGTTCATATCCTCAACGAGTTTCAGTGCAATTGAAATTGCCTTCTCGTCGTGGATTGGTTCCAACTGCGCATTTTGCTCCAATGACTTTTTGTAGTAGCCCATCTGCATGTCTGGCAAGATGACTGCGGTTTCCCACTCTTTCGTCTTGCGAGACTTTGCTTTTATTTTTGGAATGTTGTGCTTTGGACCAGGAACGATTACTGGCCATTCGGGACCCGAATCCCATTTGGGGCTAAGCACGAGACTTGCGCCTTTGAGGTCGTGAATTTGTGCTTCACCGGCCTCATCTTTGGTGACCGTCTGCCATTTGCCAACCCTCATCGATTTGATTGAGCCGACTTCGTCTGGCTTGATGTTGTGGTCCTTGAGCAGTTTTGCAACTGCCTCAATGTGTGATTTCTCGGACACTTTGTTTATGTCGTCTGACAATGGCATGATTATTTCCCTCCAATAGCGTTAGAAGAGCGGAGCGTAATCCCGTTAGTTTTACGCCATTGATTTATTGCCCAGCAACCGCATTCAATTTTGTTATTGAGCAAAACTCGCTCAATCGCACGAGTGGGAACATCTGGGTCCAACAAAGCCTTCTTGAGGCTCTCAGCATCTTTTTTATTTAACGACGCAAGCAGATTGTCGACTTTTAGCGACTTGTGCTGCTTGGTATCCGATTTGCATTCTTCGTAGAAGTCCATGTGCCTCCATGGTTGGTAAATCCGCCCATGGAGAGTTTAACACATGCGTGGTTACTGTTTGGTGACTTCCTTCAGCAAGTTGTGGAACTCCTTGAGTTCGTCAAACGAAATGGAGGCCTTCTCTTCAACAATTGGCTGCTCTTCCTGAACTGCTTCAACCGCAACTTCTTCTGACTTGACTTCTTCGGCTGCTGCTTCAACGACTGGTGTCTCTTCTGCGATGACTTCCTCAGTTGAGACTGCAACTTCCTCTGACTTCACTTCCTCGGTGACAGTCTCTTCAACGGCAGGAGTCTCTTCGACTGCGTCTGACTTCTCTTCGCTGTCCAACTCTGCGAGACGCTTCAGAACTTCGGCGTTCTGCTCGATGACACGCTTGACAAGCGCGCTGAACTCTGGGTCGATGCTCTTCATTGCTGTCTCCTCATCTTCTTCTTCACTATCGTAGTCACTTTCTTCGGTCCCGGTGGGCAAGGCTTCCTCTACCTTCAGGGCGTCGCCGCGGGCGACGACGGTTACGTTGGTTGAGTGCCATTCGCCCTCTGATTTGGTCGATTTTGAGGACTCTTCCATGTCCTCGTCGTCCTCTGGCTCGTCTTCTTCTTCCTCGTATTCCTCCATCATCCAGACCCTGACGATAAAGGCAGGATTCTCCTCCGTGCCCTCGATTTCAAGGCCCTGAGGCTCGCCGCGGGCCATCCCGTCTGTTACGACCTCAACCACATCGCCGTAGTACTTGCCCTTTGAGGTGTCCCAAGAAACGATTGCGCCCTTTTCTGGCATGTCATCTGCTTTTTCCATAACCACGAATGTTCGGAGTTTTATTTCTGAATACTCAAGTTCATACAACTCGCCGGTGCGCTCGCCAGTCTCGTCAACTTCCTCTACGAGGGCGACATCATCATCGGCCTCGACAACGATGCCCTTTATTTCTTGTTCCCCGTCAAACCAAGAAACATCGCTCTCGACATCGATGATGTTGTCCAAATCCTCCAGACCCTTGATGGTCAGGTCCAGTGTTTCTGCCAATGGGGCGGAGATAAGACCCTTAAACATCATGATTGCATCTACGTCCTCGTCAGACTTCAGTTCTGGTGCTTCCCTATCTGCGTCCTTGTAGTGAGCAGCAATATGGCGGTACACGCCCTGTCGCGCTGCACCACGGAGAACAGTCCCTTGGCGTCCGCCGTTCAAGACGGCAACTGAGTTTGCCAATGCCCGGCCAGAGGCTGCGCCTGCAGCACCATTTGTCCCGACAAAGTGGTGAATAAAAGAGTAGTGAGTTTTGCGAGTTCCCTTTGTGTTTGGCAACTGAAAAGCAAAAATATCGTTGTAGTAGTCAGCAGTCGCCGGGGAGCGCATCTTCTTGAATTGCGCAGTTCGGTCCCATGCAGAACTCAAATCGACCGAAGTGGAGTGAACAGGGACGACGCGACCGTTGGGTCCGGCTTCTTTCAGTTCTACTTCTTGCTCTTCACTCATCTACTTCTGCTTTCGTAAGCGGCTCAGTAATGTATCCAGCCTTAATCATCAGATTATCCACTTCCTCGTCAGACTTCAAAGAAGGTGGTGTGGTTCCTCCGTCACGATAGTGACGGGCAAGATGATTGTAAACTGCCTTTCGGTCTGCTCCGCGCAAAATAGTACCACCGCGAGCGCCGTTCAACACCGACATCTGAACACGAAGTTCAGACATTGCTGCTGCGCCAGGTCGACCATCTTCTGAAATGTGATGGTGGATGAAGGTGTAGTGGGTCTTTCTGGTTCCGTCAGTCTTTGGTGTTTGATACGCAAAAATCTTTCGGAAATACTCTGGGGTTTCCGGGGAGCGAACAGCAAGAATTGCACTGCGGTCAATCGGTGTGTCATCGCGTACGGCAGAGGAGTGTGAGCGAATCGGACCGCCGTCTGCTTTTGCCTCAATGGCGTCCCAGTCGATTCCTTCTTCGCTCTGCTCCCACTCATCGATGGCAGCGGCATATGACTTCATGCCGCTCCACTCCACCACTCCGTCGGGAATGACAGCAAAACGGCACTTGCCATTTTCATTGACTTTTTGCTTGATAATCGAGCAAACACCATCACCCTGATACAGGGTGCAGTTGGCGCACTTAACGCCAATACTCTTCTCATCATTTTCTGCAGGGCTTTCATACCCAGCCCAGATTCCAGAGCCATCCTCATCAAACTTGCCGTGCACGTCGGCAATGTGAATGAGGGCGTCGTGCAAAGCCTGTTCATCTGCTGTCAGGTTGGGATGCAATCTTCCGTGCTCATACATCTTTGACTCCGTATCAACATCATCTGACTTTGACGTCTCTGCCGCATACAGGGCAGCCATGTGTCGGCGAGCCTCGCCGAGTGTCTCGTGGCAGCCGCCAGGAACCGGTGAGTTTTCACCTTCTTTGACAACCGCATACCCGCTGCAGCCTTCCATATTGCGCGAGATGCGATACGGCTTGCCTTCGTCCGTGCGACGACGGCGACGACGTGGACGTCGTGGAGGGTTGAGTCCTTGCGGCTCCCCAAATGCACTCGGCTCGCCTTCGGGCATATCGGTGTAAATATCTTTGCTGCGCGTGCTCAAAGGATGAGCGGATGGCAGAAGGTCGGTGTCATAAGGCTTGCGGCGGAACCTGCCGGTTCGCAGCGCATACAAAAGACCGTTTACGCGAGCCATCGCCCACTGCTCTGCGGAAGAAACAGACGGACGGACAGACGACGGGTTGGTGCGGTATGCACCTATGCCGCGACGATATGAGGCGGCGAGCATCGCGTATGTCGCGCGCTTGCCAGCACTGTCTCCGTACTTTTCGTTATGGTCTGCAACTTTTTGACGCAATGTCTTTTCCACTGAAGCGGAAACTGCTGGTGCCTTTTGCTCAAGTTCTTCCTCAAGTGATTTTTGGTCACGGCGATTCATTGCCTCGACGAGTTTCATTGACCATGTCTTGCCGGCATCTCCGCCCCACAACTTCCAAGCGATGAGGCCAGCGCCCGGGTATCCATCTGCGCCGGGTCGACTGTTGGATGGTGTGCGAAGGTCAACTTCATGGCGCGGGAAGTACCGTGCGATATGTCGCACTTTTTCTGGTCCGGCAACGCTGTTATTGATGAGATAGCGAGCGGTGTTCTTGCCAACGGCAGTACCACCACGGTTGTATTCCTTTGACCAGTCAAGACCAATTTGAGCCTGCTTCTTGACGCCAGAAGGAATGCGAAAATCAAGGTCGTCATACTTGCCGGCTTTTTCTTCGTACTCTGCGTATTCCTTTTCGTCTTCGCGGAAGTCTTCAATGACGCGCAGTTTTGAAACATTCTTGATAACGCGACGGTCTGTTCGCTCATGCGAACCATCCTCCATGCGCGCGTAAACGCGGACGGTGGCTACTGGGTCGTCGCTAGTTGCTTCAAGCGTTTCAGATGTGTTTGGTAGGCGCACTTCTCCAGAGCGAGCAATTCTTTCGACAATCCCGTGAGCAGACTCAGTCTGGTCGGGGGGCTTGGGGACGGAGAAGGAGACAGGCGTACCCACCATTACATCTTCTGGTGAGGCCTTCTCTTCGTCAATTGTCAAATCATCTTTCACGCTAAGAGTTCGCGTGTTGGGAGCAGCGCCAAAAATGACTGGCGAGTATTCGTAAAGTTCAAGAGCCTTAATAAATCGCACTCCGCTCTTTTCGTCAGTTGTCGACTTGCCTTCCGGAACCGAATAACCGATTGACCATTCCTGCTCTTCTGCAAAGAACTGAACATCATAGAAAGCATCACGACCACGACTCGTGTTCAAGTTAAATTGCATCTTCACTAGCAATGCCCCAGCGCCTTGCTGTCGCAAATCTTCCGGCAGTCTCTGGTCGCCGGGCATCAATTCTTCAACTTTCAAAGTTTTTGCAACGGGAATGTTTGTGTCGTGAGACCACACACCTTTTGGATTGCGCTTGCGTAGCGTGTTTTTATACGCGCCAGGCTCGATGACATCATTGACAGAGTCAACGACATTGGTGACGGAGACGATTGCCTCTACAATCCCATCTGCTTCGCTCAAGCCGCGAACTGATGAAACTGGAACGTTCTTGCGGTCCATCTAGCCTCCTGGCGAGCGATTATACATTGAGCAGACGTCCAGGGTAACTAAACCTGGCGTATAGGCTAAGCAAACGCCAATGTGCAGCGGCAGTTGATAACTGAAGTGCCATCGCCGACGAAGTCGCCCGGGAAGCGAACTGACTTGCCTTCGATATCAAAATTATCTGCGATTCCAATCGTCACATTGGAGACATGATGATGTTCTGCACGCCCGTCCTCATCGTTCGAATGGACCCAAGTCTTCTTCGTGTAGCCAAGTTGAAGGGCCGCCCAGAGTAGACCGGCATTAAACGCTCCGGACACTTCAGTCCTGACAATTGTTTTAATTCTCTTGGAGAAGGAGTCTGACATCCACTTTGTCAGTTCGGCGACAAAGGAGGCGTGTGGGCGTCCAGCAAAGGCATCAAGCATCTTCTGCATGTTGACTTTTGTGGTCTGGTTCACGAGCAGGAGATTGCTGATTCTGTCGGCAATCAATTCCTGGACAGCCTTGCCCTGCATGTCCAACTTATCGAAACCTTCTCCGGCAATGTCGATTGCGCCGTCAAGGAATACGGCTGAAATCCACGTCTTACCGTCAGTCTCCAACTGCCCATTCCAGATATCGATATCAAAGAAATCGTCCACTTCAATCTTTTCGCCTGAGTCCCAACGCTCCTTGAGTTTCTTGGAGCCTGCTTTTTCCATCACCACACGCTGTTGGCGCTTGAAGTAGGAAGCGATTTGTAGGGTCACACTGGCCTCAAGTCGGTCCAGTTGGCGGGTCCTGCGCTGAATGTTGACCGTTTCCTTGGTCGCCTCTGGTTCGGGGATGGAAAGTTCCGACATGGCTGGAGCGTAAATAGGGCGAGGATTTGGGTCATTGGTGTTGTCGGTATCAACCTGCGGGGAAGATGGCGCATTGGCTCCCGCAGAAGGAACTGCCGCATCGGGAGCGTCATTTGGTCGACGACCAGGATTTTGATTCGGGTTTACCCGCTCCCCAGGCTGTGCCCCGTTGCCATCGGTAGACATGACCACCGGCGACAAGTTGGTCGGCACGAGCAAGTCGTCCATACCGACGCCTTCTCGGCCAGTCAGTTCTCGGTATTCATCAATGCTGATTGCGCCCTGCTTTAGTTCCTCAAGATGGAACTTGGCGCGCTCTCTGTCGTCGCGGCTGAGAATGGCAACAGACGAAAGGTCGTAAGAGAAGTAAGTATTTGGGTCATCGTCAAGGATGTCAAATGCACGCTCAAGGAGTGTCAAATGCGGAAGCATCGTTTCTCGCCAGAACACTTCAAGTTCAACGTCTGCGTTTGCAAACGTGCGACCTGAAGCGTTTCCAATCACCGACTCCGGGACGCCAAACGCAAGAAGAATTTCTTCCTTGTTTTGCATTCGCGCTTCTGTGTATTGCGCATCACGCTGATTGACAGCAGTGTCAATGAAACTTGCGTCTTCTGCCGAAAGCACGGTGATTCGACCCGCACCACCGATGTTTGAGCCAGTCGTTCCACGGAACCTGCGAGCGATTTCTTCGCTCTGCTCTTCTTCCATGTCGCCTTTGATTACCAACATTCCACCTGGGCGGCCGTCGTTGATGACAAAGTTACGGTTATAGACGCGCGAGTAGTAATCAAACTCAATCGCAAGTCCAGCAGACTCCAGTGGTGTCTGGCCCTTATAGGGGTCAATCGGGTGCGGAACACGAATCCACAGCATGTTCTCCGGCTCAACTATTTTGCGCGGAGTATTTGGATATTCAACCGCATAGCCAGAGACATAGTTGACTGGGTCTGGAATTGGGAATACATACTGCGGCTGGTGAAGGAACAACGAGGTCACATCACCAAGCCTGTTTCGCGTAACTTCTACGTACGCGCCCTTCTTGGACAAAAGCACCTGCGAGGAGAGCATGAACCTGAACGAGAAGGCGTCAGTGTTTTTATTGGGGCGGCGATTCAAAAGATTGAGAATCGGGTCTTCCCAGGTCAGTTCACCGATGCGCCAGTCATCGACTCGTATTCCGAGCGGTAGTGACGCTGCATTGGAGGCGATTGCGTAAACCGCTTTATATACCCATACCACGCGGTCAAGAGCCTGGTTGATTCCACGTTCAACATCCCAACCGTCCTTGTATGGCTCTCCTGGGCGGCTATATCCGGTTGTCGCATAACGCTTTTTTTCTGTGAGCCCGACGAATCCGTCAGCGCCTGCCCTGTTGAAAGTCTTAAAGAATGCCACCGTTATTCACCTTCGTTTTCATACGCAAGCAAGAGGCTCAAGAAAATCAAAAGAGCGCCAGTTACAAAAAATCCAACTTCTGGTCCCACCATGAATCCACCAGTGGAAATGCAAGTCCCGCCAGCAAACAGCACCGACATCGAAACTCTCTCACGGTCTGAGAAAAGAACAAATCTGCTCGCAAAAAACACGCCTATCGCAAGTACCGCGGCGATGATTGCTCCTAGAACCATGACTTATCCTTTGCCGTGCCAACAGACAACTTTTCCATATTTATGAAACTACACCAATGGTAGTGCTGGCACCCGGAAAGGTGTTCGCACCACCATTGGTGTAAGTCTTACTTCAGAACGACTCGTCGTCCCAGGAAGTGTTGCCCTTTGGCGCTGGCTTTTGCTGCTGCGCCTGCTGACCGGTCTTGTTGATTCCGGTTACCTGGGCCTTGCGCAGGGAGACACCGATGTCATCGGCGACCAAGACGACCTTGGACTGCTTCTGACCTTCCTTGTTCTCCCAACTCTGCTGCTCAAGCCTTCCGGAGACGATTACTCGCGAGCCCTTGGAAAGGCTTTGAGCAACGTTGTCTGCCAGTTCGCCCCAAGCGTTGACGTCAAAGAAAGAGACTTCCTCTTCCCATTCGTCCTGCTTGTTCTTCCAGCGACGGTTGACTGCTACGCCAACCTTGAGGACACTGCTCCCCGTCTTAGTGGTCTTGATTTCGGGCTCTGCAGTGAGATTCCCGACCACTGTTACCTGTGCTGTCATATTTATCTCCTATGTACCTGATGTTTATTGTTGGCCGGCTTCCAGTTCCAGCATGAACCAGTCGCTCATCCACATGACCGCAATCACGGAATAACCGCAAATGTCAAGCCATGTGTCATGCAGTGGTTCAAACAGAACCGGGCCATCGTGCTTTTGGATGTTCTTGAGTCTCTCTAATTTGTCGTTAAGACGAATTACGAGCCCCGGAACCCCGAAGCGTGCAATGTTGCCGTGTCCGTACATCCGCTGCTTACCAATTACGGTCTGCAGCAGTTGTATTCCCGCCTTGTCGACGGAAACCTGTGTTTCGTTGGAATAGCCGATGATGCCATTGGCTGCCAATGAACAGAACATATTTCTTCGCACAAAATCCGTACCTGGGATTTCGGAGTGGAATACATCGTCAACGAGTTGCTCGAACACGTTAATGATGCTTGCCTGGCAAGTTGAAGTCTCTAGCGTCCCGTTGTGATTAAGACGTGAGGCATCAAGCATCGCGTCAACAATCACTCTGGACGCTGCTTGATTCCACGTGGTTGGTTCTGTTCCAATAGTGCTCATTGTTGCCTTTCGTAAGTTATTGGTGCGAGCATTGCCGTCTTTGATTGACGGGCTTCCCATTCAAATGTTCTGCGCAGGGCAAGGAATGTGTCGAAGATGTCGTCTTCTATCCGAAGCGGAAAGAATCCCCACTTGTCTGGCCTGAGCCAAAGTGCGGCACCCTGTTGAATGTCTGGCAGCGGCATGGAGTTCATGTTGTCGTCGAACATTTCGTCTGCCCTGGAATACGCAGCCAACTGAAGCGCAACTTTTGCGCTGATGCCTGAGCGTGTCGTCTTGAAGTCAAGCAATGTCATTTTGTTGCGAATCATTGCTATCGCGTCAAATGAGCCGGCGTAAAGATGCGTGATTGAGAAAACAGACCGCTCTACATGAAGCCACTCTGGTTCGTACTCAACACAGAACTGGTCAAAGTTCTGAATGTATGGTTCGAGGTCGTGGTCGTATGGTGCTGATGGGTCGGCAATTCTGTTCTCAATCGCTTTGTGTACGCGGTCTCCAGTATCCGCAGCGATGGACAGTTCTCGCTCTGGAGCAGCCTTGAGCCACAAGCGTGCTTTCTCTTGCTTGTTCGCCATGATGAGTTCGTTGACGTACTCGATGTTGTCGACGGCAGCGTTAGCGGTGACCTTGCTGTTCCATTGCCGCAAGAATGGCGCCGGCAGCATGTCAATGATTGACGTGACTGAAGGTGCCTGCACTTTGAGGCTTGGATGCTTGTAGTAGCGATATCCGCTGACCGTTACGGTCTGAACTTTTGGATTCGTCATTAGATGTTCTGTGCCTGTTCCTTGAGCCACTCTCTGTAAGCGACCCAATTGTCTGTGTACCTGTATGTTGCGTCTATCACTATATCAGGGTCTTGGCGTTCGTACAACTCCGTGCCAAGGGATAAAACGATGTATTTGGGCGTCGGGAAAACCACACCAAATTTTTGACCGTCGTATTTTCCGCCTATGAGGTCAATCTCGCACTTTGTCTCTGTCTTGTTCTTGGACGTGGCTTTTTGCCGCGCCGGTTTCTTTTTCGTTGCCACTATTGCTGCGAGGCCCTGAGCACTTCCTCGAACAATTCCTTCAGTTTCTTGACGTGCGTTTCGTATTCGTCAGCGAAACCCTTGTCCATCACGATTGAGTCGGTGTCATCATCGACCGTCAGCATCTCCTGCATGACCTCAAGTTTGTCGATGGTCGCACGAATCTGCTTCATGTGCGCACTCAGATTCTTGGAAAGAGCAGCAATCTTGTCCCTGTTGATATTTGCACTGGGACGTTGCACGGTTATTGCTTGGTCGCGCCCTCCAAGTTGACTTCCAAATACCTGAAAGGGCTTGTTGGGGTCACCAAGGTCAATTCCTGAAATTTTGGACATTAGTCCTCCGATTTGTTGTTTGTACCACTATAGCGGATTATCTTCACTTGCCACCTGATTGTACGTCCACTGAGCCGCAAGAAATCTTTCAATATCGACCGCAATCTTTGGCTTTATCTCGCCCTGCGTTACCGTTATCGACCTGGCAAATTCTTCGGCTATCAACTTCCATGTCTCAATCGACTCCAAGGCATCACGCAGAACTGTGGAATGAATCCTGACTGTGAATTCAGAATTGGCTTCCTCTGATTTTTCAACCGCATCAGCGAGAATCTCAAGGGTCTCTTTTATTTTATCTTGCTTGCTCATTTTGATGTCCACAGGCTAATCACAGTCATCGCTTGTCGCCACTACCACTTATCTTGCCTCGCTCAAGGCGCGATTCAAGTTTTGCAAGATTGTTTGCCGCAATGGCACCAAGACTGTTGTCAAGCGCTTTGGCGAGTTGAGCACAGTACCAAAGCACATCTCCAATTTCATCGGACATGTCCTGCTTCATTTCGTCGGTCATTACTCCGTCTTTGTCGCGAATAATCTTCTTGTACTTGCCGGCAACTTCTCCCGCTTCTGATGCAAGGCCAAGAACTAAATACTCAACAGCCCTGTCCTGTGGATACTTTGCCGTGAGGCTTGACCTGAATTGATACTGGTTGAAGTCCATGAATGCCTGCTTATCAAAAGAAGTTACGTCCATACAGAAATCATAGCCGCATACACAACGATTAGACGACCGTAGTAACTAGCCTGCACTAACCTACTCGGCTCAAACTCATACGGAAGGTTACTTTATGACATTGCTAGACCAGTCCTTTGTGGACTCCTATTCCCAAAAACTTGCTCCTTGGGGATTTAACGGCATGGGAGAAATCGTTTTCTTGCGCACCTATAGTCGCAAGAAGGAGAACGGCGACAATGAAACTTGGACTGAAACTCTTCAGCGCGTGGTTAACGGTGCTCACGAAATTGGAGTCGAGTACACGAAGGAAGAAGCAGAGGCTCTCTTCGACCACATGTTCAATTTGCGCTGCTCATTCTCCGGCCGAGCACTTTGGCAACTTGGAACGCCACTCGTTCAGAAATTCAACGGGTCGTCGTTAAACAACTGCTACTTCACAAACATTGAAAAGATTGAGGATTTTGAACTCCTGTTTGAGTATCTCATGCTTGGCGGTGGCGTCGGATTCTCCGTGGAGCGGGCAAAGATTCATGACCTTCCAAAAGTCAAGTCAGGCGTGAGCATCACCCATGAGCGCAGCAATGACGCCGACATCATTGTCCCTGATTCGCGTCACGGTTGGAAGCGACTCTTGCACGCAGTCTTGAAGTCGTACTTTGAGACTGGTAAGTCCTTCTCCTACTCCACGATTCTTATCCGCGAGTACGGTGCGCCACTCAAGACTTTCGGTGGTACCGCATCTGGACCTGGTGCGCTCATCGACGGCATAGCGGACATCTGCAAAGTACTGGACGGTCGCGTGGGCAAGAAACTTCGCTCAATCGATGTTCTTGACATTTGCAACATCATCGGGCGAATCGTCGTGTCGGGTTCGTCACGTCGCTCTGCACAGATTGCGATGGGTGACCCAGATGACGTTCTGTTCTTGCGAGCCAAGAACTGGGCTACTGGCTCCATCCCGGCATGGCGAGCCAACAGCAACAACAGCATCTACGCCGACTCATACGAAGAAATCATGCCTGAACTATGGAAGGGCTATGACGGCTCTGGCGAGCCATACGGACTGCTTAATCGCAAATTGGCCCGCAGTGTCGGCCGCTTGGGCGAGAAGAACCCAGACCCCTCAATCGAGGGTTTCAACCCGTGTGCGGAGATTGCGTTGGCTGACGGAGAGTCGTGCAACTTGGCGACCATCTATTTGCCGAACGTTGAGAGCCTTGAGCAACTGAAGGAAATCTCAATCCTTCTTTACAAGGTCCAAAAGCAAATTACACGCCTTGCTTACCCGTACGAGAAGACCACCAACATCGTCAAGAAGAACGCACGATTGGGTCAAAATGTGACTGGAATCTTGCAGGTTCCTGTCGAGAAGGTGGAGTGGCTTGATGAGGCGTACAAGAACCTTGCAGCATTCGACAAGAAATACTCCAAGGAAAAGGGCTGGCCAGTTTCCGTCCGCTTGACCACTGTTCAGCCATCCGGAACACTGTCGCTGCTTCCCGGCGTTACCCCAGGAATCCACCCAGCGTTTGCGCAGTATTACGTACGTCGCGTGCGTTTCGGCTCGGCAGACCCGCTGGTTGACGCTTGCCGTAAGCGTGGATACAAGGTCCAATGGGACATCGGTCTTGACGGTCGCGAGGACCACACTCGCTACGTCGTTGACTTCCCATGCATGTCGCCGGAAGGCTCTGTACTCGCAACATCCATGACCGCAGTTGAGCAGTTGGAGTGGGTCAAGAAGATGCAGACAGTGTGGGCTGACAACGCAGTTTCGGTGACCGTGTACTACCGCAAGGAAGAACTCGCATCAATGAAGGAGTGGCTGGAAAAGAACTACGACAATGGAGTCAAATCCGTGTCGTTCTTGCTTCACAGCGACCACAACTTCCCATTGCCTCCATACGAGGCATGCTCAAAAGAGGATTACGAGAAGATGCTTGCAGGCATTGACTTCACCATCCCACTTCAGCAGAAGTCGTTCGACGGAGAGTTGGACTTGGACAACTGCGCGACAGGCGCTTGCCCAATCAAGTAGTTATGGACGTCCTGGCGAATAGCGCTGGGGAATCCACATCAACTGGTTGCCGGTGTTCACGCAAACGTAGGGAACGCCGTAGAAGCGCGTCCGTTCTGCTGGATTCGAACAGGACAGTTCCAACTGTTGCGGTTGTGGTGCAGCGGTGGTGGTTGTGACGTTCTGAACGACCGTAGTCGTTGTTACGACCGGGGTTGGAACAGGGGCAACTGGAACAGTCGTTGTCGTCGTGACAATCGTTGTCGTCGTTGGTACAACTTGCTGAGCAGCAAAATGCGAGTAGGCGAGAAGGTTGGGACTCCCTGCGCCAATGTTGAACAGTGCTCCCGCTGTGGCAGTTGACTTGAGATTTGCCTCTACCTGGGACTGGGTGAGTGTTGGATTTTCTTGCAGCATAAGCGCAGCAATTCCGCTGACGATTGGTGCCGCATTTGAGGTGCCGCTGCTTGAGCGGTATACGGATGCACCTCCAGTCCATGCGCCTACAAGGTCCCAGCCGGGAGCAAACAAATCAACGCATGAGCCGAAGTTTGATTGAGTCCCGCGGAGGTCCGTTTTGTCTGTTCCGCCAACAGAAATGATTGAAGGCTCCGAAGCGGGGGAATACAGGCACGCATCTTTGGATTGATTACCAGCGGCACCAACGACGATGAGACCGTCGGCAATGAGCCTGCGGACTGCCTCGTTGAACGCCTCAGATTTTGGCATGCCGACACTCATGTTGACCACTGCCGGAGTTGCTGGCTTGTGGTGTTCAATAATCCAATCGATTGCCGGGTACAACGTTGCACTTGAGGAGTTGCTGTTGTTGCAATTCAGAACACGCACGGGAATCAGTCTGACTTTCTTTGCCACCCCGTAGGTCTTGCCACCAACGAGACTTGCCGTGTGCGTGCCGTGTCCTGCGCAGTCCTCTGTTCCTAATCCGTCGGTTATGACACTGAAGCCCGCATCTACTCGCCCTTCAAAATCGTCGTGACCGGAAGTAATTCCAGAGTCAAAAACGTAAACGTTGACTCCCTCTCCGGTCAGGTTGTAGGTGTAGTTGTCATTGAGCGTTGATTGACGTTGGTCAATTCTGTCAAGACCCCATGCGGGACGGTACCCGTTGTCGTTTGGCAACGGCTGCGACATCAGGGATGCGGCAGAGACGAACAGTGAAACGATGAATTTGAGCATTTGGTTTGCCTTTCAATTGGTTGAGTAAAGCCTACGGGTTTCGGTGCACCAAAGCAACTTTCATGAAAGATATTTAATTGCTCTTGATACGCCTTCTTCTAAAGTTATTTTTGGCTTATAGAAAGAAAGCATTTTTGTAGGGTCACATACCCGATATTGAACTCCCTCTGGGGCTCCAAGTTTTCTTTCGTAGAAAGGGAAATATCCGCACTGCTTGGTGACTATTTCAGCAAGTTCATTGAACGAGGTGGCCCTTCCGAGCCCAAGATTCACTGGGCCGGGAACGTCTTGCTTGACTGCTTCCAGCGTTGCTGCGACAACATCTTCCATGTGCATGAAATCCCGCGTTTGTTTTCCAGTACCCCAAATAAGGAATGGGTCCTGCCTTTGCACTCCTCGCATGATGAACGATGGAAACGGATAGTCCAATGATTGGTCTTCTCCGTATCCAGAGAATGGCCTAAATACATGAACTCTCAATCCTTCTTTTTCTGCATAACTGGCGAGCATTTCTCCAGTTAGTTTTGCCCACCCGTATGTGTAGTCAGGAGACTTTATGTCTGAAAGGTCTATGTCGGACTCCTTCAACCTGTGCGTGCTTCCAGCAGCCTGAAGGTGTATTGGGTAAGCAGCGGATGACGAGTAGTAAATAATTCTTCCTGGGCGAGTTCGCAAAGCCCATTGGAATAACTCTGAGTCGATTGCTAAATCGACAGCGACAGAAAGAGGTGCTCCCTCGATTGTTGCACGACCTCCAACTATGGCAGCGAGATGCACGACTAGGTCAAATTTGGTGTCATCTTCAGCAAAGAATTTCCTGGCATCAAGACCATTCTTGATGTCCACTCCGACAATGTCGTGACCTTCAAGGGACTTGCGAAAGTATCCACCGACAAAACCGGCATCGCCGGTTATCAGAATCTTCACTTACAGACCCAAATTCCGTACTTGTATGGCTCTCCAAAAACTGTTGTGTCGAGGAAAAGAAACATGTCGGGCTTCCAGCCAGACTGAGAAAACAACTCTTCAATCCCTTCTCGGTCCCACGACCAATAGTGCTCTTCGTTCGTGTCTTCCCAGTTTTCGATTGGCGTAGAAAGAACAAGATACTTGGACTTGTCACGCACCAGTTTCAGGATTTGCAAAGGGTCTTCGACGTGTTCCAACGATTCAGAACATACATAAACGTGGACTTTCGGAATTTGAATTATCGTCTTGTCGATTGGTCCGACCAACTCGTAGCCAGGCGCATAGTCACCAAGAAACATATTTTGCAAACCCATTGAGCGAACTATGTCCCCGTTTCCGCAACTCAGGTCGGCAATACTGCTCCCTCTTGACATTGAAATCGCATCGCGAACGATGTTCTTGGTTACCTCAACTCGGACATGGTGTCCACGTCCATAAATCCTGTGGTCATGAGGCTTTGCGTAAATCCTGGCAAGCGCCTCGCTGTCGTGGAATGGTCTTAGTTGCTTAATCATCTGTGAACAATCATGTTATGTCCGCGAGTCTCAATTGCGCCGACCGATTCTGGAAAATGTCTGGCAATGCAGTCGTGACGGACGTATGTCGGTATTCCCAGGTAGTGAAGTGCGTCGTGGTGGAAACATGGGTCATCGGACATGTTTTTGTCAAAATCCCAACGCCATCTGATGGAAGAAAAAACTCGTCTATCCATGAAAATTGCCGCCGCCGAAGCCATCGCATCCTCAACTGGAAATGGGTATTTGTCAATCTTGGTTCCGCGAAGGTTGTATGTGCGAATGTATGGTGCGCAAAGCGGATGGTCCATCTCCAGCATCTTGGGCAGAATGTCGTCTGGCGGCATGCAATCAGCAGCCATGAAGAGCATGTGTGTGCATCCGTGAGTTGACATTGAAAAGTCATTGCAAAGGTTTTGACCGGCAACAATGTGCCTGATTCTGTTTTTTGTGGTTACTTGAGTTCTGCCATCATCAAGCGTGTATGTCCAAAAGCCGCCACCGATTTCGGTGAGCCTTTCCAAAAATGGCTTGAATGGCTCCAGTCCACGTGAGTCCATTTGTATTGCTGCAAAGTACTGGACTCCAGCCCAGTCTCCGAATTTTGCATATTCGGCTTTGACCTTTTCGGCGTTTTTCATCCACGAGCCCCAGTGGTCTGGGTTGTCCATGACGTAGGCGTGGATAGTAGTCGCTACGACTATCATCCAGGATTTCCTCTCTTGTTCTTGTTCCATAAAGATTACCAATGCCTACTTTTTCTTGGCGGCACTCTTTCGCTTGGGTTTTGCTTCCACGTGCTCTGGGGCATGCCACACAGTCTCGTGATGAGAGATTGCCTCACGAACTGCGTCAATCTTCTCGCCAAGTTGCCTTACCGATTCAAGCATTTCGCTCTTTGCGTCATCAACCTTGTCACCCAGGGCGTTATGGTCTTCGGTGTTCTTGCGATAAGCCCAGACTGCAGCACCCCATGTGAGCGCGAAGGCCAGGGTCACTCCAAAGTTCGTGTTGAGGAAGTCGTCCAGAGTCATGGTTACTCAGCCCCGCAATCGCAGTTTTCGCAATGAACCGTTCTTGCGGCAAGGATAAATCCTGCGGCACCGCCGACAAGAAGCGCCAAAATGACCCTCAACGTTTCACTCACTTGCCGCCTCCTCGCTGCTCGTTTCTTTGTTTCGACCAGTTGAAATCATGAGGCCAGCAAGAGTACCGGTAATAAAGGTGGCTACCGACGACAACACTCCGAAGAACATTTTGTCGTTTTCTGCCTGAACGCCAATCGGCTGCGCAACGAAGACAAGCGCGTAGAGGACGCCGATGGTAGTGATGGTGAGAACTCCGCCAAGAATGCAACCAACAACGAACTTAAGTCTCGCATCTAATTCCTCTGGTGTCATCCGATTGCTCACGGCTGCTCCTCTTCGTAACCCACCAAATCTTTCCAGCAGTCCCCATTGACCTTGCAGGCTGGCGGATTGCATTCAGGATTTTCCCAGTTTTCTGGGTCTTGGCACTCGTAACGATAACTTCCTTGGTAACCGCACGCAGAGAGGGCGACAACACCGAGAGTGGCGAGAAGCAGTGCCCTAGTCCGTCTTTTCATGCGGGTCATTCTGACTTGACGAAATCGAATAGAAGTAGTTCTCATGACCACCCCACCTATCGCTAACGAGCGGCGAAGAACCCGCGGGTTCTTGTCAATGGGGTGGAACGTTTGGGCAAATGATAGCGCAGAGTGCCCTCGGGTGGATTTGAACCACCGTGTCACCGCTGCGGTTTCTACACCTTATAAGAGTGAGCCGATACGAGGGCTCGTTCTTACAGTTTGGATATCGAGTCTTTCGTGCCTGTGAAAAGCGATGCGAGATTATCGGTTCGCTCTTCTCGCATCATGCGAATCTCATCGATTGCCTTTTGGATGTCGCGCTGAACCTTGCGTGGGCGAATCACTCTCTCATACACCCATATCCCAATCACGGAAATGACCGAATAGACGACGAAGAAGTAGATGTTCTTGGTGAAGAGTTTTCTCACTTGTTCCATACGTTCCAGTTTGCCAGACCGCCGGACGAATTATCCATGATGTGCTTGGCAACCTTCAAATTGCAATGGACATCGAACAACCCCTCCAGGCCCGTCCCACAGACGTTCTGGGTGACCGTCTTCCAGCAGGAGTTAATTTGCACTAAGCCACGGTCAATCGACCCGTTCTTGTTGAGGGTCCAAATCACATTGCCCTTGGAGTCGAATTTGGCGTTCACAGCCTTTGGATTGCACCTTGACTCGCGGTAGGCGATGTAAGAGAAGACCTCGACGGGCTCCAGTCCGTACTGCTGAAACAGCGGCTCAAACTGGGGGCATCGGTGAGTGGGGTCATCTGAGATGTTGTAGCGCCTCTTGCCATCCGTGATGAGCGGGTTGGGGACGGCGGGGACAAAAGCAGTCTCCATCCCGGCAGCCTGAAGGGCGGCGAGGTGGGCCTTTCTTGTCATCTTTCCGTAATGTTGGTCGACGGTCAGCCCCAGGAATCCCTGAAGTTTGGCGACGCGCTCGCTTCTTTCGTTGAAAACGAAGACCTCTTGGAGGATGGCCTCGGGTCGGGGGGCCGCAATTGTTTCATTGGATTCTGTCTGCCGAATCGACTGGCTGGCCACCGAGACCCTTGAATAAGGTCGCTCGGAGGCCTCTTGTCTGGTGATTCCGCCGTTGGCAGTTCCGACACCTATCGCCGCTGCCAGCCATAGGGTAAAGCCAATTACTGCTTCTTTGCTAATCAAAGTATCTCCTAACGTCAGGCCTGAGGCGGGAGAGACTTCGTGAGTCCTAACCTTTCAGCCTCGGCTGGGTTGTCATGCTTCCACCGGTGGTGCGCTCGGCACAGCACCTGGCAGTTGTCCGGGTCTAAGTAGTTGCCTCCTCGACCCCTAGGTATCACTTCATCAATGTCCAGTGGTCCTGAACACGTAATCGACCCTACCAGGAATCTTGCCTGACACAACCCCATGTCGCGTTGATGGACTATACGGCGAACCTCTGTCCTCTTTGCGGCGTTCTTCCTCGTCTTTTGGGATGCAGGGTTGAGTCGAGTCGACTTAAGTTTGCGTTCGCGTATTTTAATTGGCTTATCTAGGCAGTATTTCAGCCTTGCTCTGGCGTCTTTTTGCCCTTCCTCAAGGTAAAGATTTCCAAACTTCCCACAGTTGAGGTGTCCGCAATTTTCTTCTCGTCCTTCGCAATATCCCTTGTGGGAAAATTTTTTCATACGATGATTCTGACTTGCTTCATCTTGCGCTGAGTCAAGGAAAGAATCGCGCCAGAGATTGCGTCAACTTGGTCGTCGTGTGCTCCGTAGGGGAAGACTTCGCACTCGTCAAAGAACGGAGTATTCCAAGGTCCTCGGGCCACCATGACATTGCCTGATTCTGCAGCGGCAGAAAAGACTCCGGCCCTGTCCTTTTTGGACGTGTTGGTCTTTTGTCCCTTGAAGTTGAACCCCGGAACCACCAATCGCGAGTAGTGGTCAATGACGTTGACCCCAGACGAGCCTGGCTCTTGTTCCATGATGATTCGCGTACCGATTCCGTCCTCGTCTGCCGTTGCGCGGATGAGCCTTTCCACTTCGTATGGCGTGCCTCTCATCCTTCGTATATCCAAGATGAAATATCTTCCGTCCTTCATTCCAACGAGCGCTCCGACTGTCCAGTCGGGGTCAGTGCCGTGTTTTGCGGCGGTGGCGGCCAAGTCCCAATAGCGGACCTTGGTCATGTCTTCTGGGAACACTCCGGTGATGTTGAACCATTCCCGCTTAAACATTCCTCCCTCTTCACGGACCTCCCAGTTTCCGTCAAGCAGTCGGGCGCGTTCAATTGCGTCAAGTTCGTCCAGCGACTTGATGTAGGTGTCGGCATCAAGAGACGGGTTGTCAGAGATGCGGGCTGGCATGAACTTCCGGTCGTCTCCTTTGTTCAAGATGAAACGCTCGTACACCCAGTTATTGCCCGGACCTCCGGGGTTTGTTGCTGCCCTGGTTCGCAGCGGAACATCGGCAGCACTCATTCCGCAGTTCGGGCAGCGCGGGAGGTTGGCTGCTTCTGACGGTTTACGTACACGGGAAAAGCCGACATACCTGTAGACACGGTCGGTTTTGTACTGGGTCAACTCATCAACACCTACGAAGTGGTAGGCGAACGACTGGAACTTGTACCTGTCGTCGTCTCGTTCGCAGTGGTCGAACGAAAGAGTCGCCCCAGAAGGGAACGTCCATCTTTTGTTCGTCCCGACATACGTTGCGTCGGTGTTGGCGAGCCAGGCATTGCATCGGTCGATGAACCCGTCCGGACCCGCAAGTTGCGGATATGTCTGACGCAAGAGCAGTGCAGAGTATCCAGGCACGCAGGTGTATTGGAGTGCGGACATGAGTAGGGCATCTGATTTACCTCCACCAGCCGCGCCGCCGTACAGGGCTTCGCGGGTCGTTGACCATGTTAAGAACGCCGCCTGTTTGGGGTGCATGTGGTGGGGAAGTTCCAACCCGCAGGGAATCTTGTAACCGGTAAGTCCGGCAAGTTTCTTCCTGATGCTCTCTTTGTCCATTAGTCGTCGTCGCTTTCAGCCGACTCGCAGAACGGGTCGGTATTCATGGGCGAACACGGACATTTCCTTCCCGCGGGAACCAAACTGGTCTCACTCTTCTTCTTCAACTACGACTCCCTCAATAACTCCCTCGCCGTCCCACGCAGAAAGAACATCCCTCGGCAAATCTCCGGCCTCCACGAGAGCAGCCAGAACCGCGCGTTGGCGGGTGTCATCGTCTTCTTGGACAACGGGTCTTGATGTATCCGATGAGATACCCATTGCGCTCACCTCAAGTTTGACAGTGTTGTTGTCCCCCCACTCCTGCGGGAACCTCTTGGCCAGGAATCGCTCCGCGGCCTTCCAGTCACCCTGACGCGCCTCACGGAACCACGCCAGAACGAGTCCCGCCTGTGCTTCTGATTCTGCCTTCAGTGCACCCAGGGCGAAGTCCATATAAATCTTTTCTTCTGGATTCGGCTCTCCGCCCTCCTCAATCCTTCTTTGTTCGAGCAATCCGCGCTTGAGCCAGTTGGTGACCGTGTTCTTGGATACCTCAGCAACTTCAGCCGCACGAGTCGGAGTCAGCCCACCCTTCATCAATTCAATGATGGTTGAGCCCTTGCGCGCCACGAGAGTCATGCGCCCTTCGGACATCTCCATGCTCTTTTGGAAATCTGCTGCTGAGGTTTCTTCGCTCATCGGTTTTTCGTGTTCTTCTTGGTGACTTGGATGTAGAGACAATCTTCTGTCGTGGGGATATGAGTGCGGACTTTTAGTCCACGCTTACGCGCAGCCTGATACACGGCGGATTGCATCGAGCCCGGCTCAACGAAAAAATCCTCGAACATCTTCAACTTCCACACATCGCCGTCGAACCAGTCGTCGTACGGATACAACTCCGCCGTCGGGGTGTCAGGAAAGGTCAGTCTCTCGCGGAGCGGACGGGTGTCTTGTTCTGGTTGCTGCTCAGAGTGTTGCACCGGGATTCTCCTTCAGGTACTCGTCAATGGCCATCTGCAGGAACTTGTCGTTGTTCCTGATTCGGTTGATGAGCCGCCAAATCCAGTCGCGTCGGTAATTCGTCGCTTCCGCAATTGCGTCCATCGTTCCCGACCCAGTCCTCCAAGTATTGAAGATGTCCCAGCGAAGACGGTTCTCGGCTGCTTTGGTTTGCTTCCTCAGCGCGTCAAGGGCTTCCCTTCGTCGGCGCAAACGTGCCGCGTCGGCGTCTGAAAGAAGTCTGGCCTTGTGGGCCACCGGCATTACTCGGACCTTTTCTGCCATGTCATTCGCCCTGTTCGAGTTGCTTGAACAATTCTTGTTCTTTGTCCAAATACTGGTTCAGTCCGGTCGGGTCGTCCGTGTCAAGCCTGCAGTGCGACAACGTCAGTTCGACATAGGCATCATCAAGGGTCAACTCTTCCAGTTCCTTGCCCTCGGTGACGAGACAACTCATCCGTTGGAAAACCGGGTCCTCAGTTGACCCGAGCGGAGTCTCGCCTTTGTGAATCTTGCGTCCTCCGTACTTCCTGAGATTCTCCTGCCACAAGAACTCACCCACATCCGTCAGGTTGTTCACGATTGTCTCGTATCGCTCAAGTCTTTCAATCGCCTCGTGCAACACGTACAACGGAACTCGCGCGTAATACTCCTCACCGGTTTCATCGTGTGTTGACTCCGGATTGTCGTCGTTCCAGAAACCGTGGAAAGCCATCTCCAACTCTTCTTGCGGATTACTTTCGCGCATTTTCAGCCTCCACCACCGTCTTGTGCACCAGTTCGACGATTTCCTTGAGTACCTTTTGTCTTTCATCCAGTTTCTCCGGCGTGGGAGAAACGATGGACCACCCCATGTTCAACTCGTCCTCCAACTTGCTGAGCAATGTCGCCCAATACTCGGGGACCGAAACCGGATTTTTTTTCATAATCATCTCGTATATCACGTCTATTCGAACCTTTCTTGTTTTTGGCAGCCCGCCGACTTTGTATCTGATTTTTGCTCCGTTGCAAAATTCATGACCCACACAGTACACGCCCCCAATAGCAAGAGTCATCCGTCAAGTTATCACACTCTGTTACAGTATCGCACACTCGTATGGCTCACTGGAACGAATTCGACTTGGACTTTCCGTCCATTGGCCTGCAGATAAATAGGCCCAAGTGGATGAAGTTAAAAAACTGCTTTGATGAGCCCGTCGATACTTTCTACCCAGCCCCCGGAGACGTGGACAAACTCCGTCGCGCCAAGTCAATCTGTAAGGACTGTGAAGTCCGCTTGGATTGTCTTCAGTTCGCCTTAGACACCAACGAGCGGTTCGGTATCTGGGGAGGAAAGAGCGCCCGCGAGCGCAGTCTCATTCTTCGAGCGCAGCGGCTTCTTTCTCGTCCACGTGATGAATGACATCCTCGCACGAGTGCTGAACACACCACTTACGGGCAATCTCCACGTTAGGTAAACGAACCTCACCTACACGGCACAACCGGCAGGTCACCACCCAGTAGGGCTTGACGGACTTGTGCCAGTTTGACCGCCACATCATCGTGTCGCTCGGGTGATTCGTGGCAGCCTCGTACCGCTCCATTGCATCAAGGACGATGTCAAAGTCGTTGATTTCGATACCTCGGGAATGGCGCATCTGCATCAACGCTTCGTACAGGTCGCGGGAAATCTTCTCCCATTTGCTTTGTGCCATTGTGTTACCTACGCAATCTTCTCGTATGACTCTAGCGCTTCTGCAACCATCTCGGCGTCCTGCCAGCGGATACCCCGATGATTCTTTTCCACCACCAGGGCTCTGTACAGTTTGCTCGCGACATCCTGCCATTCACGGCAATCGTCCTCGACGGCTTCCACTCTATGTAAGAGGCTCTTTACTTCCTTCTGTGTAAATGAATTCATGACCGGAAACTATTGGCCCGAGCCGGATAGTCAAGTCAGTACCCGTTTTCCTTGTCATCAAGCAGGTTTTTCACCATCATGCCTATACCCACACACACAATCACAAGAAAGATGCCAAAGACATCCCACATCGTTGTGTCAACGACGTTGTGATGGTCGGCTATCACTCGGTGTCTTGTTCTTCTGGATACGGATTGCGCAAAGCCCGGTACACCTCGATGCCGTTCACTCGGTGGACGTAGGAAATGTCGCCGCGATTCATCCGGTCATCCATCCATCTGCGCAGCGGTTCCATCGGTTCTTTCTTCTTCTTTTTGGCCATGTTGTTCTTCCCTTATGTACCACTATCGCTAACACTTTTACGATACGGACAGTTGCCGCCAGTGTCAACTATTTGTATCGCTGGGGTGAGGGGAATTCGTATCAGTTTCCTCTCATATCACGAATTTCGTGACGGTGGACGAATCCGCCACACAGAGCCCAGTCTCAGGATTGAACTGAGGACCTTCCGCTTACAAGGCGGATGCACTACCACTGTGCTAACTGGGCCTATTCGGAATTACCCAACCACCACAATACGGCGAACCAGAAGGCAGCAATCGCAATAAACGCAGCGGGTATGTGGAGGTTCATACGTGTCCTTTTGTGTTCGTGAATTTGTAAGGCAGACTTACACATCGGACGCCGGTCTGCCAGCGGTGTTAAGGAGGATGAACTGGCGCCAACAGAAAGAAACGCCGAGGTCAACCCCAATGCTTGACACCAGTATATCACATCGCAGGGTAGAATACCTATACCGGTGGACTGGATTTTTTGGGCTATGTCCCGCACATTCCTTCGCACTCTTGATTGAACAATGTCTCGATTCCTTTGTCTTGGTCCATACGCAAATCAACGTTCTCTAGAGGAACTCTTTGTCTGTGAAGGAACGGGGCAGAGGTGAATCTTTCCCGTACGTGCGGTAGGGAGCGGATGGAATGGTCAAAGTCCACAGCATCGGCCCATTCTTGTGGTGACTCTTTCAAATCCTTCCATTCACTTTCATTCTTGAACGGACATCCGATGCATGCCGACCTTGGCGGAAGTTCGTATCCTTTTTCTTTGCACCAGTCCAGGCAGTCCTGTCGTGTCATGCGTCTGTCAATCAATGGATACTCATGCTGCATCCATGGAAACTGCGGGTCTCTTACGCGCTGAACCTCATCCCAAGAGATGCCGATGACCGTCGTGATTCGATGCTCTTTGCAGCGCTGGCGATACTTCAAGCCAGCCAGTTCCCTTTGCTTTACGCGAAGCGGGTCCAGTTTGTACTCACGGGTACATTGGCGACGCACCATTCCACGCTTACCATCTTCCCCAATCACATACAAAGGCATTGACACATATCGTTTGTCGTCACGTAAAAAGTCTTCACGGATATTGCCGTTGGTGACCCTATGGAACGGCATTTTTGCCTTCTCCATCAGTCCTTCCAGATATTCAAGGTGCCGGTAGGTCTTTTGGGATTCCCATCCAGTATCAGCAAAAACAGCGTGGTCGGCTCTGGGTATCTCGTCGTGCAGCATCATGAGCAGCAGTGTCGTTGACTGCACGCCTGCGCCTAAAGACAGCACGCGCAACGGATATTGGCTCATCGATTCTTCATCAACCCTTTCGGGAATCCTATCTGCATAACAGTTGGTCTAGTACGTCTATACAGGTCAAGTAGGTTCCACACTGGAGTTTGGCTTGCCCCGGCGCGGGGGCGAACGCGCAGCGTGGTCGAGAGGGGGGGGGTATTTCTCCTATTTCTCCTATTTCGTCGGATTTCCACAGCCTGTGGATAACTGTCCCCGCTTGTGCGCTTGTGCGGGGACGCAATAGGACGCGCTAGGACGCGCTCAGAATAGGGGAGGCTATGTCGGGTAAGGGTAGGCGCGTTGCGACGCTCTGAGAGGCTCTCAACGCGTGTGGCGCGTGGCGTGTGTCGCGCCGTGTGGCTCTGGCTCGTAAGTGTGCGACGGCGAGCGCGAGCGCGAGCGTGTGCGACCGCCTAAGCGTGAGCGCGTCGCGCGTGTGCGTGTGTGTGTGTGTGTGTGTGTGTGTGTCCGTACACACGACAACGGCGCGCACACTCGCGAGAGTGTGCGCGCCGTGCGCGTATACCTTGCGCGGTACTTAGTGCGTGTCGCTCTGTTCTAGCGCGGAGAGTAGCGCGTACGCGGTGCGCGAGTTCTCGCGTCGTGCGTCGTCGCGCTCACGCGTGACGCGCTCTAACTCGTCGCGGTACTTGTCGCTCTGCTCGTTGAGATAGCGCGAGTAGCGACGCGATACGCGACGCGATGCGCGCTCACTGCCGACGAGGTACGAGAATGCGCCAGACAGTGTGCCTAGCGCAACCGTGAGAACCGCAACCGCGAGCGCGTCGCGTGTGCTCACTGAGTAATCTTGCGCGAGTGCGACCGCCGTAAGCGCGCTGACTAGCACGACGATTGTCGCAACGACGGCGAGCGTGAGCGCGTCATCGTGTCTGTCTACGAACCCGCTAACGCGGGCGCGAATGACACGCGAGCGCGACGGGCGCGCCGTGTGTCGTGGCGTGTATGTGTTCATTGTGTGTTTCTCCTTGTTGTGTTGAGAGTGGCGTTAGTGCCACTCTCAGAATGTGCGCGCGTGTCGCACACTCTGAGAGTGGCACGGCGCGCGGAGGGCGCGCGCCGTGCCGTGTCTCACGCTTCGGAGATGTCTCCGCGAAGCAGGTCACTCTGAGAGTGTCCGAGCGTTGCGGTGCTTCCGATAACGCCGCGATTGGTGGCGCGGTAGGCGAGACGCTTCGGCGGTTGCGCGTTGTAGCGGTTCACCTTGTGTCCTGTCTCAACGACGCTCACGCCGTTACGCGTGACGAGTGTCGCGCCGTGTCGCGCGTTGTCGCGCAAGTACGCCGTGACATTGACGGGTTGAGGCCACACGCTGGACGGCGTGTGTTCTGTGTATGTGCTCATTGTGTTGCTCTCCTTGTTGTGTTGTGGCGTTGTTGCCATACAGACAGTATAGGCACACTGTTAGACATTCCGTCGCATTGTGCGCGTTACAGTTGTATGACATTTGACACACGGCGAGGGAGGGAGGGAGGGCGCGAGAGAGGGACGGCGAGCGCGTCACCATTCACGAGCGCACAAGGTAGTTTCGTCGGATTGTCACACAATCGCCGAGCCTGTGGATAACCGCGGAGAGTGGTCAAACCGTGTCAGGCTCGCCTAACACGCGCGCGAGCCCCTTCCTCCCCGGCCCAAAATATGGTGTTCCAAGATATTCGGATTTATTCTGCGCGTAGCGTTTCCTTGGCTCCCGGGCGTCGGCACCCGGGCGGCCCGCCGCCCCGGTCGCGTTACCGCCCTTGCCCTTGGCCTTGCCCGCCATCCTCGGTTTTTTTCCAAAAACGCGAGATAAATTGCTCACTCTCCGTGGCCGGCAATCACTCTCCGTGGTCGCCCTTCCTTCTCCTCTGCCACTGCCCTTCGCAGCCGGTGTCGCTTGCCCGCTGTATCGCCCGCATACCTCGCCCGCAGACCTTACCGTCCTGGGGCTTTCCGGAAGAAACTTCCGGCGGTCGCACTTGACTTTTTGTGCGACCGCCGAAGTCTTTACCGCTCGGAGGCTCGGAGGATGTCTTGGCCGTACTTGTAGTCGTAGGCGAGGTGGTCGCACCGGAAGGCCACGCTGCTCAACTCATCTGCGAGTTGATTGTCTGCGTACTCCTTGTCGCTTTCCTCGTTGGCTTGGTTCACCGCTTCGTCTATCCGGGAGACCAAGTGGCTCAGTAACTCTCGCATTTCTTGTGCTTGCTCGTTGATGGTTTTCATTGTCTTCTCCTTTGTGTTTGGTGGGGTTTTCCCCACTAATCCCAGTGTATCACAGATTCAGCCCGCGCGCAACTCCCGCGGCACATTTTTTTCTCTCTTCGCCCGCCGCATCCTCGGGTTTTGACCAAAATCGTGAGATGGTCGCCCTTCTCCTCCGCTCTTGCCCGCCGCCCGTGGTTCGTGCAGATTTTCACAAGCCTCGCCCGTAGGCGAGCCCCGCAGGCGAACACACTCGCCCGCAGGGCTGCGCCCTTGGATTACTTCATTTTCTTGGCTTTGAAGATGACGGCGATGACGACGGCAGCAACTGCCACCGGCACGGCACACATCCAGTCATAAATTTCGATAACCATGTGTTTACCTTTTCCTTTCTCTCTGCCCTGTTATTAGTATAACAGATGTCTTGAGTTTTTGCAACCTTTGTTATTGACTCTTTCCGACTAACCGAATGGTTAGCGCAACGAGTGCGAATCCGAACGCCCAATGCATTACTTTCCCTTTCTTGTTACTTTTATTATACAACTTCCCTCGGGGAAAGACAACCTCTCCCTCCGGAATCCTTCTCCTCCTCGGGGGAGGCCCGCCGTCAGGCAAGGCCGTCCCCCTTGGTAGGACTATTTTCTTTTGTCGCCCTTCTCCTCGGACCTCTCAGCCCTCGGCGAGTTCCTCAGCCCACTGGGCGAAGTCCTCGTTCATTTCGGGGTCAAGCGCCCAGTCGTAAATCGGTACGACCTCGTGCTCGTCCCTCGTGATTCTGTTCTGGTCTCTTGGTGTCATTCGGGTCTCCTTTCCCTACTAATACCAGTGTATCACACTCTCTGACATTTGTCAAGCATTCTCGGGCGAACATTTTTTGCGCTCGCCCTCCTATTTCTGCCTCTGCCGCCTCCCTCAGGGGAGGGCGAACAAGTGTTCGCTCGCCTCTCCCCTTGGGGGTTTAGCGGTGCGCCACGCCCTGGGCATCCTGAGCGTAGAACTCGACGAGTTTGGCACCCTGTGCCGTCGCCTCGTCCTTTGCCCAAATGCGAGCCTGACGAACTGCCGACGCATCATCGGCTGCGAGGATTCCGGCGTCCGCCGTCCACTCGCCACCCTCTGCGTCGGTGAGTTCTGCTACCAGTGTGTATTCCTTCATTATGTTTCTCCTTTGTGTTGGTTATTACCTGATAATTCCAGTGTATCACACCACCCTCGGTTTGTCAACTCCGTGGGCAAATATTTCTCGCCTCTCCCCTTGGGGTTTAGCGGCGGCCCGCTGGCGAGAGCCGCTTGGCGAACCAGCCCGCCGTGTAGCGCTCCCACGCCTCGTCGGTGATGTTGAGCGTGAAGCCCTTCTCACTGCGAAGGTATCGGGCGAAAGTCTTCACGACAGCAGGAATGTCGCTGGCGACGATTGCCCACTCACCGAAGAACTCCTCGGCGAGGTTTTGTAGTTGCTTGTTCTTATCCATTGTGTTTCTCCTTTTGTTGTTGGTATTCCCTACTAAAACCAGTGTATCACATTACTTTTGATTTGTCAACCTCTCGGGCAAATATTTCTTGTCCGCCGCCCGGGGCTGCCCCTGTCGCCCCTCTCGGGGGAGGTCGCCCTCCCCCTTCGGGACTCTCGGTCCTAGTTGGCTTTCGCCTTTCGGATTTCTTCGTTTTCGGCTCTCCACTTGGCGAGCATTTGTCGGTAGGTGTACTTGCCTACTGGCACTCCGTACCAGCCTGCCTCGTACTCATTCCAGATAATTCTGTCTAGGTCTTCGTTTTCCATTTTGTTCTCCTTTGGTTGGTATTCCCTACTAATCTAAGTATAACAGAGGTTCGGGCTTTTGTCAACCCGAACCCCTATTTTTTATTTACTCTTCGTCAACGATTGCGAGAATCTCTTCTACAATCTCGGCAACCTTTGCGAGGAACTCTTCGTTAGTCATTTTGTTCTCCTTTATTGTGTTAGGTGAGGTTTTCCCCACTAATTCCAGTATAGGGTATTGTCAGACATTTGTCAACCTAAAACGCCAAAAAAAAATAAATCTTTTGAGGTTGACAAATTCGCTTAGATGTGATACACTGATAGTGGGGGAGGGGAGAGACCGTCTCCCTCCTCGGCTCTGGCCCGCCGCCCTTCTTGCCCGCCGCCTCTCTTCTCCTCGGCCCGCCACCGCCGCAGCCCGCCGCTCTCATCGCCCGGGGGCGAACATACGTTCGCCCGCCTGCCTCTGCCGCCCTCGTGCGAAAGTGCTCGGGCAGGGGTTGCCTGCCCGAGCGGACTCGCTAGCCGAAGATTCGCACTAGGCGGTCGTCTTCGTAAGGCTCGCCCATTGTTGCCTCGTAGTTGGCGAGGAGTTGGGTGAGTGCCTTCTTCTTGTTCTTGGTGGTGACACCGAATCGTGGGGCGACTCGGCTCAGTGGGATTTGACACACACGGAGACCTGAGAGAATCTCTGTGATGTAGCAGTGGATGAGAAAGCGGAACTGGAACACGTTCACCATCTCACCTTCTTGGACTTGACTCATTGAGTTACCTCTTTCTGTTTGTAAGGCGGGATTGCCTTACAACTACATTGTACCAAGTGTGGGGCGTACTGTCAACTCTTACGGGAAGAAAAAAAATTTATTTTTAGAGGTTGCTTTTTGCGTCGGGTTGTGCTACAATGGAAGTAGAGGGGCAGGGAGGAAAAGTCGGGGAGAGACCGCCCCGCTCGCCCGCCGCCTCTCTCCTCTGCCTCTGCCGCCCTTCGGCAACGCTGCCCGGGGGCTAGGCGTTATCGTCCTCCTCGGGGCTCCACTGTCCTTCGGCTGGGACTTCGCAGTCGTGACCGTAAGCCATCTCCTCCCTCGTGAGCGTCTGCCCGCATTCGGGGCAGGTGAGCAATAGTTGGAGTCTCATTGAGCAACCTCTCCCTCGATGAGGTAGAGCCCGTAGAGCGCATCCGAGAGTTTGCGAGAAACCTCCTCGTTCGCCTTGACCGCATACCCGAGGGCGGTTACCTTGACGTAACTGTTCTCCTCGTAGGTGACAAGCCCTAGCGCCAGTTCGTGCTCGTGCTCCCCAATGTGGCAGGTGACCCGCCCGCACCATTCGCAGAATGGGTCTATTCCGTTGACCTGCTCTGCCGAGAGATAATCCATTGTGTCCATTGTTTCCTCCTTGGGTTGGTTATTGCCTGATAATTCCAGTGTATCACACCCTCGGGAGTTTGTCAACTCCTGAGAGAATTATTTTTGCGGGGTTCTCACCCGCTGCGGGTGGCTATCTTTGCCTACTAGGGGATTGTTGCCCGTCAGGTAAAGCCTCACCGTGCCCTCTTGCTTCGTAGCCGTAACGTGCGTCTCGCACGCCGAAGCCTTGGCGCGTTTCACCCCTTTCGGGGTTGTATGTCGTAGGGCTTTCACCTACCGCCAACGTCGCACCCGTTTGCCCGACCGCTTGGGTCGCCACTTATCTTCTCACGGGGATTGTTGCCCAGAGAGTGGGGGCTGCTAGTTGTCTGGTTACTAGCGGACTACCCGCTTTCGCCGTTGTTGCTTATGTTATTAGTGTATCACAGCCTAAGCGGTTTGTCAACTCCGAGAGAAACTTTTTTTGCCGGCCCGCTGCCTTCCTCGCCCTCCGAGCGAACATACGTTCGCCCTCTGCCAGACGTGCCCTAGTGCGTCAGGTTGTGAGACAGACTATTTATTCTGCCCTAGTCTCCACTTTTTTTCTGCTCGCGTCCTGGGGCTTCCTGACGCTTCTAATCGGGTGTTAGACAGACATACAGAAACGCCCGCTCGCCCGGGGGCTGCCTCTGCCCGCCGTTCGGGGAAGGGCTTTCGCCCTTCCCCTTCGGGGGTTCTTAGTCAAGCATTGGCATTACTGGGCGAGCCGAGTAGACCCGCTTGCCCTCGCCCTGGGGGGCGTAGAGGGGGTGCTGCTGGGTGCCCTTGTCTGGGTCTCCGTAGGTGGTCTGGGTGTTCACCAGTGCCACGGTCACGCCGTCTCGGGTGTAGAGCATTGCGCCCTTGCGAGCGTTGTCCCTCAGCCACGCTGTTGGGTTGGCTGGCATTGCCACCCTTGTTCCGACTATTCCGTTCATTTGGTTTTCTCCTTTGTGTTGTAGTGGGGTTTTCCCCACTAATTACAGTGTATCACAAGGGTGTACGGTTGTCAACCCGAAACACACTTTTTTTTGTTACTTTTGTGTTACAGAATTCGCCCGCTGCCTCTGCCGCCCCCTGTCGGGTGGGGCTTTCGCCCCACCCTTTTGGGTTGGTTAGTTCGGCAACAGGTCGGATACTGCGAACCTGCCCACCAGTTCGGGGCATACTTCGCTATTCCACTTGTCGGCAATAATGACTGCCTGCTCTCGTGAGAGGCAGGGCAACTCTCGCACCATAAAGTCCGAACTGTCACCAGTCGGGCTCTGAAAGTGGAGGGCTATTGCCCACTCAGTACGGACTCCGTACTCAATTGTCGGGCTAAGTACCACTTCGGCACTTGCCACCATTCCTTTGTGTCGCATTACTTTTTTCTCCTTGTTGTGTTATGTGAGGCGATTGCCCCACTAATAAAAGTGTATCACACTTGCGACAGTTTCGCAACTCCAAACAAAAGAAACTTTTCACAAGCCCGCTGCCCGGTGCTCTTCGCCCGCCGACCGAACGTATGTTCGCCCCTTGCCAGACGCTTCCAGATTGCTCAGGCTGTGAGACAAGGTAGTTATTCTGCCCTAGTCTTATCTTTTTTGTAGAGCCTCTCTAATCGCTTCCTATTGCGTCTAGTGGGCTGTTAGACAGACATACCAGAACGCACAAACTGCCCCTGCCCGGTGGTGGTCGGTGAGGCTTTCGCCCCACCGACCCGACCCGACTAGGCGAGCGAGGCTTTGAGAGCCTTTGCCTCAGCCTGCTTTGCCTTGATTTCGGCGAGCAATTCGGCTGGGGTGGTCTCACGAACCTCGTGGTACGGCTTGATTTCCTGATTGAGAAACTTGCCGAAACTCACTGCCTTGATTAGTTCGGCAAAGGTTCCTACCGTGACTTCGGCGTACTCATAAGAGCGTCCCGAAGTAAAGGTAACTTCCAAAGTGCCGTAGGTTACGTCAAGTACGCCATCCTCAATTTCGGCTGGGTCGCATTCGCCGTACCAGTACTCCACTTTTCGGGCTACGCCCGAAGTGAGATGTTCTAGTGTGATTTTCATTCTGCTTACCTCCATTTGGTTAGGTGGGGCGTTTTCCCCACTAATAACAGTGTACACTATGGGTGTACCATTTACTCCCGATTTCGGCAGATGTCACACAATTGTTACACTTCACGGAGAGTGGTCGGCTAGTCACGGAGAGTGGTCGGCCTTCCTCGGTCTTGTGAAAGTGCGAACTTTCACAATCTGCCTCCGCCCGCTTCCGAAAATATGGTGTTCCAGAATGTTCGGATTTATTTCGCGCTGAGCGTTCCTTGGGCCCCGCCCGGCGGCCCCGAATTGCCCCGCGGGGGAAGGAGGTGGAACCCGCGGGGCGTCTCGGCTTATTTGAGGTATTCGCTCTGGCGAGCGTTGGCGAAGGCGATGTACTCCTCCTCCGACGAACCGCAGGGCAGGTCGTGCCAGCGTCCACCAAAACGGCAGTCGCAGTCTGAGCAGCGGATGCTGTCCTCGTCTACGAATGTCCAGTTATGTTCTTTCATTTTTTTCTCCTTTGGTTAGGTGAGGCTTTTGCCCCACTACTATTAGTGTATCACACTCCTGAGAGTTTCGCAACTCCTGAGAGGATTATTTTTGCCGGCCCGCTGTTCAGTCCCATTCTCGGACTGTCGGCGCAGGCTTGCGCTTGTGGTGGATAGTCACCGCTCGTGTGCGCAGCCCGTCGGCGTATGCTTGTCGGTCTGTTGCGTTCCACGCTCGGCGCTTGTTGTTGTGCTGTTGTTTCCTCATAGTTCTAGTGTATCACACTCCTGATAGTTTTGCAACTCGTGCGGGGGGAATTCTTGCCCGCCTGCCTCTGTCGCCCGGTGGCTGGCGGTGGGCGCTTCTCGTCCCACCGCCAGCCCAGCCGTTAGCGTACGGCTACGGCTTCTTGGGCGAACTTTCGCAGGACTTCCAGCAATTCGTTCGTGTAGAAGTGGATGCTGGTCGTATTGCGGTTCGTGTCGGTAATCTCAACGGTCAGCGATGCGCTGTCGTAGGGATTGCCATTGACGGTAACTATTACGTCCTCCGCCTTTACGTCGTGTGCGTGTATGTAGTGGTTCATTTTTTTCTCCTTGTTGGTTTGGTATTGCCTTATGTTATTAGTGTATCACAGTCTCGGCAGTTTTGCAACTATCCAAGAAAGATTTTTTGCCCGCCTGCCTCTGTCGCCCTCTGGGGTTAGGTGGTTTCCCACCTAACCCCATTGTAGCGAGGGGGTGTTACACGGTTTCGGTGTAACCCTTCAAGGTAACGCCTTTGCGGAGTTTGCCCATTCCGTGCTTGTCCGACATTGAACCCCAACCGTTGCTAACCTGCTGGAATTCGTTGCCGTTGAGCACCGCCATTAGCGTGGAGTAGTGCCAGATTTCCCGACGGGTGTCGGATACCTGAACCGCTCGCCACGATGACGCTTTGAGGGTGCGCCCCGTTTTCATTTCATTTGTGATTAGGTTTGTGATTTTCATTTGGTTATTCCTCCTACTATTATTGTATCACAGTTGTTTTAGTTTCGCAACTCGGTACGCAAGTTTTTTTGCGTGCCGGTCGCCCGCTTGCCTCTGCCGCCTGCCCTGTTGGGTGGGGCTTTCGCCCCACCCGTTAGACGCTTAGTCCAGTTGGGGCTTGGCGCTGGTGTCAATGTACCGCTTGCCGCCACGCTCACGGGCAGGGAACAGCGGGTGAGCCTGCTTGCCCGTATCGGGGTCGGTGTAGGTCACGGGCAGGAATTCGCGGGTGCGTACTCCGTTGCGGGTGACGATAGCGGCACCGAAGCGGGCGTTATCACGCAGCCAAGCGGTGTCGTTTTGTGGCGGTGTCGGCATTTCTGCCGTGCCGATTAGTGTGAGCATTTCATTACCTCCGTTGTGTTCGGTGAGGCGGGATTACCTCACTAATACAATTGTATCACAGGGGTGTACGATTTCCTCACTTTTGAGGCATTATTTTTGTTTCATTTGTGTTACAAGTTATTCACCACTCTGAGTGGTCGGGCAGTCACGCTCCGCGGCCGCCGGCTCCCGGCAACAATTCTGCCTCCGCCCCCTGACAATATGGTGTTCCTTCACAATCGGATTTATTCCGTGCGCTGCGTTTCCTTGATGGCACCCGCCCGCGCGCGTGAAGTCTCCCCCTCCCATTGTAGCGAGAGGGTGTTACACGGTTATCTGTCGGGCAGGTGTTGCCTGCCCGACAGTTATTCCGTTGCGCTTAGGCGTTGGCGTACAACGCTTTGCTGACGGCATCGTTGCCGAACCGTTCAGCATCGCTTACGGCTGTCTCTCCGTAGAACGCTTGCCGATAGACACACTTGCCATCGTCATAGACGGCAACCATCGCTGCGGGAATTACGAACCCGTCTGCGTATGTCATATCAGCCTCGTAGTGGCAGATAGTGACTTCGTTATTCCACCCTTTGGGGTAGGCATACGAACTCACCTCGCACCACGCCGTAGTCAGTTTTGCGCCTCTCGGCATTCTTTTGAGTGTCATTCTGTTCTCCTTGCTGTTCGTGTGGGCGGGATTGCCCACTACTATTATTGTATCACACTTATTCTATTCTCGCAACCTGAGAGGCAAACTTTTTTGCCCGCCTGCCCCTGCCGCCTGCCCTATCGGGTTGGTTCGGGCGGGTTGTCCCGCCCGAACCTTGCCCGATTAGTGGACTAGGTTGCCGACCTTCTCAACCTTGTGGGCTGGGATTGCGGGCTTCACCGTGTGAGCGAAGTAGCGCCCGATTGACGCTTGGGTGAGCATCGGCACTACCAGATTGAGTGGGCAGTCACCGTAGGCGTACTCACTGCCATTCTGGAATGATACGAACAGTGTGCCGATACCACTCTCGTTGTCGGAGTAGAACGCCCACTTGGCGATTGCCGTGCTGTTCGGCGTTGTCTGGTGGATTGTAGTTTTCATTCTCATTACCTCTTTCATTGGGTTGTAGTGGGCGGGATTGCCCACTACTTAGATTGTAGCGACTGTTAGACAGATTGACAACCTGCCCGACAGTTTTTTTATTCGGTGGGTTGCCCCACTAGTAATAGGATACCATACTGTTAGACACTTGTCTAATCCTGAGTGTTACAAGTGTGTTACAAGGTTTGTGATTGTTCACACTTTCACAAACCTGCTCCTGGCTCCCGCCCGAATTTATGGTGTTCCTTCGTAATCGGATTTATTTCGCGAGCGGCGTTTCTCTTGGCCTCTGCCCGCTGGCGTTGCGTGCCGGCACCAAGGAGGCGATGCCGGCACGCTTGCCAATCAGAGGAATTCGATTGGGTCGCGGTCTCCGATTTCCGAGACGTCGCAATTGCGGGCTTCCGCCATTGCCTCCCAGAAGTCTTCTTCCGTGAGCGGTGCGAGGCCTTCTTGCACATCATCTGGCAAGTAGTCCCACCACGTTAGTTTTTTATCCATTGGGTTCTCCCTTCTATTTATAGTGTATCACATTAGTTTATGTTTTGCAACACTGGCGGGCGAGGCCGTTGTGCTATGCGAGCGCTAAGCATCGCAATCGTGCTGGGCCCCACCACGCCAGTGTCTCCGGCCCGCCGCGCGGACTCGGCCCTACCTTTCGGTAGAGACGAGGCCAGCGGGGACGAGGGACTTCACCAGCACTAGGCCATAGAACGCGCCTGTAATCGCGTCTTTGACATAGCAGTGGCCCATAGTGCCATTGGGTGGCGCGCCTGCACCGCCAGAGCATTTCACGACGAGCGTGCCGCGTGCTGGCTGGTACTTGCGGGCATCAAAGATGTCCATACCTACGGGTTCGTATCTGTATTGTCTTACTCTTGCCATTGGGTTCTCCTATTCCGTTGCGTAGGGCGGGATTGCCCTACTACTTACAGTGTATCACACTATCTTAGTTTTGCCAACCTCTACTGCCCTGTCAAAGTCACATTCCTCAAAGCCCGTCAAACGGCGCTCCGCGAGGATGCGGTCACGGACAGCCTCACGGTCGGCGCTATCTCCGTCAAACGGGAATAGCGGGTTCGGGTCCGTTAGGTGGGCATTGACAGCGGTGACTATCTCCATTTCGTAGGCGAATGGATAGATAGCACCTGGACGCTCTACTGAATAGAACTCACGGCAGTATTCCGTGAATTCCTCCACTGATGTCCATTCGGGTATTGCGCGTCCAGCGTACGGGCTGGTTCCTTGTGTGTGTGTCATACTTAGATTGTAGGGTATGTTAGACAGATTTGCAACACTATTAGTATTACAATCTGATTACAGCCGGCTGGTCACTCTGGGTGGCCGGCGACCACTCTGCGTGGCCGGCCCGCCTGCCCCTGCCTCCGCGCAAGAAATGGTGTTCCAAGATAATCGGATTTATTCCACGCGCTGCGTTTCCCTTGGCCTCTGCCCGGCGGCGGGTTGTGGCTGGTGGGTAAGGAGAGCCCCACCAGCCGAACCTGCTTAGAGGTACTTGGCTACTGCGCCGTAGGAGGAAGTACGGACATACTCCTCGTCGGTGAGTTCCAGAACGCGGATTGCGTTGCTGAGTTCCTCTACTGCTGCCCTGTTGGTGTGCTCGCAGAAGCGATTGTCCTTCTTGGGCAGAGTGATTTTGTGCGAGAAGGTGACGGTCACTTCCTCAAACTCGTTCGTATCGTGACGGTACGAGTATGGGAAGGAGACTTCCTTCGGGGTCAGTTTGCCTGACTTGACGAGTGCCGCCACCGACTTCTTGATGTCGGCGGTTGCCTTCGCCCGCGCCTTCTCTGCGTTGGCGTAGTCCTTGGCTTCCTGTTCCTGCTTCGCTAGTGCTGCTTTGAGTGCCGCAAGCAATTTTGCCTTTGTCACTCGCACATTTATTGTCTTACTCATTATGTTGTATGCCTTTCCTGTTTGGTTTCTAGTGGAGCGGTTGCCCCACTAGTATTATTGTATCACACGCTTTGGGGTTTCGCAACCTTACGGCGTGGGAATGTTGTGGAGTTCGTACTCCAAGTTCAGTTGTGCCGCTGCCCGCCGTGCTTCCTGCTCGGTGGCAAACACTTGTTCGCGGCTCTCCGGCTCGTTCTCGTCGCAGAACCACAGTTCCCAGCCCTCGCGGGTCGGGAATACTTGGTAGTTGTATGGGTATGGGTGTTTTGTTCTCATAGTTCTAGTGTATCACACTTTCTGCTATTTTGCAACTGTTTAGGCGACTTGCGTAACGGCGGGCATCTTGCTCAGAGCGGAAGTTTCCCCGCTCTCGGTCTACGCGTGTAGTCCCGTCATAGAGCCAGACCTCCCAGCCCTCGAAGTTCCTGAACGCGCCGTAGTGGTGCTGTTGGTTCATCGCCAGCAACTCGCGCGGTAGGCAACTTCGGCTAGTTCGTCGCAGTAGACGCCTTTTTGCTCAAACTCCACCACGCCGTTATTGCGGTCTACGCCTCGCGTAATGCGGCGGACGCGGCGCACAATGTAGGTATCGTCCCAATCAAGGACTACCTCAACGGCGCGCGAGGTGCCGCAGTGAAGCCACGCGCCGATAATGCGCGTTTGGTCGGTGCTGTCTCGCAGTGGAGACCACACGCCGCCGCTAATGGCGTATGTGTTCATTCTGCCGATTTGGCGGATTACTTCGTGAGCGTCGCAGTCGCGACCTTCGCGGTCAATAATTGCCATTGTGTAGGTTCTCATTTGTATTTTCCTTTTCTGTTGAGTTGGTATTTCCTGATAATCTAAGTGTATCACACTCACGCGAGTTTTGCAACTCCACGCGAGAAATTCTGCCTCCGGCCCGCTGCCGGCGGCCTCTGCCCGCTGCCGGCGAGTTTGGGCTGGTGGGGGAAGGAGGTGAACCCCACCAGCCGCACTCGTTCTGTTTACGCTTTCACGACTGCGCTACGGAGTAGAGCCACCCACTCGTCGTAATCGCAGGTGATGCGGTCGGGCTCTGTGCCGCAGGGGTAGTTAGCCGCCTGATGCCAGACCTTAGCGTCGCACTCCATACACACGGGGCAGTCGTCTCCGAAAGCACCCCACGAATGGGTAGCGAAGTTCGCATCTCGTTGTTCCTTTGTTCCCTGAAAGGGAACGGGGAAGTTTGCCATTGTCTTGTCTCCTGTCTTGGGTTGGTATTGCCTTGTACCCTAAGTGTATCACACTTTCGGAAGTTTCACAACTCGGTAGTGGTCGGGCAGGTAATCCCACCTGCCCGACCGACCGACTAGACCCTGATTTTTCCGGTAGTGGTCTGGGTCACTTCTACCTCGCCAAACTTCTTGACGAGGTCAAGAGGCTCAACGCCTGCTGCTGCGCCAAGGCAGATAGCGATATCCCCGATTTTGACCTCCACATATCCACCATTTAGGCGAACGCTGATTTGGTCTACTCTCGTATTCCACGAATAGAGATTTGCGCTCTGTCGTGCTTTCTGTTCGGTATCCATTGTTATTGCTCCTATTCTGTTCGGTGGGGCTTATTCCCCACAACTCAATGGTACCATATTGTTAGACAGATAGCAACCTCTACGGGAAGAAAGATAAATTTCTTTTTGGGTTGCTTTCTGCGTCAGTTTGTGCTACAATAGTAGTAGCGGGTGAGATGCGTGCGGCCCTGTGCCGGTCGCCCGGGGCCTGCCCCTGCTCCCGGCAAACCTGCCTCCGCCCCCCGAATTTATGGTGTTCCTTGATTGTTGGATTTATTCGGCGCGGCGATTTCCTTGGGCCCGATGGTCCCGGCGCGCGGAAAGGAGGTAAGGCGCGCCGGGACCTAGGTCAGGCATTCTCTAAGACCGAGTCGGCCTCGCAGAATGAGTTGTAGTTCTCGTCATCCATCGGGTCAATGCGAAGAGCACCGCACCAGTTGTAGTAACGATTTATCTTGTGTTTGAAGAGGTCAAACTCGGCATCGCTCGTGGCGAACGAGATGAACCCTCGGTATTGGTTTGTCATTGTGTTTACCTTTCTATTTACAGTGTATCACATACGGATACACTAAGCAACTACCGACAGCGACCGTCGTCGCGCACATACTGACACTCGGCGGATAGCAACTCCGCCTGCGTCGGATTACAGGGACTGACAGGGAAGGCTCGACGCAGAAGGGACTACGAGCCGACCGCCTAGGACGGTCGTCGGTAAGTATTGCTGGTGATACAACTTGTGTAAGTGATGTATTCCTATGTGTTGTCAGTAATTGCTTACTGTATTCGTATTGCCTTATACTCTAAGTGTATCACATCTTTGTCGCTTTCGCAACTCGGACGCGATAATTATTCTCAGGGCAACTGCCCTACCTATACTGTATCACATCGCGGTCGCTTTCGCAACCTTGTGAAAGATTTCTTTTGTGGTCGGCCGGCCACGCAGAGTGGCCCCTGCTCCCGCCCGGGGGAGCCTGTTTCCGCCCGGGGGCGGATTCGTGTCCGCGGGGCGAACGCGTGTTCGGGTGGGGACTCGCCCCACCCGAACCTTGCGGTCAGACTCCGAGTAGGTCTAGAACCTTGCGGTCAGACTGCTCGGTCTTGCCCATGAGCGCGTTCATCATGTTGCGCTCAGCGCGGTTGCCATTCGCGCCCACGATGTGGTGGTTGTATGTGTTGAACGCTTGGAGAACCCCAAGAGCCGAACCTTTCCACGGTGCTACGCGCGTGTCGTAGTTGTAGAGGTTCACGAGTTCGTCGCGCTTGTTCTCCGCGCGAGTCACTGCCGCTTTGTTTGCGTTGTCATCGTCAAGCGTCGGAATCGGCGCGAGCGCGGTGAGAACCTTCTCCCACTGTGCGTCACTCACTTTGTGCGACGAGAGTGCGAGAACTTCCGCAACGATGTCATCGGTCATCTTGTGAACGATGCCGAGTGCGTCGCGCGCGGATTGAATCCGCATCACGGAGTTCTTGCTGTGACGAGCCTTGAACTGACTCGTGTTCTCTCCCATCGCCATAGCGTGAGTGTTGTCGCACACTACGAATGTGCTAACGCTCTTGTATGTCGTGGCGAGTTGTCCGTTGTGCGATGTCGTTGCCAGTAGGTGCGGACGGACTGAGAATCCGCTCAACACTTCCACCGACTCTGGCATCTCCAACGATACGAACGCGACCGCGCCGTTCTTCAAGAGTCCTGCCGAGCCAAAGTTGATTTCGTCATCAACGATGTTCGCAAGGTTCTGAACGAGCCATTCGCCGTATTGGTGCGAACGGTATCCGTCCTTGAAGATTTCCATTAGGTCAAGCGTGTCATCGCGCAAGATTGCCTGCCGATTGCCTGCCTGAATGAACTTGTACGGATTGCCTGCGTCATCAACGCCCGTCGCGTCATCGAGAGTCGCGGGGACTCGGATGAACACTGGCGCGCTGATTGCCTTCCACGAGAACAGTCTGCGGAGAATGTCATCCGTAGGGACTGCGCCCTTGTAGTGGTTCGGCTCGTTGCCTTGTAGGTCGGCGCGGTAGTGCCACGCATGACCACGCTCATCGGTGAACCCGACGAGAATGTTGGAGTTGAGCCACTCCATGGTTTCTTTGGACATTGTGTATTGCCTTTCTTGTTTGGTTGATGTGGTTGGTATTACTTACATTACTAAGTGTATCACAGAGTTAGCGTTGTTGCAACTCTCTGCGAAACTTTCTTTCGTCCGTCTCGCATACTTACAATGTATAGGGTAAATACCGAAACCACAACCTATTTACAAGATTATTTATCCACAGGCTGTGGATAACTTTCGCCCGGTGGCCCCCGGAATAGATGATTGCCTCTGCCCGCCTCCCAAAAATATGGTGTTCCACAGATTTCGGATTTATTTAGGGCGCGGCCGTTCCCTTGGGCACCCGGGCCGGGCAGCGGGGCCGCTGGCGACAGAAAGGAAAGAACGCCAGCGGCCCACGAGCCGACGGTCGGGACACAAGGGAAGGAAAGACCCGACCGCGCGAGCCACTGTACTCGCGTGATTTTTTGTTTTGTTATAGGTCGCCGTACGCCCGAGCGATATCCCAGACGATGTCGGCGGTCTGACGAAACACTTCCGTGTCAAGTTTGTAGAGCGGCGTCACGTAGGAGATGTGCTCCACGGGAGTGCCCTCTATGCCCAGGATGTGCTTGGCTTCCCACTTGGCGCCGTTCCAGACCTCGTAGCGGATTTCCGACTGTTCGTCGTACGCATTGCGGCGAATACTTGCCCGCAATTGGACTGGGACGCCGTTCTTGATACGAGTCTTGGTTTCCGTGAAATACCACGACTGCTGATAGTTCCGGAGGGTCATGACAGTGTCGTTGCCTTCTGTCCGAGTGACGCCCTTATCGGTCGCATCGGTCAGATAGCGAGAGTTGTCAGAGACAGTTCCGCGCGTGTGGCTGTATGGCACTGATTTGTTTTTACCGTATGTATCTTTTGTCATTGTTTTATCTTTCTGTGTTGAGTTTGTTGAGTGTGGGGTGGTACCGACTACGGCACTCTTACTCGGGTATCATTGCGAACCCCACAACTCTATTGTATCACGTCAAGGTTACTCTTGCAACCTTGAAATGCTCTATGCCCAGATTTTCGTTGCCGATTGCTCAACGACCTTGCCGCCAGTAAAGAGCCAGCGCCATTCAGCACCGTCTTCGCCGCGCCACTCAATGAACGACCCGTCTTTTACAAACGGGGCGATTGCCTCAAAGAAGTGACCTTCTGCGCCTACTTTGTTGTCGTAGTGGACAAGAATAAGATTCCCGTCAGCATCAAGGTCTGTATCAAACCCCATTTGTTGCAGGATTGAAATGAAGTCCTTGCACACCTCTGGGTAGTTTGCGGGCATCCACGAGAACCAGCGAGCAGGGTGGTAGGTCATACCCTCCGGTCGCGGGCTGTCTGCGTTGATTCCGTCCCCACCGTACGAGCCGCCGTGTTTCAGGTCGTCTCTGTCGTTGAGAGCGCACATCGCCTTGTACGCCGCATCGAAGTTTTCCTTTGATACGAAGAAGTTTTGGTCAGTTATGTTTACGAAGTATCCCATTGTTTTATCTTTCTGTTAGTTGATTGGTTTAGTGTGGGAACGGGCTTTTTGGTCTAGAACCTCAACCCTTTACAGCAGAACGAATGTCATCTGCCCACAACTCTATTGTATCACCTTATTGCTTGTCTTGCAACTCTTTTTGCCGGATTTCTATGTGTCGCTTTTCTTCTGTCATTGAGCGATAAAAGCATTCACGCCACACATTCCATAAATAGTCGTCGTTCATCATGGAATAAGCAAGTTGCTCGTAGTCCTCGTCACTGGCATCACCCCACCACAAGGCTTCCTCGTGGGTGGGGTTCTGCGCCAAGATTTCGGCAACCTCATTTCTGAGGTCGGCTGGCATCATGCTTATGACAAAACGCTCGTCGGCTAGAAAACGATAAGGCTTAGTACTCATCATCGTCCTCGCCGACAAACACGATTGTTGCGCTGGCAACACGCCCGTCGCTTCCGTACTTGACATAGACGGGGTAGCAACCGTCGCCCCAACCGCTTGACATTACAACGCCGGTGCTGTGACCGAGTTGCCCTGCCTGCTCATCCGAGCAAGTAGCAGAGCAAGCACCGTTGTAGGTGAATGGATACTCACCACGAGCATCTGGTTTGAGGTCGGCAGTGAAGTGACCGCCTTCCTCATCCATTTCCATACGGAAGTCCTTGACATAGCAAGGGTCAGCAAACATAATCTGACCGCTATCTACGCCACAGTGACCGACGAGTACGCCGTGCTTGGTGTGTTTATCTGTTGATTTGATTTTCATTGTTTTCTCTTTCTGTTGGGTTGGTTATTGCTTATGACTCTATTGTATCACGAAGTTGGCGTTTCCGCAACTTCTGATGTCAGAAGATGAAGTCTGATGTCAAGCAGCAGGTCTGTCATCTCAGCCGAGGACACGAGGTCTCTACCGGAGATTCCGGCGAGGGCCTCGTCCACGAGTTTCTTTATCGTCTCTTGGTTGTCCATGCGGTCAGGTTAGTACTTTCCGATGTCTAGGAAGCCCGTACCGTTGAGTTCTGGGTCGGCGGCGACTAGCGCGTATGTCCCGTCCGTGAACTCAATTACGGTGGTCGGATTGCTGATAGGAAACCACATCAGGTCATCCATCTCAGCCTGAGTCACCGTGCGAACACGAGAAACAGTTTTACCTACGAGCGAGTCTGCGTAGTGCTTCATCGCGATTGTCGGGCGACTCACTTGCCGATTCCCTTCATGAGGTCTGCTGGGCGCACATCAAGCGCGACGCACAAACGGAAGAAGGTATCGAGGTTCGGGGAGAAGTGCCCGTTCTCAATACGATTCACGGTCTTGCGGTCGATTCCTGCTGCTTTGGCGAGTGCCTCTTGCGAGAGACCTGCGTCAATACGCAACTGGGTCATGCGGCTGCGAACCGTGTTCTGTTGTGGGTTGGTGGTTTTCATTTCTATTGCCTTTCTTGGGTTGGTTATTGCTTATGATTCAAGGATACCACATAGTGGACACAGACACAACCTCTTATGAAAAAATCTTGGAGGTGTCCGGGCCGGCAGTAAAACTGCCCCTGCCACACAATATGGTGTTCCTTGGATATCGGATTTATTTAGCGCTGTGTCGTTCCCTTGGGCTGGGTGTGTCCAGCCCGAGGGACGTTGACTAGCCGCGCTTCTTGAGGTACGCCTCGATGGCGGACTTGATGACAGCCGACTTGCTGATGCCGTCTTCCTTCGCCGCAACCGCAATCTGCTTCTGCATATCTGCAGTCAAGCGGAATGCGATGAGTGGGTACTTGGAGGCTGGCGCCTTGGTCTTGGTCTTGCTCATTGCTTTCTTCTTTCTATGTTGGTTGGTATTACATCTTCATTATACATTGTTGTCTAACCATTCACAACCTCCGTGCACATTTATGTGCGCGTTGTGGTTAAGTGACGGTTATAAATACGGTTAAGGGACGGTTAGGAAATTCGTAAACCCCGCAAAGCCTTATTGGGTAAGGGTTTCCCGAGGTCTTGTACCAGTTAAGGAATGTCAATCTGTCACCCCCCCCTGACAGTAGTGTCCGGGGTAGGGGTGACAATCTGTCACCCCCCTCCTGACAAACTGTCACCCCTTGTGTCGGGTGTCACATACAATATGTAGTAGGGGTGACAATCTGTCACCCCCCACATATTGACCTAGTTCTGGCTGGACATCAGCCCAGAGAGAGCCTTGTCGCACTCATTGGACCATTTGTCTTGGTACTCGCACTGCCAGTCACCGAGTTGCTCGTAGAAGGCGTCAGGGTCCTTCTCGTAGAGTTCCTCAAGTTCTTTCGGCTGTACCGGCTCCTCACCGCCTTCTGCTTCCAGCAATCCGTTACGGAAGATGGAGTAGCAGACGAATGCGTCGCTCTCTTCTGTGGAGACCACGGTGAAGATAAGTTTCGGGAACTTGGCTGAGATATTGCGGATGAGTCCGTCTGCTGGACCCCACGCACTCTGGTATTTCGCAGAGATGTACGGCTCAGTCGGTCCGACGATGTAGTTGTCATCCATATCAAACGAAGTCCACTCAAAGTCACACGCACCCCACTTGGTAGACCAGTTCTTGTCGTCGCAAGCCCAGTCGTACCAGTTCCTGTAGCCGTACTTAGCAAACATCGCCTCTTCTAGGGCGGTCTGCTTAGCCTGCTCTTCTGCGTCTCCGTACCACGCCGACGGCGTTGCTTGGAGTTCTGCTGGAATTGGGAAGAGGTGGTTTAGTCCGTGATGGACAACTCCGTCCTCTGCGACAACTTTGGTTGCGTCAACGAAACTCTGGAGTTCGTCCCGGTCACCGATGATGTCTATGTTGCTGTAGCACCAGTTTGGCATTATGTTCTCTTTCTGTTGTTGGGTTGGTATTGCTTACAACTCAATTGTATCACTTATTGCGTCGTCTCACAACCTTTGCGAGCCAATTATTGAGTCTTTCCCACCGGCTTTCCGGCTGGTAGTCCAAGATTGCTTGGATAAACCTCCGGGCTTCCTCGGGCGTGAACTCGTGTGGTTCTTTGATGTGAATATTCATTTGACTGCCTTTCTTCCGATGATTACTGCTGCCAAGTAGATAACGCACAGAGCGAGGACGATTGTGACCTTGCTCATGTGTATGGCCATCCCGCAATATCGTTTTCTGGGTCGCACCATTCAGACGGACGGACTTGTTTAGTCTGACCATACTGAAGATGGTATTCGCCCCACGCCTGACGGTCTAAGTCAGACATGGTTTCAGTCCAGCACTCCCAGTCTTTTGCCAACCAGTCGTTTGTTCTGATGCGCAGGGGCGGGCACGAGTAGTAGGTACCACTCTCTATGTCAAGCCATATGGTCGTCATTAGAAACGCTCCTGAATGGCGATAGACATCTCGCAGAAGTCTGCGATGTGTTCCACCAAGTCCCAGTCGTTGAGGTCGGTCTCGACATCCTTGATTGCCAAGATGCCATCAAGCACGAAGCCTGCGAAGCCATCTTCCATCTCGTCGGTCGGTTTAGCCGAACCTTCGGCGACGGCGATGACCGCTCCGAGGTATCTGTTGTTCCATTCGTCTAAGTTCATTGTGTTGCCTTTCTGTTGAGTTGTGTTCATAACTACATTGTATCATATTGTATCACTAATAACAACCTGTGGTGGGGAAATCCCTCCCCACCACAAGCCACTAGTGGCTGGGTCATGTTGCCGTTGTTGACAATGTCGCGCAGACAAGCCCAGCCAGTCGTGTCTACCACGATGAGTGGTAGTAGAACTCCCAATCATCAGGCATAGCCAGACAGTTGTCAATAATGGCAACCGTGTGCTTGATGTCGTGGAAATAATATTCGTCGTACTCGTACGAGCCGAAGAAGAAGCCCTGCTGGGTCGGCAGTTCTTCGTCTGCCACTGCTGGCTGGAGAAGAACCTTCTGGCACAAAGCCTTCAGTTCTTCCAACTTCTCACGCCCGACATAGGCGTAGCGACAGTCGTCCTCGCCGTTCTGGCAGTTGTCCACGAACCATTGGTGAACGGCGTTCGCCTTTCTCCAATAGCCGATGGATACTTCCAACTGAATACTCGCAAGTTCGGTTTTCACATACTTTGCGATACCCGACTTCTTCAGGAGTTCCTGAAAGTCTTTTTTATTCTCTTCTGTTCGCCAATCCGCACCTGAGTAATACTTCTTGGCGGAAAGGTACATATCTAATCCCATAGTTGTTTTATCTTTCTGTGTTGAGTTGGTTATTGCTGTTACTTAGATTGTATCACTTATTTTCGGGTTTGGCAACCTCTGGTTAGAGGAGACCAACTTCCTGCCACTTGCGGAGTTCCTTAGCGGAGAGGAAAGACGGTGCTTTACCCTCTACTTCTTCGGCATCCCACGGCTTGTCCCAGTCAAGAGGACAGATGTCCACGACTTTGGCGCTGTCAAAGTTGCCCCACGCTTTTGCGAGGGCATCTTCCACAGACTCCGCCTCAATCAACCACTGGAGGTCAAGGTCAACGGTTTGCCTGATAATAAATTGTTTCATTGTGTTCTCTTTCTGTGTTGGGTTCATACTTACATTGTACCACATTGTAGCACACTTGACAACCTACGAAACCTCAATTTCGTAGAAAGCCTCGGATTCTGCCGGTTGGTAGGTCACGAAATACCCGATGCGATTTACTAGGTGATAGCCGTTCACGACTACCGTGCCTTCCTCGCCGTCAATGTATGTCCAGACATTGTGGGGCTTTGCTTTGACATAGGCAAGAACAAAGTCCAGTTCTTTCCCGTATGTCTCAAACATAAGTCCGTAATCGCCGTCATTAAACGACGCATCCTTGTCAAAGACATTGACGATTGGTTGGTATTTCTCGCACCACTTGTCAAAGGGCATCTTGATAAGAACGGTCATTGTGCGTCGTCCAGTTCCTCAATGTCTTGCATCTCAAAGATGAAGTCACGCAACTTGGCGTTGGCGACCATCTCCTGAAATGCTTCCCACGCCTCATCCTCGTTGGTTGATTCCACGAAGTCTGAAAGGTAAGCCGAAAGGTGATACCGGTATTTTGTTTTGCTCATTTGTTTCTCTTTCTGTGATTGGGTTGTTATTACATTGTAGCATACTCTAGCACGTCTTACAACTCTTCGTGCCAGCGATATTCCTCATTTTTATTTACGACATCTTGGCTACAACCACTGATTACTTCCAGTGTGTCGCCGTCAATGACTCGGTAGCAGGACTCGCAGAGCCAGTGCTTGCCGTCCCACTGTCCAATGGTCGGCTCGCAGCGTTCGCCTATTTCGCTACACGTGGAGAAGCCATCTGAGTCTGGATTGTTGCCGCAACGACACACCCACCAGTCAATTGCTTCCTCAATGATGTATTCACGAACTGTGGAGGGGTCAGCGAGGAGCATATCCGTCCAGTGAAGATTATTTTCCATTCTTTGCCGCCCAGAATGCTTTTGCCTCGGCATCTTGGTCATCAGTCCCGTCAGAGAGAACTATCTCAAACTGGTGAAGCCCATTGATGATGCGGAAGGTCTCGGCATTCGCCACGCTGTCCCAAGTGAGAGCGTGATGGAGGGAACTGGTGGTTCCGCCCTTGTCTCCCAAGAGTTTTGCTACGAATCGCCGGTAGCCCTTGTCGTTGGTTTTCTGTAATAGGTATTGTGTTGTCATAAGTAAATTGTAGCACATTCTTTCTGGTTTTGCAACCTTGTTCATAATTTCACAAGAACTGTCCGGTATTTTATTTGAGACACTTTTGGGAATCTGTCTCACTTGCCCCTGTCCCCAAAATATGGTGTTCCAGATATTTCGGATTTATTTAGCGCGGAGCCGTTCCCTTAGGCCTGGTCTGCGTCCCGCACCACGCACAGGGCACCGGTCTCCCGGATGCGCCTGCGTAGCCGGTTTGTTTCTTCCTGGGGTATGCAGATGTGGGAGACGATGACCCACCCGTTGCCCCTCTTGGCCTCGTGCAGGTGTACGTCAGCAGTTTCGTCGTGCTCTCGAATGAGATTTGCTATCGTCACGCCCTCACGGTACGTGTTGATAGTGATACTCAGAGTGAGTGGCTTCATGGCAGCACCTTACCCCACCCAGCGCCCAAAGACGGTGTAGCCGTCTTCTTCGCGCCGGACAATCCACTCCGTGCCTGGATAACGCTTTTTATATTGCTGTGCCTTGGAGTGACCGGTCCGCGCAATATTGCCGGTGCAGTAGACCGCCCACTCTCCAGGATTGTCTTTAAGTTTCTCTACGAAGTTGGCGACCTGGAATGGGCTGCCGTTCCTCGGTCCCGGCGGCTGCCGGAACTCTGTTTTCTTTGCCATTTAGTTTTTCTCTCTTGCTCTGTCTTCTTTGGGGTCTCTGACTTCCCACTGCCCGCGCTGAATCCTGCGGAAGTACGGTGAAGTCTTCACGTAGTTCAGTACGGTCTGGTAGGAGAATCCGGAAATCTCGACAAGTTGTTCCGTCGTGACCTCGTGGTATGTATGTTTCTTGGCCCACTCTTCGAGTGTGCGCCATCTGTCTGCGCGCTTCACTGGCTTGACTTCTTCAATCTCGACCAGTTTTTGTTTTCCTAAGAACGCCGGAATAAGTACTCCTATGACGTTCATGGAAATTGAATAATCTTTCATGAACCGCACAGGGTTTCCCTGACTTCCATGTGCCTGCCACGTCTGCATGACGTAGAGACCGCGGACCAGTTCTCCGATGCGCTGCTGCTCGTCACTGGGGACCTTGAGGGCTGTCCCATGTCGCTCGACGGCGCTCTTCCAGAGGTTGGCCTGGTAGTCGTGGATGACTTCGTCGGTAATCTGCTTCACAGTCCGTCTCCTCCCCACGAGTAAACGCCGGTGAGCATGGCTGCGCGCCACAAATCTCCTGCGTCTGCACCGCCGGCGCAAATCTCGCATATCCACGCGCCACCTTCCTGCTCAATCAGAACAGGTCGGGGCTGCGCGCATGCGTCGCATTCGCTGCCGGGTTCGTGCGCGACACTCACGGTGTACGTGATGATGGGCGACTTACCCGAGTGACGACTGGACCTTTTCTTACGGCGGGCCATATCTTGCGGAATCCTTTCAGTAGTTGTAGTGGTGTTGGGAAGTAGTTGAATCTCAGCAAGCGCCAGAGACCGATGGTCCCCACGATTGATGGATACAGGATGACGCCAAGCAGAACTACAGGGATGAGCGGATTGCTCATGCCCCACGCATTCGCATTGGCAGCGATAAAGGCCACGAAGAGCCAGCCGAATACTTTTCTCAGGAAGTTACCTCCATTGGGTTGTTGTTGTTATCACATTCTATCATAGGGAGAACTGCTTTGAAAAACAACCCGGGCACGAAACTTCTGCCATCTCGTAGCACGCGTCGCTTTCCGGCACCAGCGACCCGCACTTCTCGCAGGTCAGGCAATTTAGTTCTAGCCAGTGACGCAGCCAGCCGGTCGCCTCGTGGTACATGACGCCTTCGTACATCGGGTCAAAGTCTCCTCCGGTGGATTCCGGAAAACTCTCTACGATGCTTCCCCAGAATGCTTGGATGGCCTTGTCAATGGCCTCCTCAATCCTGGCGTCAAGTTCAATAGTTGTTTTTGTCATTGGTATTCCTTTCATTTGGTTGTACTTAGATTGTATCATGCTCTGCCACACATCACAACCTCCCGTGAAAAAATCTTGAGGAAATTTTCTTCCGGTAAAAGTTGGTTTCTGCGCCCGCTGCCTGTACAATTGATACCAACATGATTGATAAATACATTTCGTTTTTTATTTCCTGCCTCTGGCCCGAAAATATGGTGTTCCAGCAGAAATGGTTTTATTCTGCCGTACGCCGTTTCTCTGAGGCCTCATGAAGCGCCCGCGCGACAGCCAACGCAGCCGGCTCTATGCCTCCGAGTGGGAAGTGTTCGGATGGTCCAAAGAAAAGTTCCGGGACATGGAGGAACTGGAGGAGTACTTCTGGAAGGTTTTAGAGAACCGGTGGGTCCAAAGTAAATACCCAATCGCGCGGGAAATCGTATCTGGCACGCAGAAACTGAAGATACTCAACGGAGCCGGACACCGCCGGGCCCTTACTTGCCGGTACGACACCCACATCTCTGTGGCATTCCCGCGCAAGACACGAACCGAGTGGGTAGTGGTGCACGAAATCGCTCACGTACTCACTCCATCAGAGTATGCCGGACACGGAAGAGAGTTCTGCCGCACGTATCTGCATCTCGTCAGACTGTTCTTCGGCGAAGAAACGCAAAACAAGTTGAAGGCCGCGATGAAAAAACATAACTGCAAGTACTCCAAGACACACACACGCTGGAAAAAACCTCTCACTCAGGAGGAAAAGGATGTCATGCTGGCTAGATTGATTGCCGGGAGAAACAAATGACCAATCATAAGTGGAACATTCTCAACATCATGCGGTTTTATAACCGAATCGGCAAAGAATTCAACGCTCCGGTATACATCCAGTTCGTTACTCCGGCAGACGGAGCACACGCAAAGGGCCGGAACGTTCCCACACTCTCACAAACGTACGAATACATCCGGCGATACATCTCGAACGGCTGGTGCGCACGCGACGGCGAGAATATTCGCATCACGCCGAAGGGAATGAAAGCATTGGAAGCGTGGGAGAAGAAAAAATATCTGAAGGAAGTCAATGTGTCGGACGAAACGTTGCGAAGGAGACGGCTAGAGCAGGATTAAACACGCAAAATATGGTGTTCCGGCGATTTTGGGTTAATTAGGCCTTCTTTTCGTAAAAATTTCACGCGCGCAGACAAGCCGGATTTTTAGTTCTGAGCCCAGATTTCCAAACTATTTTCTGCGTGCGCCCTTTTTCGACGGCTTATGTGCCCGCTTTTTTACGGGACGCTTACCCTTCTTGCCACCCGTTCCAGTTTTCTTGTTAGACTTAAGCGTGCGAGAGTATGCTAAAGTGTGCGATAATGTTTTGGATTGTGCGCGTACCGGCAGTCTCGGTAGCGTCAGGTGAGGTGCAATCATCTCCGCCAGTGCGTCCGTGACTCTCTCGTTGACGTAGTTGAGACCCATCTTGCGTTCTTCTGCCGTACGGGGTGCCAACTCTTCCAAGTGTTCTTCTGCGAGTTCGTTGATGGGGTTGACGTGACAGTGCATGAGTTCGTGCGCTATCGTTGACCGCATCACCGACGGGTTCCACTTTCTCCACTCGTTGGACAGAGTGATGGTCGCGCAGTGCTGTGCTGGGGAGATTGATATCTCTGCCATTGCGATATCGCTGCAGTAAGTTTTACCGAAGGTGATTGTCCAGTGAGCGAGTTTGAGTTCTCCCTGCAGTTTCACGACATAGTCTTTTACCCATTGTGGGTAGCGGGTTTTTTGGAGGCTCATGATTCCTCAGTGTAGGGGTGAGGGTATTGTATGCTGTGGATAGTACCGGCTGTATAGGGAGACTGTAGGAAATGGCAATCGAGAAAGTGGCAGTGGTGTCCGACGGACTGTCTGCCCGAACCCAGTTGTTCAGCGCTTCAGAGTGTTTGGCTATCACGGACTGGGCTATCCGCTACGGAGAATCACACCAGGGACTCGTCCACACGCGTCAGGATGCCTCTAGAAGCGTTCTAAGGCGCTGTAGGGAGTATTTGGTAGACCCACACGCCATAACGTTTCCTGACGGCTCTAGCGTGGCTTCCAGGGTGTACGGGGCGTTTGCTCTAGGGAACGTCTGGGAACTGGAGTATTCCGAGGTTCCTTCCATCCGTGTGATGCAGTATGAGAAGCGGGACGGATATGGACGCCATACGGATTGGTCGAATGGGGCGGCGCGGATGCGTAAGTTGTCCATGACCTGCCAGTTGACTGCCGAGAAGAATTACGAGGGGGGCGATGTGGTTCTGTACGCGGGTCCGGAGGATTCGCCTATCTCCAGGGTTCAGGGGATGGCGACAGTCTGGCCTTCGTGGACTCTGCACGAAGTTTTACCGGTCGATTCCGGGGTCCGCTATGCACTGACGGCGTGGGCGCACGGAAATCCATATCGCTAGATACACTGCCAATAATGACAATCGTAAAAATTGAAAAATGGGAATACGAACGGGCCAATGCGGTAGGGATAGCCAGGTGCGTGGCGCGCTGGGGTTCCAAGGACGCTCCTCACTATCAGGACAAGGCTCGACAAGAGGACAACCGTACGGCCGAGGTTGCTTCGGCGCTGTGCGAACTAGCCGTTGCGAAACTGACCAACAGTTACTGGCACGGTCATGTCTGGCATTGGACGGAGCATGCCAAGTATCGCGACCTTCCTGACGTAGGCAAGAACACAGAGGTCCGTAGATTGCGTACGCGCAACACGGTGGCGATTCGGCGCAGGCAAAACGACAAAGAGAACATGAAGGTGTTCGCTGCTCGGGTTATCGGGCCAGAGATGGATTCAGTCGAGGTCTATGGATACATCTCCCAGAAGCAAGGGTGGGAGATTGGCGTTCCGTCGGATTACGACCCTGAGAACACGCGGGTCGTGCACATAGACCAACTGACCAAGTACGAGGGGTAAACTTCTCGCGTGATTGACGACAAGAAAGTCCATAACCGCATCGTCCTCATGGACTTGAACGTGGCGCTGTCGTCAAACTTCGGCTCGATGTACCAGTACGGCTTTGAGGACTTCGTGAAGAACCACGAGAAGTACCGCCAGTGGATGGTGGAGTTGTTGCGTCCGGAGTTCGTCATCCTGATTACCGCGCGGAACATCAAGTGGGCGATTCCTACCTTGAAGCGAATCGTGGATGAGACGGAGTGGCAGCCGAACGTGGCGCTTTTCAACGACACTGGCTATGACGGGCAGGACGCTCCGAAAATCAAAGAGCACCAGATGCTGAACCATGTGTTCTCTCGCTACGGGGACGACCCGTCGATTTATCACGCGATTGATTCCAACTCAGGAACGCGGGCGATGTATCGGCGTCTTGGAATTACGTCGGTCCACGACGCGGCGCGGCGGGGACGCTGGGCGAAACTTCCCTTTTAGTAATCCTCGGAGTAGCCCTTTTTCTTTTCTTGCCACGCTCGCTGGCGTGCGAGTTCGGGGTTGTATCTTTCGTAGAGGTCTCGCATCGAGCGGCGGTATGCGCGCGAGGCGTGCTCAAAGCCCATGAACTTGATTGCCTTGTTGTATTCGTTCAGGATTCTCATTCTGTTGGCGAGAGGGGGAATGTCGATGTCGATGTCCATCGGGTCAGGCTATCGGCGTTATTCGTCTTCGCTGCGCCTGCTCTTCTTTGACTTCTTGCCGACCGGGCCGTGGAGGTCGTGCGTGCGTAGTGGGTCTCCGTACGAAAGGCGTGTGCGCCGCTTTCCTGCTTTGGTGCCTGGAACAATCTCGGTCTTTCCGGTGAGGTAGTTGAACCTCTCGCGCTGCTGTGCGCCGCGGGCGACCTTCTTGTTCTTCTTGCCCATGGCTAAATACGCTGACCTGTTTTCTCGATGACGAATCCGTCTTCGCGGTTCAGTACGACATAGTTGTAATCCACCATGTCAAAGAACTTCTCGCACTCAGCCAGGACTTTGTCAACCGGCAAAGTGGAGCATGTGTACAAGTCGAACTGTACGCGCGCCGGAACTTCTTCGTCCCACACGTGGAAAGCGATGTGCGATGTCTCGATGCACACGCACGCGGTGATTCCGCGGTTTCCTTCACTCTCCACGTAATAAGCATGAGGACCGGTAACAATCTTCATGCCAATCTTGTCAACTAGTTGTGTCAGCCAATCCGAGACTGACTCGACGCTGCGCGGTGGCTGATAAGCCTGACCGTTCAGCAAAAGATGGTTGTGCAAGATTTTTGTCATGTGCCAGGGCCTTTACAAATTTGATGTCTTCTGGGTTCACAATATAGTCCATAACCTTCCTATACCTCAGGAAGGATGCCTTGACGTTCCATGACCTCTTGTTATGAATCTTCCAATACGTCCCGAGAAGTGCTCTTGCGGTCTCGGGGAAACCGCCCCAGATTCCGATTGGCTCGTGTTCGAGCGAGTACATGAGACATTCTCCGCGAATCGGGCAGAGCCGGCAAGTGGCCACGGCAACCTTTTGTCTCTCAATTTCATCTTTCCGGAATGTGCCTCGGTTTGATACGGGAAACCACATCGACACGTCCTTGCCTTCGCAAGCGCCGCCTCGCGGTGCCTTTGCTGCTCCTTCAATCAAGAACTTGTTGTTCTGCAAGAACGAGTCTTGCGGGACGTGTGTTCTTTGTTTCGGGCATACGTTGAACGCTGCGTTTTCTCGTGCCCTGTTTTGTGTGACCATTTCATTCTCCAATCAGTTGTTG
>Ga0129333_10000073_pt1 | contig 59472 bp, 58 predicted proteins | sample CPB6_08_DNA_FD_94474 | JGI IMG/M metagenome (GOLD analysis project Ga0129333, IMG submission 94474) | Freshwater to marine salinity gradient microbial communities from Chesapeake Bay, USA - CPBay_Sum_0.6_0.8_DNA | ecosystem: Environmental > Aquatic > Marine > Coastal | place: USA: Chesapeake... | reverse complement strand
TCGCCTACCAACCATGGAGCAATGACAACGTCTTTATCGATAAACCAATCATTAACAAGTTGAACCCGATTGAGGTGACGAGCCCATTCCACACTTTGAATATCACGTTTATCCCGATAATAGAGATCATGATTGCCAGGAATAAAAAACACTCGATCAAAGTTAGCATTCAAGTACTCCAAAGATTTTAAACTGTAATTCAGCGTGAGAATATTTATAGTGCTGCGATTGTTGTGCCAATCACCCAGAAAGAAACAAGTTTCGCAATCTTTTTCTCGAGCTAAATCAGTGGCCCATTGTACAAAACGCCAACAATCCTCGTTATGCAATTGACTATTTGATTTTAAGCCATAGTGTATATCGGTGAACACTATGGCCCGGTGAAACAAATTATTCATTTATTCGTCGTATTTCCAGTCGCCTTGGCGTGTGTAGCTAGGATTATAGTTATTGAGTTCAAGAATATCGTCTCGAATATTTTGATGACGTTTTTCGATGTTCAATACACGGGTAAAACTGTTAGTTAAACTTTGTGTATAATAACTAAAAGGGTTACTACTTTTGCTTTCGTCGAATTGTAAACCGATTTGAGTTAAATGAAGGAGGGCCTGTCCTTTCATTTCGTCATTATAAGTATATCCACGCCAATTTCCTCGACTAGCATAGCGATCGCATAGTTTCATAAACATCATAGCCAATTCACGAGTCATTGATCCATGGTCTTTAGAAAAAGATCCGCCCTCTAAGTCGCCGTTCCAATGACTTCTTCCTACACAGTAAGGACTAAGATCCGAATTAATTCGATAGTGTTCGAATGGAGGAAAGTTAACACGAACATGCCGTTTACTCATTTTAATTGTCTCAATGTCTAGTTCTTCGTCTGAATCCTCAGATTCTTCTTCGAGCCTATTCATTTTTTCAGTAAAGCTGGCATTTTCCGGAATATGTTGCCATGTCATTAATCTAAAAACTAGATCTGTAACAGGGATACTATCCGGAGGGATTTTAAATTCTTCTAATTTTACTTTTTTATTCTCGCGGGAAGAATTTTCGTAATTTTTTTGTGCTATTCGAGCAGCACGAGTTTCTTTAGCTTCAGTAATTCGTTGTTCGATTTCTTTTAGATCGTGTACGATAATATCGTAATCTCGATCTTCAACGGATTTAAAGCTAGAATACGAAATTTTGCTTTTATGAATTTCGCGAAGCATATCGCGATTGTTAAGATAATTTGTTTTCATCTAATATTTATCTACCTCTCTAAGAGGATTGTACAATGTTTAACTAGTTAAAGTCAAATCATGCGGTATTTTCACCGATAAATATAATAAAAGGAACTGCTATGCCTGTGTTCAATTTATTTAATTCTGTTGTTAGAGGAACCCAAGGTGTTATCGGTAGTGTAACACAAGCTGGTGTTGGCTTGGTTAGTGCAGTAGATCCCAAAATGGGAAGATTACTAAACGCAGGATTAAATGTCGGGGGAAAAGCTAAATCAAAATCTTCTTTAGCTCGTGTTGATACCAAGACAACTTTCTCAGGAATGAAAGAAGTTGACGACTGGCGTGTACGTATATCAGTGGGGGAAAATAGTAACATTTTATATCAGGCTACAAATCCGGGAAATATATTAAAACCGTTAGTAGCCACAAAAGGAGTTATTTTTCCTTATACTCCTAAAGTAGATATAACATTTCAAAGTCAGTATACTGACACCGATATTACTCATACTAACTACGGATTTTATTCGTACAATCGATCAAGTGTAAGTTCGATTACAATAGGTGCAGAGTTTACAGCTCAAACACCCGAAGAAGCACAATATGTATTAGCAGTAATACATTTCTTTCGTTCAGCTGGAAAAATGTTTACAGGTAAAGACAGTTTAGCAGGAAATCCTCCGCCAATGTTATTCTTGGATGGTTACGGACAATATTATTTGCCACATGTTCCTTGTGTACTTACCCAATTTCAACACAGTATGCCCGAAGATGTTGATTATATTAGTGCTCCTTCTTTAGATATAAAAGAAGCAAGAAAAAATCCAGTTCCTCCCGGAGAACCCGACTCAGACTATGTAGCAGGTGCAAGTTCAGTAAGAACTAAAATACCTGTCATTAGTACAATAAGTGTTACTTTACAGCCTGTATACAGTAGATCTAAAGTTGCTGAATTTAGTACCGAAGCATTCTCTCGTGGAGATTATCTTAAAAAAGGATATATTTGATCATGGCAATTGCATACAGTAAAGCCAGTCCTTATTCAGAAACTAAAACTTTTGGAAAATTTTTAGATGTTATGCAATTTAGAAATATTCCTAAATTTCCCAGTGATGTAATTTATATTATTGATGCAATATATCAATATAGACCAGACTTGTTAGCCAACGACCTATATGGTGACAGCAATCTTTGGTGGGTATTTGCAGCACGCAATCCGAATGCAATCGAAGATCCAATTTTTGACTTTGTTACAGGAAGAACCATTTATATTCCCACACAAGAAACTTTAAACTCTGCATTGGGAATTTAGGATATAAAACGTGTTTAATTACAGTATACAAAGAGAATCCAATGGGCAATGGATTGTAGTCGATACTGAATCAGGGAAAACTGTTGGTACCGGCTCTTCGCCTAACCAAGCGATAAGTGGATCTCTTCGAAATCCTCTCTTTAGTAATGATTCAGCAACAGCTAGTGCAGCGTCAGATTCGATAGATCGTCTAAAATCTCAGGCTTTAAGGCAAGGTTACGATTTAGATACCGGTCAGTCAGTATCGCCAGAAATAACAAGATCGAATACAGCTCAAGAATCTGTCGATAGTACACAACAAGTACAAAAGTCAGAGGTAACATCTAGTTCTACTACTACTACCAATCATGCGGTCCCAACACCGGCTGCTGGTGCTCAAAATCAAATACCTCGGGATAGTCAGTCAGCTGAGAATATTGCTAAGGGAAATAATGTTTCTGAAACCGGTGCTCAGTTACCCCCAGGAACTAATGCAAATACATCTAATAATATAACCAATGAGTCTGGTAGGACTTCAGTCAGACCTTCTGGCGAAGACAGTGGATCCAATACAACTACCACACAAGTATCAGAGCAGAAACAAGAAAAAGGATCCACTGGTCAAACTATTGGACAGATACTAGGAGAAAATCCTTTAGATCAATTAGCTGATTATTCTTATGCATTTACGTTGGCAGCTATTAAACCGGACGTTTACAATAAGATTGTAAAATTAAAAGATTATACATATCGTCCTGAGCATGTAGTATTGGCTACTGGAAGTCGTAATAATGATCAAATTTCTCGAGACAAAAATTTTACTAAAGACTTTTTTTTAACAGATTTAAAATTTGATACCATTGTTGGACTTAATAGTAGAACTAAAGGTAGCAATGTTATAAACTTAACCTTTAAAATAATCGAACCAATGGGAGTAAGTTTTTTTGATAGATTATATACCATGGCCACAGAGTTAGGAGCAAGAAATTATATTGAACTCCCTTACATGCTTATAATCGAATTTAGAGGCAATACCGATGACGGACTACCGGTCACATTAAATCAACATACAAAGTATATTCCTATCAAGTTAATCAATGCTAAGTTTAAAGTAACATCAGCAGGGTCAACTTATGATATTACTGCGATACCATATAATCATATAGCGTATCAAGCCACTGAACACGGATCTACTCCGGTTAATCTTCAGGTTACTGCTAAAACTGTAGCGGATTTTTTTGCAAATAATACTAATACTAGTAAATTGACTGAGGATTTAGTTAATTCACAAAGAGAAGCAGAAACTCGTGTTTCTGTGTTATCGTCGACTGCTGCAACTGATATTGACTTAGGTGTAACTTCGGCAGAGGATCGAAGAAGAGCTATAAATGAAGTACAAACTAATTTTAAAAAGAAAGTTTTTAATGCCAGCAGTTATACACAGGCACTAAATGCTTTTCAACAAAGATTAAAATTTTTAAAACAAGTCGAAGAACCCGATGTCTATACTTTTACTATAGATGAGGATATAGCTAAAACTTTGATTGTAGATCCAAAATTAATACCGACTAATCGATTAGCATTTAGTTCCAATAGTTCTAATAGGCAAGAGGGCGGAGCAGCAACAGAAACACCTAAACAAGGAATTTTTTCAATTAATGCCGGTACTAGCATTGTTAATGTTATTAATATGATACTCCGAAATAGTGATTATATTAAAAATCAATTAACAGAAAAAAGTCAAAAAATTTCTAACAAGGAAGACGGAGTAGAAATTGCCAATGCTGAGGAAAAACCTATTAATTGGTTTAAAATAATTCCTAGTGTTACATTAGAAAAATTTGATCCAAAAAGAAATACTTACAGTAAAGTTATAAATTTTAATATTGTAAAACATATAATTTATAATACTAAATCTCCGTTAGCCCCAAAAAGTTTGCCGACACGTTGGTTACAAGAATATCAATATATTTTTACAGGCAAAAATCGTCACATAATCGATCTAGACATAGATTTCAATGTATTGTTTTTTACAATGGCCACAGCAGATAGACAAAAATGGAATCTATGGAATTCTGCTGCCGGTGCTCCGACTGACAGAGATGAATCCAAAGGATATTCTCCGTCGGATACCTTTATGCCAATAAAAACTATACCAGTAAGTAGCAACATTCCATTACAGATAGGTAGCGTTGATTCCGATACAGCTAAGGGAATCGCAGCATCCGATTTTTATAATACAGTTTTGAGTTCGTCTCGTGGAGACATGATTAATGTCAGACTAACTATTATCGGAGATCCCCGTTATATTAAACAGGATGATATTTTTTATAATCCTCAAAATTCTGAAAATTTAAAAACAGAAATATTGTCGAAAAATAATAGTATAATTTTTGATTATGAAGAAAGATATGTAAGATTAATATTTAATACACCAGTGGATTACGATTCTACCACAGGATTATTAGAAACCAATGGAAAATATGTAACCAGTCGATTTTCTGGTTTGTATAGAATTATACGTGTAGAAAATTCTTTTTCTCGGGGTAAATTTGATCAAACATTAGATCTAATAAAAATATTCAACGAAAAGAATGATTTTCCTGTTGAAAATCAATCCCCGACTGAAACTGCCAGAAGGGAAGAAACTCCTAGAAGCAGTGTTGCTCCCGAAAATCAATCCGCGGCCGAAACTGCTAGACTGGGAAGAACAGGGTTTGTTGGTAATACTATGCCGGGGAAAAATTCTATAATACCTTCGCCGGCGGCAATAATTCAACCGCCAGCTATTCCGTCGTTACAGACATTCGCAAGTGTACCGAGAAATTTCTCAGATCCGTTTTCAGATCCAAACACAAACTATAATGAAACCCCAGCATTAAGCGGTGTAACAGATCAAGATAGATTGGAAGCATTAAGAATTCAAAATCAATCAAATAATCCTGATGCAATTAGTGCCGAGCAAGTAGCTAGCAATAGAAGATTAAATCAAAGATTAACTTCTGCATTTGGTATACCTGAGGGAGCTACAGTAGATGCACCTTCTCAAGAAGATAGCTATAGTACAGGAGGATAACTTTGGCTCAATATAACGATAAAAGATCTGACAATAAACCAGCAGCATATAGTAGACCGGAATTAAGTTCGTCGAGGATTGATACAGGAGTTTATATAGGAATTGTTAAGAATAATCTCGATGATGCAAGAAAAGGTCGTTTGGAAGTTTTTATTCCTGACTTAGGCGGTGATGAAAATGACAGTCGAATGTGGAAGCCGGTGAGCTATGCTAGTCCGTTTATGGGTAGCACTTATCCAAATAACGATTCTAAAGAAACTACCTTCTCAACTGTAAATCATACTTACGGATTTTGGATGATACCTCCTGATATCGGAGCTCAAGTATTAGTAACATTTGTTGGAGGAAGACCCGATAAAGGATATTGGTTCGCTTGTATATCTCCACATGTTAGTCATAATATGATTCCAGGTGTATCGTCGACTACTAAATGGAACGGAGAAAAAGTTAAAGCAGAATTACCTGCAGATATACAAGCTCAAACCAAGGATGGCAATCAATATCCTACTATCGAATTCAACGAAAATAATCAAGAATTACGTACACCGGGATATCTATCAAAAAACGAAAGACCTTTACACAGAACACAATTCACAAATCTAGTTAATCAAGGATTAGAAAACGATCCAGTTCGCGGAACTACCACTAGTAGTAGTCAGAGAGAAACTCCTAGTGCAGTTTTTGGATTTAGTACTCCCGGCAGACCGTTACCAGATACTAAAGATAATGCAGCATTATTAGAAAAGCTTTCAAAAAACGAAGCCACCGCAGAAGATTTTATAGTTACTGCAAGACAAGGCGGTCATACCATAGTTTTAGATGACGGAACAGTTAATGGCAATGATCAACAAATAAGAATAAGAACCGCAGGTGGCCATCAAATTGTTATGCATGATAGCGGCCAAACAATGTACATTAGTAACAGCAACGGTAGTGTTTGGATTGAGTTAAGTAATTCGGGACAAATGCACATATTCTCAAGTAACGGGTTAAATGTTCGGACACAGGGAGATTTGAATTTTCACGCCGATAGAGATGTTAATATTCATTCTAATGCAAATATTAACATGAAAGCAGCAAATGGGCTAAAAGTCGAGGCACAGAAAACAGATTTTACAACTACTACAACTCATACGATGTATGCTTCGAATTTTGATATGTTAGCAAGCTCAAACGTGAAAATTCAAGGAGCTCAAATTTTAGAAAATTCAGGAGATCCAATCAGTGTACCGGAGCCTATACCAATCAAAGAGTTAGATGATGTAAAGAAAAACACAGGGACAGGAGTTTATGAGTCATTGGAAAAATCTTTAACCAGTATTGTTTCTGTGGCACCAACCCATGAACCTTATACACGTCGTGCCGGTGTTACTGTTAATAATAGTTCTCCGTCAACATCTTATTCGACTTCGGCTTCGTCGGGCAATGTTGACGGAGAAAATGTTAATGAACAGAATCCTAATATTCCTGAAATGTCTTCCATCGAGTGTAATGTCAATGAAGTTCAAGTATCTGGAGGAGTTTTAACTACAGAAGATGGAACTCCGGTTGGAACCGGGACTAGACAATTAGATCCCGGTCCGAGTTCGGCCTTGGGAAAACCGTTAAAAACACGGTTGAATCCCAGTCAAATGAAAGATCAACCAACACCGATCGGAGGAATAGGCCCATTGAGTGCCGGCGAAGTAAGAGCAGTTATGGGACAATTAGGATGGAAAGAAAGTACCTGGAACTACTCGGCATTGAATACCATTGGGTATGCTGGAAAATATCAATTTGGTGCTGCGGCATTAGTTGATCGCGGCTATATTAAAAAAGAATACTATGATCAATATAAAAATGCCGCATTGACTGTTGCATTAGCTTGGACCGGAAAAAATGGAATTAATAATCGAGCAGCTTGGTTGGCAAACAGTCAAATACAAGAACAAGTTATGTACGAACAGCTACAGGCTAATTATCAACGTATGGTAGGAAACGGCGGAATTAAAGACGGCGACGATAAATGTACTATAGCTGGTATGCTGTGTGTAGCTCATTTGTTAGGACCTAATAAAGGCGGAGCAAGACCCGGGGCTCTGGGATGGAGACAAACCGGATCAGGTGCTGATGCCAATGGAACTACAGGGATAGAATATTATAACTATGGAAGATATGCTATCGATGTGTTAGCAAAAGGAACATAAATCATGACAATATATCGTGGGTTTAGCTCAAAAAATAAAATTAAAAATTACAAATTAAATGACTACGAACTTATAAAACAAGATCTGTTAAATCATTTTAATACACGAAAAGGGGAACGTGTAATGAATCCCAATTTTGGAACTATTATTTGGGATTTATTATTTGATCCATTTACCGAAGAACTAAGAACTGCTATACAGGACGATATCACAAGGATTGCTAATTCAGATCCCAGAGTTGTTATAGAAGCCGCATCAGTTACTGATTATCAACATGGGATTCAAATTGAATTACAAATTCTCATTAGAGATACTAACGAACTAGAAAACATGACAGTGACATTTGATCAACGTACAGCACCCACGGTAAACACTATATAAATAATAGATAAGTGAGATAATCAGAATGGCCATAACTAATAGACAAAATCGAACAATTGCTGCCGAAGATTGGACTAGAATTTATCAAAGTTTTAAAAACGCAGATTTTCAAAGTTATGATTTTGAAACTCTACGTAAAAGTATGATCGATTATCTACGACTTTACTATCCAGAAAATTTTAACGATTACATTGAAAGCAGCGAATATATTGCCTTAATTGATTTAATTGCTTGGCTTGGACAAAATCTAGCTTTTAGAACAGATTTAAATGCACGTGAAAACTTTATTGACACGGCCGAACGTAGAGATAGTGTACTTAAATTAGCTAAACTTATTAACTACAATCCTAAAAGAACACAAAGTGCTCAGGGGTTATTAAAAATAGATAGTGTCAGTACTACAGAATCAGTATTAGACAGTGACGGAATTAATTTAGCAAATATTGCCATCTCGTGGAATGATGTATCTAACGAAAATTGGTTAGAACAATTCAGAACAGTATTGAATTCCGCATTAATTAACAGCCAAATAATAGGTAAACCCGGAAATAGTCAAACTATTTCGGGAATACGAACTGAAGAATATAGTGTTAATTTGACAGGAACTCAAAGTCCGGTTATCCCGTTTCAAAGCACAGTCAATGATATAACAATGAATTTTGAAGTTATTAGTCCTTCTAGTTTAAATCAAAGTTATTTGTACGAGCAACCTCCTTTATTGGGACAAAATTTTAATATTCTTTATCGTAACGATAATTTGGGTAATAATAGTACAAATACTGGATTCTTTTTAATGTTTAAACAGGGAACTACATCAAGTATTGATTTAGTATTGAACGAATCCTTACCTAATCGGGTTATTAATATTGATGTCAATGATATTAATCAAGAAGACCAATGGTTATATCAACTAAATTCCAGCGGTGTTGAAACTACAGCATGGACAAAAACTGCTACTGTTAGTGGTGTAAATGTTATCTATAACAATAGTCTAAATAGAAACATTTTTCAAATTAATAGTCGAGCCAATGATCAAATTAGTTTAGTGTTTGGCGATGGTAGTTTTGCTAATATACCGACTGGTAATTTTCGATTTTATTATCGTGTAGCTAACGGAGTTTCCTATAAAATAAGTAGCCAAGAATTACAAAATATATTGATATCAATCGACTATGTTAGTCGAACAAATCGAGTCGAGACATTAACCTTACGAGCTAGTTTAAAATATACTGTTAATAATGCTACTGCAAGAGAAACTTTAACAGAGATCAAAACTCGAGCACCACAACAATATTATACTCAGAGTCGAATGATATCGGGAGAAGATTACAATATCTATCCCTATACTGCATATTCTAATATATTAAAAGTTAAATCAATTAATCGAACTAGTAGTGGTATAAGTAAATTTTTAGAGTTAGTAGATGCATCAGGAAAATATTCTAGAACTAATATATTTGCTCAAGACGGAGTAATATATAAAAATACTTCGTTGAAAGTATTGTCATCGTTCTCATTTAATTATTCTAGCGAAATAGAAATATTTCTAAGAAATTCGATTATCCCTATTTTAAGTCAACCATACGTATTACATTTTTATTATGAAAATTACGATCCGACAACTATATCGAATTTAGAATGGGTATCTCAAACAACAGATTCTAATCTTAACACGGGATATTTTGTTAACGGCAGTGGAACTGTTCAAACCATTGGGTCGGGTGGTTATGCATCAATTAAATCAGGTAGCTTAATCGAACTTACTGCACCAGCAGGTAAATTCTTTAATGCTCAGAATCAATTAGTGGTCGGAACACCAACTAACAAGAATGAAAAAACAGTAATCTATGTAAAAATTTTAGCAACCACCGACGGGTTGGGTATTAGTAATACAGGTATTAATGCCAATGGATTAGGTGCAGTATCGATTAATAATATTGCTCCCACCGAGGCAATTGTATCTAGAGCTATTCCTGAATTTAGTAATAATTTTAGTGACAGTGTTATATCTAGTATTAAAACGGAAATGTTGTCCAACAATACATTCGGGTTAAGTTATGATAATGTTACAAGTAGTTGGTCGATTGAAAGCCCAGTGAATACCTCAGCTGATTTTGATATTAACGATTCGGAAAAAAATTGGTTGATTTTATTTGATCATTCGGGTAACGGGGTCTACAATGTAAAGTTTCGAAGTATCGAATACTATTTTGAAAGTGTAAGAGAAACTAATTTTTATTTTGATAACAACCAACGAATTTTTGATGCAGTAACCGGTACAGTAATAAAAGATCAAATAAATGTTCTTTCCATTAATACAGATCCAGTGACTGGAGAAAGTTACGAATCGGATATGGTCTGGAACATTTATGATAATGTAATAGAGATCGACGGATATCAAAATCCCAAACGTGTATTAGTAACCTACGCAGATTTAGACAACGATAGTATTCCAGATAATCCATATCTGTTTGATCGTATTGTACGTACCGGAGAAGCTGGTGTTAAAGATTTAGTTTATTTCAGAAATGAAGCCGGGTATGATGGATTGGTAGAAAGAAATTTTATAGATAATCAAACAGTAGTATCGGATTATCAGACTGAAACAGACATTATAAATGCTAAAAACTTTTATCCTGTTGGGCAACTCTTTTATGCTACTAATTTTGGATTATTCTATAAAACTATTTTAAGTAATAATACAAAAACAGTAGTTGATGCCGGCAACGGATATATGAAATTTACAGGAAGACAAGATTTATACTTTCAATATCAACACAATGCTAATAATACTAGACGTATAGATCCTAGTACTACTAATATCATTGATATATTTGTGCTAACTAAGAGTTATAACGACGAATACGGTGCTTGGTTACGAGATACAACCGGCATATTAATTGAACCAGAAAAACCCACAACTGATGCATTAAATCAAGAATTTGCAGACTTAGATGATGTTAAAAGCATTAGCGACTCTCTAATAATGAATCCGGCAAGTTTCAAGCCTTTATTTGGAAATAAAGCACCCGAAACACTAAGAGCTACATTTAAAGTGGTTAAAAATCCTAACGTGTCGGTTAGCGATAATGAAATTAAAACCACTGTTATATCGGCCATTAATCGATATTTTGAGATTGAAAATTGGGATTTTGGAGAAAGTTTTTATTTCACAGAACTGAGTGCATATTTGCATTCTACGTTATCACCCACAATAGCTAGTGTAATTATAGTTCCAACTAGTGCTAATAGTGAATTTGGAGATCTATTTCAAGTTAATGCTGAGCCATACGAAATAATTACTAGTGCTGCCACAGTGGACAATGTAGAAATTATTCCGGCGGTAACTGCCTCGCAAATCGGCCGTCTTTAATAATGGTAAATAGTTATACAGAGTTCATTCTGTATAACTTTACAATCAGTGCTGAGATATGGCAAACAGTAAAACTTTAGATTTTTTACCAGAATATTTAAAAACGTCAGCAAATAAAAGATTCTTGGGTGCTACCTTAGATCAATTAATGTCTGAACCAAGGTTGAAAAAATTCAACGGCTATATTGGAAGACAATTTTCTCCAGTATCGCGACGTGACGACAAATATGTAATCGAAAATACTTCAGATCGTCAAAATTATCAACTGGAACCCAGCATTGTAATATCAGACGATCGGGGTATGGCAGAATTTTATGCTAACTATACCGATATATTACAGCAAATTAATTTCAATGGTGGCATAACAAATGCTCATAGCAGATTGTTTGCTAATCAAAATTATAGTTATAATGGACACTTTGACTTAGATAAGCTGGTCAATTTTACACAGTATTATTGGTTGCCAAATGGACCAGATGTAGTTGAAGTGGGATTAGATTATGTTCCATTGGAAAAAGATTTTGTAGTAACAGTTAATAATAAAAACAATGGTTATTTGTTTGATACTGATCCCAATAAAAATCCCGAAATAATTTTACGACGTGGCGGATCTTATAGTTTTGCTGTTGGACATAGCGGAAGTAAATTTTATATTCAAACAGAATTAGGATCAGGTGTTAGTGTAAACAATCCTAACATTTCAACACGAGAAATTTTTGGTGTTGTGAATAACGGTGTTAATACTGGTACTGTAGTTTTTAATGTTCCACTATCTAGCGATCAAGACTCATTTAAAAATATGCCGGTTGGATTTAACGCCGACTTAGCCACAACATTATCGTATAATCAACTAGCCAATAGACTGCTTAGTGATGTGCTCGGCGACTATGAATCAATCGATGGATATGTCGGAGATTTAAATAACAAATATATTATATTTTTAGACCCCGAGAACACCGGGGGAAATTGGACTAGTATTGCTGCACTAGATGAGAACGATAATCCATTACCGGGATATCCTAGTCAAACTATCTCGTTGACTAATCGAGCTAATGTATTCCAAATTAAACTAATAGAATTAACTACTGATTATCTTGTTACATTAATAAATGTCCATAATACAATAACAGATACTAGAATTTTTGTAAACAACGGAGAAAATTACGGCGGATTGCAATGGTATAGATCGGGAAATAGTTTAGTAGAATATCCTATTATTACAGCTGATCAAGATATATTATTTTATCAAAATGATTCTAATCCTAATTTATCCGGCCGTATACGTTTAGTTGATTTAGAAACAACTGTTATCGATATAGAATCGGAAATATTAGGTAAGACCGAATATACAAGCCCCAATGGTATAAAATTTGAAAACGGACTTAAAATCGGATTTGATAATTCGGTAACGCCCTCGTCCTATGCTAATAATGAATACTATATCGAAGGTGTTGGAAAAAGTATTCGTTTAATTAAAGTAGAAGATTTAATTGCTGATTGGGAATCATCAACAGCATATTCTGTAGATGATTTATTTCTTTATGATAAAATAGCCTATAAAGTAACTACAGATTTTACTTCAGGAACAACATTCGATGAACCAGGAACTAGTAAAGGAATTAATTACGAATTTTATGATAACATCGATTACATAACTATCAATCGAGGAAGCAGAGACAAAAATCTTTGGAGTAGAACTAATCGCTGGTTCCATCAACGCACAATATTAAGTTCTGCCAACTATAACAAAGTACCAATGATATTAAATCAATCTTATCGAGCAAAACGACCAATAATTGAATTTGAGTCGGACTTGCAGTTATTCAACTTTGGCAGAGAGTTTATTACTCAAGTTGATTTCTATGATAATACCTACACCGATGCCTTTGGCACAGAAACAATAATTACTTTTGCTGGATCCACTGATCTTACTACCAATCCTTTAACTACATTAGTGTTTCAGGATGTTACATTAACCTCGGGTATGAAAATTATATTTGGTGCTGATACTGACAACGATGTAAAAAAAACTATATACGAAATTTCTATTGTAGAATTAGATGGCAACGATACTATTATATTGACACCATACGCAGTGGTGGAAGAATATCAGAACGTAGAAGTTACTAACGGATTTTATGCTAACAAATATTATCATTATCAAAATAATCAATGGTTTCAGAGTCAAATTAAATCAACGATTCAACAGAAACCATTATTTGATGTTTTTGATATCGAAGGACTGAGTTTATCTGAGTGGCAGTTCAGTAATTTCGTTGGTACTAGTTTATTTTCTTATAAAGTAGGTACCGGGACCGACGACAGTGTATTAGGATTTCCTCTTTCGTATCGTAATTTAGGAAATGTCGGCGACATCGAATTTACAAATAATTTTGAAGTAGACAGATTTAATTATCAGATTGACAATCTTTTAACTACCAGCGATGTTAGTGTAGGATTTTTAGGAAAAAATATTTCTAGGACCGAACAACAAAAAATAAATGTTTGGTCAAGCTCCGTCGATAAAACTCAACAATATCAATTATTTTCGGAAATCGGAGATGGTATCAAAGATTCGTTTACATATAATCTTATTGTAAGCACTTCAGGAGTAAACACCCCGGTTAAAGTTTATATAGACAACGAATTAGAAAATTTTGACAATATAGTAATCACTATCGCTGATAATAAAACTACTATAGTTTTGGATCGTGTTCCAGAAGCGGATAGTAAAATCGATATACTAATCTATAGCGATCAAACGGATAATAGTGGATTTTATCAAATACCGTCAAATTTAGAAAACAATGCACTAAACGATGATTTTAGTGAATTAACATTGGGACAAATTCGTTCTCATGTTAAAGAAGTATTTTCTAGTTTACAAGATTTAGTTGGAGTAGAATTAGGAAATAATAATTCTAAAGATTTAGATTATAGTCAAATATCAGGAACAATATTACAGCATAGTTCACCGATGATCTACGGAGGACTATTTTTAACACATCAAAAAGCTAATTTTATTCAAGGTGTACAGTACGCTCAGAAGGAATATAACAAATTTAAAAATAGATTTCTTGAACGTGCTAAGTCGGTCAACTTCTACGATCAAACCAAAGTCGCTGAACATGTAGACGAAATACTCAAGCAATTAGTACTGGCTCGAGCAACAGATAGTCCATGGTACTATAGTGATATGGTTCCTTATGGAGACAATCGGACCACTTATTCTTATACAGTATTAGATGTAGATATAGAATATTATCAAATTGAATCGATTATAAGCGAGTCGGCAGCTAGTAATCGAGCGGTATTAGTTTATCTAAATTCTGAGCAACTAATCAAAAATAAAGATTACGAAGTAAGTCAAACTTTACCAGCAATCAAATTATTGCCTGAGTTATCAAGATCGTTAAATGATATTATTACTATCGTAGAATATACTAACACCGATGGTAATTTTGTTCCTGAGACACCAACTAAATTAGGTCTTTATCCCAAATTTGAACCTAAAATTTATTTAGATGATAGGTTTAGTGAACCTATTTCGGTAATACAGGGGCATGACGGAAGTATCACCCCGGCTTTCAACGATTATAGAGATTTATTTTTATTAGAATTAGAAAAAAGAATATTTAACAATCTAAAAACTCAGTACGATATAGAAAATCGTAGTGTTATGTGGAATATACTTCCTGGTAAATTTCGAGTTTCAAAATTTACAAAGAATGAGTTTGATTTAATTATTTCGAGTAATTTTCTTAAATGGGTAGGATCAAACCAGTTAGATTATATTACTAATCAATTTTATGATAGTAATAATTCTAAAACTTGGAATTTTAAAAAATCCACCAGTGTTTTAGATAATGAAGTTTTGCCTGGAAATTGGCGTGGAATTTATAGATATTTCTACGATACGGATAGACCTCACAGTCATCCTTGGGAAATGTTAGGATTTAGTGAAAAACCAAGTTGGTGGGACGAAGAATATGGTGCTGCTCCTTATACAAAAGGAAATAGTATTCTTTGGACTGATTTAGAAAACGGTTATATTAGACAAGGAACCAGAATAGGAATTGATTCGAGATTTTCTAGACCGGGACTGAGTAGAATAATTCCTGTGGACGAATACGGAGATTTAAAAACTCCAGATACGTTCTTAATTAAAAATTTTAACGGAAACAATACAGCTAGTAGTTGGGCAGTCGGTGATATGGGTCCTGTTGAATCAGCATGGAGAATGAGCAGTGATTATCCTTATGCTATGCAGATCGCATTGGCATTAACTTCACCGGCTGAATATTTTGGATTAGGGATAGACAATAATAGATATCTGTACTTTAGCGAACTCAATCAAATGTTATATTCTGGCACTAAAGATAGAATTAAACCTTCGAGGATAGTGGTCCATGGATCAACAGTTGATGGCCAAATACAGAGAAGTGCTAGTTGGCTAAATTGGATAGTAGATTATTTAAACGGCCAAGGAATTTCGGGCTATGCAGAGGTTCGTAGATTATTAGATCAAATTGATATAAGATTAAGTTATAAACTCAGTGGGTTTACTGATAAAAATTTATTAAAAATTTATGCCGAACAAACTAGCCCGGGCAGTACTAACGATTCTATTTTAGTTCCGGCAGAAAATTATCAACTTCTATTACATAAATCTACTCCTGTTCGTAGAGCAGTTTACAGTGCAGTGATTATTAAAAAGACCAGAACGGGATATAGTGTTGAGGGTTATGATTATCATAATCCATATTTTACTATTGTACCTAGTAGAAGTAACAATAATTATTCAGTAATTAAAGGAATAGAAAAGTCTGCTAAAATTTATAAAGATTACCAGTTAGTGTATCTAACAATACCTTACGGATATGAATTTCAAAATAGACAACAGGTAGTAGATTTTTTAATTAGTTACCAACGATATCTCAATAGTCTAGGATTTAAGTTTGATGAATTCAACGATGAGCTTAAAAAAGCTCAAGATTGGAATTTGAGCTCACAAGAATTTTTAGTATGGAGTGAGCAAGGATGGGGGGAAAACTCAATACTTGTACTAAGTCCAGCTATTGGAAAACTTTATCTTGAGGACAGTTCTGCGGTAGTAGACGAGATCAACGGAATCTGGGGAGGATCTCGATTACTGGATCAAAATTTTGTTTCCATCAAAGGATCAGAATTTGAAACTGTGCGTGATAGTGATAGTTTTGTTGTAGAAACTTTTCAAAATAAAATCATTGGATTAGCAGATTTAAGTTTGGTGCAATACGAACACGTATTGCTATTAGATAATCAAACAGTTTTTAGTGATATAATTTATGATCCCAATGTTGGAGGTAGACAATTTAGATTAAAATTAGTCGGATCAAAAACAGCCGATTGGGCAGGGCGATTATTTGCTCCTGGGTTTATCTATACAAACGGATCTATACCAAATTGGCAAGCAGGAAAAGATTATCAAAAAGGTGATTTAGTTTCTTTTAAAAACAGAATATATTCTGCAATTGATTTTATTCCAGCGAAGGATTTATTTGATTTTGCCGACTGGAGTTTAAACACTACAGCAACAACTACACCGACTTTATTTTTAAATTTCTCTGCTGATGCCAAAAAATTTGTAAGCATATATGATGTGGATTCTGATTATTATGATGTTAACTTAGAACTTTATAGTCATAGTTTAATTGGATTTAGAAATAGATCTTACCTCGACGATTTTAGCTTAGAACCCAAGACACAGGTCAAATTTTATCAAGGATTTATTAAACAAAAAGGCACACGAAATGCAGTTAATGCATTAACAAATGCTCAATTTAATAAGTTAGGTGGAGATATAGATTTTTACGAAGAGTGGGCAGTTCGTGTAGGGTCTTTTGGTGCTGTATCTAATAAAAAAATTACCGAAGTAATCATCAATGAGCAACTGAGAGATTCTAATCCTTTTGGTGTTGAAATTTTAAGTTCGAATGAAACCGGCTCGGGTGATATGTTTAGATCTTATAGTGTAGCGGATCTGTATAGCAAAGAAACCGATTTCTCTGGAAATTTATTTAATTATAGAAACAATCAAGATGGAATATACGATCAGGATATTGTAACCGCCGGGCCGGTAAGACCAGACGAAGCAGATTATGCTATATTCAATTTTAGAGATCTTATAAATCAACCCAGTAGTTTAGTATCTAATATTGATACTGGGTATAAAATTTGGACTGCAAAAGATTTTTCTAGTCAATGGAATATATACCAAACAGTCAATACTGACAATCTCTTAACAACAATAAATTACGGAGTTGACAATACAGCAGAATTTGTTTTTTACAATCGTCACGATTTAAGCGAAGAAGAAATAATTATTGTAAAAGGGTTTGATGATATACTAGACGGTGTTTATCAAGTTTTAAGTGTTGATTCTTTATATTCTGTTACTGTAATAACCGGCGGAACCCGAACTGCATATTTAGAGTCAGCAGTCACCGTCGAATCTTCGGGAATAATTTTTAAATTAGAATCAATGAAATTAGATAGGTTAACAGATGTCGGCGATAAATCAAACTGGATGGATGGCGATTTAGTTTATGTAACTTATCCTAATAACAGTAATGTATACGAGAAATCTAGCCCGTGGCAATGGGATTCGACATTTAATACAACTATAACTGATAGTAATTGGGGAAGAATAGCCAAACTATCTCCTAACGAAAGAATGTTAGCCATTGGTGTTCCTAAGAGTAGTCCGATTGTCGAATATTATAATATAGCTAGTACTCCATATAGACTAACAATAGCCCCGCCTTTGTCGGGATCTACTTATTTTGGTCATAGCGTCGAATTAACAAACAATAGAATGTTTATTTCTAGCTATGGATATAGTTCTAATAGGGGATATATTGCAGTATATAAACTAGTTGGGCAAGCATATTATTTAGATCAGATCCTATTAGGGGGTAATGCTAGTACTGGTAAATTTGGTTACTCTATGTCAGTCAGCGAGGATCAGAGATGGCTTTATGCTGGAGTACCCGGAGATAATAAAGTAAGACGATTTAAAAGATACGAAGTTCCTAGAGAATTGTTTACGCTCTCTACTACAGCTCCTACAGTAACTTATAGTTTAAATTGGACAGTAGATCCTTTATCATCGCAAGCTATACGTGTTTACGAGACATCTAGTGAACAATGGTTAGCGGAAGGTATTGATTACACAATCACTGGTACTAATGATTCGATTACTTTTACAGTACCAGCAACAACAGAATATACAATATTTAAAGACAGTCACTATGTGTATGCCGGAGAAATTACTGAGCCTTCTCCATCCGCCGGCGACGAGTTTGGATACGATATTAAATGTAGTACCGACGGTAGACAATTAATTGTTGGTGCACCTGGTAGAAATTCCGATTCGGGAAAAATATTCATATATGATCGGACAGTTGAGGCATTTACTTCGTTGCAAGGGTCGACTGTTTTTGATTGTGAAAGAAGTTTACAATTGTCGGGTTCGCAGCCTTTATTTGATGTAAGAGTCAACGGATTACTTAAAGAATATCTAGTTGATTATGTCAGAACCGATTCGGATACTATCACATTCACTTACACATTGAATGGCGGAGATATAGTAGAAATAGAAAACAATCAATTTAATTTAATACAAGAATTTATTAGTGAACTCGATCAAGCTAATTCGAGATTTGGTAGTAGAGTGAATTTATGTAGTTATAATTGTAGTGTTTATGTTTCACAACCTGAATATCAAACACCGACTTATAAAAAAGGTGTAGTATCTAGATATGTTAATAGGTCTCGGATCGAAGGATCTATTACAGGAGGTATTATTTCATCTCCGTCTTCTTGTGTAACTATTGGGCATTCAATTCGAATAAATGATTTTGAAATTTTCTTTACCGGGCAATCATTGACATCGGTGATCGATGATATAGAAAATGCCTCGATACCTGGTATTTCAGTATCACAAAGCAACGGAAAAATTACGATCAGTGCAGACTCGGTGTTGGCTAATAATACACTAAGAATATTACCCGGCCTAGGAACTGGACTAGAAGATCTCGAATTAACAATTTTTGAGTTTAGTCAAAACATTTTTAAGCCCGGAGACTCCGACCAGGATTATGGTTATAGTATTGAATTAAGTCCCGATGCTGAACGATTTTATGTTTCAGGAGGCAATACTACAATCATTTACAGACCAACGTGGTCCGACGAAACAACTTGGGATTCTAATAGTACTAATTTCTTTGATGAAATCGATCAGGCAGGAACAATATACGAATATGATTTATTAACAGATCCCGATGATACTACAATAATTGCTTATGTACAAAGCTTAATACCAGAAACTCTAATAGACGATCCCGATTTTAACAAAGTTATGGCCATTGGAAATAATTCTGCTATAATGTTGAGCAAAAAAGATGCTGTGGTCGGTAAAATCGATATATTCAAAAATCCCAGTGGAAAGAAAGGTTGGAGTCTGGTTAGATCGCAAGGACAAATTGTAGATCTAAATAGTATTGATAATTTTTATCTTTACAATAAAAGAACAAATTCTTTAGTGACATATTTGGATCATATTGACCCTGCCAGAGGTAAAGTGTTAGGGGTTGCGGATCAATTTTTAGATTTTAAATCGTCATTTGATCCAGCTGTTTATAATAAAATAAACAGTACAACATCAGATTCTGATTATTTTTGGTCAAGCTATCAGATCGGTAAAGTTTGGTGGAATTTAGACAAGATAAGGTATATTGATTATCAACAGTCTAATAGAGAATACCGTTTAAGAAATTGGGGCAAATTGTTTGAAGGAAGTCAGGTCGAAATATGCGAATGGGTTGAAAGTCCGGTTCTTCCCTCTCAGTATCGTAGTCGAGGACTTTCGGGGATTCCTTTATTCGAGGACGATTCTCGATATAGTCAAATTACACAGGTTGATACACAGTCGGGTTTATTAAAAACCAAATATTATTTTTGGGTCACAGACAAAATAACTGCAATAACTAATAAATCGATCAGTATTAGCTCAATTAAAAATATTATACAAGATCCAGTTCAACAAGATATTCCTTATGTTGCTGTACTAGATGATAGATCATTGGCAATATTTAATTGTAATCAATATTTCAGTAGTAACGATATAGTACTAAAAATTACAAGTCGAGGGCTTAGTAAAGATTTACCAGTACATCACGAGTGGCAAATAATCAGAGAGAAAAACGACGAAACTATTCCTGAGTTTTTAGTAACTAAATTAGTTGATAGTTTGTTAGGAAATAGTGTAGTGGGCAACGAATTAAGAGAAGTTCCTGATACTACATTGTCTGACAATATGAGATATGGAATATCTATTCGTCCTCGACAAACAATGTTTGTAGATAGATTAGCAGCTTCTAAAATCTTTGTTAATTACATTAATAGAGAATTACAAAAAAACATTATAGTGGGGTCTAAGGACATAACAAATTTATATCAAAAAGATCCTGAGCCGACCCTGGGTTATACATTAGAATTTGATTCGTATGAAGAATTGATTTCTATAGATTTGACTTCATTGGACAACGGTACAGTTGTTCTAGTTCATAGTAGCAGCGAGTATATGGGCAATTGGGCATTATACCAAATTGATGACGGAGAACTAACTGCTATACAAGTACAACAATACAATTTAGATGACTACTGGGCTTTCTCGGATTGGTATGCTGATGAATTTAATCAAAAAACAATTCCTAATTATATAATTAACACCTTCTCGGAATTGGCCGGATATAATGTACAAGAAGGTGAGATCGTTCGCATTAATAATATCGGGGACGGGAATTGGGGAATTTATCAAAAATCAGGTTTATCATATGATCCCAAAGGAATAGGTAATGGAACTATTCAAATTAATTCGTTAATATATGATCCTACTAGTGCCGGTATAGGATTAGATATTCTTAGTTTTGACTCGATTCGATTCGACTATAATCCAACTATTGCATTCAGAACAATGATAGAAACTCTCCGTAATGACATTCTTATTGATGATTTAAAATATATTTTCGTCGGATCGATTTTTGCTATGTTTGAATATATTTTCTACGAGCAGAAACAGCCTGATTGGTTATTTAAAACTAGTTTTATTTCTGTGAATCACAATCTTCGTCGTTTAGATCAATATCCTAGTTATGTCAGAGATAATCAAGACTATTATCGATCTTATATCGAAGAAGTTAAACCATATCGAACAAAAATTAGAGAATATCTCTTAAGATATGAAGGTGACGATATAGCACCTCTTTCCTTATCAGATTTTGATTTACCTGCATATTACGATCCGGAATTAGGAAGATACAGATCAATTGATACAGAAACTGATACTGAATTATTAGAACAACAACCGTATTCTTTGTGGAATCAAAATCATAGTTTTTACATAGAAAATGTAGAAATAATCAATGGTGGAGGCGATTATTTTAAAGAACCAACACTAATAGTAAATGGAGGAAACGGAAAAGCAAGACTAAGAGCTACCGTCGAAGGAGGAATTATCACTGGTGTTACAATAGTCAATGGCGGCGGCGATTTTATGGAAGTGCCTACTATCACAGTAGTGCCGGCGGATTTTGGAAATTCAGCTCAGTTAATAGCAAGATTAACAAATAAAACAGTGAGAAGTATTGCTACAACTATTAAGTTTGATCGTATTGCATATACCGGCCAAATACAAAACTGGCAAGCAAATACATCTTATGTAAACAATGATATTTTTGTTCACGAAAATAAATTTTATTTAACCTACAACGATTTTACTTCAGGAGCAACGTTTACTACGGCACCAACTACCACGTTACTCACTGCACTAACCGACGAGTCAAATCCTGCCTACATTGATGTAGTAAGCATAAGCGGATTTGAATCAACTGGTGGTTATTTTATCATCGATGACGAAATATTCCAATATGATTATATCACATTAGCATTCAATAGATTCGAAGGGGTAACAAGAGCTAAATTAGATTCTACCGCAGCAGCTCATTCGATCGGTAGTACAGTTAAAAGATTTAATTATAAAGAAATCGGTATAGCAGAACTTCGATCAGCTATGGAACGTGCTTATTACTATTATCAGCCTGGCACAGGAATGACACCCAATGATGTTAAACAACTATTCTCAGGAGTAGATTATTCAGGTGTTAGAGTACAAGGAACCGGTGAGTTTGCTGGAGAACAAGTTACTGTATACGATATCGAATATGAAGGAGCACCGCAGCCCGAGTTAGAAAATATAGATGTTTTCTATAGAAGTTCTTTCTTGGATACTAGTCTCGGAACTCGAGCCGAAGATATTAATGTTCATGGCGGAAAATTTGTTGATACATTTAACAGTCATGCACCCGAAGAATTAATACCGGGTAGAATATATGATACATTAGAGATTAGAGTTTTCACAGAAGATTCCGGAAACTTTATCGGATTCCGAGTATTTCATACTATGAATTGCAACACTACAGATTCGAATTTGAATCCGCAACCGACTGTGCAATTGGCAGAATCGTTAAGTAATTCTGCTACATCGGTTAAAGTTATTACTTACGAAAATAGTGCAGTTATGCTACCATTTTCGGGACCGCAGGCCACATACAATCCAACAATTGTAATCAATGGAGAAACTATACAATACACTAATTATAATCCCGGATCAGGAATTATCAGCGGCATGATACGTGGAGCCGGGGCAGTCAATCATCCTTCTGGAAGTTTTGTGACAGTGCTTGACAATCTTAAAGATTATAGATTCTACTATCGTATTAGCGGAGATCATACAACTACTTTAGCAGAGCCACTAAACTATTATGACACGGAAATTAAATTAACCGATTCGACTAATTTTATACAGCCGTCATCGACCGATAATATCCCCGGTATTGTTTTTATAAACGGAGAGAAAATAGTTTATTGGACAATAAATTATGTTACTCATACATTAGGACAACTAACAAGAGGAGTAAGTGGAACAGGTATACCGGAGATTCACGCATCTGGCAGTTTAATTTCGGATGCAAGTCAACAACAAGTAATCGATAACGCCGATTCGGTTGTATGGAGTCAAACTGGAACTAAGTTATTTGATAGTATTACTACACAGGCGGGCTTCTTAAAAACTAAGTACAGTTACGATCCATCAAATTGAGAATAAATAAATGATGAATAAAAAAGATAAACCATTGGTACCTGAACAAGAAAAAAAGATCAAACCGGATGTAGCTGCTGGTCTATTGTTGCAAGCTCATTTAAAAATTTCAGATCCAAAAACTGGGCAGGTATTACTAAAAACTAGAGGATAAATGGTTAAAATGATATTACCAACATTAATGCACGGACATGTAAAAATTACCGATTTGACAGAAAATCGCGTACTAGTAGATAAAGATAATCAAATTCATTATGAAAACATGAGTGTTTCATTGGCTAATTGTGTATCTGGCGTCGGCGGAGGATCTATTAAAAGTATGGCATTTGGAAGAGGGGGAACTAGTGTAGATGTAACTGGAATTATTACATATCTACCCCCAAACACAAACACTCAACAATCGGATTTATATTTACAATCATATTCAAAAGTTATTAATCAATTTTCGGGAGAAAATACCGATCCGATTAACAATAAAATGGAAATAAGACATCTAGCTGGAGAAGTCTATACAGATATTTTAATTAGTTGTTTACTTGATTATAATGAACCCAGTGGACAGGATGCATTTGATACAGCCGAAGATACCGACGGAACTTATGTATTTGATGAGTTAGGTATTAAATCCAGTGAAGATAAATTGTTAACTCATGTTATTTTTCATCCGATACAAAAATCATTAAATCGATTAATTCAAATCGATTATACAATTAGAATTCAGACTTTAACTAATTTGAGTGGAGTATAATTAATGCCGTATTCAATTACTAAAACAGATGGATCGCCATTAACAGATTCATCTGGTAATCCATTGGTGGTTTTAGATAATACCATTAACTCAGATAAAACTATTGTGTTCATTGGTAAAGATTATGGTAATTATGGAGAAATACTTAACGAAAATTTTCTAAAATTAATGGAAAATTTTGCTAACAATACAGCACCGAGTGGCCCTGTACTCGGACAATTATGGTGGGATAAAAACGCTAATGCTATTAAAGTTTATAGAGGCCCCACATCCGGTTGGGTATCTATTCCGTCGGTCAGTAATATATCGGGCACAGCTAATCAAATTACTGTTACTATTTCGGGGCCTAATATTACATTGAGTTTACCTCAAGACATTAATAATTCTGCATCTCCGACATTTACTTCGGCTACTTTAACTCAAACAACAGGAACAGCACCATTAACCGTACAAAGTCAAACTTTGGTAACTAATTTAAATGCTGATCGTTTAGACGGTCAACATGGATCATACTATTTAGATTATGCTAATATGACCGGAGTACCGGTTGCTCCTACTGCTGCGGTAGCAGACGATTCGACTGCTATAGCTACTACTGGATTTGTACATGACATATTGCCTAAAGGTTCTATAGTTTTATGGTATGGCGATACTTCTAATATACCAACCGGTTGGGCATTATGTAATGGAGGAAATGATACTCCGGATCTAAGAGATAAATTTGTTATCGGGGCCGGTAACCTTTATGCTGCTAATTCAACAAATACTACAGGAAACAAAGGAAACGGAGCAAGTTTACCTTCATATTATGCTCTATGCTATATTATGAAAATTACCGGATAAATAGATAAAACTGGAGATATTATGGCTGGTTATACGATTAATAAGACTGACAATAGTGTATTAGTGTCAGATTTAGCAGAAAATACTGTTGATACAGTAGCAGGAATTACACTAATAGGACGCAGCAAAGCCAATTATGGCGAAGCTCTTAATGAAAATTTAGTAAAAATGGTTGAGCATTTTGCTAATAGTTCAGCTCCTGCAGAAAGTTTAGTCGGACAAATTTGGTGGGATAATACCACGGAATTACTCAAAGTAAAATTTCAGAATACCGGTGTAGACGCAACAGATTGGAAACCAATTGGTAATCCAGTCACTAGTTCAAGTCAACCCACTAATCCCAGTGTTGGTGATTTATGGTATGATACTAGTGTCGGTGTACAGCAACTTAAATTATATTACAATAATACATGGGTAACCATTGGTCCGGAAAATAGCGGAGGCGGCGGAACAACTGGTTTATTTGGTGATACAATCGACGGTAATATAATTTTAAGATTGAGTATCGCCGGAACTGATATAGCTATTTTTAGCAATACAGAATTTACCCCCTCGACTCCGATAGCTAATTTCCCTGCTACTTTAATACCGGGTATTAATTTCAGAAGAGGTAGCGAAGTTGGTGAGATTCTGACTAAAACAGTTAGTATTGAAGAAAATGGTATTTTTCCCAATACTGATAATGTAACAAATTTAGGTTCTACTGCAAAAAAATGGGCTAATGTTTATGCTACTAACTTTCACGGAAGCGGAGCTAACATAACAGGTGTGGCAGCATCTTCGGCTACTACCGCAGTTGATGCAACAAATGCGTCTAAGGTCAATATTACTACAGATTCAACTAATACCGCTCGATATGTTCCTTTTGTGGCAGCAACTACCGGTAATAATGATGTTACAGTCGATACTGATCTTACTTATAACCCTAGTACTAATACATTATCGGTGGCAAATATAACTTCTTCAGGTGCTATTACTGCTACCGGAGATGTAACCGGTGATCAGCTTATTAGTAGTGTTGCTGTAGGAACAGCACCATTAGTAGTAACAAGTACAACCACAGTGACGAATTTGTCGGCAGCAACTGCTGATAAGTGGAATACTGCTCGTTCGGTAGCTTTTGCCACTGGAGATGTAACCGGTAGTTTTAGTATCGACGGATCCGCCAATGTCTCCAATGTTGTATTAACTATTGCTCCTAATTCGGTGGAACTAGGAACTGATACTACAGGTAATTATATAGATAATATAACCGGTACTAATGGTATAACTATTACGGGAGTCGCTGCAGAAGGATGGGAACCACAAGTCTCTATCGGGACCACATCGGCTGTGCAAATGGGTAGTTTAGGAGTAGGAACAGACGCAGCAGCCGTACCTGCTGGATTAGGCGATATTAGAGCCACCGGAGATATTACAGCATTTTATACTTCAGACATAACGTGGAAAGAAAACATTTCTCCTATAAATAATGCTTTAGAAAAATTACAACAAATAAGCGGTGTATATTTTGACTGGAAGGACGAATATATACAGAGTCGCGGAGGCGAGGATGGTTATTTTGTAAGAAAAAAGGATGTAGGAGTTATAGCACAAGAAGTAGAAAAAATATTACCCGAAGTTGTAGCAAAAAAAGAAGACGGGCATTTAGCAGTTAAGTACGATCGGTTGGTTTCTTTACTAATCGAATCTGTTAAAGAATTAAGTAATGAAGTTTCACAATTAAAACAAAAATTGTACAGGGATAATCAACAGTGATCACTACCGAAGATTTAATAAATTTGCTAAAAAATAAAATACCTTCTTTTGGATCATTATCTGGGTACAAAACAGTTGATAACATAGCGATATGTAATAGAAATAATAATCTCACTGTTGCATGTACTTTGTCTAATGAAGAATTTTTTAAATTTTTAAATGTAAATAATATCCATATTTCGGAAGAAATAAAATCGCATTTTGAAAAAATAAAAGAAATTGGTTTCGACGTCGAATCTCTATCGTCCAACATATTTAGATTTTATGTACCGAAAACTTCTATTAGAATGTTTTCCTTATGGGAGCAGGCAAAAAAATATCCCCTTGAATCTATAGAAATAGAAAAGTTAATACCTAATCTTAATTCAGCATTGGAGACTATTAAAGCCAGTAATCGTTACGAAAGATGGGTAAAAAAGGTTGATATTGTGGATACCAATTATCCTCTCGTTGTATTAAAAGATTCATTTGGTAATTTATCGACTGTCGACGGAAGACACAGGATACAAAAACTTTTAAATCAAAATGTTAAAACAGTTAACGCATATGTTATTCCAAGTTTAGAATTTACTCCTATATCTTTGCCCGAAAACAAAGTTTTTTATTTCTTACAAAATGCTTCTCTTTTAAATAATGATCATGTAAATTTTCAAAACGATTTAATGCCTAGTATAATACAGCAGAATTTACAAATATCAGATCAAATTAAATTTGAAAACTTATTATCTCTAGGAATGTATTATGATTCTATAACTAATAAAATTTCCACATGGAAATTTTACTTCCGACAATTTCCTGAAAGAGAAGAAAAAAATTTTGTTTTCCAGCATAAGTTTGCAAATAATCAAAATAAAAAAGTATATAAAGGAACTTATACCGAAAATACTTCTTACGGGACTGAGTTATTTGAAGATCAGTTAAATCTTGTCGAAGAATTAAAAAGTTATAATAAAATTTATCTATCCAGTTCAAAAAGAATGGACGACAGTAATCAAACTTATCTTGGGATTCGAATATGACTATTCCTGCTAATAATATTAAATTTTCAGATTTACAGACTGAATTCGGTGGATCAAATCCTATTAGTCTATCAGAATATTATAAAAGTAGTGCTAACACCACTGCATCATTACAAGATTCGGGCGGAAATATGGCTAGTACAACTAGTCCACATTCTTCTACTAGTAATGCAAATATTCCGTCTACTCCAGTTGCTCCTGCCACTACCCCGATCCAATTAAGTCAATTTTCAGGAGCTAGGGAATATGCAATTTCTAATTATTCCTATGCCGGCACCGGTGGATTGATAAATTTTGTTAATGCAAATGGGTTTTCGGCAGTTAGCGGAGGTCAATGGACCACACGATACAGATTAGATAATGTTTTAAATTTTACGGTTCCATATCGCGGAAGACTCAAAGTCAACCCTGTGACCATGTCGGTGCAAGGATATTATGATTCCGGTACCGGATATCCAATTTTTGATGATACAGATTTGTCAGAAGTTGGATATCCGGGATATAGAATTAGAGACGGTGCCGGTAATGAAATAGTTAATGTTGTTGGAGGAATATCGCAAACTACTGGTAATTCTAGTACCACTTCTTCTTCTATTTCAGTAAATCTACCAAACGAAGCAGTAGGAGTTACATATTATCTTGATATTTTTTGTGAAGGATATATCGGTGAATCGGCCGGAGCACCATCTGTTGCATTTGGGGCAATTGCTATTTCGATAGCTGTAGACTGATATTAAATTTTTAATACTTTGATATCGGTGTTATTTAAAAAATTAATTCCATCTGTGTTACGATACACTTCGTTGTAAAAAACATTTTTAATTCCGGAACTAAAAATTAATTTTGCACACTCGATACATGGTGCATGGGTTAGGAATAAACTGGCCGCTGAGCTACTTTCGTGAGTACGACACAATTTTAATAGTGCATTAGCCTCAGCATGTAACACTTCAGGCTTGGTTTTAAGCTTGTATCTGCCGTACTCATCTTCAAACGGGTACTCGTTTTCTGTCCCAGGGAAGTAGTTACCAGTGAAGTCTCGGCTGATACAATAGTCTTTATACTCGCAGTCGTTATCCCATCCCGGAGGGGTACCATTCCACCCAAAGCTGATTATGTTATCATCCTTGACAATAACACAACCAACTTGAAGTCTACGTGCTCGACTTAGTTTTGCGGTTTCTCTAGCTATCCGCATATAGAAGTCGATCATTCTTTCTTTCATAATGTAGTAGCCATCGGAAACACTTCGGCAATAACTCGAGCACACTCTTTAGCAATTAACTGGTGCTCGAGCTGAGTGCCATTGGCACTACGAAGTTCGATGTAATGAATCCAACTACGTAGAGTACCATTCATGTACATTCGACTAGCAGTAAGACCTTCGGGCAGAACAGCACGTGCCTGTTCCTTAGCGATTCCGTTTTCAATAGCCCATTGGTATGCATTTTTAGCTTCTGTGATAACTTTTTGTTGAACTGTTTGCCATTGTTGATCAATTGATCGATGTGCGTCCTGTCCGAGATCTAAAGGAATACTGTTTTGTCGATTCTTCATATCCTGCAAACGGGCTTCTCGAAGTACAAACTCTAAATCTCGAACAGGATCCGCATAACGTTGACTAAATTCTTGAAAGCTAAAACTACGATGTCTGAGTATCTGCCTTGCAATGTCTCTTGTAGTTTCAATTTCTAAACAAGCCGAAACCATTTCCAATGGCGACCAGTGTTGATTTTTAATTAGATATCGAATCAGTTTTTCACTTGTATCAGTGTTAAACTGATTACTAGGATTACTAACACGAGCACAATAAGCAATAAGTTCTTGCACATCGTCGATACCCAATGTTACAAATTCTTCGGTGGGTTTACTATAACTAATCAATTTTACTTTCATAGGTCTTTAAGTATTTCGTCAGTGATAGGTTTAACTACTTGATTAACTCTTTCGATACTGATAAAAAAATCAATATCGGTGATCATATGATCCAGTGCCGACAATTTTTCAGTTATTTTTTCTTCGATTGCATCAATGTCAACATTGTTATCGATTAATTTTTTAACTGATATAGTTACTTTAGTTCCGTCAATTAATTTAAGTACCATACAATCTAAGAGATTCAATGGTACTTTTTCTTTATCAACTTCTTTTAAAATTTGTCGCCACTGGCCTTTATAATTTATATTAATTCGCTTTGACTTTGTCTGCGGTTTTTTTGGTTTTGGTTGACTTTGGTTTGACATTTGTTTCGGGAATCACAGGATCTAATTGTGCAGCTTCTTGCATTAGTCTCTCACTTTCGGCCATTAAAGCTTTGGCTTCGGCGATCATCTTGTTTGCCTGTTCTCTAAAATTTGACGCCAAAGCAGAGTCACTAAGAACATCTGTTGTGTTTGATTCACCAGAAACCGATTGACTAGTAGTTTTAGATTGCGAAGTTGATTTCTTTTTATTTGCCTTGCCGGTCATGCCCTTATCGTTTTCTAATTGTTCAAGGCGTTTAACCGCATCTTCGCCTAAAGCCATTTCGTTAAGTATTTTATTAAGTTCATCTAGTCGAACAGAGCTAGTACTATTTGGCGTTATTAATACTTGATTGGTTGGAACTTTTTTAATGAATCCTTCACTATGCAAAGTACCTAGAATACTTCTTCCGTTGTTTCCTAACGAACGAAACAGTACTTCGGAGAGTTCTTTGGCTTGTTGTCCTGCCGAACTTTCTAAAGCTTTCATTAAATCGTCGTGAATTTGTCTCGGTAACGTTTCACTATACGTGACTAAACACATATGATCCTCACCGGGTACTTGTCTATACAATAAGACTATTTTCTTCTGATTATGTTTACCTACATGTTTTATCATAGAACTCTCCAAATTTTAGTTCTAGTTTTATTTAAGGTCAGAATGCAAAGTTGAAAAAAATTTCAAATTAAAATAAGTAGCTTCGTAAGCGACCTCAAACCCGATTAAAAATTTCCAGGTACGGTTTTCGTAATGTTCGCCAATCCAAAATCTTCCTTTGGTATGCTTCCATACCCAATCGGATATTTTCTTTTCATAGCTACGAATTCCGGTTACATCTACAATGGTTAGATGCGGACTCCAAAAATCTAATTGACGGAGTCGTCTCAATTCTTCGAAATCAGACTCTTTCATCATATTGAACAGACTCTGCGTCCCAACCGGGCTCGAATTCTGGGTTACTGTGAATAAGGAACATAGTAGGACAGTAACCTTCAAACTGAGCACCTTTGTCACCGAAATCATATCCGTCGGTGAACATGATCAATTGTTTGGGTACGATATCATTTTCTTGTAAGTAACGCCATACACAGGAGAAGTCGGTTCCGCCACCGCCCATTACCTCATATTCTTCGATAGTGTCGATGCCGTCGGATGTGAACACTTGTGGATTATATACTTCGGTGTCAAAAGTCATTACATGTACACGATACTCATCAAAGCTTTGGATGATACCTGAAACTTCTCCTAGCAAGTCCTTAGCCTGCTTTTCGGAAATGCTGCCACTGACATCGATAGCTACGCATACATCAACCATGTCGCCGGGCTTCATTCCGGGCAGAACAGCTTCTAGATGAGCACTACGACGACTAGGACGCATCCAAGAATAATCAGCTTTGAACACACTTTGGATTCTTTGTTGAAGCATTTCACGCCAGTTCATTTTATGATCGGTTAGAGAACTAACCAAACGTTTGATGCCGGCGGGCAAATTACTAGCTCCGACACTTTGAGCAGCTTCGAGAACAGCCTGCTTCATTTCTTTACGTAGTTCTTCTTTTTCGGCATCGCTTAGACGCGGCCGTCCTTTGCCTTTTTTATCTCCGTCTTCTCCAGAACCACCGGTTGCTTCACCGTCTTCTTGATCAGCAAGATGCTCGTCTAGCATCTGCTCAACAAGCTGATCGATATTGATTTTTTCTGCCTGCTCGTAAAGGTCGTCGTAAACAGCCTCCCAAGTCCAGCCAGCGTATTTTTTGTCGTAAAGACATGGCACCGTAGTAATTTTGCGACCGACTTTGAAATCAATCAAATCAGAATTAACCACGTAATCTTGTGCAATATTGCTAAGTTTACGATCTCGACTACCGATACGAGCGATGTGGTCATAGATCATATGAAGAACTTCGTGCCCTAAAAGGAACTCAAGTTCCTTATTGTCTAGCTTCTTAATGAATTCGGGATTAAAGTATAGATTACGTCCGTCGGTAGCCGCAGTAGGGCACCACTCATGAGCATTAATCAGCTTCATACGAGTGATTAGATTTCCAAAAAACGGATGACGAATAAGCATACCGATTCGAGCAACAACCAACCGCTCAATGGCTTCGTTCTCAAGCCGTTTCATTGTGGCAGCGTCTTTTACTGGATTGTCTACAGTGCTAGTCATACCATAACTCCTTATTGCAATTTTGTAATTATATAACAATTTATCTTTTTGGTCAACCAAAAAAAAAAGGTGTGACATTTCTGCCACACCCCGCCTTTCCAAGGGCTAATTATTCACCGACAGCGGCCATGATGTACTTGCCGTATTTCTTATGGAACTCGTCAAAGGTCTTGAGCTTGTTAGGGCTGATCGGAAGATTATGGGTAGTGAGGGCAGCACGAGCAGCCATAACCGTAGTCTCGGTGGTGAAGTTCTTCATCATGTATGAGAAGAAATTATCCACTTGTTCGTGCCATTTCTTGCTATCTTCGCGTCCGAACTTGTCCAAAGTTTCAACAAGTTCGTAGCAGAGACCAACTGCCAGACTGTACATGGCAGAGATTTCTTTGATCTCAAGATCTTTTTCGCGACCCTCAAGGATGTCGATAGGTTTGGGCAATTTGCCAGACAGTTTACGGTGAGCCATAAACTTAGCAGCAAGACCTTCGCCGACTGTACCCGAAATTAGAATTGTAAGTTCGTCGGGCGAGCAATCTTCGTCTTTGAGCAGTTCGCTAACAAAGAACCACGAACGTGGAGTAGCGAACGAACGATTAGACGACTTAGGATTAAAGTCATAAAGATCCTGTTTAGCAAACGAAAGATACCCGACTACATCTTTATGAATCTTGTTAGTAATAGCCCATTCTTCCCAGCTAGGAAAGTCCACTCGCAGTTCAAAATGAACGAAACGGTTAGCCAGCGGAGCAGGCATACGGAAAGTAACACCTTTGTCGCTTTCACGATTACCGGCAGCGATTAGAACTACATTGTCGGGCAAAACATATTTGCCTACACGGCGGTTGAGAATCAGCTGATAGGCAGTAGCCTGAACACTGGGACTAGCTGAGTTAAGCTCGTCAAGGAATAGACAAACCAACGGGTACTGCGATGCAAATTCTTCGTCGGGTAGATCAATCGGGGGAGCCCAATCCATTTTGTTCAATTCTTTATTGTAATATGGGATACCACGAATGTCAGTGGGTTCCATTTGTGCCAAGCGAAGGTCGATAAAAGCACCTCCTAGGTCACTAGCGATAGTGGAAACAAGTTCACTTTTGCCAATTCCGGGCGGCCCCCACAGGAACACCGGGCGTTGAGTTTTAAAACATTTAACAATTGCTCGACGAGCTTCGCGAGCAGTAATAGTGAGTGTTTGACTAACTGTAGTCATTTGGATCTCCTTGGAAAGTTTTGTTACAGTTTCAGTATTATATGACAATTAAAAATTCTTGTCAAGTTCGAAATGTTGCTTTATTACAACAGTTTAGATCAGCCGTCCTAAGGACCAAACAGTGTACCCAATGACCTCTAATGCCCATCCTAAGACACCGGACCAAATTAAAAATGCCATTAGTATAAGAATAAAAATAACTTTAAGCATTGTGGTAATGTAGCATAAAAAAATAAAGATGTCAACCGAATTTTATAGTCCGTCGATATTGTTGTTATTTAATATTAAAAAAACACTATCGCTTTGGCTGTATAACCAGACTTCGGAACTATTTTTTATGTAAAACGGACCTTTACAATAGTTAACTAGTTTAATTAGTCGACGATTTGTGAGTGGTTCGGATAGTTTAATATGATAGCTATCTAACCCTAACATTGTTTTTAAATAAGAATGCCCTTGGGGAGTCAATCGTAGATTAGCGTTTGACCACCACCAATGACGAGACTCTAGTTTAAGTTCAGACGAACTAATTCCTTTTTCTTGAGCTAATGTTATTAAGCTTTCAACAAGTTCTTCTTTTATTCTTTTGTTATTGGAGATGGCAACGGATATATTGTTTCTCCCTTATCGAGTAGTACCACAGTAAACTTATTTGTTTTATGATGCAAATTAAGTTTTTTTGCTAGATTTATTGCATGACCGGGATTAGCAAAAGCAGTTTTTTTATAACGTGGTCCAGGATAGCTAACCAAAAGATTTTGATTTCTTAGATTAATAGGATTACCGTCATAGTAAACAGCCCAAATTCCTTGACTGCTCAAGATTTGTTCGCTGATATAGGTTTTTTTATCAACCGATTCTAGCAATATTTCTGGCTTAGGCCTACTCATACATTATTTAAAATTTTGAACCACCAAGATCGATCTCAATAGTTTGGGCTTGTTTTATTTTTTCGGCCTGCAAATCCACGACCATGGTTAGCAAAGTCATAATATCTGATTCAATGTTTCTTGCTTCTATAGCAGTTAACACCAAAGATTTATTTTGACTTTGATTCAGCACACGGACTTTTTCGATAAATTTATTCAGACTGGGTGTTATAGGTAGTGGTTTGTCCATGATTTTGTTGTTCAGCTTCTTGTTCTGTAAAAAATGGGCCTTTGAACTCTACTCTATTTATAAAAATATATTTAGGACAAAAAACAATCTGACCATCCATTACATAATATCCAGCAGCATAATAACAACGACTTTTTTTAGTCTTTGTATAAAGTGGAACTCGATGCCTTAAATCCCAAACCGAGTTGTATGGCACAGAATCACAAGGATATTTGTAAACTGAATTAGAATTTGTTTTAGAGGTGCTATTACGCCATTTATCGACATTAAGATTGTAATGATTTTTTAAATTATCAAAACTATCGAATCTTTGTCGTTGATTATCGCAGACCCAGGTCAGGCCTTGGTCGCAACGTTGAATTGTAGCGACCTTTTCTCCTTGGTGCTCTACAATCCAGAATTTGTTTTTTACAACAGGTTTAGCGATCATTTATTTTTCCTTTTTTTAATCCAGTTGAGTACTTCTTTTACTTGATGTATTTTACGCTCTTTACGTGCAAAGATTAAGTCAATGTTATGAAAATGCATATCAGTGGGTAAGTCTCCTTCGAAGGTATCTTGTCCCTCAAATGCATGATTCCTCTCGGCTTCATATTGACTGCGTATAGCAATATCTCTGCATTCAGGTGTAGGACTAATACTAAAACAATATTTTCCTACCAAGCATAATAACATTGGCTCAGTCAGTCCTACACCTTTCCACCAATAAAGATGAGGATCGGACCCTTCAACATAGATCGGTGTAGGGCTAATTAGACTCCAGGTATATTCAGGAGTCGTAATCAGTCGAGTAGGCAAAGTCGTTTTCGATGTTAGGAGTTTGCTGAATGCGTTCAATTAGTTCCACCGTTGGTTGATAACCATAAATCCAATATTTAAATAACCTCTTAACAGCCATTTCGGGACGTAGAAGATCCATGTCTAGAATTTTATTTTCTATATGATTGATAGTTGATGGATGATTAGTGTACCATCGTTTCCCGTCTGTGGCTAGTTTACAGGCAGTAATATCAAAATGATCTAATAGATCATTAATTGAGTTGAAAAAATTTGTTTTAATTAGCTGTATTTTCCAATGTTGGTATTTGTATGTTTTGGCTTTTGGACTATCAAATACCAATGAACAATCTTTAAGATCGTTCGGGGTTGATGTCGGGTAGTCGTATGATGAAACTATTGATTGTTGAAAAAATTTTTCATACAAGTGATACTGACTACTATTTTTAAAAAATATATCTACATCGTGAGATCTCACAGGAAGACCATTAAACCATTGAATAACCGCTCCGCCGGCGATCCAGGGGCCATTAATTAAATCTGGTTTAATAAGTTGGATTAGATATTTGTCGTTACTGGGAATCGACAGGATATCCTGCTGAGAAAATTTCTGCATATTGTTGAGCCTGCTCGCTAATTTTTATAAGATTATGTCGACCACAAAATTTCATAAAATGCATTCCAATCTGTGGTTTTGATCTAGGTACACTAGCCGATTGGATCGTTTCTTGAATTTGATTTTTAACTTCTTCGGGTTGGGCACGTAGATCGCACAGTAATACATTTCTGTTATAGCAATCGATAACTCGATTTTCTTTACCTTCGTGGTCGGTCCAACGTTGAAGCATTAAATTATTCCAGGTATAACCTTTGTTATAACGGTCGTTAAATGCCTCAATCAACCCAATTTTGTTTTTTGTTCCTTTGGTTCTAACACCGGGATAAGCACTAAAGATATTATCACTAACATCACCACGCATACATTTTTCAAATAGAAGCCATTCGGGATCCGGTGCTCCTTTGACTTCTTTGGTTTTTTTATCTACTACAGGTTTGCCACGCTCGTCAAAGTAACCTTTTAGGTTAATAATTTGGCCAGTAACTCCGTTGTATTGTTCAACATTTTCTGCCAGAAGTTGAGCAAAGTCTCCGTCGGTACTAACAATAACGTGATGGTCGTCGGGATGATTTTGGATCCACCCTGCAATAAGATCGTCGGCTTCGAGATTAGGGTGGTGTAGAATCGTGCAATTAGTTTTGTCTATAAAAAATTCTTTAAGTTGATCAAGAGTTTCCCAGAATGCTCGATCCTCGGCAGCTTCTTTGGGACTTAGAGCAGCACGAGCTTCATGCCTTTGTGCTTTATATTGTGGATAATGATCACGACGCCAACTGCGTCCTTCTAATGCAATAATAACATGATCGCCTTTGAGCAGCCGCCAACATTTATTAATACTAGCTAATGTGGTATGAACAGCCATACCAAGGCGATCTTCGAGATCTGCTGCTCTAGTTGCAGTATGCCGACCTCGAAAATATAGATTTGTAAAATCTACAAGTATAAAACGACTCATCGATAAGTCCTTAGACAGTTAGGATAAGCCAATTATAACAAAATTCTTTTTTGTTGTCAACTAAATTCAGATCGGCCGCCACCGATATCTTTTCGATTAATCATTCTTTTATCGGGGTCAGCTTGCTCTTGTTCGAATGTTTATAAAACAATATTACGACAAATATCAGTAAACCATTGGTCTACGATTTGTCTATCATCTTTTCCGCGATAACCGGCTTTTACCAGTCTTGCTACAAAAATATCATTATAGTCGAGTTCGATAGCCCCGGTGCCGATATTTTGTTTATCTAATTCGAATCCAATTACTTTAACCCAGGGTTCTCCACGTTGTGTAAATTGATCTTTTTCACTTATTTCTTTCGTTGAAGATTGACGAACAACTTTTTCTTCTTTGGGTGGTTTTGTAGTAGGTTTTTTCTTAAAGAGATTCATTATCGACATTTATTTTTTTCCTTATTTAAGATTCTATATTGATCCAAGTATAGTCTCCTAAGAATTTAACTTTATACATGTACTTATAATTATTTGGAGCACCGGTAGACCAATCATTAGGACCTAGAGGAGTTAATATTTGATCTGTGTCAACTTGAACTACCCAATATATCGAGTTTACCACTGGTTTAAAATTGAATTTCGCCTGATGAATTTTTTCAGTTAAGAGCAATCGCTGTTCAAGATCGTTAGCTTGTTTTTTTAAGACTTCGACTAAATCCATTATACGTTGAAATTCTTGTTCAGCATTTGCTCTAGCAACATTTAGCATTATATCTTTTTGTTCTTTGATTGGTACAGGAGCAAAAGCAGCACTACCAATTTCGGTCGGATATGTTGATGCATTGCGATTGATAAAAGGCACCAGAAGATTATCTACTTCAAGATCTTTGCTGTGCCTTCCATCTAATAAATTACTAGCCATTTTATTTTTTGATGTGCCCACTATTATAGTCAGGTCCCCCAGGCATTTTTAAATAGTGGAACTTGTAATCGGTCACTATACCTGTATCCTAATTTCATTGCCAAGTCTGCTACCGCACGATTATTCATTGAGTAAACAGTTTCTACACCGCCTACTGGCATTAAGTATACCGGTCCGGTAAATCCTGCAATACGATATTCGTCAACAGCAGTACGAATCTCTTCAGTGTCTTTTTCTCCAGTGACTACAAATTTAAGATATGTATATCCAATTGATTGATAATCGACAACTGTATCGGGTTTAATAGCATCTTCCCAACTTTCTCCGCTGACACTTAGTTTAGGCGAAACCGAAAAAGTAATTTCTTTAGGAGAAGTTACATACCAGCGTAGCCAATCAAACAAGGACTCTTTGAATTTTTCTTCCAATGGTTGTGTGCCATTTGTTTCGAAAGTAATTTCGCTGAGCCTTCTCATGAGAGAATGATTTAATAAATCTGGGTAAGCACGTTGCCATCCCAGTAAGGGCTCTCCGCCGGTAATAACCAAATGCTCGTCTCGCCATTCTTTGTGCGGTAATAGATCGACGATATTTTGTGCTAATCCATCGACTTCGACTACAGGGCTAAGATGTTTAAATCTTGGGTCCCAGCTGGCATAGCTATCGCAGCCGGTACTTACTAAAGGTAAATCTTTATAATTAGCGTAGAAGGTTACGTTGGCTGCTACATCGTCGCGTTCTCGGCTGATTTCTCCTGTAAGCATTCCAAATCCACTACAAGTAAAATTACAACCGAATGTTCTTAGGAATACACTAGGTACTCCCATGTAACGTCCTTCGCCTTGAATAGAATAAAATAATTCACTGATCTTAATTTTTGACATAAGCAACCTTAAATTTTTTACAATTATAAAACTATTTTTGATTAGAAGCAACAGGTTTGTAATCAATGGAATTCCATAAAGATTCCCAGTTTAAATGGTCAGTTAGAATTCTTGCCGGTTCTTGATATCCTAAATGATACGCGACTGAAGGAATTGGGCAAAAAGCCATTATCTCGCCGGTTTGAGTAACAACATCTTTATACATTAAATTAATTGTTTCGCCCTCGTAGACATGTGGCATCCCTAGACTCATTTCTTTAAAAAGATGAAAAAAATTTTTAAATAATTCACTGTGGGAAAATATTACAAAAGTTGTTTGTTTGATCCCTCTCCAATATCTGGTGCCATCATATAATATCAATGATGGTTCGGGATTAACATAACGAAAAGGACAATCAAACGGATATAATGCAACTTTTTGTTTTAAATTATGGTCTAATGTATAAAATGCAGTTATCAATGAATTTATTGCATTAGGTTCGTGTAGATAATCGTCCTCTACCATATAAACTAATCCGGTCGATTCGGATGCTCGTTTAGCTTGTTCAAAGCAAGGAAGATTAATACCGGTGACTTCTAAATTAACGAAATCAACACTACATTGAGCTTTTTTTAAAATTTTTTGATATTCATCAATAATATCACTGTCACTGTGATCGTCTAGTATTACCAGATTTATTGGTAAAAGATTACAATTGTTGATAGCATTTACCAACGAAATTAAACATCGAAGAATCATTTCTTTTCTATCTGGACCACAAATTCTAACTAAGTTAGAATTGTTTTTAGATGATTGATAATGAGTTCTTAATATAATATCGAGGTGCATTTAAAAATAAATTCCGGCAATATAAATTGCAGATGTAATACTATTTAATACTAATAAACTAGGTTGACGCCATAGATATCCTACCCATGCCCAACAAAGGCTACCTATTAAAAATAACCATTTATTTAAAGGTGTAAAATCAAAACTAGTTGCTACAGTAGCAATTAAAATTAACGCAGTAGCACCCCATTTTAAAATCCATTCTAAATTAATCAAGGAGATTTTCTTCCCATTCTCTGTGCCCTTCTCTAAATGCCATATTGCTTTGTGTTTCTCGAACTTCTACACGATAACACCAGAGACGGGCAGCTTCTCCCGGTCCCCACATATCTGGAATATAAACTCCGTTAACATACTTATACAACATATCAGCCAGACCTTCACAACCTAGTCGCGGAAGGATAGTTAATTTGGCTAAATGTTTTTCCTGTAGCAGTTTAAATGTTTCTAACTCTGGATCATCTTCGGCTACTAGTAAAGTATGATCAAATTGATCTTCGAGAATTTTTTTAAGTTCTTTTAGACCACCATAGTCAGCAGCCCAATTGCGAACGTCAAGATCATTGGTGCCGAAATAAAATTTCATACTAAAACTGTAACCATGAATTAGATTACAATGACTGTCAGCTCGCCATTGACGATATGCACAAGGAAATGAATCGTGATATTCCTTTGTGCTAGTGTATTTGTAAGTAACGGGTCCGCGATAAGGAAAGTTCTGTTCCATATGACGGATTAGTTCTTGTGTTGAAGATTTTGCCATCTCTTGCCTCTCTAGAGTAAGTTTGATGACTTGCAGAATTTTTAGAGTGGGATGAAAGTCTAGCAGTCCACTATATAAAAATCTATTTATTAACTTTTCATTATCTCTAAACTAATAATTTTAGCTGCTTCGACATTGAAATCTTGGTCATCACTGATAAGATATAGATCATATACATAATGATCCAATTTAGGATCATTACGTCGAAACTCCAAAATTTTGCCACCATTAGCACTATACACCTCCAAAGTGAATAAGCCATCGGAACTAATAGATCGAACTTCGGGAGTAGGCTGAATTGAAGTGTCAAAAAGCCAATCCTTTATTTTTTCTTTAAGCCAACGCATTTTATTTTGAGACCTTTTTAGTTTTTGTCTTTTTAACAGTTTTGAAAACTTCGCGTGTTTCCGTCCCACTGTGGGAAACGGCTTCGGTCTCTGTTTTGGTAGTTGATTTATGTTTATCATAGTCTGCTATGGCTTGATTAATTTCTTGACCTAATTTATCCCAATCGATGTGATGTTCGAACGAACCATCTTCGTTAAAGACAAATCGACTATGACGACCATCAACAACCATCGGCCAATTTTCTTTTACTGCAACAGATTCTTTCTTTTGACGAGCCATTATACCTCTCCTATATATTCTTCGCCGGTATCCATATTCACTAATTTAATAGGACCATAAATCCAATGTTCGGTTTCGTCATTGGACCAACCATCAGATTCTAGTCCTTCGAACCAATCTTCGTCCCATAGTTGTTCAATACGTTCGCGTTCTTCGTCGGGCATATCCTCGGGCCAATCCCATTCAAGCCAACAACCATCGTCCATCATTACCATGTCCCAGTCATAATCGGTAAACATTAGCTCATAGCCGTCGGGATTGTTTAAGTCAATGTCGGGTTTCTCGTCGCTTTCGCATTGCCAAGTGCCCCATCTAAAGCCTTCCGACTTAATAATTGTGAGATCGTCTTTGGTCCAGAATTGACGTTCTACAGCTTCTTTTTTGTAGTAATTTGAAATCTGCCAGGTAGCCATTTTAACCGTGGCCTTTCATGCTCAAGCAAATATCATAGAACTCTTTTTTAAGAGCTGGATCTGTGTTAAATGCTCCCAGCATAATAGCAGTTGTCATATCCGACTCATGTTCTCTGACACCACGCATAGTCATACAATGATGTTCGGCTTTGACTACTACAGCAATATGTTCAGTTTTTGCATATTGTTTAAGAGCATCGGCAATCTGTGTAGTGAGTTCTTCTTGAATCTGTGGGCGTTCAGCAATATGATGTACAATACGATTAAATTTACTTAGACCGATTACTTCTTCTTCAGGTACAATACCTACCCAACAACGTCCGACAATGTTTTGAAAATGATGAGCACAAGTACTACGAATGCTAATCGGCCCAGTAGTATACAGGCTTTTATATCCCATATTAGGAAATGCTGTAACTTTGGGTACAGTGCGATAACGACCACTAAATGTTTCTTTAACCATCATTTTAGCTACACGGCGAGCAGTTTCTTGAGTATTATGGTCGTTCTCTGTATCAATAACCAAGGCGTTTAGAACACCTTGAAACTTTTCAGCTACTTCATCTACAAGTTGGTCAATTTCATATTCGTTGATGTAATCGCTAATATTGTCATTAGCATGAAATCGAGCATTATCTCGTTTAAGTCTTTCTCGAATTATTTCGCTAAGATGTCGTCCGGGTTTAGTAACATTTTCGCTAGTGGTGTAGACTGGAATGTCCAAAGGAACAAACTCCGGTTGATTATGTTTACCGGCAACATCAGTGTCGGCTTGAAATTCTGTTTTTGGTAAGTAAGTCAAATTATATTCTCCGAGTTAATGACGAGGATGTCATTATATTTTATTTTTGCAATCTTAGCAATGTATTTTTTTTAATAGCTGTATCGAGCAAGTTAAGAAACTCTTGGGATTCGTATGAATAGTTCAGTAATGCTTCGGTATCTTTAGGAAAACACATACCTCCGAATCCGAAATGTCCATCAGGTCCTGGAACCTTCATATGACTTTTTCCAATCCTGTCATCTTTGGTCATTAATGCAGTTACATTATCAAACTCGATATTATTAACTTGACATAATCTATACAGTTCGTTCATAAAGATTACTTTAGTCGCTAGAAAACTATTAATGCATATCTTAGCCATAGAGGCTTCTTCAAGAGAGCAAAAATTGAAACTAACTCCTTCATGCCCACCAATTCTAATAATTCTTTCAGCTTCCCGTTGATAAGCAGGGACAGTTCCGCCGATGATCATAAATCTACTATTGGCATAGTCTTTTATCGAATTGGCTGCGGTTAAAAATTCTGGAACATGAACTAAATTTGGATAAAGATTTCCTAATCGTCGATAAATGTCGGGCGTAGCAGTTACTTTACTTATAATAACACCACGAAAATTTCTTAGTTTCTCTAAAGATACTTCTAGTGCAGTTACATCATATCTACTGTCTTTACCGATTGGACTAGGAACACAAATAAAAACAGCATCAACGTTTTCTAATTCTTCGTACGTTCCATGACAATTTTTTTTCGGATCTGGGTCGATTTTAATAATTTTAATCATCGATGTCGATTCAAGTGAGTGAGACACAGCCGACCCCACAACACCTAATCCAATGATTCCTACAGTTAATTGAATACGGTTAATTGAGTTAAGTTGCAAGATAATTTCCTTTCTTTGGGATTACATGTCGTACTCCGCCTCGCGGATCCTCGCAATCTCCATTTCGACGTGGTATCATATGTACATGTGGATACATTACAGTTTGACCAGCTGCCGATCCGACATTTTGTCCAATGTTGAATCCGTCCCACCGTTCAAGTTCGACTCCGTCATAGCCCCATTTATATGCGGCTCGAAAACAGGCTTCGAGACATTCTGAATTTGAGTAGGTCGGCACAAATAACAAATGTCCTTCTGTGACCGGGTAACCATCACGGAAGATCCAAAAGTGTCGTGTGCGGTGTTCAATTTCTTTCCAAGGAGCCAGCCCATCGTTTAATGCCCTTTCTAAGTCAGTCATTTTTTAAGATTTTCCCACATTGTATACTTCTCTAATTCTAGCATATATTTCTCTGAAAGCATAGTCAATCGAGCATTTTTTTCCTTTAATGTTTGCTCTAATTCTTTCATGTAATCTTGGTGAAGTTGTTTTAATTCAGGATGTTTCTTTTCTAATTCAGGGTTTCTTGGAGGTATGGCTAGTAAACGTTCAATAGTGCTTAATCTTTCGAACAACTCATTACCATTGCTTTGATAGATACTACCGGTTATTTGAATATCGCCCTTAACACTTAAACTGGCACTAGACTCCGGAGATACACCCATTACTTGGTTTGAAGTAATGGAGTATGGATTTGAATTAAAGGCTCCATTATTACTAGGCATGGTACCATTTTTGCAACGATGAAACGATTGTAATTAAGTCTGAATTTTTCGGAATCCAATTGAAATAATTTTTAAATCTGTTGCAATCGGCTATTAATAATCCTGGATCACCGGGCCTTACGTCATCGATTAGATAATCTATTTTTTTGTTTAAAACTTGTTCTGTTGCCTTAACGATCTCTAAATTAGAAACACCAGTGCCAGTTCCGATGTTGAAAATGTAATGTTGTTTTTCTAAATTATTTTCCAAACTTAATCGATGTGCTTCGGCGATATCAACAACATGAATATAGTCTCTTACACAAGTACCATCATTGGTATTATATTGATTTCCTCGAATATGGAATGTTTGGTTATTTTGAATTGCCGAAAATAACTTCGGAAATATATGAGACGCAGAAATTGGTTGTCCGTGTCGACCTTGAATATCAGCACCACAGGCATTAAAATACCTTAACGATACAGCAGAAAATTTGTATGCATTAACACTATCAGTTAATACTCTTTCGCAGAAAAATTTGCTGGTGCCATAAGGGTTCATTGGGTCTAGTGTGTCGTCCTCGTGAAGAGGCATTTTGTCTGTATTACCGTAGACCGAAGCACTACTACTAAAAACTAATTTACCGTTCCATTTATTTAAAGACATTAATTCTAAAAATCTTGCTAACTCTCCGGTATTATTGTAATAATAATTACCGGGATTAGTCATCGATGGACCAACCAAACTACTTCCGGCACAAAAAACAATATTCTCGTACTTAGAAGAAATAGTTGTGGAATCGCTGGCCCGACTTTGTACAAATACATCTACAAAAGGTTTTAGACTTTCTGGAAGAGGCAATTCATCGATTACACAAACATGATATCCATGTTCTTTTAGATGTATAGCAGTTACTCCACCGATATAACCTGATCCTCCGGTAATACAGACTGTTTTCATATTAGTATTTAGACTCAGATGTATGATTTCGATAATTTTTATTATTTCTAGACCATTGTTCACCACTACCTTCTAGAATATCACAAATACGATCGATAGTCCCATCGGTCCAATCACTGATTTTTCCTTGATTATGGTGCTCACCAGCTAGTAGATAATGAATTTTAGAAATAATATCATCCATAGACCAAGGAACATACATTCTGGTATGATCATTAGAAAATACTTCAGGGAAGCTACGATATGCAGGGAACAATACATTACAACCTAATGCATCGGCTTCACTTAATGTGTTTGAAACCCAATCTTGTAATGCACAGTTAAACAAGATTCTAGTATTATTCAATAGTGCATAGTAATCATTTTTCTTCAAATTTTCATGGATTGATAATCGGCCAGCTGATTGCATTTCTCGGGCACGAGTAACATACTTTGGATCATTACTACGTAAAGGACCGCCAGAGAAAATAGCAAAATCGAGTTTCATGTTTGGAAATCTTCTATACCATTCATCAATAAGATCCATGAAGAAACCTGGTTGTTTTTCCTGGTCCCAGCGAGCTGCATATCCAATACGAAGAGGTCTCATATCGAAAGAATTAATCTTTTCAACTCGACTTTGTACTTCTTCCTTGCCAAACGCTAGTCCACTGATATTATAGATCGGAGCATCCCAACCAGCAACACGCATATGAGCTACCATTTCTTCATCGGTGGCTAATATAGCTCCTCCGGATTTTTTAATAATAGCATTAGTGCTAGCCTCATAATGACGCATCCAATCAGTCATGTTCCAAACATGTAGGAAATCGTCAGGATCAATTGTTTGTGCCAAACAACGAACAAAGATACGTGGACGATATTGAGGATCAACCTGATCCATAATATAACCCAACGCATCTAATCCGGTCGTGTACATATCTTCGAAATAAACAACATCGTTGCTGGTTACTTGACCCTGTTTCATTAGTTGAACCAAACGCATCATTTGACTCAAACTGTAATAGGTACGACCATGGGCATCTAATACTTGTCCAGTTACGATGCTTTGATCGTTGCTGAGAGTATCTCCTAGAACAATTTCATAGTCGATACCTCGACGCCGAAATACACGTTCGTTCCAATCCTGCAATTGTAATGTGTATCTTCCTTGATAAGGTTCAAGGCCCATATACCAAAGTTTTCTCATTCTTCTTTTCCTGGAATATAATCGGGATTCAATGGTTTAACTGCCCAATGATCGAAAATTAAATTAATGTTACTGAGATCCATATCGGGCAATTGATCCGATGGCCATGCATATGTAAGTGTAATATGAGGTGTGTACTCTGGGTAATCGTGTGTACAACCCAAACTACGAGCATATTCATGTAGTTCTTCGATCTCAGGACTAGACAGTTCAAGTACCAAACAATTACCACCTGTGCGTAAAGGAAAAATCTTGAATCCTTTAACTGTGGCTCGCATAGGAAAGTCTGGTTCGTAGTCTGCCAGAGACGGACAAGGTTTCCTACTGTAAGTTACAGTACAATGAATTTCCGCACTAGGAGTAGGATTATCAATCTTAAGCTGACTGATAATTTTTTCAATTACTCGCAGTGATTTAACACTAGGAAGAACCTCTGCGTAAGTACCATTAGGATGATCTTGTTCAGATTCAACAAGATCAATATATTCTTGTAACTTCTTACTCATTTTCACTATTAAATTTTTTAGCGTCTTCGATCCAACGATTACGTGGTTCGCGACCTTTACTAAATTTTACAAATTCTTTATAAATGCCATTATTCTCTTTATAAAGCAAAGCGGGGTTATAATTGTAACCATAGGTTACACAAAAGTTTTGAAAGTTTTCGAGATCCTCGAAAATTTTGTCCACTGTGGATTTGGTAGTTTCACGATATTGTTTAACGTAATAACCGGGATTAGAAGCCATTTTGAGTTCCTTTTAAACAGAAATTAATTGAGGTTTGTGTGTATCAAATTTAATAAAACAACCATTTTCGCCATCTTCGCTGACTTCGATATGAATACTGCGATGTGGATATCGTTCAGCAATTTTTGCAAAAAGATCTTCGGCGATCATTTCGCAACTCTTATAATCCAATTTAAGTACACTTTCTTGACCTGTATAAAGTTGTTCAAGCCAACGTTTAAATTGAATAAATTCAATGTCTCGATCATTGTGTGACACTTCGATCCAAACACGGAAATGAAAAATATGACGATGCGGTGAAGCAAGAAAACTTACGTCATACTGATCATTAGTGGCTAGCATAGGATCTACCGATGCTGCTGGATAACAATGAATTCCTTCTTTTTGAAATGTTACCCAAATTTTCTTTTCTGCTTTTTCAAGAATTCTTTGTTGTGTTTCTTTTAAAGCTTGATCTCTTTGATTCATTTTTTGCCTGTAAAATTATTTAATCTGTGAAGTTGTTGAAACTATTTGATCCTTGGTATATTTAGACCAATCTGTAAACACCATATCTCTTTTCATTAATGAATGCAAGCTATGGCACCAAACGCCAGGATTAGTTGCTGCAAAATCCTTGTCATCAAGTTTAATTGTAGCATTATATCCTAGCTGTTGTACATAGGGCAATTTAACCGAAATCATCGGAATAAATTGATGATGTTCGCATAAATTCGATTCAAGTAATCCCTCAACACAGTCTACCGGAATATCCAAGGTACAAAGGTAACCTTGGTTCAAACAGTGTTCGATCATAATTTCCCAAAGTGACCAATTATGATAGTCGTTGATTTCTAATTTGGGGAAACTCATGTTTGCTCCAAAATAGATGTGTTGGATAGGACCACCCGCAGAAATAAGTGGATCATCTAATATTTTTTTAATATCTTCGAATTTGTGTACGCCGACTACAAAAAGAGTTTTTAATCCATGTGCCGGGGTATGCTCTACTTCGGTTCCGATAAAAAAGGTCACCGATTCCGATTCGTTATCTATATAAGGTCTTTTCATTGATGTATCTCAAATTTTTGATTGAATGTTGTAGTAGTATTGATGGCTTTTTTTCCAATAAATCCGCGTCCACCTACGATTTGAATCCAATAATTACTGTAATCTTCGATTATTTTTTCTGCTTCGGATCTTGTGCTGGCTGAAAAAATTCTATCTACAATTAGTACAAACAAATCTTTATTGGGACGATTATCTTGTAACATACCCGGCCAAGATCCTGCGTCAAATCGTCGATTAGCTTCTTGTACAGCTTCTATATGTGTCCAAACATTGTGTGCCATTTGTAATGCATAGCTGAAACTATCCCAGCTAGTCTTGCCTTCTTTACCTAATTTATTTAGGTCTCCGGGTCGATATACACATATATCTTTAATTTGACATCTTGAACTGATAGGACTTTCGTCAAACTTAGAAAACCGATCTGGAAAATCTTGTAGGAAAACATCACGCATAGATCTAGTATCGGTAGAATATTTTTTATCATCTACACTAGGACTCATTCGATATGTCCACTTTTTGAGATGTGGTAAATCTATTTCGTGATATATTTGTCCATTGGCAGTGGCTAAAAACGGGCTAGCACAATCGAAACTAATAGTAAAATTAGGATTTACATATTTTCGGATAGCTCGTTGTAGTACTGTTAACAATACTGCCCATTCTAATTTACTGGTTCCAAGAAAGTGCATCCAATCATGCACACCAGGTTGCAATAAATTGTCGTAACGTAGTGCTACTAATCTTTTAAGTATTAGATGGACATCGCACATATTTTGTCCACCCATAGCCCAACCATCGAAATGGCGACCAGGATACTGGGTTGGGTCACAGTATTTTTTCATGGTCTGATACCAATCTTCGGCTTCGGTGTGATTGGCTCCTTGCAATACATTTAAAAATTTTGCACCACCATTTTCTACACCAAGACGATTAGCGATAAAGTATTCGTTGTTATATTTGGTAGCATCAATTGCTTCAGTATGAGTAGTTATACCACAGGCCTCTCCGGCTTTTTTATCAATTACTACCCAAGTAGGAATATCTAGAATCATTCCATAATCTGCAATTCCGTCCAGCCAACGCAAAACACTTTCTCGTTTCTTCTGTGCTGCATCAATTTGATCTTGATATTGTTTAGCTGGATCTACTGTGACATTTTTGCCTTTTTTGTTTTTAATTGTAGTAGGCCCTGCCGCAACCAGAGAAGCCATTTTAGCTTTTACTGGAGCACTAGTGGGATCACGCCATTCGCCGGGCCAAAGCCCTTTAGCAATTTGGAATCCGCCCGAATCTCCTAACATAAAAGTGCCCGGCTCTCTATTACGAACCATATCCTCGCTGTCGTCTTTGACTGTAAGATCTAAATTAGCATGACCGCCCGAATACAAACTCCACTGATATTTAAATAGACCTTTTTGACTATTGAGCCAATTAAGTTGTTCCATATCCTTAATAGAAATAGGCATACGAGCCGGATCAACATAATTACCAGTGGCTCTTTGTTTGCCTATAAAAGTAGAATAAAATCCGCTGATAGCCGGCAAAAAGATAGCGTAATCTTTTTGTTTACTGGTGAAATCGTCTTCCTCAAGCATTATGGTTTTCGACCTCTTTGGTTAGACAATCAATAGTTTGAAACTGGTTGTAAGCTTCGCGTAATGACGGATACTTTTCCACACGATTTTTTAAATCTTGTTCTTCCTTCATTTTCTGTATAGCCCAGTTAATAGCCTTTTCTGCTTCGTTGCTCAAATTGATAGTACATTGGGTATTAACTTGGTGCCAATAACTTCCGTCGTAGACTTCAATTTTTCCACCACTGTGGTACCTCAGCATACCGGTTGTGGGTTGACCGTTATTGTTATAATAAGTGCCCGATGGACCGGAAACAGTTACAAAATGTTGACCGGTAGATATACTAGTAATCATTTTTGTAAAGCTAAAAGGATATAGTTATATAAAGCCAATCCTGAGTCTACTGTAATCATTACAACACCATCTGGACTGAACTTCATGATCTTATCACCATTAAGGTTCAGAATAGATAAAATTGCTTGGACTGGATATGCTCTCTCGCTTTTTAGAGAACCTTTGATATTTTGTTCAAAGACGAATTCTCCATTTAATGTAGCCGGATCTCCAAATCTAAAAACTAAATTGTTATTATCGTCGGTTTTAACATAAAAAAGATTTTCGTCACTATTAATAGTGCTTTGAAATTTCATACGCTGAATGCTTTGTACTGTAGGAACTAATTCTACGTTCCATTTAGCTCCGTGAAACGTTACATCAGGAAGCAATTGGTTTGCAACAGTACTATTCATTAAACGATAATCGTTTTTAAAATCCCCGACTTTATTTTTAAAATGAATACCAACGGGTTCGTTATTATGTTTAGTAACAGTGATACTAGCATCTTCTTTATATTCGTCGGTATTTAAAATAACCGATAAACGGCCGAGATTCGGCATTCCAAAAGAACCGATAAAGTCGGGCAAAGGATTATGAAATTTAGCATCCACGACAAATAGTCTTTCGTCGGCAATTGCACTTAGACGAGTTTCTTCCTGAGTTCCGGTGATTTTAACCAATGGTACTCGACCTAGGTTATGTGTATTCTTAATAATATCTAGTAGATAATCTCTCATATAAATCTCCATTATAATATAGTATAGATGATACTATTTAGACCTGTCAATGATTTAGACGGTATTTTCAATTAAAACTAAAAAAGCTTGAGAAAGTAGATTTGACATCTACATTGGCTGAAATATCCCATTTCAGCACCCCTAATAAGTTTTCTAGTTTTTGGTCCACAATAGTATCTTCCATTAATCCATCGTCGAAGGGCAAGTCTTTGAACCATTGGGGTATACGTGCTTCATCTGTGGGGTAACCTACACTGGTCAAACCCAACGGATTGGATTTAAGTTTGCAAACAATAGTTTTCATTCCGTCTACAATGTTCATACTGTAATTATCTCCGTACATTTTTTTGAGATTATTCCAATTCATTGCAGCTCGAACATGCCCGGGCATATTAGTACGACCTTTTCTTTGTTCTTCTTCGGTATACTTAGTTAAGTTATTAACACGTTTAGGTGTTCCTTTTTCCCAAGGAGGTCGTTTAATGAATTCATTTTTAAACTCACGTATCTCTTCGATGATAGCATCTCGATCTGTCCCGGTTAGAACTTTCAACAAAATTGCACTTAAAAATTCTTGTACAACTTTAGGAGTATCTGAACGTTTAAGATCTAACCCCATTGCCTTGACTTTTCCTGGTTTGTTTTCGGTGTCTAACCGTTTGCCTTCTAAATCATAGATTAAAACTGCATAGCGTTTCTTTTTAATAAACAAACCTTTGCTGGCGATTAATTCTCGACCGGCTCGGATAATACTGCCCATCTCTCTTGGACAGTGACAAGCTCGTTCCATAAATTCAGGAAAACTTTCGTTGACCTGCTCGGCAATATTGTCATAGAGTTGAATACAAAGATCTCGATTCCATTCCATAGATCCAGAATTTACATCGGATTCGATTGTAGGCCAAGCACTAAAATAAACCGAATCGGTGTCGCCATATATAATGGCTTTTCCGACATGGTTGTATTCGCCGGTTATACATTCGTTTACAAATGCATCCATATGTCGAGCAATTACTCGACCGGTTAGAGTGGTGGATTGACCGATCCTTTTATCAAAGAAACGACAGCCAGGATTAAGTATAGCACCATACAAACTGTTAAGGTTGATCTTCTTGACCAATTGCCTTTTATCCCAGAACGCCCGTGTTTCATCTGTTTCAGCTTCCTTCTTTTTCTTTTGTAATTCTTTACGCTCAGCGTACCATCGTTCCAATAATCCTGGCACGACTCCTCTAACATTATACTTAAAGATAGTCCCATTGGCACTTAGACACCAAGGTTGACCTCCTTGAAATATCAATTTCCATATATCAGCTGCACTATGACTAGTGACTTCTCCGCCTTCCCAGTCAATGGTTATTTCTGTGCCGATCTGACCTTCCATAACTGCGGTATATTCTAGTGTTCCGAATAAATTTTCCCAAGCATCAGCGAAACTGCTACCTGCTTCTATTTTCTCTTTAATATATTGATCGGTCATCGTTGGTCTGAGTTGACCAACAATAGTTTCCGGACCCATATTTAATGCACGAATAGCAGAGGGATACAGACTGTTTAAATCAATAGCTCCGATGTCATTGTGCATTCCTTGTTTAGGATACGCCACATAGGCACCGGCTGCTTGTGTATCTCCGGTATGTTCTCGTCGATTAGGTACAATCATATTTCGACTATGTGCTTCATTGATAATAGCTTGTTCGGTTACTGCTACTGCACCCATTGTTGTAGGAAGCAATACAGTATTATCGTGTGCTAGTTCATTAGCCAAATCAAGGAACCTTAATTTACGATCTAATTTGGCTAACAACATAACGTCTTGTCTATTATAATCAATGAATTTACCAAATTCTCGATTGTAAAGTTGATCTAATGTACCTTCATAAGCAACCTTACCGCCTACTTCTTCGTATTCGCCGATAGCATCTAGGCTATAGCTATGTCGTTCTTCGTAAGTATATTTTCGATACAACTGCATATAGTCCATATGCACTCGGCCATAAAGATCAAAAGTAATATTTTCGGCACCGAATCTTTCAAATGTGCGTTGTCTCGGCAATTGATTCCAAAGACAAAATCGTCGAGTATCATCCTTACTTAACACTCGAGTAATACGCATTACCATATAAGGAATGTCAAAGCCTTCTGAGTTCCAACCACTTAACACATCTGCATCGTCAATAAGATCAAGGAAGGTATTAAGCATATCTTCCTCTCGTTCAAACAGATAACAATTATCGTATTTGTCTGTGATATCTTTGGCACTATCCCAAGACATCGATTTAGGTGGAACAACAAGAGTAATTAATTGTTCAGACCAATCGAGATACATCGAGATAGACGTAATTGCATTAAATGGATCTTCAGGTTTAGAATATCCGCGAGCTGGATCAAAGTCTACTTCAATATCGAAAAAACAAGTATGTAACTTAGGCGATTCGGATCCGAGATAGTTTTCGGCCAAAGACCTAAATACCGGATTGATGTCGCTTTCCCATAAGCGTTGCCGACTATGTAATTTTACTTCTTTCTGAAATTCTTTATTACTATGAGTACTAAATCGACCCACTGGTGTATCGTATATTGTTCGATACTTTCCTCGCGGGTCGTCATAATAAAAAACGTAGTTGGCCGGATATTCTCTGTATATCCGTTCGCCTTTTACTCGCTCAACTACATGGATACGATCGTTCTGGCGATCGTGTATAGCATCAACATACATTTATAGTGTACGTCCAACAGTTTCTAGAATATTAGTTAGTTCTTCGTGATCGCGGTTAGTATCAGTGAATTTACTCTTTTGAGCAATTCGGATAGCTTTTTTTAGCAGAGCCGGTTTAATTTCTAGTTCTTCGGCCACGGCTTTAATAGTTTCGTTTAGTCCTTCTTGAAGTGTTTGTACTTCGCTCATAACCGAAATACCTTCATTGACTAATTGAGTAAGTTTAGCTTTACCCTCAGCTGAAAACATTCTTTGGGGCATATGATTCTCCGATAGTTAAAAGTAATTATATATGTTTTGTTTCTAGATTGCAATACTAAGGCAAAAGAAATTCTTTAAGATTTGGATTTTCGAAAATTAGTTGTGGTAATTTTTCCACCGGGTAAGATTTAAGTATATGATCGTTTCTTCCCAATGGATCTGTGGTTCCGTCTGTTGGTCTATAGTTATTTAAAAATTCGGTCATTTGATTGCTGTACAGTGGTGCTACTGCATTATGAACAATTTCGTGTGCATGACCAAACGATCGACATTTTGTTTTCAATCGTTCGGTATCGCCCATCCAACTGAAGTGCCACCCGGCATCCTGAATTGTTCCGTTGTCTATAGCGTAAATGTCTCGGAATGGAATGTGATTTAATCCTCTCGAAAATGATTCTCTAATATCGGATAGAGTATATTTTTGAATATGATTATGTAAACATATAAATCCTGCCGACCACGGTCGTTTATTTCCATTTGAGTCGCAGACTTCTAAATCGGCTCGACAATTTAAGTAACTCATCGGTATCCTTAAAATATTATCGGGATTATTTTGAGCTAACGATGAATAATAATCTATAAAAGTAGGATCAATGATTTCGTCACAGTCCGAAACTATAGCTACAGTATTTTGATCTATATATTGTTGAGCTGCATTTCTTTGTAATCTTTCCCTATTCCAATTATCAGTTTCGATCTCGGGCCCGGGCAAATCTACTTCGACTATTTCGATTTTATTTTTGGGTAAATTGAAACGTTTGATAATTTCTTTACAGGTATATTCTTTAGGTATACCGCTGTGAGTTCGATTTGCGTCGCTAATAACAAAGAGATCAACTTTATCGTATAAAAGTTTTACTCTTAATTCCAGTAATTCTTTTTCGTTATAGAAAGAGAAACAATCTAAAATTTTCAAACTCGATTCCTTTATTTTATGTAGTTAGTTATTTAATAACTAAAAACTATAAAAATTTTAATACCAAGGTCTTTCCAAACCAAAATATTTAGATTTCCAATGAGCTTGAGCATACCACCCTTTAAGATTTTGCCATTGATCTCTTTGAGCCCAAATACAATGAGCAGCATCAATCCAATCAGTATTTAAAATGAGTTTTTCGGCTTCAGCTTTATGTTGTTGTATAATTTCAGCTGAAGGAGCGTCCCATTCTAAATGAAGAACTTCTAATGCAAAATTTTCATCACAATAATCAATATCAACATCCAGGCCCCATTTTTGTTGACAAGTTAATAACCATCCTATCCTATTATTGTGTTGTTTATATTTTTCGATTTGTTCTTCGGCCTCGCCTACAAAATTACATCTATACATAGCACAACTATGATCGATACTGATGTGGGCGTGATCAACTGATATCCATGGTTCAAAAAACCCAGGATGACCAGCAGTGTACGTTGTTATAGGATAACCTTGTTCTTTGTAATATGTTTGTTCGAGTTGAGTTAACTCGTAGCCATCTTTGTCAAAAAAATCTACACAAGATGGATTATCGAAATAAATTAAATCTATCTTTTTACTGATTACAGGATCTTTAATAAAATGAATGTCGGCTATCTTAAACATTTTATCCTCAATCGAAATTACCACCACCTCTAATCTGTTCTATATTATTTTTTCGAGCGTAATCGTCGATACGCATAGCTAATTCAAAATCTAATATTGTTAATCCATTAACGTCGGTGGTAGTTGTTTTAATTGTAACTTCAGAGACATCTTGTATTACTTCTGCAAAGTGATCCATATCTTCGCTAACAGAGTTAATATATTTGACAAATTCTAGTGCTTGTCTATGATCCTGTGCAACATATTGTGCTTCAAGGGTTCTATGATCTAACATTTCCCATTCGGGAAGATATTTAGATTTTATGTTGTTAAGTGATTCGTTATCCGGAACAAACTCCTCAACATTGTTGGATCTAAATTGTCCTTCTACTATTTGAATCAAATCTCTCATTTTTCTCATTCCTTCCGCGACGCATTTGGTATACCCACTCTGCGACAAATTCTTGTGCTCTCATTTTATGCCCATGGATCTACAATAACTGGAGTACCGTTGCTTCTTTTCATTATGTTCTGTGGATGCAGATCAAATCTAAAACCATACTTCTTTGATAAATTGTTTAAAACTATAACTGTATTATAAAATCGTTTTAAACGTCTATATTGATTAACCAGCCTAGGAAAATCCTCTGACATTTCATCTATAAACATATCAAAATCATATACTCCTGTGTAACTTATAAGTCTACTGTAAAACACTATTTCTTCATTGTTCAGCTCTAATAATGCTTCCATACGGATTTGTAAATTCAAACAATAATCAGTGTAATTTATTGGCCAAACAAATGTTTGATATTCAAACATTTTAGGAAGAAAAGGTATGTCTTGATTGTTTTTACAGAAATCGTAATAGTATTTAATCAATCTCTGCCTGGGATCCATCTTAGGTCTTGTGTGCGAACAACCTGTTTCGCCCATAAATATTTTAATTACGTGATCGGCATTAGGTAATTTATATGTAACCTGCATGGCTCCATGTGCAAGAAAACGATAGCCCTTGCTTTTCATATACTGATCAATACCGGTGAAACCTAGACCGTAATCATCCATTATTTGGAATATTTTAGCATTCTCAAAAATAATTTCAGATTGTTTCATTCGGTTCTATCTTTATTGTCGATTGCACCACCTGTTACCCAAGCAGTGCAACTACGATCTCCTGCACATTTAAAGTGCAGAAAGTTACAATACCCTAGATCTGCTTTATGTATTGTAGCCATTGTATCGGCATTAGACTCACTACCTTTTGCACCATCTTCGATACATTTCCACATTTTATCACTGACATCGAATGCAGCACAGTTAGCACATTTCATTGTTTGAGCAGTTTTTTCTGTAATACCCCAACGTTTAGCAGCCTGTTTCCAGTAGTCCTCGGGTTCTTCTGGATTAGCGGGACCATAATGATACCGGTCTATAGCTTTCTGACGATTTTTTAAGTTAACATCGATATCATAAGTAGCCACCGGACACCCTTTATTAGCTGCTTCGACAATTTGAATATACTTCCGGTACATTTACTAATCCTTTTTATAAACTTATTTTAAATGTTGAGTTCGTTCTAAAATAATATTTATGGTATCTTGGTGCATTAGTATTTCGTGATGTGTGGCAGCAATTTTTTCTGTTTTGATATTAGTATTATGAGTCATTGACGCAATAGAAACCACACCATCATTGTCTCCGATAATCCAGGGCACCTGTCCACGAGTACTGACTAAGTTGATCCAAGGCCACTGAATTTTGATTTCTTCGGCATAGGTAATTGGATCACCATGAGTACCAATTTCTCTATAAAAATGATCGTTAGCTACAAAATATTTTAAAAAATCAGCCAATTGACTTCCACCATAAGGAGTACTCAAGGTAATTCCGCCGCAACATCTATCAGTAAAATGATCGGCGAGATGTAGTGCGTATATACCGCCCAAACTATGAGCAATAAAAAATAGTGGATCATCAAAAAATTCTAAAGTGGATTTCATTGATTCTAAATTAGTTGGGAATTTTTTTGAAATAGAATAATCAAGATTGATCACGTTGTCAAATTGACAACAATGTTTGATATAATTAAAACTGTTTGAACTGCTATAGGCCCCGTGAACAAAAACGATGGCGGTGTTCATCGGTTAATTAATAAATTTCACGCCATTGAACAGCAGCACCCACTTTAGTACTCTGTGTTCCTAAGTTGGTGGCTACTATCAAATAAATTTCACTGTCGGTACTGTCGTAGTTTTGTACGATATAATTCTTTTTGGCACTGCTGGGCATATTAGATGCAGGAGCACCTCCTGCTTTTTGACTACCTTGTGTGCTGGCTCCTACCCATCCGTTGTCCATTTCGTCACCGTCTGTCCATGTAGTAGCATCTACGTTATACTGTACTCCACTGTCTGCATCTACGTCTGTCCAAGTAGTGTCATTGAGATAACTGCTGTCGGGTAGTTTTAATAATCTCCATTTAATGCTTTCGCCATCACTGAACATATTGAGATTGCCCATTCTAACAATCATACGATTAGAATAGGTCTTGAATGCAGTTTTCAATCTAATAGCTATAATAGGTAATGTTGCTCCTGCGGTCACAGTTTTTAGTGTAGGGCTAGTTACAGCCCAATCTGTGCCTGCTTCTACGTAGCCGCCTTCACTGACCACAGTGGAACAGATTTGATCCATAAATCCCCCAGCAGTAGCACCAGTATTCAGTATTTCACAACGTACTGGTAAATTAGGTGTACTCATGTATACAGTGGTTAAACTATTCGAGTGATGAAAAAGATGACAAGGTATAAATGCTCCCTCATGTACAAATCCCGTTGTTACAGATCCTACACCCAACCATTGAAATTCCATAAACACTAACTGTGTTTTTGTTACATCTAAATTAAAAAGACTTCCGCCAGTGCCGTTGCATTTATCAATATTCCACTCTGCCTGAGTTTTACGATTTTCCACAGGAGCACCGGACACATAACTACGTATGACCCAAGACAGTGTACCGTTGCCGGCTTGTTCGAAAAATATTCCATTATTGTCGTCGTAATACCCAGTGCGTTTAGTTACATTAGGAACAGCGGCGTGGAAATTAATACTAGACAATATCTGCTGACTCTTTCCAGGCATATAATGATGATAAAACTTAGTTTGATGCACTACCCGACTGTTAGCATTATTTGAAGTGGTTAATCTTGCACAGGCTTGATTGGATTGAAAGGTTACAGAGCCGCCATTGAATATCTTGTCAACAAAGTTAGGATCTAAACCATATAAATGTTTGTAGTCACCCAAAGTAAAAGGGCTAGACATACGAATACGACCAAACGCATCAGTTTGTCCTACTTTAAGAGTGGTACGAAGTACAGGCTGACCCAATGCATTGTACTCCATAGTTTTATGAAGATTCAGCAGATTGGGTTCATCGGAATGGACGTAATTTGTGGAATTTGGGTTTTGTATTCCCATATTTTAAAATCCGTATTTAGATTTAGTGGCGTTAAAGACTTGTAATACTTCGTCTGCTGACAAATTTCGACTATAACAATACACTTCGGCTATTTTACCATTTAATAAATTACCGCCTGGTGCAAAACAAGCTAGATTAACTGATCCATCTCCGTCGTGCCCGGTTCCGTCACCGTAGGTAATATCGATGCTACTAAGTACGCCGTTAATATACATTCGAATCTGTGGAGCAGAAAAAACTACAGCAGCACAATACCAAGTGTTCGCACTTAAACTACCAGTAGATCTGAAAGCACCGGGGCCAGAAAAAGGAGGATTATCTGCATTACCGGCCCACAGAATAGAGGAATTAGAGCCATATATAAAATGTCCACCTGCAGAACTACTGACAAGATTGTTGTCAGCAGCCAAGGTATTAAATTGGAACCAAACTATTTTGGTGTACATATTTGGCGGGATTACAAAAAGTTGTGAACCTGTTGAGTATTGATTTACGCCATTGAAGGAGAAATAGCTAGGAGTTCCTGAAACGTATGTCGGGGAGTTTACAAGAGTTTGATTCGCACCAACACCTGACAGATCTATCCAAGTGTTACCCGATCCAGGATAACTAGCCGGGTCATTAGCGTCTAAACGCATGGTTAAACCCGATGTGACCACAGCGGGTAACCAAGGGCGTCCCTCAATGAGACCGCCCACATTGGGATTGTCTACGATTGCATTGTTATTATATTGGGTGGGTAATTGGGTAATATCATATACGGGTCTACGATTATCAGTTGTTCTTTTAACGGCAGCTATTTCTAATTTTTGTACCTGTCTTTGTTCTTTATTAAATGTTGCAGGATTGTCGTTGAGT
>Ga0129333_10000072_pt1 | contig 60478 bp, 34 predicted proteins | sample CPB6_08_DNA_FD_94474 | JGI IMG/M metagenome (GOLD analysis project Ga0129333, IMG submission 94474) | Freshwater to marine salinity gradient microbial communities from Chesapeake Bay, USA - CPBay_Sum_0.6_0.8_DNA | ecosystem: Environmental > Aquatic > Marine > Coastal | place: USA: Chesapeake... | reverse complement strand
ATGTTCAAATCCAGATTTTACTCTAGGAAGCAAAATACGCTTAAATCCAAGAAAACTTGAATCTAATCGTATTAAATCAGCAATTTCCTTAAAAAGTTCTACGGCAACTGGTTCTATTTCTTTCAATAAACCAGTTGGTAATGTTGCTACTTCATTTATTTGTTCTATTTCTTCTGTTATAACATTTTCAAATACTTTGTCATATTTAATATCTTCAATATTTATAGAATCATCATTAAATAATATATAATCATTCCAATTATTACTTATCCTATTTTTTAAACCATCAACGCCATTATTAAATAAAAATAAAGAAGCGTATTTATCACCACCTAAAATTCTTGATAACGTTTTATAAAAAAGATAACCACTATATGCAAATTCAATAACTTCATCAGATTTTTTATTCAACCTATCTAACGCTTCTACAATTTTATTAACTATATTTTCTTCAACTGGACTCTTCATATCTATCAAAACATAATCTTTTTTATCTTTAAAAAGTTTTACTTTATATAAGTAATCACCGTACTGATTATGTGGTATATTATCAGAAAAATAAAGCCCATATCCATACCTTTGTTTATTACTATCAACACTAACATTTGATATATCAAACTTATGAAAATTTTTTGAACTTCTGTGATAAGCTATTATTTCTTCTGTTATAACAGATTCAAATACTTTATCCCAAAACTTTCTTGTTATCATGTGAAGTGGTCTTAACTCACCTTCTTTTTTCTTTTTCACTTCAATCATTTCACCACGTTTTATATTCATTCTTGCAATAACTGTATTAAAAATCTGAGCATCAAACCAACCAAAAATAGAAATAAAACGAGATTTTAATTCTGTTAATTTAGCTGTTCTATCACCCAATGCCTTTTGAATATTTTCCTGATTCATTTGACCAAAGCTAGGTATATTATAAACAACATGATTTGTAATTGTATAATATAAATAAGGATTCTGAATATCTTTGTACGGTAAATTAGATGCTTTATTATACTTAGTTAACCGTTTGAATTGATTTAACTTACCGATATTATCTTTCCCAACGGCATATATAACCACGGTATGCGTTGGATCGAAGTCTTCCAACAATTCGAGTGGGTTATACGGATTTGTTGTTTTAATAACATTCTTCACATTATGACGCTTCATTATAGCATTTTTTTCTGCAAACGTAAGTGGTTTTCTTATAGCATCTTGCATATCATCGGTAACAATGTATACATTATCTGAACCAAACTTACGGCACAATCTATCATATTCTTCTTTATGGTGCAAAGCCATTGGATTAAAAGTACCTGGATATAAAACAATAATCTGCTTATCTATCAAATCATTTTCATTGAAGATAGCAAGATTCATTTCTTTTATAAGTTGTAATACTTTATTTTTCAAGAAACTTCTCCATTCGGTTGTACCGAAGTTCTTAATTCATTAGATGGTTTTGTTGGCCATACAACTTCGTCTGGTGTTGCAAAATTTGTTATATCTCTCAAAGCTTGACGATATACTCTCCATTCTTCTTTTTCTTGTGCTAATAATGGAGAATCTTCGAGTTGTGTCCAATCGGACTCTAACAAATACACATTTCTTTGAGAACGAATATTTTCCCAACGGCTTTCTATTTCTTTTTGAATTTGTTCTTCGGTTTTTTCTTTAAGAAGTTGATATTCAATTACACCTTCTTCAGTTATTACAACAGTTGAACCATCTGTATAATTTGTTTCAGTTTGTTGTGCAGGAATAAATGTGTATTTATACCAACCGTACTGACGTAATGACTGGTCATCGAGTAAATCAAAGTTTGATATATTACCCCAAGATTTAGGCAACGGCATTGGAAATCCTTTTATTTCACCGTTTTCTACGTGTACATAATGCATCTTAAATCCAATAAGTTATAGAAATAGTTATATCCATAAATATAGTTAACCTACCGATTTCCATAGTTCTTCCCAATCAATGTACTTGTCTTTTTGTTCTTCAAAGCCCATGTGAAGTGCAAGTGATGGTATTGGCGTAAATAATTTTGCTTCCCACCGCCAAATATGGTTAATAGTTGTTCCTTCATGGATTTTATTGTGCTCACCCCACTCAGTCATATATTCTGTTGCGAGTGTATAAAATCTACTCCAATGTTTTCTAATTAATTCAGGTGAACATAAAAATACAAATGTACTATATTCATTTGTTCTAAATCTTCTGTTCTTACCCAAAACAACTCTACATGGCGCAATATATTGTGGTAAGTAGTTATCTGGATCATCAAACGGGTGAATTGCAACTTCTAAACCAAGATTTTCTTTAAACTCTCTATACCCATCAACCATTTCTTCTATTGCTGTTGGAAAATGTAAATAATCATCTTCCACAAAATAAACTAAATCTGCATCTGAAGCCCTTCCTCTTTCAAATTGTTCATAACCAGAAGCGTTCCATCCACGTAATTCCAACGGAACAAATTCAACTTCATGTTTTGATTCTGAAAATATAACGTGTAATTTATCAATGGTTGATTGTGAAGAATGGTCATCAAGCCAAATAAATCTAACTTTACCATCGTAATTGTTTGCTGACTTCACTAAGGACTTTACACATTTACAAATAAGAGTTGTTTTATCAGTTCCACAATATCTACCACTTGGAGAAGCGTGAATATCTATAAAATCATGTGTTCTTAATATAATATCAACACTTAAATTTTCTTTTTCAACCATGTTATACCTCTTATTATATTAAAATCATTTCCAAAACATTCTCTTACCGCAGCAGGAACACCTGCCCAAATATCAAAATCATCGCCAGCAATATAACCACCTTTTTTTACTTTCGGATACCAATGTTCAATATCTTGCTTCACACTAACATAATCGTGTGCACCATCTATATAAACAAAATCTAAACTTTCATCTTCATATAGTTTAGATGCTTCTACCGAAGTCATTCTTATCGGATTAACAACCTTATTAATAGGTTCAATGTTATGTATAAATTCATTGTAAAGTCCGTCTGGTATTTCAAGAAGTGGTTCATAGTGTGAAGATTTAGGATTTGTATGTTCTTCTGAACCTAACCACGTATCAACACAATCGAATTTAATTTTTTTACCGCTATTTAGTATTTCTACACCCATAAAGCAAGAACTTCTTCCTTTCCAACTACCTATTTCAACAAAATGGTAATTATCTGTATCATTGCAAGAATCAACCATCTGAGTGTATACATTCTCTTGGACAAACCATCCATGTATGTAGTGATAATAATGTGGCATCATTTGTGGTTTTCCGCTAATTTAGTGAGTTCTTCTCTGATTTTAGCGAATGGTGCTTCCCATTCTCCATATTTTTCTTGTCTGAATAATCTTACTGAGTCATACCATCGTGAAGTATCACCTGGTACTACCCATGTGTAGTAAGGCATAATCGGTGTAACTATCCAAGTTGGAACTCCCATAGCAGCGGAAAGGTGTGCGATTGAAGTACATGAAGTAATTATTACATCACATCCCGCAATAATAGAAGCAGTATCGTCCCATGTTTTCATTTGATCACGCATATCGCCAAATGGAAGTCCATCTACACAATTTTCATCTCTTTGTAAAGAATAAAATGTTGTATTTGGAACATCATGTAAGTCTATCATTAATTCTGGATTAAATCTTCTATGTTGTTCATCTTCAAACTCAGGTGAACCACTCCAACGAATACCAACTTTCAAATTTCCTTTCTTAGAAAATAAATTTCTTTTTTCTTTCGTAAATAAAAAAGGTTTTCCATCTAAATCCTCATACTCCATATCTAAAACATAGGCAGCGGACATTGCAGGAATCCAATAATCATAGTGGCAACCCATAACTACTTCATTATCAACACAAATAAATCCATGTCTTGAAAATAACTCTTTTAATTCTGGAGCACATGAAACTAATACCTTTGCACCCATCTCTTCAAATCGTTTAGCAAAACGAAAGTTAAGAATTTGATCGCCATATCCACCTTCGCATCTAAAAAGAAGTGTTTTATTAGTCAAATCTTCATCTTTCCAAATTTTTCCTGGTAAAGCAGGAAGACCAAACACATTTATGTATCTACCGTAGTTGAAATGTTCAAACGCTTTCTTCATATTGCCTTTTCGCATTTCATGCCAACCCAAATTGAATAAAACTCGTGTATCATTCTGTGGTTGATTTCTCAGAATGTCTTCACTAATTTCTGGATTACCATTAATAGATGCTTCCAATGCCAAATCCAATGGATGCATAGCCTTTTTACTCATAAACGTAACCTTTTTTTATTGTTTTTAATAAATTGATTGTAAATATACAAAATTTAGAGTAGGAATACAAATATTATTTTATTAATATTCAACTATTCCCACTCTGTGATTATATCCTGTACTTATTGTTTTCCAAAAAGTAAGTGAGCCAACCTGTACTGGTGATGATTTGTTTACTGTAGTCCCATCACCTATTTGTCCATAAAAATTGTTATTACCCCATGACCATAGTGTACCGTCTGTTCTTATAATATCAGCACCACTAAAACCACTCATAGCACTTGTCCAATTTGCATCAGCTCCAACTTGTATAGGAGAAGACCTATTATTACCGTCATAAATCCAATAACCCAAGTTTCCATTGTTTGCACCAGCTGAGTACATTTTGTAACTTGAATTTATTACCATTACGTTTGACGTAGCAGAAGAAACTGTAGTCCAATTAGTTAAAGTACCGATTTGAACTGGACTTGAACGAGTTATTGTATCACCGTTACCGTAAGCACCATTCGTATTAATACCCCACGCCCATAGTGTACCATCTGTTTTAATAGCATGAACTTGATTTGTTACTGCTGCAGAAACACTTGACCAATTAGTTAAAGTACCTATTTGAACCGGTGAGGAACGACTAATTGTATCATTAGTACCCAATCTACCAGAATCACCATAACCCCAACCCCAAAGAGTTCCATCGGTTTTTATTGCCATGGCGTTATACGTACCACCTGTAATCTTTGACCAATTAGTCAGAGTTCCAATTTGAACTGGACTTGAACGTGCAGTTACCGTATTATTCTGTCCTAATTGACCTGCAGTATTTAATCCCCATGCCCACAGAGTACCATCGGTTTTTGTTGCAAGAGTAAAATAAACACCAGTAGCAACATCATACCAATTAGTATCAGTACCAATTTGAACTGGTGATGATCTACTCACGGCTGTTCCGTCACCTAATTCTCCATAAAAATTATAACCCCAAGCCCACAGAGTACCATTGGTTTTAACTGCTATAGTATCATATTCACTCATAGAAATTTTAGACCAATTAGTATCAGTACCAATCTGAACTGGACTTGAACGAAGCGCTGTGTTATTAGTTCCTAATCCACCATACCCATTCTGTCCCCATGTCCACAATGTACCATCAGTTTTTATTGCACCACTAATACCATTACCAGCAGCAACACTTGCCCATGTATTAAGAAATCCAATTTGGAATGGAGCGGACTTAATTACTAACTCACCGTGTCCAAGTTGTCCAGCATTATTAACACTTCCCCAACTCCATAGTGTACCATCGGTTGCTAAAGCAATTACATGACCACCTGAAGCAGCTACTGATTGCCAATTCCTTTCACTTAATTGCATAAGGTTTGACCTTGCTGTACTTAGTTTTGCATTACCAAAAACTCCACCAACACCCCAATTCCAAAGAGTACCATCAGTTTTAACGGCAACTGTAAGATTATTTCCTGTTACAAGACCTGACCAAGTAGTAAGAGTACCGATTTGAACTGGACTTGAACGATTAGTAGTTGTTCCATCACCAACCATACCATAAAGATTATAACCCCAACCCCACAGAGTTCCATCGGTTTTTATTGCCATGGTTTGTGATGATTGACCGTTAAACACCTTTGACCAATTAGTTAATGTACCAACTTGAACTGGAGAGGAAAGTCCAAGTGTATTACCAGTTCCTAACTGTCCAAAACCATTATAACCCCATGACCATAAAGTACCATCTGTTTTTATTGCAAAACTTGAATCCCACATAGTCCATATACCAGACCAATTAGTAAGAGTACCAATCTGAACTGGACTTGAACGATTTGTTGTATTGCCAGTTCCTAAAGCCCCAAGTCCATTATATCCCCATGCCCATAGTGTACCATCGGTTTTAACTGCTATGGTTTGTGATTGTGCCGCAGTAACCTTTGACCAATTAGTTAGAGTACCTATTTGAATTGGACTTGAACGTGGTATGACTGTATTGTCACCTAATTGACCTATATTATTTTGTCCCCAACCCCATAGCGTACCATCGGTTTTTACACCCATAGTGAATGAATTTCCCGCTGACAATGAACTCCAATTTACAGCAGATGTTATTTGTATTGGTGACGATTTTATAAGTACAGCACCATAATTTGTACTAAATAAATTATTAGAATTATCAACTCCAATTGAAAATTGATAACCACTACCTGCAATACGCCAATTTGTTTTAGTACCAACTTGAACTGGACTTGAACGATTCGTAGTTGCATCACCATCAATACCAAGTGTACCGTATGTTTGATTCAATCCCCAACCCCATAGTGTACCATTAGATTTTACAGCCATAGAATTTGCATTCGATACTGATATATCAGACCAACTCTCAGATGAAAGTTGAACAGGTGAGGATTTTGGTGTAACATTACCACGAATTATTAAATCTTGAGTACCAGTATAGTAAACAATACCAGCAGTATTCTTTGCTAAAGAATGTGTTTTATTAATACTAAGTTTATTAATGTTTGATACATTTGATATTTGCACAGGTGATGACCTATATGCAGTTGTAGATTCTCCTGTACCAAGATGATATACTTGATTATCACCCCATGCCCATAATGTACCATCTGTTTTATAAGCAATCGTGCTATACCCACTAAGACCTACTGTATGGTTTACAATATCAACACCAGACCAATTAGTTAAAGTTCCAACCTGAACTGGACTTGAACGTGTTATTGGTCGCAGTAATGCATAATCATAAAAATTATTTCCACTTGCGGTATATAATTTATTAGAAGTATTAATTGCTAAAAATGGTTGATTATATGAACTACCATCAGTTGTTGCTATTATTTCTAACCAATCACTTGAGCCACCAATTTGAACAGGTGAGGAGCGATTTGAAGACGCTGCGCCTACTACTTGAATATAGTTTCCCCAACTCCAAAGACTACCGTCTGTCTTTATAGCAAAGCTAGAAGCGTTACCAGCAGAAACTTTTGACCAATTAGTATCAAAACCAACTTGAACTGGAAATGATCTATTATTTGTATCAATACCATTACCTAATTGACCAGAAGTACCTTGTCCCCATGTCCATAGAGTTCCATCGGTTTTTACAGCAATGGTATGTGTTCCTGCTCCTGCCGCAATCGATGACCAATTAGTTAATGTACCTATTTGAACAGGCGATGAACGAGCAATTAATGAATTATCACCTAATTGACCTGAACTATTTATTCCCCAACCCCATAGTGTACCATCGGTTTTTATTGCAAAACCCATATTACCACCGGTTGCAACCTTACTCCAATTAGTTAAAGTACCTATTTGAACTGGACTTGAACGAGATATTGTATCATTCTGTCCAAGTTGTCCATTAAAATTATAACCCCAACTCCAAAGAGTACCATCGGTTTTAACCGCTAACGTAACACCGCCACTACCAACAGCAAAATCATACCAATTCATATCAGTACCAACTTGAACTGGACTTGAACGAGCTGCCTTATCATTTTGTCCAAGTTCTCCATTACCGTTATAACCCCAACTCCAAAGAGTTCCATTGGTTTTTAACGCCATGACATGAGCATTTTCTTTTATTTTTGACCATGTATTATCTGTACCGATTTGTACTGGAGATGATTTAGTAGCATTTGTATTATCACCAACTACACCATTACCATTATTTACTCCCCAACCCCATAGCGTACCGTCTGTTTTTATATAATGACTTGCAGTTCCTTCACCAGTTGATGCAGCAGTTACTTGAGTAGTACCTGACACCTCACCAAATGCGTTGTAATGTTGATCAATACCAAGTTGGGCATTCCAATTCATACCCCATGCCCATAGTGTACCATCGGTTTTAACTGCTAATGAAGAATATGTTGCTCGTGCACAACTAGCCCAGTTGGTTAGAGTTCCAATTTGAACAGGCGAAGATTTATCAGCAGTTGTATTATCACCTAATGCACCATATAAACCACTCCCCCAACTCCACAAAGTACCATCTGTTTTAACCGCTACTCCGCCATTTGCGCCAACAGAAACAGTTGACCAATTAGTAAGAGTACCAATCTGAACTGGACTTGAACGATTAACTAATGAAGTATCACCTAATTGTCCACTTGTATTTAATCCCCAACCCCATAGTGTCCAATTGGTTTTAATAGCCATTGTACTACTTTCGTATGTATCAACTGTTGCCCAATTTGTATCTGTTCCAATTTGAACTGGACTTGAACGTGTCACAGTAGTATTATCACCTACTTGTCCGGTTGAATTCCAACCCCAACCCCATAGTGTACCATCTGTTTTTATTGCAGTTGTGTGTTGCTGTCCAGCTACAACCTTTGACCAATTAGTTAGAGTTCCAATTTGAACAGGTGAAGCATATGTGGTTGTGTTATTTGTACCTAATTGGCCTGAACTATTGTTACCACCCCAAGCCCATAGTGTACCATTAGTTTTAATACCCATTGTATATGATAAACCACCTGCAGTTATGTCAGACCACCCTGCTTCATCTATTGGAGTAAAACGAGTTAAATTAACAGCACCTCTACCAAGAGACCCTTGATTATCAGTACCCCACACATAAAGACTATTATCCGATTTTAAACCAACTGTATGACTTATAGCGTTTACAACTTTCAACCAAGTATCAGTTCCAACTTGAACTGGTGAATTTCTTGAAGTCGTATCACCCAATCCCAATTTACCACCAGAATTTTTACCCCAAGCCCATAGAGTTCCATCGGTTTTAATACCAAATGTATCCCATTGTCCTGCATACACCTTTGACCAATTTGTATCAGTTCCAATTTTAATTGGAATTACTTCTTGTGTAGTTGAACGGCCAAGTAACAGTAAATTGTTATTGTTTGCACCTGTACTATACAGTTCTCCATTTGTTTTCACAGCAATACTATGTAAATTAACACCAGCATAAGCAAATGACCAATTTGTTGCACCCCCTATTTGAACAGGTGATGAAACTGCAGTTGGTAATCCATTTCCTAATTCTCCAATAGAATTCTGCCCCCAGCCCCATAAAGTACCGTCATTTTTTGTTGCAAAAGCCCACCCATAACCCATACTAATATTAGACCAATTTGTAAGTGTACCAATTTGAACTGGTGAAGAATATGAGGTTAGATTATTTGTGCCTAATTGTCCAGAAGCAGCTTGCCCCCATGCCCATAGAGTTCCATCGGTTTTTAAAGCAAGAGTTCCTCTGTTAAGTAATCTTCCTGTTGAAACTTTTGCCCAATTAGTTAGAGTTCCAATTTGAACAGGTGAATCTTTTGGAAGAATTGTACCATCGCCCAAATTACCATCCGTATTTAAGCCCCATGCCCATAATGTACCATTCGATTTTACAGCCATAGTGTAATCATTACCAGCATCTACATACGTCCAATCATTACCACTTCCAACTTGAACTGGTGATGATTTATCGGATGACCAACCTGTTATATTATTACCTGCTTCATATAATTCATTATTATTAATAGCTACAACGTGATCTCGTGTATTTTTTACATTTGTCCAATTTGTAAGAACACCAACTTGAACTGGTGATGAACGTGATGTAGATATAGCATTACCTGCACCAAATGTATAAGAAGAACCATCACCCCATGCCCATAATGTACCATCAGTTTTAACAGCGTGTGTGACATTTGTACCAGCTGCAACCTTTGACCAATTAGTTAATGTCCCAATTTGAACTGGACTTGAACGTGACACAGTAGTAGTATCACCTACTTGTCCAAGGTTATTAATTCCCCATCCCCATAGTGTACCGTCAGTCTTTACCGCCATAGTATGTGATTGACCAGATGCTACTGATGCCCAGTTAGTTAATGTACCTATTTGAATTGGAGAAAATCTTGTACTGACACTATTATCACCTATTTGTCCATTACTATTAAAACCCCAACCCCATAGTGTGTTATCGGACTTAATCGCCATACCGTGTGAAAGACCAGCAGATACAGATGACCATGTGTTACCAGTTCCAACTTGTGTTGGACTTGAACGATTAGCGGTATCAGTAAATAATCCTAATGTATAACCACTTCCATTAAATCCCCACGCCCAAAGTGTACCATCTGTTTTTATTGCAAATGAATTGTTTGTGTTGCTTGATACTTTACTCCAATTAGTTAATGTGCCAATTTGAACAGGAGAGAGTTTAGCAACAACAGTCCCATCACCAAGTACACCAGATCCACCAGTACCCCAACTCCAAAGTGTACCGTCTGTTCTAATACCATGAGAAAATCCACCGCCAGTAGAAACAGTTGACCAATTAGTATCAGTTCCAATTTGAATTGGACTTGAACGAGCAATAAATGAATTATCACCTAATTGACCAGTTGTATTTAATCCCCATGCCCATAGTGTATAATCGTTTCTAACAACTAACGTATGGTTAGTGCTCGTATCATATTCAGTTGGAGTTACTATTTGAACATTAATTTTATTTATACTACCATACGATTGACCATCACCGATATTTCCTCTAAAATTACTACCCCAACCCCATAGTGTACCATCGGTTTTAATTGCCATTGTATGTGAATACCCATTAGATACAAAGTTCCAATTTGTGAGTGTGCCCACTTGAACTGGCGAAGTATATTGGGTTGTATTATTAGTTCCTAAAATACCAGCTGTATTACTACCCCATGCCCATAATGTACCATTGGTTTTTAAAGCAAGAACAGACAATCTTGTTGTTGAAACATTTCGCCAATTTTTATTATCTCCAATTTGTACAGGTGAACTAACGTTAAGTATTGTAACTTTATAACCAGTACCTAAAAAATTACTACCTGCTACTGCATATAAACCGTCCGAACTTAAAGGTAAAGAAATGGCTTGTCCACCAAAAACATTTGTCCAATTTGTCAATGTACCCAACTGAACGGGTGACGAGCGAGTAACAGAAAACATATTACCAACTAAATAATAGCTATTTGAATCATTTCCCCACGCCCAAAGAGTACCGTCGGTCTTTGTTGCAATAGTAAATACATAACCACGAGTAGAAACATTTGCCCAATTAGTTAGAGTACCTATTTGAACAGGTGAAGAACGTGAAACCGATGTATCATCGCCTAAATTACCGTCTGCATTACCACCCCAACCCCATAGTGTACCATCAGTTTTTATTGCCATCGTCCAAGAAGAGCCACCATACACTTTACTCCAATTAGTAAGAGTACCAATCTGAACTGGACTTGAACGATTAACTAATGAAGTATCACCTAATTGTCCACTTGTATTTAATCCCCAACCCCATAGTGTACCATCGGTTTTAATTGCCATTGTATGTGAAAGTCCTGCATCTACCTTTGACCAGTCAGTTAATGTACCTATTTGAACAGGTGATGAACGTGACACAACTGTACCATCACCTATTTGTCCAACATTGTTTGCACCCCATCCCCATAGTGTACCATCGGAACGAATAGCATTACTATTATCTCCTCCAACTGCTATTTTAGTCCAATTACTTGTACCTGGAATTTGCACTGGTAAAGAACGAGTAGTAGTTGTTCCGTCACCTAATTTACCTCCATTATTAGTACCCCAACCCCATAGCGTACCGTCTGATTGTATTGCAATAGTATGTGAATTTCCAGTTTTAACGTCTGTCCATTTATTACTTGTGGTTATTTGAATCGGTAGTGATTTATTTGTAATAGTACCATCTCCTAAGTTATAATTTCCATTAGCTCCCCAACCCCACATTGTTCCATCAGAATTTATTGCAATAACAAAAATATTGTTTCCTGACAATGTTGCCCAGGTTGCAGATGCTGATACTATTGTACCATACGGCATAGATACTTTATTAAAAAAATTAGATGATTGTACTTGACCCAATCTACCACTACTATCATCGCCAAATCCCCACAATGTTCCATCAGATTTAATAGCAAGGGTATGGGATTCACCAGCAGAAGCAGATACATAACTATCTCCATATACTACTTTACCAAATGTAAATGCAGATTGACCATTTCCTAATGAACCAGACGCATTACTACCCCAACCCCAAAGAGTACCATCGGTTTTAATTGCCATTGAATAACTGTCACCTGCCGTAGCAAATGTCCAATTAGTGTCACCACCTACTTGAATCGGTGAGCTGCGTAAAATAATTGGTAAACTTGATAAAGAAGAAGAATGTCCCCAATTCCAAAGAGTACCATCTGTTTTAACTGCTATTGTATGTGAATACCCAACTGATACCGATTTCCAATTGGTAAGTGTTCCTATTTGAACAGGAGATGAGCGAGTAGTGGTTGTACCATCACCCAACTCGTATGAAGGTTGGCCACCAAATCCCCATAATGAATTATTAGATTTAACAAATAAAGCAGCGTTGGTAGTATGACTTGTAATACTGGCAGATACAGTTGTTGCATTACCATCTACTTGATTCATAGTATATAAAAGCGTATCATTATCCAATTCACCATAACTAGCAAGACCGTTTCCATATATTAACCTTGATTTTACATAAGGAGTATAAGATCTTGAAACGTGTAGTAAAACATTTTTAATCATTTTTAACCTCAAACATTTTGAACACCAATAAAACCATACCAATTAGTTCCTTGATTCAACGAAATAAATCCATAAATATCTTTTTTTCCACTTCCACTTGAAAGAGTTGGTGCTGAACCACCTGACCAAGTTACTGCGTTTGACCATACAAATGGATAAGGACTTCCATTACCTGTTGTAATTAAAACAAAACTACCTGCATTATTTAGAGCAGGTGGATTTGTTATACTCAATGTTGCTACAAGAGCATCAATAGTTACACTAAAAACATTTCCTTGTAATAAATCCAATGTTAAAGAACCACCTGATATTGATGGTGAGCTATATTTTTCTTCCCAATCAACTAACGTAGGCCTATATAAAGAACCAGTCATATAAATACTACCGGTAATCGTCATATTTGTACCGTCAAATAGAAGATTACTTTCACCAACTAAACCACCCGATGAGCCGTCTGATGTTATAACATAATTATTTCCAGGATTAGTTACAGTTGCTCCACCACCACCTGCATTTGCTGCATAAGATGCTGTTAATGCGTATGATGAACTAATTGCGTTTAGAACATATGATGCGGTTGCAGAAGTTGTTGCGAATGACGCTGATGTTACTGTTCCACCAAAATATGAAGCAGTAGTTGCAGTTCCTTGTAATGAGCCAGTAAATGAGGTTGAAGTTACAGAAGTTAAACCTGTAATTGTTGTATTCAAATTAATAGAATCACCATCACTTGCTAAATTTGTACCTGCAATATCCGTTAATAAATCAGCCCATGTTATATTTCTGTTACCAGATGGATCCTGATTAAGGTCTTGATTAATAAAGAAACTTGTTAATCCCGAAGCACCCGCTACGTTATTTAGTGGAAATTCAACAGTTGTTGCGTAAGATGCCGTAGTTGCTACTGATGCACTCCCTGCTGTTGTTGCACGTGAAGAACTAACTGAGTTCAATACGTAAGATGCGGTTACAGAAGTTGTTGCGAATGATGCTGATGTTACTCCTCCACCGTAGTATGAAGCGGTCATAGAATTTGTAGAGAAAGATGAACTAACCGCATTAAGAACATAAGATGCTGTTTGAGCAAATGATGCTGATGTTACAGTTCCACCAAAATATGAAGCAGTCATCGAATTAGTTGCAAATGATGAACTTACTGCTTGTAAAACATAAGATGCTGTTGTTGCCGTTGTTGAGGTTGTTGCAAACGAAGAACTTACTGCGTTCAGAACATAAGATGCGGTTGCAGAATTTAGAACATAAGATGCGGTTGCAGATGTTGATGCAAATGAAGAACTCACAGAATTTAGTACATAAGATGCAGTAGTTGCATAAGATGAACTTATGGGTGTTCCACCAACCTCAACACCACCCGCAGTTGTTCCGTCACCTATAAATAATTTTTTAGTATCCGTGGTGTATATGGGCTCACCTTGAACAGGTGTTATACTTGTTCTGGCTGAATCCGTACCTCGTCTTAATCTTAGTGGCATACAAACACTCGTATAAATTCAATATAAATAATTTTATCGTTAACCATTAGGATTTATCCTATTTAACAAACTTCTAAGTAATTCCATTTCTTCATCAGATAATGGTAATTGTTCCGTTTGAGTTGGTGTATTTTTTTGACTAAATTCCGTTTCATGTTCTTGTGTAGCGAGTACAACAGTACATCCATCTGGCCATTGTACTTCTGAAACACCGTCCCATATAACTATATTTTCTACCGAACCATTTTCATTTATTAAAGCATATCTCATATTTTTATCCTATACTTACAACTATACAAATACCATTGCCACCATTACCACCTCGACCACTAGCAAAGCCATTGTCAGAAGCTGCGCCACCTCCACCACCTGCTCCATAAGAAGCATCACCACCTCTGCCGGTAGCCTGTCCTGTTTTATATGAACCACCACCACCTGGTGTTCCTACGGTAAAATAACCATAAGTAAATGAAACACCATCATTTCCATCACCACCATTGGTTCCGCCTGATGAAACCGCAACACTCGGGAGAATCGGAGACCAATAATCATAAGTCCCACCTGCAGCAGTTGTAGTGCTACTCCCAGCAGCGCCTGCTCCACCTGCACCTCCAAAATTACCAGTATAACTCAATGTCTGATTAGATAATCCTGATACTGTTCCTGGACTTGTATTAGAACCATTTTGACCACCTAATGTTGAAGATGGACCGTAATTACCAATTACTGAAACTGCAGAACCTCTACTTCCTGCAGAAGTTGTCCCACCACTACCACCGTTAGCAGTATAAGTAGCTGCGAATGATCCAAAACTAGTAGCACCACCATTGCCCCCATTATTACCATTTGTATCGTCAGTAGTTACAGATGAACCAGATATTCCACCTGCTCCAATAGTTACAGATACACTACTACCTGTTATCTGTGTATCAGTTAATTCAATCCATACGGATGACGCGGGAGCACCTCCTCCGCCTCCATATCTAGCAGATGTAGTGGCTCGTCTTGCACCTGATCCACCTGCACCGGCACCGCCAACTAAATATACTCTAAAATACTTTGCCCACGCGGGCTTTGTCCAAGTGCTTGTACTTGTAATAGTATCTATTTGAATTTGAGCACCACTACCACCACCACCACCGGCTGCTGATAAAGTAGATCCAGAAAGTGTTAATCCACTTCCAAGTGATATTTCTTCAATATCACCGGCACCAGCAGTAGCACGGCCGAGTAATACGGATGATGTAGTTACATTTTGTATTTTTGCATAAGTTACGGCATCATTATCAATAGTCCAAATACTTCCAGAACTCGATACTGTAATATCTCCTTTATCACCATCGGTTACAATACCGAAATTACCACCACCACCAACATCAGTTGGGGTTGCAAATGATCCGAAGTCATATACAGCAGGTGAACTTAATGCAAAACTTGCAGTTGTGCTATACGAAGCAGTTGCAGTTAATGAACCATATACAGTTACACTACCAGATAGTATTGCAGACGATGTTACTATAAGATTATCAATACTAGCCGTGTTAGTATAAAATGTTGACATTGTTATCTATCCAAATTTATTTTTAAATCTTTCATAATATAAATATGAGTTACGAACTAAATGTTGTTGCAATCCAATAAACTGAATTAGTTAAATCAACATTTGAATTTGTATTAATTGTAAATCCAGCTGCAGTTTTTGATTCTATTGACCATAATCTCATATCTTCACCAGTTACAGTAACAGTATAATTATTATCCGAAAATGCGCTTCCAAATGTTACAGAAGATATTTTTGGTGTACCCGTAAAAGATCCAGAAGATACATATCCACCCTTTACATTTGAACTAGCAGCACCACCGATAACGTAAGATGCAGTTAATGCGTAAGATGCAGATGCAATTGTTCCTGCTAAATAAGAAGCTGTTTGTGCAAATGATGCTGATAATACAGTTCCACCATAATAAGATGCAGTTAAAGAAGTTGATGCAAATGATGAACTCAATGATTGTAATGAATATGAAGCAGTTGCAGAAACATTATTAGCATAAGATGCAGTTAATGCAAATGATGAACTCACAGAATTTAGAACATACGACGCTGTTACAGATGTTGATGCAAATGATGAACTTACCGCGTTCAACACATAAGAAGCAGTCATCGAATTAGTTGCGAATGACGCTGAGGTTACAGTTCCACCATAGTATGAAGCAGTAGTTGCTACACCTTGTAATGAACCTGTTATACCACTTGTTACTAATAATGAACCAGTTATTGTTGTATTTGAATTTATACTTACAATTGTACCGTTATCACTAATATTGGAATCAGTTATATGATCACCACCCTGTGCTTTTGGAACAAAGTTTGTGGTTAATGTTAGTTCTTGACCAAGAGAGCCTGTATTCTTTGGACCTGCTATAAACATACCACCAGAATATCCGCCATCACTTGCATTTTGATATACCCAATGATTATGTAAACTATCCCATGCTAACGAAGCAGTTGATTGAGAAGAACCACTATCATATACTATCAAACCACCAAATCTCTGAGCCGGTTCAAAAACGTTAACTGATATAAAAGACGTACTTACTGCTAATTGAGAAGCGGTAACATAAGTTAATGAAGATGAACCAAAAACAGTTAAGTTTTGAGTAATTGTTAAAGAACCGCTTATTACTTGATTTGCATTAAAAGTATTTGAACCTGTCTTAGCAAATGAATTAGTACCAAATCCATCAAATAAGTTAGTGTTATTAGAAACAGAAGAACTTACAGAATTAAGCACATAAGACGCGGTTACAGAATTAAGTGCATAAGACGCGGTTGTTGCTAGAGATGCTGTAAGTGAATTCGTTGCAAATGAAGAACTCACAGAACTAAGAACATAAGAAGCAGTCATCGAATTAGTTGCAAATGATGCTGAAGTTACTGTTCCACCATAGTATGAAGCAGTCATTGAGTTTGTTGCAAATGAAGAACTAACTGCGTTTAGAACATAAGATGCAGTAGTTGCTACTCCTCGTAATGAACCTGTTATACCGCTTGTTACGGATAATGAACCCGTTAAAAATAAAGAACCTGTAAACAAATGCGTATCATCATTTGTATCACCAAATCTGGTTGAACCAGATACAGATATAGTTTCATAGTTTACCACGGAAGAAGAAACTACATAAGTTCTTGCAGTTAGTGTTCCGTCAACAAATACATTACCGTTTACAATTTGATTACCAGTAAATATATTTGAATTTATTGTTGCAAGTGAACTCGAATCAAATGTTGCATTTAATGCGTAAGAAGCTGTAACTGCCATTGATGCAGTCCAAACACTTCCATCTGGATTAAGTATACCATCACTAGCAGAAGTAGGAAGTTTTAAAGAGCCACTATTACTAAACACCCATTGATATGTAGTATCGCCATCACCTGTATCTATACTTATTCCTGCTCTTTCTACTATAACATCTGCAAAGTAACCATCACCGTTATGCCAATTAACTTTAGCAAAACCATTGTGGTCTGTATTTTCAATACCAGGTGTATTTATAAAGTTATCAGTAAAAAGCTGATGAATTGTTGTTTTACCGTCACCATCTATTTTTAATGCGTCCAATTGACTAAAAGCACCACTCGATACATTAAAGTGTATATTATTAGCGGATAACGTATATTTTCCGTAAGCACTTCCATCGTAAGTCAGTATATCGTTTGTTATACCGAAGTTAGAATCACTACTAACACCGATAGCAAGTTGTGAACCAGATCCACTTCCTTTTGCTCTAAGTAAATATTCAGACGTTACTTTTGTACTTTGAAGAATTTGTTGACCAGTAAATGTACTAGATCCAGTTAAAAATAATGAACCAGTAAATCTATGTGTATCATCTAATGTATTACCAAATACAGTAGAACCACTACTATAAGACTGTGTTACACTTATTACCGAAGAAGAAACTATAAGTTGTCTAGCAGTTAAGTCACCAGTTAATACAAGGTTGTTAAATGTAGGTGAATCAGTTGTTGCAAGTCCAAGAATACTTCTTTGTCCTGAACCAGATATTATATTTGTTCCAATCAAATGCTGTATGGTTTGTGTTGAGGAGGATACTATACCACCTGAAAGTGCAGCGTTTGAAATGTTAGTTAGCTGAGAACCGTCTCCTTTGAAAGAATATGCGTCAACAGTTCCAGATACAGCTAAGTACGTGACAAGAGACCCAGTTCCATCCAAAACCGTTCTATCATCAGTTGGGTCAGTTTGAAGCAGCCTGTAATACGATTCAGATATGTACAGGTTGGTTAAATCTCTTTGCATACTTGGCAATTATTTTCTCTCATTAATTCCAATATAAATATCAACTATTTTAAAGTAATAACTTTTTTTCTAATTCTTCTATTCTTTGTACCGCCTCTTGTAACGCTTTTACCAAAGTTGGAACTAATTCTTCTTTGTGTAATAATTTTGTACTACCACTTGGAGAATAAATTGCGTCTGGTATTATAGTTTCAACTTCTTGAGCAACAAATCCAGTATGGGTTTTTCCTTCATCGTAAAGCGACGTGCCGTCTTTCCATTCAAAATCTATCACATTTAATTTCTTTAATGTTTCAATTCCATTCATTTCCGTTGGTTTTATATTTCTTTTTAGTATATAATCCGATGTAGCAGTGCCCGTGTTCCAAAGTGCAATATTACCTGTACCGTATAAAACAACATTTCTATCATTTTGCCATGCAAATCTATAAGTTCTTGAATCTGCTGCTGTTCCAAAATATAAATTAACAGCACCTTTATCAACACCGTCAACAGATGCTTCAATTGATTGTGATGCAGTACCACCAAAATATAAATTATCGTAAGTAGTACCACCTGTTATAGTTATATTACCACCACTATTTGATAGTACAGATGCAGTTGCTGCATAAGATGCTGAGGTTGATGTTAGAGCAGATACTGCTACTCCTGTAAAATTAATTGCCCATGAAGCAGTTGCTGCTGTTCCACCATAGTATGACGCGGTTGCTGCATAAGATGCTGAAGTTACAATATCTCTTGTTGCAATGAATGAAGAAGATTTTGGCATCGTCATCCAATACACATTACCAGAAATAGTATCCGAAGCATTTGAGTTTATAGTGAAACCAGATAATGTCTTTGATTCAATTGTCCACGCACGAGCAGATTCTGCTGATATACTTACCGCATAAAAATTATCTTCATACGCAGAAGGAAATACTACAGAAGCAGTTTTTGGTGTTCCTCCAAATGAAGCACCTGAAACAATATCTGCTTTTATATTAGCACCACCGTTTAGAAGATATGAAGCGGTTACTGCATTTATAGAATATGAAGCAGTTGTAACCGTTGAGTTTTCCCACTTACCACTTGTAGAATTATATTTCAAAACTTCATTATTCGTAAGAGAACCAAGTGAAACATCAGTAAGTGCTGCTAATGTAGTTGAACCACCTGTACCACCTCCACCGCCTCCACCACCAATATTCCTAAATAATCCAGCTTGTACTATTGTGTTTTCGGAAGTGTTTGTTAAATTTGTTGTTTGAGCTAAAACCGCCAAATAACCAACAAATGTATAAGATTTTGCAGTAATATCACTTTCAGTAAATGGTTCTGATGAAATAGCGTTAATTGCATTTTGTAAGGTTGTATATTTTGCTTGACCATAATATACATGAGAACGACCAGATAATGGATTGAAGAATACACGTTGAACTGACCAATTATTATTACCAACTGGTTGTAATACTCCAGACCCATCATCGTATTGTGTTGGATCTATTGTAGTATAATAAGAACCTGCATTATTATCAAAATTAAATCCAGTTGCTGTTTTATAAATTCGTATAATACTTGATGTATTATATGTTGGTGAGTCATATGTACTCGGCATTTCAGGATTTTGCTGATAAAATCCACCCAAGTTAAAGGATGTACCATTTGAAACATTAAGTCTTAGTGTTCCTGTCTGTCCAGAAACACTCATACCACTTAATTTTAATGGACCAAATCCTCTTATAAATTCACTCTGTTGACCGTTTGCGTCATACGTAGTTTCAACTAAACTCGCAACACCATTAATGTTAGCATAATCATAGTGTGAAACTCTACCCAATGGAAGATAATTATGATATTGAGTTGGTGTAAAAGTTGAAGTTTGTTGTTGTAAATTTCCTGCTGCGTCAATATAGACAAAAGTGTTCTGTGAAGTTGCTATGTTAGTCATACTTGCGGTAATATCATTCCATTGAACGTATGAAATTATTGGACTAACTTCAGTTATCAATGATGCGTTATGATTAACAATTACACCAGAACCTCCTTTTACATATAAATTGTTTCCACTATATGAGAGTGAACCACCGTATAAAATACCAGAATTTAACGCTGCCTCGAACCATTTTAATTTTGTTAAATTACCGTCTTGCCTAAAGTACAAATCAACACCGAGTGGAGTATTCGATGTACTAACAAACAAAAAGGAAGAAGAAACATATTGTCCAGTTTTATCTGGATCTTGTGATTTTTGAAATTCTAAATTTGTTACAATCGGCCCACCTAATCCAACTCTACTTCCATCCCATTTTACAAACGATTGAATTGCTGAATAACTAGCATAAGTAGTTGGTGTTCCACCTTCTCCAAAATTAGAGTTAATAGAACCCGTTGTTCCTAAGAAAAATGAAGAAGAAACTCCACCCAAAACAAAATCAAAAGAAGCAGAATTTGCTCTAAAATCAATAAGGTTTCCAGCTTCGTTTATCATCTGTATAGAAGTTTTCTGATAACTGGAACTAAAGTAAGGGTTTCCGTCAGTTAATCCCCAACCAAAATTAGAAGCAGTTGTTTGATATAATTTAGCAACTTCAATACCATTATAACCATATGATTGTATAGCAGAACCAGAATATGAACCAGATATATTACTGAATAATTCAATACCACTTGCGGTATATGAAGAAATAAATGTAGAACCAGTTATTATATTATCATCACCGTAAATGTATTGATTACCACCTTCAAAGAAAACACCTTGAACGGAAGAAGAAACTTGTGATTCTTTTAATGTATTATTAAAATACTGAATTTTAAAATCCAAGTATTCATTTTTGTATGATTGGTCGATTGGAACATATACACTAGCTCTATTTGGAGTAAATCCATAAACTGAATCCGATGATACACGAATATTAGAAATTTTAGCACCATCTCTCATCATAAATCTAAGAACACCAGTACCATTCTCATCAACTGGTATTCTTAATTCAAAATCTTTTTTAACTGATTCCGCACCTGTGTAGGTTGGGACTTTACCTAAATACCTCCCATATTCCGTGTTATTGCGGAAAGCACTACCACTTGCATAAACAGCAATTTTTTTCTCACGTGTATCTAATACGTTATCTGTGTTATAGTAATCAAACGCTACTTTATATACAGTATCTTTATAAAATTGAGTTGCAGCAGAACCTGTTTGTTCAAGAATAATTTCTTGAGAACCAGACATTGTTGCTGATGGAATTATTGATATAGAATCAAAAACATATTGTGAAGTTTGATAAGAGCTAGAACCTATAATTGCAGTAGGTGCACCATTAACTGAAACAGTTTTCCAAAAGTTATATGTATTTAGTGAAGAAGTAGTTGGAACACCTGCAAAATCCAAACTAGCACTTTTTGAAAATGTACCAATCGGATTTTCAATTAAATTAGAATCTGAATCTACCAACAAATTATTTTTATTAACATCAAATTCATACGTTTGAGCTGATCTGTTTGGACTTTTTACAGAAACTTTTATACTTGAAATATTACCCACTTCTGTTTCAAGGTTTGAAATATCAAGTTTAGCATACGACTTTACATTTTGTGTTACTGTTCTACTATCTGCTATGTTGTTATAACTTATGTTATATTCTTGATTTTCAATTGAAGAAACTGGTCTGTATGCACCATCTGTACCACTAAAATAAACTGAATCTTTTAGTATTAACTGATTTGGGTTAATAACCGCTACTATTGATGATGAATATTCAAACGAAGCGGTTGCAACGTTTGGGAATCTTGTTGAAGAAAGTGTTGGAAAAAATATCTTACCACCTTCAAATTCTTTTCTAAAATTATTAGAAAAATTAGTTAAAGTTGGAACAGAATCTTTTAATGAATACTTTGCAAAACCAATTGAACCACTTGGCTTTTGATTAGTAAATTTTTCTTCTACTACTGAAAATTTCTTTTCTTCTAATGTTATTTTTGGTTCTTTTGCAAATATAATTTCACTATCGTTAACTTTAGTTTTATCAACGGAGAGTGTGTGTATATATTTGTAGTTGTATTTAGTAACTGCATTTTTTGGTAATAAAATACCGTTTAAGTCTCTGTAAACAGTACAAAGAAGTGTTATACTACAACCACCAATTAATGTTGAATCATAAATATATACGGCAACATTTATTGATTTATCTCTTTCTTTTTTTCTTAAAACTTCGTGATAAATTGGTTTTCCGTTTGCATCCAAAATTTCAATATTAATTGGAAATTTTTCCGATATAAACATGGGATTTGGCTTGAATCTGAAAAGATTTTTACCTGCCGTAAATAATTCTGGCATGAAAGTAATATTCAAAATATTAGCAGAATTGTTATTTGTTTCTGTATATCTTGTTTTTACATTTATAAAATCACGCTTAAATCTTTTCTTTTCAATCATTTCATTTCAACCACGTTTTTTATCCTTCTATTTTTGAAAATCCATTCTCTTTTTTGATTTCAATCTGGTTATCCACCATATCTCTAACCACATCAATGTGCGATATTAATATGACGAAATCAAATTGAGTTTTAAGGTACTCTAAAAACATAGAGAAACTTGTTAAAACTCCTGAATCCAATGTACCAAGTCCTTCATCAATCGCTATAAAGTTTGGTCTTGGCAAAGAACAGACATTTATAAGTGCTGCTCTAATTGCTATCGATGAAATAAATTTTTCCATTCCACTCGTCAATTCCAATGGCCAAAAGTTATCATCATCATATACTATATAAGTATTAATACTCTTACCATCTGTCTCAAAAATCACTTGAAAATCAACGATTTGAGATAAAATATTATTTGTTTCTGCTTGTATCTTCGGTAAAGCGTCACCAATGAGTGCGTACGGAATACCGTTTCTATTTACACATTTCAAATAATAATCATAAGCTAGATATTCAGTTTCAAGTTCTTTTAATTTTTCAATCGATTCATTACAATCGTTTATTATTCTTTCTTGTACTTTAATATCACCACTATAATCTATAATCTTTGTTTCAATTTGCTTCAACTCTTTAGTAAACATTGATTTAGAGTTCTTAGATTCTTCTATAGTTTCCATCAATAAAGAATTTGTTTTAATAGATTCTTCATTTTCTTTAAATTTTAATATTCTATTTTGAACATTTACTAAATCTTCTTCAAATCCTTTCAATGTTTCTTTATTACTATAAATATTTTTTTCTAAATTAAATACCGTTTTTTGATGAAAATGTTGATCGTTTTCTGACTTCTGTAATCTATCCAACTCAGTATAAACATTAGAATTTTTCTTGAATTCTTTTTCAAGTAATTCAATTTCAGCAACTAAATCATCTTTATCTTTATTTAATCCAACTAAATTTGATTCAGCTTTCTTTGCATCTTGAACAAACACATTACCAACACAGAATTTACACTTTGGATCGTACTGATGATTCTTTAAATTATCTACTTTATCTTCGCAATGTTGAATTTGAAGTTTTATATTTCTCAAATCAGATTCATTCTTAGAAAGTTTCAATCTAATTTCGTCAACCATCTTTCTACGCTCTAATAAATCTTCTTTGTTGAACTCAGAAAGAATTAGTGTGTATCTATCAAGACTTTCATTTGCACCTTTCAATTCGTATTCAAGCGATTTCATACCGCGAATTGTTTCATCTATTTTTCTATCAATTGAAATTTCTTTTTCTAAAAGTGTTTGTAAAGAGTTAGGAGATAAATTAGAATCTACTTGTATTAATTTATTTTCATTTTCTCTAATTATATTATTGAACCCTTCTATTTTTTCTTCAATTTCAGATTTTTCAGAATTCAAATTCAATAAAATTGTCTTTGCTTCATCACGTTTTGATTCTGCACTTAATATTTTTGTTGAATAATCTTGCTTACTAAACTCTTTAATAAGTGTACTTACACCTTTTGAATCATCATTTGCTATCGTGTGTAATTCTTCAAACAATTCTAAATCTAAAAACTGAGCAAGTAAGTCTTTACGTTCACGTTGTGCTTTATCAACAAAGTTAGTATTATTGCCCTGAACAGACATTGCGGTTAAAATAAAGTCATCGTATGTCCCCAAATACTTTCTAATTATACGGTTTGTATCGTCTCTGTCCTCACCATTGAGTGAAACTTTGTTCTCACCATCTAAGTACCAAAAGTTTACCACCACCTTAACAGCACCCTTTTTGTCCTTAGTTGCAACCCTTTCAATGAAATAATTACGCTCACCAATATTAAAGCTAAGTTTACAGTTGAAGTTATCTTTTTTGTTATTCATTACTTGAATAGCTCTGTATGTTCTTGAACATTTATCAAAAATACAATACATAAGAGCGTCTAACACAGAAGATTTTCCACTTGCATTCGGTGCAAATAAACCATAAACACCATTCATAGAATCAAAGTTTACAACGTTCCCCTCACCGTATGAAAACATATTTTCAAACTTAAAATAGTTTGGAGTCCAAACTAAATTTCTAACAACATCACTATCATCAACTTGCTTATTTACATTTCTATTAATTTCATAAATGCGTTCTAATAATTTAGAATCAGCTGGTAAGTTGTTAGTTTTGATGTAATTAGAAATTAAAGTGTTCTGATATGCAATATCTCTAATATCACCCAACTTATTCTGAGAGCTTGTGTTATTATCAGAAGAAGAACCAACTCTTTGTACTTTAACATCAAGAATGTTCGCTAATGATTTTAACTCGGTAATGACTTTATGAATGTCCGAATTAGATGTATTAATTGAACGTAAACGTACGTAATTATTTTTTGAAAATTCTTGCGGTAAATTTTTGATTTTTCCATCTTCAACCTCTAATGTGTGGTAAGCAAAATCATTTTTTATTTCTACAAACTTCGATGTTCCCTTAGTTAAGTCCCATTCAATTACACCGTGTTTTAAATCTTCCCCAAAGTTTTGCTGTATAAGTGAACCTGGATAAGCAAATCTTTTGTTTGAATCTAAATATTGAAATCTGTGAATATCACCAAAAAATCCATAATCAAACCCTTCAAATAAATCAAGAGTAACATCGGTATTATGTAACTTCATACCAGTATCAGTTTCCGCTGCATTAATTGCACCATGATAAAGAACAATTTTCTTTCTACCGTTATCTTCCAAATCGGATGCTTTAATGAAATTTTTAGTATCATCGAATACTGAATTTACTACAAAGTCTACATTACCCATTGGGTAAACGCCAGTTTCTTTGAAGTAGAATAAGTTATTATTGTTATTAAACGTATTGAAAATTGGAGTTAAAGAATCCATTCTATCTTTATTGTTTAAGTTACAATCGTGGTTTCCTGCTATAAAAAAAGTAGTTGCTATTTTAGATAAATTTAATAAAAAATTTCTCGTCATTTCTACTAACTCTGGACTCATATCTGTTTTTGCATGAACAATATCACCCGCAACATAAATCAAAGTATTTTTATGTTTACTAACAGTTTCACGGCAATAATCGTATAATCGATTGAATACTATTTCATATTCTTCATGGCGTTTATAATTTCTAATATGTATATCAGCGATGTGTATAACTCTATGTAAGTTAAGCATTTAAAATCCTTTGTTTAATAATATCGTATGTATCTGTATTTTTACTGTTTCTTTTAATAGAAGTGAATTCTTTAAATCCAACTTCGTTTACATCTTTTTGTTCTAAGTTTACAATAGAAACATTTATTCCGTTTGCAACCAAATAACTTGAAATATTCAATGTATCTTTCTTAGCGTCATTATCCAAAGCAACAATTACCTTTGGTGGTTTACGCAATAATATTTTTTCTTTTAATGTATCTGACATTAGTTTACCGAAAAGTGGTATAGCATTGTATCTTGCACTAATTGCATCGAATACACCCTCAACTAAAGTTATAGGTTCATCCCAATTAATGAACGAATCAAAACCAATAACATCTTTACTCCATTTTGGATTTTTGTATTTTAATGTATCTTCATCAAAAATAGAACGAGAAACAAAAAAATTCAAATTGAAATTATCATTATACGATGGGACAATTATTCTACCAGAGTAAGAACCGTTTGGGCAATAACCAATATCATATCGTATTATATCAGTTCTACTAATTCCACGCTTCTTCAAGTATTCTATTGCCTGTTTTAATTGCATTTTTGTTTGAATATCTTTTATCTTTCCATATTCATATAGTTTAATGGTTTCGGTTGGAAGACTCAATACAGTTTCTTTTGCTTCTTGTTTATTAGAAACATAAAGTTTTTTAGTCTTTAGAATTTTATCTAAGTCTGTATAGTAAGACCGATCAACTTTTAACTTCTTGAATAGTAAAGATATATTTCTACCCTTAGCGTTACTCACCCAACAATGCCATACATTCTGTCCATCGTTCGATGCACTTAAATCTATTTCTAATTTTGGTTTATAATGGGAAATGAACGGAGAGAAAAAAGAGTAGTTATTGCCAGAAGTTTTTCGTCCCTTACCAAGAACTTTTTCTAACAAATTGAGTAAATCATAATTTATCATAACAACACTTTTTATAGAATAGTTTATATCACAAATATAATAAAAATTTGTGACAATTACAAACACTCATCCAACCATTCTTTTGGAATATCTTTCTTTGCCCATCTCCAACCCTTCTTATCACAATACTGAGCGTATGTGGTTTTACTTCCTTTATATAACTTTGCATTGGGATTTTGAAATACAAACCGTATATCTATCTCTGAATATTGTTCAAATATTAAATCAAATTTTAATCTGTCAGTTTTTACCCAGCGACCTTTTGATTCAATATAAAGTTTCTCACCTGTTTTCTTAGTAAGAACAAAATCAGGAGTATAATTGTGTTTTGTTGCTGGTTGTATATAGGATATTTTATCAGTTTCATAACCGAATTGTTTTTTCGATTCTTGAAGTGAATCATTTATATTGTCTTCCAATCCACTTCTGAAACCATGTTTTATTGCTACTGCATTTCTTTTCATTACATATCAAATCGTACAATAATATTCATATCAACATCATCGCGCTTTATCAACGGGTTAGCCAATTTTGCAATTGCTATTAAGTCTCTATCTTCATTATACAACCCAATGGTAGTTATATACGGATTAAAATCTTTGTGTGTTACATTTGTATCAACTAATGAAGGTGAAAAATTTATGTCTGAAAATATGGAGGGATTTTGTGTAAAATTATATTCATGTTTACGAATTTTACAGATAATTTCATGTTCAAAAAAAGTAGTTGTACTTTTATATTCACCATTAAATCCATTGGTTAAACCACTATAATCATAAGAACCACTTGCTCCGAGAAGTGCGTTTTTATATTTGGGTCTTGGATCGGAAATAACAACTAAACCTTCATTATAGAATACATTACCTACTCTTGCTGTTTGGTATGCGTAACCGTTTACTGAACTATTATTATACAAATGAGTAACTTCATCTGAAGTCAAACCTTTATTATAAATTCTAATTTCGTCTAATGAACCAGATAAAACTTTATCATTAGTGCCGTCACCTGCTATATAAAATTTATGGTCATTATTAACAGTCTTAGTCATTATTTTATTAGTTGTAGAATTCAATGCACCATTTACCCATATTTGATATGTGCTACCTGTTTTCTGACAAACTATATGATTCCAACTTCCTGTTGCTAACATACTTGATGTTACTTGCATATTTTCAATATCTGAATTTTGCTTGAAAACAATTGAGTAAGGATTTGTAGCAGTTCTATTTGTTAATGAAATATCAAATGGAAATCTATTAGAATATGAACCAGTTTCAATAACATCATCACCTACTTGTAACATTTTTATTCTATTTTTGTTAAATAAGTAATTGTGATCGTATATTTCTATTGATTGACTTGCTGGTACATTTAACCAAAAACTAAATGCAAAATTATTGGAACGATTAAAATTAAACTTTTCATAGTTATCAACTGTCAAATATGTTCCGTGAAGTGCAGCAGAAACACCAGTTGATTCTGCCGTATCTGTTGTTGGAATACCAGGATGATATGTAATTTTTTTAGTATTAGTTATGCCTATAATATTGTTATGAGCAGAGGAATCTAATACATAAATTGATTTATTATTTTTATATTTGTATTCTCTATATTTTTCATTAAATCCCACATTTAACAAACAGTATGATTCATTAACAAATTTTGTAGTATCGAATGTGTTATCGATTAAATTACCGTAAGAATCATCTACTACTGTATAACTGTAAGAAGGATTTGTATTATAATTATTTATAAAAAAAGAACCTTTCTTTATACCTTCACCAAAATTTTTCATTGGTAACATAAAAACAGAACTAGTTTCACATAGATAACCTTTGTATTTTTCATCAAGTGAATAATCATACATTCTGTAATCAGAATAAACTGTATAATGATTGTGGTCGAGTGAATACCATAATTGCTTAGGGTCAATACTTTGGGAAGTGTATGTATTACGGTACATATCTGATGATAAATTTAATACATTACCGAAGTATTTATTGTTTTCTGGATATAATGCACGGTAAATAGCTATACCTTGATTTTCATAGTATTCACCATCAGTAGAAATTGTACTAAATTTCCATTTTTTATTTGCTTGAAAATGTCTTACTGTGTAATCACCTGCTTTTAATTGTTTCCAAGCGAAACTTATATTATTTCCAAATTGAAATGCCACTTTAATTTAACCTTATTCTAACGTGAAAATTACACTCTGTATTATACTTTTTAAGTAATGGTTTTTCTAATTTACCAATAGCCAATAGTTCTTTTTGCTTGTTATATAAACCAATAGAAGTTATATAAGTTTGTGGTTCGTCTCTCATAGTTAAATATTTCAATTCTTTATTAGAACCAGAAACATACGTTGGATTATTTGAAAAATTCATTTCTGATGGTAATGCTCTACAAAAATAAGTTTCTGTCATATACTCGCTCGAACCTCTTCCCCACCATGAACCAGTTTCAGTTCTAACTGCATTTTGTGTTACTGAACCGCTAATAGAATAAAATAGTTTCTTTATATTGTCACCATCAATAGAAGCGGTAACTGTATTAAAAGAACATGATTGATCGAGAACAACACCATCAAGAATTATTAATCCTTTTCTTGGGAAAACAACACCCCACGCATCATTTTCACTTTCTCCATAAATACCATCATTTAAAGAACCAGAAACTAAATAATAATAATCTTTTAATTCTTCAGTATAAGTAACATATTCCTTACCATCAATTGAATCATCTATTAGTGTATAAATAACAGAAGAAGAAGGATCAGGAAATGTTTCACCAGGAATTATACCAGGTGCTGCTGAAGCTGTAACAGAAATCGGTGCTAAAGTTAATTGAAAATTACCAATATCTAATCTATCTTTAAATGAATTTCTATTAAAATGTATTGCGTAAAAATAATTTCCGTTTTTATTATTCTTAAATGGAAACTTACCTTCAACTGTATCAAAACAATCTAACATATATTTACGAAACATTGTTTTTGCAGGTAATAATTCACTCGGTTCTGTAAGTACAGTTACTTCATATGAAGAACCTGAACCACTTATATGAGCGTATGTTAAATCAAATTCATGGTAACTATTTGGGTGTGTAGTTGGTTTATTGTAAATAGACATGAAATATTTTTCATGGTCTGAACTCACAGTTCCACTTACAAAAGTATTTATTCTTTCACTATTATTACAACTAAATAATCCAGTTGTTCTCCATTCTTTTATTGGTTCAGATACATCGGCATTCAAATCCAAACGTTTAAAAATCAGAGAAGTGTTTGGTTTTTCTGGTCCGTTATTTATAAACCTAAGTATAGGTCTTGGTGATGTTGGAGTAGTTTCATCTACAACACCAATATCTTCAAACTTAGGAAACCCTTCTGCTCTTATAAATTCAACATATTCTTTTAATAGAGTAATAATATATCTATTTACATCAAATGACTTTATCATATCTTATAACCAATCTAAAAATTTTAATCCAACGAATTGATCCTTTGATAATACGGAATCATCACCAGTTTCTTTTATATAGTTGGTAAAATCCCTGTCAGTTGCTAAAATATCTTGATAAGCGTCTTCAAGTATTAACAACATATCATCTGCATTAAAATCGTCTGGAACATAAAACCAATCTTTTTCCAATATTTTTAACGTAGCATCTACAGCAACACGATTAATTTCTCTATTAATAGAATTTCTCAGTTCCATTTCATTAACATTCGGTTCAAATATTTGATTATTAATGTCTATTCCAAGTATATCTAGCTCTGTAACTTTTAATAAAACATATTGTCTTATTTGATGTAGAATGTCATTGATATTCTCGATAACAAATTGTTCTTCCATAAAACCCTCTTAAAATTACCAATTTAATCTTATTTTTATTAGAATATCATTTTCGTATGATTTTTGTATTGGCTTATTTAATTTAGCAATAGCAAGTAATTCATTGGTATCATCGTATAAACCAACCGTTGTTATATATGTAATTGGGTTATCAATAAAGCAATCATATTTCAAATGTCCGATTTTAGTTGTATCATCTGTAAGATATGTTGGATTTGTACTGTAATTAGCTTCTTCAACAGGTATTCTTATAAAATAATGGTTAGTTGTTTTTTGTTTTACCGTTCTACCAATCATTGGTTTATTTAATACCGCTGCTCCACTTATTGCAGTGTGTATTTTCCAAGCGTTATCACCTACAACGTTACTTCCACTAACAGAATTAAAATTCAAGTATGTATTTAACTTGCTACCATCCAATACTATAACGCCAATATTTGGAAATATTTTACCGTAAGTTGTTACATTACTGCCAGTAGATGTTGAATGAATTCCTTTTGTAAGGCTTCCACTAACAATATCGTAATAATCTGTTGGGTCTTCTGTACAAAATCTATTATCATCTCCATCACCAGAATTATCAATGAGTGATAAAACTTTATTAGAAGAACTTACTTGAACATTACTACCTGTATAATAATTGTTTGGATACGCAGTACCGTTCAATTCAGCTAAGTTTATTTCAAAATTACCTAAATCTAATTTATGTGAAAGTCCATTTCTATAATAGTTTATAACATAAATATCTTTTGGAGTATTTGCTGATCCAGAATCTAAGAACATAAATCTTGATTGTGTTGCTTCCATTCCTAACAATCTAAACTGTGAGTATATTGCTTTGGCAGAACTGTCACTATAATCGTAATTATATCCTATAGAACCAGAACCTTCATAATGTCCGTATGCTACTGCATAAAAAGGAGTTACATCACAGGTATTACATCCAAGTACATCATAATATATTTGTTTTGACGCTGTAGTTTGAGTTGAACTTGTATAATAGCAATCAAGAGAAGAAGAACCATTGAATATACCGTACACTTGATTCTTAGATACACCAGGTAGAATATCACCACCATAAAGTAATGGATGATATAATTTAGCAATACTTGGATTACATATTGCAGAACTAGCTCTTCTTGTACTAACTACTCGTTGTCCTTTTGTTAAGAACGGATAATCAATATTAAACGGAAATACTTTTAATATTAATCTCTCAGGTATTGTTCTTTTAATTCTATTAGCGTCTAAATATTCAAGTGCAGGATAAACATCATAACATTCTTGAACATTTACTTCAACGCAACCACACAAATCAGTTGGATCTGGCACCCAGCCTTTATCAATACAATAATCGTCTGGAATACATCCAGTATTATTTTTAGTAAATTCTATTGTATTAACATCTGATATTTCAGAAACAAAATCTCTTGTTCTATCGCTACTATATAACGGATAATAACCTTCTTCAAAAATGTATAATTGACCTGCTTTTGGTCCAGAATCTTCTTTATATACATTATTTTTTCCGTATTTCTGAACTGCTAAATATGTTGCAAGTTTACCACGAGTAATTTGACCGCTGTCACCACCGAGAGAATCTTTAGAGGTAAAATTGTTTGCACGCAAATAATCATCTATATCAGTTGTAATAGTTGGTGGTGCAAACTTTGGATCACTCATTGCGTTTTCAGCGAAGTATACAACATTTATACCAAGTGAACCATTTGTTCCAGTTGTTTCCGCTGCACCACATTTTACTTTAATATATCTTTTTCTTTTTCTTTTTATTTCTAATCTAAACGTTTCTGCAGTTGCGGTATAACATGGATTACTTGAAATGGATTTTCTTTCCACTTTGTTCATCGATGTTTTTTGAATATTTATGTTATCTTCAAAAATGAAACGTCCTCTATTGCGTATAACAACCGCTGCATTATCAGCAAGAGTAGTTGGGTATAATAATTCTAAATCTCTGAATAATTTAGTATTATCATCATAATCATTTCTAAAATCGTATATGTCTTGAAAAACAGGTGTGTCTTCTAATTCCAATGACCATTGGAATTTATTTGCTGAATTATATGGAGAAAGACAAGAATCCACAGTAACACTTCCAACTGGATCTTTTGGAGGTGTTATAGTAACATCAGCACATTTTTCTGCGTAACCTTGCGGTTGAGCGGATATTAATAATGTACCACCACCTACTGATTCATTGAATGTTTTTATAACAGATACCGATGGGTCTGTTAATGTTGTACTGTTCAATAAGTTAACTGATCCAAATCCTGCATCAGACAAAAATCTTTCTAATATAATATTGTTAGGATTGTCTATAACTTGAGTTGCAACATTTATAACATCTGTAAAATCTTTACTTAAATAACCAGGATAGTAATCTTGCATACTACGTACACTGCTTCCCCAAGTCAAATATTTAATAGTACCATTCCCAAAATCACCAAACGGTATTTTATAATTTTTTCCTGTGGTGTAAGTTGCTGTCTTACACAAATCAACACTAGCTGGATATATGTTTGTATTTCCAAGCATATATTGTAATAAAAGAAATGGCGGATTAGTACCATCATTGTGAATTATATCTAAAGAAGTATATAACTTTTCTACAATATCTCTAATATCAAAGTATCTCTTATATGTTATTTTACCAGGATTTGGGTCTTTATCTGAACATGGTTCTGCGTTTGCAAGTAACCTTGCTGGTATTCTAACAACAAATTGATCGGTTGCACCTTGCAACTTAACTGGATATTCATTTGCACTAAACTTTGGACAACATTTATACAATGTATATTCTAAAGCTATTTTATTTCCAACTGGAACAAATCCATTAATTAATTCTGGTTCTGGAAGTGCAACTATCTTTGGTCTGAATTGCCAATGCCAATCAGTAGGTAGACATGGAGTAGCACCTGTATTAGTAACTGGAGTACCACCACTCAATCCTTGACCAGATGAAGTACCAGTACCAGATTGTTGAACTGGAATTTTCATATAATCTTTTATAGAAGAAGCTCCTAATGGACCAGGTCCAAAATACATAGACCATAATTGTCCGTACTTATCTGATGCGAATCCTTGTGAGCCTTCTAATGTAGTGTATATTTTCTCTACTCTTGAAGAAGGTTTAATACCACCATAATCCGCATATTCTATATCAGACCAATCATAGAAAGATATACTTGTTCCACCGTTTGATGCTGTTAAATAATCAGCGTAAATGGTAAAAAGACTTATTAAATTATTCCAAATAGTAACTGGACGTTGATATGGTTCAGTCTGTTGGTTAGCATATCTAGCACGAATATCATTCGATGCTAAGTTAAGTGCATCAATTGCGCTATATAACAGTAAATAATCTTTTTGTAAAAATGCCAGATACGCAGCTCGTATCTGCTCTATTTCATTGGGGAAGTAGTATTGATCCATGTTTACCTTAGAAATCTAATTTTATTTTTATTGAAACTTCTTTATCGAATGTTTTTGCTATTGGTTGATTTAATTTAGCTACCGCTAATAATTCAAAATTATCATTATATAAACCAATAGATGTTACATACGTTCTTGGGTTATCGTACATTCCTGCCCATTTAACTATATTTGTACTACCAGAATAAAAACTTGGATTACTTGTATAGTTAAATTCATCATTATTAAGTCTTGCGAAATAATATGTACTTGCATACATTTCACTTGTTTTAGCGGTGAATGAACCAGTTGTTGAACTAATCGTCATTGCTCCACTAATTGCCGTAAATAATTTTTTAGCCGAATCATCACCACTAGCAGTTGCAGGACTTCTATGAGTTGCAAAAGAAGCAGAAGTGTCTAATGCTTTACCATTCAAAACTATTATACCGTTATCTGGATAAAACAATCCCCATGGTGTTGTATCTGCTGTATAAATTCCGTTTAAAAGACTTCCACTTCGTATATTAAATACTCGACCACCTTGTGTTGCTAACTCTGTAGTTGAAGCAGTTGCATCGTCTATGAGTGTAACAATTTTATTTGAAGAAGAAACCGCACCAGTAGTGTTTAATTCTGCCAAAGAAAGTTGCCATGTATTAGTATCTATTCTGTCCTTGTATCTACTACGGTTAACATTAATAACATAAACATATTCTGATGTTTCACCGTTTTCAAATGTAAATAGTGGAACGTTTGGTTCTAACAACAATTGACGATATTGTGAATATATTGCTTTTGTTGGGTAATCGTATACATTTGTACCAGTTGAACCAGTGGATGAGCCACTTCCATTCAAATCACCATACGCAACAGAGAATTGAACCGCAGCACCTTGTACATTTGATTGACTATTATAAACATCATAATAATATCTTTTCTCATTTACAGACTGTGCAGAACTCGTGTATATATTACGTAAACTTGCTTGTCCACCTGACCAAAGAGGTGCTGTTACAACTTGTCTTTGATAATTATTAATTGCAGAAGCATCAAAAGTCTTGAAACTCAATCCACCATTAAAACCGCTATTTCCAGTAGTTGTAGTTCTATCTAAACTAGACATAATCATGTTTGTTGGAAGTATAGCCATTATTAATACTCCAATTTAACTGTAACAGATAACATATCGTTATTCTCATGTTTTATTGGTTCATTTAGTTTAGCAACCGCTAATAAATTTTTATTATCATCATATAAACCAATAGAAGTTACGTAAACAACGGTTTGTCCAGGTGTACCAGTATTAGGATCACCTTTCCATCGCATATCAGAATATTTTATTAAGCCAGTAACAGTTCCACCCGGTACATATGGGTCTTCACTATCAGGTGGTAATACCCATGTTGGATTTGATGTTCCAAACCCTTCTTGGGTTGGCATTACACTAACATAATATTGTTGAGATTTTTTTATATCAATTGACCTAGCTTGGAAACCGTAGGTATGAGTTGCATAAGCACCAGAAATTGCTGTAAATAACTTATACGCATTATCACCATTAGCGTTACTTGCTGTAAAACTGTTGAATGAAGCAGACAAATTTAATTTATCAGCAGACAATAATACTACACCCAAACTTGGATATACCATTCCATAAATTTCTCTACCATTAAAAGCGGTATCCACAGAACCATTATTATAAATTCCGTTTGAAAGACTTCCACTTACAAGTGCTCTTGGTTTTGATAATGCCTTTGGATCATCAATAAGTTCATTATATTCTAATGCGTTATTACTAATATCACCAGAATCATCAATTAACTTAATTACTTTACCACCAGATTTTACAGTAACATTACTTCCAGTATGATATTGCATTTCAAAATTAGCACCATTCAATTCTGCAATATTTAATTGGAAATTACCTGGATCTAATTTATCACCAAATCTATCACGATTAATTGAAAGTGCATAAAAATGTTTAAGTGGTACGATCGAACCACCAACCACACCTGATTCTGCAAATGCAGTTATATCTGCAATTGAACTAGATAACAATAAACCATTTTCATCACCATCCAAACAAAGCAATCTGTACTGATTATATATAGCACGTGTTGGTGTATCACCAGTCAATGAAGTATCATCTGCATCGTATGATGAACCAGATCCACTTATATTTCCATATGCTACTGCAAACATTCTTTCATCATTACAAGTTAACGAGGCGGATGCCCATACCTCATAATAATATTGTTTAGAAGTTGCTGTTTGTAAAGAACTTGTATAAAAATTGTTTAATGTAAACCCAATATTAGAACCCCAAAGTGGCCGTGTTGGTGTATTTGTATAAACCGTAGAACCATAATTATTGGATGGATCTGATATAGTTGTTATTGGGAAAAATATTTGCGCCATATCTTTAATTTCCTATCTTTTTTTTATTTTAAAAACCATTTATGCCTTATAATTACCTGCTGTCTGTAAAGCAGATAAATTTCTACTATTATCGTTTTTACTAGTCCATGAATATGTAAAATTCAAAACAAGTCTTGAACCAAATTGTTCATTTGTAACAATAACTTTTGTACTTTTTGTACCAGTACCAAGTTTATCTTTTCCATAAACAAAAATATTTAAACCATTGCTACCACCTAAACTTGTTTCTGGAACTCGTGATATAGTTTTAGAATTACCAGACATTGTAGATGCTACAACATTTGCAGGAGCAGAAACCCAAAGATCCATATATGTTGTGTCTAATATAGTAACCGTGTATGTTTGTTCACCAGGTGGGGTGTATTCACCAGGTATACCAGTATATTGTTGTGTTAATATTTTAACTTCTTTATAACCTAAGTTAGCACCACCACCAGCGATAGTTTCTCCATTTGCGTTATTAAATGAAAATGAAGTAGTACCCACATCTGTTTGTAAAAACGGAATTGAGATTGTTCCTTTTGGTAAAGAAATTAATTTATATTTCATTGATTGAGTTTCATCAGGAACTGCTTCTGTAATTGGCGTATTTTCAATAACAACTCCGTAATATGCTGAACCACCCCCATGATTCGGATTCCATAAATCATAATCAATTTCATCATCTGCAAGAGCAAATTGTGTGATTCTAAACTTACCATCACCTTTTGCTAAAAGTTCTCTTCCTTTTTTAGTAAGAATTGCGTCAACGGTTACTGTACCATTATTACTTAAATAACCCATACCATACTCCTTTTTATATAATTATATTCTCAATATGACAAATCAATGTAACCCACGAAACGATGGGTATGTTTTTTTATATAAATATGAAAAACAATAGTATTTTCAATATTTTTTTTATTATTTATTTATTCTATAATGAACGGAACATCTTCAAGAATGTCAGTTGAAAGCACTTCAACTATTGCACCACCATCTGGTGTTACCGCTGGATAAGCTACATCATTAACTCCTTCGCCACTATTACCTTCAAGTTTACAACCGGCAAACATATAATTTTGTTGAGCGGTTCTTAAATCATCTGGATTAACATAATCAGTATCAACAAAAATATAAGAACTCGGTTGATTGTTTATATACTCTTCCATGGTAGAATAAACTGGCTCAGGTGTTTGATAATGTCCACCAATTTTAATTGGAGTATTAATTTGATCAAATGTTCCTGTAGTTTGCTCAGTTTCATTTGGTGTAATTGTTGTTGTGGTATTAACGTACTCAGATGGAATTGGTATTGTTGAAATTGTACCAACTATGTCAGGTGTATACCAGAATGTAGTTTTCCCATCTACCGCTTTTGTTGAAACTGTTGGTTTAAGATTAACATTAGCATCAACTCCTTTTACATTAGCAACGAATGATTTTATTTTAGAACCAGTTAAAAAGGTTTTTAATTTGTTATGCTCATTCGTAAAAGTTTTTTTAGGTATAAATACACTCCCACTCGTTTTACTTAAATTAGAAGTAGTTAAATAATTAAAATTCTTTTCACCCTCAATATCATGTAGTTCCGTTTCAAATGTGTTTCCAATTTCAAATTCACCACCGTATTCTAAAAATTCACTATCATAATTTTCATCAAACCCAATAGTAACAGTTGATTTAACTTTATTTAATTTTAATGCAGGTGAACCTAATGTTGAAATATCATTTGTTTCTACACTATCTGATTTTTCTGCTGCGAAATCTCTTGTTGTTCTTACTTTAGATCTTTCTAAAATATTTGGCTCAACTACTAATCCTAAAATTTCATTTACACGTAATGGTAAAACTTGACGTATTTGGTCAAATATACTAAAATCAAATTTTGCTATTAAATCGATATACGCTGTAAAATCATTTTTATTTGAATATTTTTTCCAATATTCTTTTGCTAGAAACTTTAAGTCTGGATATTCTTCTAAATTAACAGAATCATAACCACCAAAATAATCATCCAAAGCAGTATAACCTATCGATTCATAAATATCTTCATTTATTATATGCTGTGGAGAAAACGCAACCATTAATTTACTTGAGTCAATTGAATACTTATCAAACTCAGTTACAGTAACCGACTTTTCAAACTGTAAAGTATCTTGTAATGAAGCAGAATCTATTCTAACTTTTTCAGTAAATGGTGTATTATTTGCTATTGTAGCAACTTCCATATTATACGTTTCAAGGGAAGAATCAAATGATGAACTATTAAATTGATTCAGATACGCTGTTTTGGAAGAAGAATAAAATGTTTTCTTTGTTTGATCTGGATGACTACTTATAAAACTGGTAGTAGCAGCAGAATCAAACTTTTTCCAAAATTGCCATTGTCCTTGTAAATCATAGAAAGAACCAGTTGGGTTATTAGAATTATACGCCCTCGGTGCTAACACATGATTATCAAAAGAAGAAGTGTTTAATATGGTTGACCAATATCTTAATTCAAAAATAGAACCAGAAAGTATATTACTTGTTTGTGGATTTGAACCAGAACCAATATATAATTGTCCATTATCAGACCATGCTCTGTTGTAACTACCACTCACACTTCCACTTATAACAATACTTGCTGATTGTTCTATTACTATTTTACCGTATTTTCCAGTTTTAAGAATAAAATCATATGTTTGATTTGAAGAAGTTAAATCAGTTGATACTCTTCTTTGTAACATAATATTTAGCGGAACATCATCATAAAGGTATTGGTCTGAAATTGAAGCAGATTTATAAGATTCTACTGTTGTAGTTATTAATGAACCAATTTGAACAGGTGAAGAACGATTTATAGTAGTATTATCACCAACTTGTCCATTACCATTATTACCCCAACTCCAAAGTGTAGTATTTGTTTTTAATGCAACTCCATGAGCTATGCCAGCAGCGGTTATACTCCAATCTGTATCAGTACCAACTTGAACAGGTGAAGTTACTGATGAACCAACATTAATATCAGTACCTACTTGTCCATCAGAATTGTTACCCCAACCCCATAAAGTACCATTTGTTTTAACTGCTAATGAAGTTGCATAATTCAACCCACCAGAATCTGGACCAGCGGATACAGAAGCATATCCAGTACCAATTTGAACAGGTGATGAATATGTTGTTGTGTTTGCAAGTCCAAGTTGGTATTTGTTATTATAACCCCATCCCCATAGTGTACCATCAGTTTTAACTGCTAATGTATAATAACCACCTGCTGAAACTGTTGAGAAACTTGTTCCTATTTGTATTGGTGAAGAAGAATTGTTAGTTGTATTATCACCTAATTCTCCAAATGCACCTCTACCCCAACCCCATAGCGTATTATCATTCTTTATTGCAAATCCATGGTTTGAACCGGCAGTCACAGAAGACCAAGTAGACAAAGTTCCAATTTGTACAGGTGATGAACGAGAAATTGTTGTACTATTTCCTAATTCACCATTTCCGTTAAAACCCCATGCCCATAGTGTACCGTCTGTTTTTGTTGCTAAAACATGGTTATTACCACCATCAACTTTTGACCAGTTTGCAAGTGTTCCAATTTGTACTGGCGATGAACGTGAAACTGTATCACTTTGTCCAAGTTCACCATAAGTATTTTGTCCCCATGCCCACAAAGTTCCATCTGTTTTAATAGCAATTGTATAGTAATCACCAGTAGTAACGTATGACCAGTTATAATCAGAACCAACTTGAACAGGTGAAGAACGATGTGAAACTGTGTTGTCTCCTAATTGACCATGAGTGTTTTGACCCCATGTCCACAATGTACCATCTGATTTTACACCACTTGTATGATTAAACCCTGCTGATATTTTTGACCAACCGCCAGTTGTAGTAACATCTTCACCTCTCATGTGGAAAGTCAAACTACCTTTGTCATAATCAGTTCCATCGTTTGCAATTGTTACATACCAATCTAATCTACTGCCAGATTGTTTTTGTAAAATAGTTTGAACTTTATTATCATGGTATGGATAGTATTTTGCATTATGCATTTTCCAACGGAAAGTTAAAGTATCAGGATACTGCCATTGACTATTAGCGTTGTTTACTTTTTCCCAAGGAACTTGCACATATTGATTTGTTTTTGGTTGTTGCTTACTTCCTAAAAACCCAAGATAATATGTTTGTTTATCCCATTCTGCTCTTGGAATTTCACCAAAGTCTGCATTATCTGGTCCACCATATTCACGAATTGAAAGAATAGTTGAAGGAATTCCATATGCAGAAAGTAAAGCCTTTATACTCCTTGAAGTTCCTTTGCTTTTGTATACATACGGAAGAGTATTTAATATCCTTCTCCAAACTTCTTTTGTTCTATTTTCTTCTGATTTTGAAAGGTATTTATTTATTGTTGTTTTACCTGTCCAAATAGGTTCACCACTTCCACTCAATCCAAGTGCGTATTCCCAAAGATCCTTTGTTTGAGTTCCACTTGAAAGTGTCCAACCTAAATTTTTTGTTGTTTCATAAACTAAATCTTGAGAAAGTCCATCTTTTGGATTTTCTTTTCTTGTGTTTTTCTTTAATATATGATCGGTATACAAATATAAAATGTCAAAATGCTGACCAATCATGTTTACAAATGTTCTGAATTGCTCACTCTGGCCATCATCTAATATGTATTCTGGTATTGCTTTTTGCAATGAATTATAATTTTTCAAATCATATTCAAGTCCAGAGTCAACTAAGTCATTATACCAATCAATACCAGTATCGGATAAAACAGAATATAATTTATATTTACCTTCTTTTGTTAAAATATGATAATCGCTAGAAGTTGGATCAACTTGATATTTTGGATAAGGGGTTATTGTTGCAGCAGATTGACTAGTATAAAAATTACTTGCAGTTGTTTCATAATACAACCATTTTTCAAAATCATCAAAACCCTGTTCTACTTTATTTCGTAAATTTTTAACGTTAACAACGTTTGCACTAACGGAACCAGTATAGGTATCCAATAGTAAAAGTTGTGTATTATATGTTTCAATTAATCCAAGTTTATAAAAGAAATTAGCACTTCTATCTTCTGCTGAAGAATAAAATACGAAGTTGGCAAAGTCTCTATAATCTACATTTAATTTTACACTAGAACCAGTATCATTAACATATCTATTTAGAATTTCTTGAGAGGTTTGTACGTTGGTTGACAACAAATCATTCCAAGACTTATATCCAGTTTCGGTATTTACCCAATAATCATAGTCAACTTCAAAATTTGGTCCCTTGATATAAGGAATTTTATCAATTGCTTCTTGACTTCTAACTACTACATTATCTATCCAAGGTTTTAGAATCTGACTTCCTAGCCAACATTCATAATATAAATCAATTTCAGGTGGGAGTGCATCATATAATTTTACATAAAAGTATGTGTTATCTCCATCGTTTGTAACATTTATAACATCAACTATTAAATTTTCACCAAAATTTAATACAACAGATGGTAAATACCGTGTTGAACCTAAATAACTCAACACAAATTGCTCTAATGAAGTCTTCGCAGCAGTATTTTCTGGATATTTAAGTGCTAATTTTAATTCACGTCTATCTTGTGAAATTTCTGCTATAAATAATCTTCCGTTTTCATCAGTAGCACCACCGATAAGATTTCTAAAAAAGTTATAAACAATTTTATAATTATCCGGCGGTAACTGTAATAAATTTTGAATATGGTCATGTACATCGATTAAAACATACTTTCTTGTAACTGTTTCGGTAGAAGTACCTATGGTAACACGCTCAGTTCTTGACTCTATTTTAAATGGAACATCATACAAAGAAGAGTTATCAACATAAGTAGTGTTTGGTAAAAATACGTGTAATTCAAGTGATGATTCCCTACCAAAATATTGTTCTTCTGGATCACTAATAACAGGCACGACTAATTTTCTTCGTATAGAAGTTAATTTAAACCGCGTACCACGAATAGGATTCGTTGCTGAAAGTATTGAGTCTATATTTGTATAATTAAAATTTGACATTAAAATATCCTATGTTATACTATAACTGTTTGTGCTTTTGTATATTGTTTAACCTTATTAGCATCTAATTTTTTTCCATTTTGTTGATTTGCACCATTAAATTCTAAGGTTGTCCAACGTACGTCAGAACGTCCCCAAGTTTCATCAGTAAGAATACAATTACTTGCATTAAATCTATTCATAGGTTGTTTTTCAGGTGTGGCAGTTACACCATCTATTACAAAAAGAAACTGATTGTTTGAACAATTAAAATCAGCCATTATCACCGTAACATCAGTAGTTCCACCTAAATCGGAAGCAGTCTGAGGATACCCCTTTAGAGTGTTCAATAAATTGTTTGAACAGTCATATCTATAAAAAGTATTACGCTGTGCATTTTCTACATCACCTACTAATTTAGTAAAAGCACCAGTTTGTGGACCACCTAATAAATCCTTTAATTTATTTTTAGAACAATCAACGGTTCCATCGTAAACAATTTGTGGTGAACCTTGTAATGAGGTTAACAAATTATTTGAACAATTAAATTCAGAACACTTAGATGGTGCTCCTGCTAAAGTTGTTAATCCAAGACCAGAACAATCAAATGTTCCATTAACAACACCAAAATTTACTGTAAGTGCTCCATTTTTTACTACTTGTGAAGATACTTTTACACTTTTGAGCACATTCATAACTCTATTACCATTTGCATCGTTACCATATGAAACGTCTGATTCTTGTAATCCAAGTGCTGTTAATATAGTAGAATCAGTAGTTGGTCCACTTGGTGGTGGTGTGTCCGTTGGAGTAGTTCCAGCAGAATCATTTGTTGGAGTATTTACTGAATTTTGTAAATCTATAATAGATTGTTTTGTATCGGATATAGCTTTATTTGTATCTTGAAGATTTTGCTGTAATTGTAAATTTTGCAATTTAATTTGTTCAATATCAACATCTTGTTTTGTATTTGTTGCACTTATATTATCTACCAAAGCAGTTTTTAATTCTTTTGCTGATTGTTCTGCTTGTTTTCTTTGAGCAACTACTTCATTTTGTATCCTTGATAATTTTTCATCGGCTTGTCTTTGTAATGAAACATTCGCTTCACGTAACCTTTCTGCTTTTGCAACAGCCAACGCTCTTTCTGCTGAAACCGATGTTAGAACATCATCAAATTTTGAAATTGTTTGTATTTGTTGACTTATAATAGAATCTTTAGTTGCCAATTGTTCTTGCATTTGATTCATTTGATATTGCATACCAGTAGTTGTGTTACTGTCCATACTAATCAAATTGGATATATTTGATAAGAAATTTTGTTTAGCTAATTCTTTTAATTGTGCGTCTGTTAATTTTGAAGTATCTATTGATAATGGAAGTATTGCATCTGAATTTGGCTTCATTATATCAGCCTGTGCTTTTTTTATCTTATCCATTACCGTCTTCTCTGCTTTTGCAGCAGCAGGTAGAGACTTAAAAGTAGTATCTATTATACGAGAAAAATCGCTACGTACGTATCTTCCGTCCAATACTGCTACGTCAAGAACTCCTTGATTTTGAATTTCACTATCATCAGTATAACTTATTATCCCACCAGTCAATATATCACGTTCTAACATAATTATCTCGTAACCTTAAAGTAATAATTGTTATCAAATATCTGAACATTATCTCCACCCGATGTTTCTACTTTTAATACTATTCTATAAAATCTTTCTGGTTGAAAAGAATTCATCCATAAATTAAAGTAACTACTTGTACCGTCACAACTTATTTTAGAACCAGTATAATCAAACGGTAATATTATTTCATCTGTGTGTGCGTCTCTTACTTCATAATAAGATGAAGAAGGTAAATAATAGTTTGTTAAATGATACGCTTCAGTTGTATAATTTTTTTGTGGAAATCTTTTATTAGCGTGTATTTTTATTTTTGGTTTTTCATTTTGAGAATAAAACTTTTTTAATTTAATATTAGGTGTTAATCCATCAATATTAACTTGAGTTAAACTACCAGTAATAAATATAGAATCATCCCATACAACGTGTAATCTTGGAACATATATTGTATTACTATCTGTACTAAAAAATTTTAAACTTGTTAAACTTTCACCTGAATTTTCAAGTTCATCACTAAACTTTATAATCATACCGTCATTAACAAATTTACCAGAACCAGTTATCCACTTTTTAGCTATTTGTGTAATGTCCATGTAAACATCGGAAGATTCATAAGAGAAAGATTGTGTACATTCTACATTATCATAATCCCACCATGTTCCACCACCTTCTTTAGAACTGTATGAAGAAGTAACAAAAGCCGAAAGATTCACACCAAATAAAAGGTTAGCGTCAACCCAAGTTTGAGAAATAGAATCCCATTCGTAATTTTCAATAGTAGGTGGAATATCCCATTGAGTTCCAGTTATTTTTGAATTAGAATATTTCCAAGAAACGCCATCTGTAGTTATTGGATTATTAAAATATCTACCAGTTCCATTAGTCCAAGAAGAACTTAATGGATAAGCGTAAACAACATATTCTTGTGGTATTTCTCTAACATCAGCAGAACGTAATGATAAATAATATTTTGCATTTTGTGAAATTTTACCACCATTTACTTTACTTTCAATTTCACTCATATCAAACTTCATCAATATACGACTGTTATAAACAAATGATGCAGTTGATGCTTTTTGGTGAGATAATTCTAACAACTGATCCAATCCTGTATTGAGAGTTTCAAACTGTTCATAAATAGTTGTATCTTTTTGAGCGTATAATGTATAAATCATCCGAATGCCCTCACTCTACCAATAATATCATTATCTGGATATTTTATTTCAAAAATTGAAGGATCTAAGGAAGGAAACACAATTCCGTTCCTTGTTGCTTCTTGTAAATTATAAGCATGTGGTGAGTATCCTAATGTTTGATCATATTTGTTTGTTAACCTAACATCAACAACAGTTTGTACACCGTCAATTCTATCTAATTCAGTAAATATATTACTAATTATAATAGGTTGATTTATTTGCCATTTATTTATATCAAAATATTGTTTTAATCTGTTTATACATCTTAATATAACTTGATTACTATTTTGATCTGGAAAAGTTATTATATCAAACTCAATTCCGATATTAATTATATATGCGTCACGAATATTAATGGCATCCGTTAATATTCTATGGTAGTTCAAATATGTTTTTAAGTTTTCTTTAGTTGCATCATTAATAACCGTCAATTTATTATCAGCATCATATCCTAATACATAAAAATTTAATGCTAAATTGTTTTGTATTCTTTCCGTATTGTATATCGATTCAACTGTTAAATTTGTATCTTTTGTAATATACGCTTTTGCAATAGAACCATATTTTGAAGGTAATGTATATGCTCTAATAATATAATCTTCTTTTGTTACCGCTCTGTTTTGTGCAGCAAAATTAGCTAAAGCATTGTTACGTATTTCATTAATTTCATCACCAAGTTTACCACCAATGGCAGGCTTTGGATTTGTAACTGCCAAACTTGCAATTATTTGAGTATATAAAATATTATCAAGACCAATTTCATCGAGTAAAATACTTCTGCTTAAAATTCTCGTAAGTGTATCACTAGAAACATTATCTGCCATACCCTTACCGGTTGTATAATAAATTCTAATTGTAGTATTATTTGGAGCAAGTCCATATGTTTTAGTATATAAAAAATTAGATGGGTCTATATCCAAAGAAACAGAACTCTCAATACCAGTTAAAGAACTTCCAATTAAATCTGGATTTGGAATTAATTCCTCATCATCCAAATCAGCAACACCTGCACCAAACTGTATTTCATATATCCCTTGATCAACTGTCCTTACTGTAAATCTTCTTGAAACTTTCTTTAATTTAAGAAGATAAGGAGTTTCATCTCTATACGCTGAAAGTTCAACATCGTTTCTTGCAATGTTTATAACTGGGTTAAATATAGTGTCAGCAGCGAGGTACGGTACATTATACCAAGTGTTATTATCTTCATCAATACTATATAAAATTTCTATAAGATCTGGATTATTCAGTACAACTCTATCGTATGGTTTTGGGTCTTTAAATTCATAATCAAAATATTCTACTTTACCAGAAACCGCTCTTACAGATTTTTTTAATAACCAAAATAAAACTTCACCATTTGCATCAACTTCAAACGGAGTAACTTCGGTTGGATCTATGTTGCTACTAAATTTAAAATCAACAAAATCAACTGTTCTAAATTCAACATCAGAATTAGTTGTTGCACCAACTACCATACCAGGTTCTATTGCGAATGCGTATGAATAATCTGGTACAACTTGACTTCCACTATCAGAAGTTATAGTTTTAGCAGGAACTATTTGAAAAACATCAAGTTTTACATTAGCAGCAATTCTATTTTTTGGCATATAACCAAGTGATTGTGCAATATTTAATATATTTACACGCTCAGTTGAATGTAAAATCATTGATTCTTGTAAAGTAACATCAGTATAGTATGACAAAACATCACCAACATACGCAGCCATTTCTAAAAACATCATTCCTGGAGATGTTTCATTAAAATCCTGATATGTGTTTGGGAAATAATTTTTTGTAAAATCAATAAGGTTTTGTTTCAAAGAAGAGAAATCTCTTGAAAGATAACGAATGTCTTTTTTAACTAAATCAGCCATTATAGATTGCCTCTTTTATTTGTAAGTTTCCTGTATCCGATATAAATATCTGTATAGGTAGATAAATGTTTGTACCACTAATTTTTACAACCAATTTTATAGAAACCGCATGACCTGGATCATCTAATCGTGGGTCAACAGCTGGTATTATAGTTTCCAATTGAACTATTGTTAAAAACGGCATCCATTCTGTAATTGCAGTTTCTATTTCAGAATTCAATCTACTTGTAAATTCTTCCTCACTTGAAATATTATCAAACAATACAGTACGAATTTCTGTTCCAAAGGTTGGTAACATATAGCGTTCACCTTTTGAGGTCAACAAAAGATTTTTCAAGTTAGATAAAACTTGTTGAGTATTTGTAAAACTTTGCCTAAATATTCCTGATGCAGCATTAAATGGAATTAAAATTCCAATTGGTTTACCTAAGTTTATATTAGGATTATTAGGATTTACAAATTCTCTTTTTCTTCTAAATGTTGCCACGTATTATCTCCCTTTTTTTTCATCCATTTTTTTAACAAGTGCAGAATAATCGCGAGTCAACGCTTTCATAACATCTTCAGATACTTGCTCTGATTCATAACCTTTAGGAATTACACTATTATTTCCTCTCATACCAAAACCTTGAGCATCTTGTGAAGTAAAGTGAAATTCATCATCCATCTCAGCACTTTCTTGTAATGTTCTACGAGTTTCTGCTAAAATATCTTGTACAGAACCATAGCCTGTTTTAGTTTGTTTTGGTTTTACAGTTGGTTTTGGTTTATCTCTATATTGGTTTATTAAAGACAAACCATGTTCAATAGCCTCTTTTTGACTTTTTTTACTTACTGGTGGAGTATTTAATTTTTTATCCAAAGCGTAATCTATTTCTTCTCTGATTATCTCTCGGATTTTCTTAAAAAACTGATTTGATTCCATCTGAATACCTACTCAAATAATTTTTAATAATAACCTCTCTAAAAATATAAATATCATTTTTATATATTTTCAGTAATTTAAGGAAACCAAGAAGTATCTTTATTATATAAATCTTTTATGACGGTTTTACATTACCACTAAATTTATAATTAAAATGCCATATTTCGTTCCAATACGAAAACCAGTTATATTTTTGACCATTTTCACGAATCCATTTTTGTGCAGGACCCTGATATTTTTCTTGATATTTTTTATAATCGCCTGATAAACCCAGTGCTTTTGCTGTTTCGCCCGTACCTCCTCCTGCAACGTCAATTGCTCTACCTTTCTGATGATAAGACCCTTCTCTGTATTCTTTCCCGTATTTAGTATGGTATCCAAGTGGTGGTGCAACCTGACCCGGCTCACCACCCGAAGTTAAACTATCACGTCCAAATTTCATAATTGGCCCATATTTGGGAGTAGACGGTGTTAACCATTCATGTGGCCAGAATACGGGAGGTCCACCCTTTTTACCTCTGTCTTTTTTCCAAATCCTCACCTGATCGTCAACTGTTCTTGTTGGATCTGCGTTGCTTGTAATTGAAAATCCTGCTGCTTTAGCAGCAGCTTTCATTGCATTAAAATCAGGTAACGCAGATAATCTCAGATATTGCTTCGATTCACCTGGTATAAGTCCTATCAAACCTGCTGCAACAGCTTCAGGTCTTTCTGTAAGAATTGTTCCGCCATTTCCATCGCTACCACCGTCCTCTCCCCTCACTATAGCTAGTTTTGTATTTTTTCCTTCATTTGATTCGGATGGTTCTATTTTTGCAGGAGCAGGTGCAGCAGGTTTTTGGTCAATATAAGGTAATAAGAAATTATACATTCTACCTGTTAGTTTTCCTTTTTCATTATCTACTCTTTTGTAATAATCTTTGAATATATCAGTTGTATAAATTTTAGAATCTAAACCACCGACTCTATGACCTTCGGGTGCAGATTTTACATTAGAAACAAATACCGCACCATTTACCCAATTATCACCTGCTAATATTGCAAAATCTTTGAAGTTTGTTTCTTTTATAGCAATATGGTATGGACCACCACCTGGAATAGAATCAGCACCACGTGGAGTTGTATTACCACCAAATGTAACCATTTTACCAGTTTTATCAAGATAAACTAAAACCTCTGCATATAATTGGTTTGATTGTGCCGTATGACTTTTAACCGCAGAAACAACACCCAATTTCCAATTTAAAGAAATTATCTTATCTAATAATTTTTGCCCTCTCTCAGTTAATGTACCGTCTTTCTTTATATGGTAATCAACTATGAATATTGCAATATCTCCACTATCTTTTAGTAACTCATCTGAATTTAAGTTTGCGGTATCATACCAAATTTTACTTGGCTTGAAAACAAGGTCTTGCATACCAGCTGCTTTTAAGTCTTTCCACTTCCACTCTTTGTTACCAGGATAATTTATTAATTTACCCGCACTTAAAACTTTTTCATGGTAAGTGTTTATGTTCACATTTATATCACCGTGTAGAGAGTATCCCGATTTTTTTAAACAATGGTCAACCCATATACCAGACCATTTTGGCCACTCTCTCCAACTTGAATCTTGATTTTTCTTATCAGTTATTGTTGTGTTTACAGCGTTACCAATTCCAATCTGAGAACCCTTGTTTGTTAAAAACACCTTTTCTAGTAATGTCATATGTAATTCATTACCAGCTTCAAAAACATATCCTATATTATCGTTATACACACCAACATCATAAGCATTTAATAAAATTGGAATGTCTAAAAACGATTGAATCTCTTTTTGTCCTTTTATTAATTCCAACCATTTTCCTTTTACTGTTGGTTCTTTTATATCATCAAACGAGCCACTATGTGGTGGCCAATAAGGAACTAATCCAGTTATTAAATTTTTTCCATCATCCGATACTAATTTATTTTCATTTGCAACAACCCCATATCCTGGGTTTTCTTCAGTTCTCCATGCCCAATATCTTTTATAATATTTTTGTTTTTTATCAACCATCTCCGCTAAAGTCAATGGTTTAGCCTCTTTAGTTGGTAAAATATAAAATCTATGGTTATATTTTCCGTCCAAACTCACAGGAGTTTCATCTTTTGGTGGTGGTAATGGATCTTTTGCAACTTCTTCTTCTTTTGCACCTTCAGGTGATTCGTTTGATTTTAATTTTGCATCTTCTTTTTGTAAATCATTACAATCATTTGAAGCGGTTGCTACTTGTGCATTAGTTCCATTTTCTTCTACAACTTCGGATGTTACCGTTTCACTTGGTCCAGAAGTGTTTTGAGCTGTTGGTGGAGAACTTGGCATACCTTCTTTAAACATTTCATATTCTGCGTTTCTTCTCTTTCTAAGTCCTTCCATAACCACACCCTTTGATGTTTTTGGACCATTTGCAATAGCGTTTGCTGCTCCTTCATAGTCTTTTGCATTTACAGCTGCTATTGCTTTTTTTATAGCAGCACCATTCATACCGGTATTGAACCCAAGAGAAAGCATTGCGTTAAACATATTCTGTGTAACTGGCTCTTTCAATCTGTCATTCAATGGTTTAGCGAATCTTGGTATATCTTTTTTCTTTAATGCTAAAACCTCAGCTTCTGTCATCTTTTCTCGTCCACCGAGATACTTTGAATAAAAATCTCTCTCACCGGCACCAATCAAATGACCAATTCCAATAGTTGGATAACCTCTTGCTTGTGAATAATCACTTATAATTTTACCACCCTTATCATCATAAACTTGATAACGAATGCCCTCATATTGTTTTAAAAATTTTAAACCTTTTTCATCTGCAACAATATTTCCTGGTTTTAACCAACCTGGTCCAGTAGTTTGTAAAGTTGTGGTTGTTACTGTTTTTTTTGTTGGTGTTGCCGTACCACCCGTTCCTGCTGATGTTGATGTTGGATTTGGTGTGCCACCTGTTCCTGTTGATGTTGCTGCACCACTCGGTGTTGCTGCTTCACCCGTAGAACTAACTTGAATATTATCTTTAATCCATTGAGCAGTAACAGGAACTAATACCATGTGGTTTGGTTTTTTTTGTTTTATGAAATCTTTACCAAAAAGTTGTGCGGTAGCATCATAACCTGGATTATCGAAATTATCTGCACCTGCTGCTGGACCACCTGAAAAGTAGTATGTATTTGGATTTTGTTTTTTAGCAGTTTGTATTGGTTTTTCATCACCTATATCTGGAGCCCATGCACCTGCAAGTAAAATAGTATCCCAATATTTCCAACTACCACCAAAAGTTGGAATATTTCTTGTTACAAAAGCAACACCACCAGAAAAACCCACAATTATTTTTTTAGAAGGTTTTATTCCATATCTAGTTAGTATTGATTGTAACTCATTCCAAGATTCTCTCGCAAATGTGTTAGCGTCATAACCTTTCCAGTGGTTGCCGGTTGAACCCTTTCCACCAGATGTATACATTGGTGTATAAACATTAAAATCCGTTAAAATAGAATACCCGTTATATTTAGCTGAAGCAGATGGACTTCCAGGACTTCCATCTTCATTTTCTGGCCACATATATTCACCAGGAAGTGCAACGCATGCTTTACCTTCACAACCAAAATCCACTCCTAATGGTATTCCACCACAACAAAACACAAGTGGTGCATTTAACGCTTTCTTTGAGGATTTGAATCTACCCCATTTACTTCTAAGTTCTACTCTCGGTTCTAATGGACCTGCCATTTATATTTCTCTATAAATTAATCAAATAACATATATTATAAATATACTTAACGTGTTTTATATTTACCACCAACTAAATATGCAGTTTTTAATAAATCTGGAATTTCTTTCAATGTATCACTTCCTCTTGATTTACCAGAATGAGGAAGTCTACCTGGATATGCAAATCTCATTGTTTTTACTTTTGCAGCATTAGATACGTGCAGACAAACTCTATCACTTGCATTACCCTCACACGTAATAACTTGTCCATTTGGACCATCAATTCCAACAACTATACCAACATGACCCGAACCATCAGCACCAGGTGCAGGTGGTGTGTGAAAGATTGCCCCAATTTCTGGAGTAGTAGACGAAGCACCACCAAGTAATGGGGGTTTACTGTTTGAATAAACCAATAATCTAGCACCTGCGATCATTAAAAAATTATCTGGCTGTTTTGCTTTCTTTTGATCTTTAGTAGCTATACCCTTTGCTTGTACCTTTGCCATAGCGTCTCTGATAACAACCGAACAAAACATAGCACACCAAGCATCTGTTCCGGGTTTCCATCCAAATTGTCTTTTCAATTCGTCAACTAAAGGTCCACGCCCTCCTGCATCTTCCCATTTTTGTCCAGGTACTCCTTTCTTTAACCACTCCAATGCTGTATTTACAATTTCAACTTGTAGTTCGTTTAAGCCAGAAGTATTAACACCTATCTTAATTCCAGTATTATTAGGATTAATAGATGCTGCTGCATCTGCTGAAGATTCTTCTTTTTCCTTGGGTGTGCTTGTTACAGGAGTATTTACAGGAGTAGTTGCACCTGCTTGAATACATGGACTGTTACCACCTCCACTTATTCCGTCTCTTTTTTCACCAGGTGTTTCTGCTTGTTTTATAATATAAACACCAACCTTTACATCACTCCAATCTTCTGCCTGTTCTTGTAATCCGTTTAAATCTTCAGGATCTTCTATTATGCCTTCTATTAATTGAATTTTATTTTTAATTTCAACTTTTGTTCCATCCAATTCTTCTTCTATTTCTACTTCTTCTACAGCAGGTAACGCCATTATTTTCTCCAATTATCAAACTATAATATTATCAATTTGTAATTTAGTTTGAATTAAATTAGTATTTAATTTAACTGAGTTTGTTTGGTTAATACCAATGAATTTTTTAACTCTTATATCAGAATTCCATTTTTCATTCTTTCCACCCAAACCTTCAGTTATTCCTTCAAACATAGTTTCATTTGTTAATTCATTCTTACTAACATCAAGTGTACCACGAATATTCAAATTTGCATTATTTAATGATTTTAAATCGTTATCAGATAAATTAACATCACCAAAAACAGTAGTTGGACAACCAGATGTTGTTGATGATTTTCCACAACCTAAATTTTCTAAACTACTTATTCTATTTTCAGATAAATTCAAATTTTGTCCTATTGAACTTGGAAGTCCATCTAAATTTTCTAATTTATTTTTATTAGCAAAATAATTTCCACCAACAGATGTTGGACCAAAATCTAAAGATTGTAATTCGTTACCAGAACAATCAAAATCACCTTCTACTACATCTGGTGCATTTACTAAACTTGTTAATCTCATATTCTTACATATAAATTTACCGTTAACATTTTTAATTTTAAATGGTATGGATGTTAATGGTAAATTATCAGGAGAATCGTCGCCTCTAAAATCCATACCACTTCTTTTTCCAGTTAATGTAATGTCACCGTTATATGAAATTACATTTCCTAAAGAATCTTTTACTGCTAATGCAGGATCAAGTCCCATAACATAAACTGGATCGTTTATATCTGGTTCTTCTTCCGATGGATCTGAATCCTGAAAACACTCTATGTCAGATTGGTTATTATTATTTCTGTCATACACTATACCCAACGCATCATCATACTGTTTATCAGTAAGACCATGTTTTTCTTTATAATCTTTTTCTGCGTCTGGATTATATCTATTTTCTTCTTCTAATGTTTCAGTATGCTCTTTTAGTCCTTCTCGTAGTTCGTCAGATTTCTCATTCAATTGTTGATATTTATTCAAATTGTCTATGTATTGTTGAAGTTTTGTAACACCGTCTTCTTCTATACCAAATCCCAATCCTATAGCAGCAACTTTTTGAATACGATAATCAATTTTATTAAATGTTGTTAGCCAAGTTCCTTTAGAAATAACTTTTTGATCTGGACTTGCATCATCTCTAACCGTTGTATTTATTGGTTGAAGTAACGATAAAAATTCTTTAGAAAGACCTTTAGCTATTCTTTCTCCTTCTATTCTGTCCTTTTCATCTTCTGAATAAAATAATACCGATGCGGATACTATTAAATCCAACGATTGTCTTGTATCTAAATAATTTTCATCAATAATTCTTATCTTAAAAACATCATCAGTTGATGTATATGTTTCAATGGTCTTTATATCAGATAATGTTTTTATGTTTTTTGAAGAACTAAATAAATTAGTTAACGCATCTTTACCAACGTTTAAAGTTTTAGATAATATATCAGTAATCTCTGGTTTAGATGCAACTTCTACTAAATTTTTTAATTCTAATTGTTCTAATAATTTTTTCTTAATAGCATCAATATCACCATTAATGAGATTATCACTACCTACAAAATCAATAACACTTGTTATTGTAGATAATGTTTTTGCATCAACACCAAGACTAGTTGCTAATGTTTGTAAAACTCCAGGAGCAGCGTCTTTTAATGCGCCTAAAGCAGAGTCTTTTAATGCATCAACATTTATTTTTCCACTAAGTATAGAGTCTTTGACACTTTGTGTAAAACCGTCATACACCGCTGTTCGTGTATCCGCTAGTGCATATTCATACGTTAATGGAGAATTTGTTGTGGATTCAAACATTTTCTTTGCATTAATGTTTTCAGTTGGTGCAGGTTTTTCTCCATCTGCAGGTGCTTTATCTTTTTCTAAAATTACTATAGGACATTTATCATCTCCTATATATTCATAACCGTTTAAGTATTTTCTTGTTTTATCGGTTAACTCTAATTCAAAACCAGAGCAATATATCTTTGCTATTGAATATACTTTTGCTAATTTTCTATGTTTTGCTGCCTCTTCTGTTGTATGCGGATCATCAGGACATTCTATAAACTTAAAATTTTGTGGTAATGTAAATCCACTCTCTTCTACTGCTTTTGAGCATTTTAAGAATACAAAGTCATTTGCTGTTATTGAATATGCGGAAAAACCAGCCAAATTTTATCTCCAATTAAACGTATATTTTCGTTGCACCTGTAATTTCTTTTATTATTGTAGCGTCAAGTTTGATTTCTGTACCATCTGCTGCTTCTTGTTGGTATTGACCGTTGAATGTTTTTGTTTTTATTTCATTTACTCCTGCAAATATCGTTACATCGGTTAATGAACAATTGTCACATTGTAATTGGTTTAATGGATTTGATGTACCATTTGCAGAAATACCTCTCAATGAAGTTATCTTTATGTTTCCATCCAAGCGGTAAGCAAAACCAACTTTAGTTGGACCACCAACTAAACTATCCAATCTGTTATTGGAACAATCAAATGTACTTGTTACCTCAGTTGGTCCACCTGATAAAGTTTTCAATTCTGATTGTTTACATATATAATTTTTAGCTTTTTTAGGGCCACCTTGTAAAGATTCTAATTTATTACCTGAACAATCAAACTTATCGCCAACTTCGGTTGGTGCATTATTCAATGATGTAAGATCCATTCCATTACAAATGAAGCTACCCAACACAATACCAAACGGTATAGGTATTTCATTAAACCTTGTTTTTGTAATTGGGTTTGTTTTTGCTGCTAAATTAATGTCACCGTCATAATTCCATCTACCTCCAACATTTTTCATCTTAGTAGGTTCTAATCCTAATTGTTCGTATGTTAAACCATTTGGATAATTTGAAGAAACACTACCTGGAATTTGAGCACCCTGTGGTGGTGTATTAGAACCAGTTGCATTAGAACCAGTTGCATTAGAACCAGTTGCATTAGAACCAGTTGCATTAGAACCAGTTGCATTAGAACCAGTTGCAAAATCTCCACGTTCAGCAGCGTCTTCTGCTTCTGCATTACTCATACCCATTTCACTTGCAGGTGTTAGAGTAGCACCCGATGATTTAGAAATTTCTTCTAATATAGCTTTTTTCTCTTTTTCAATATTAGTCAATTCACTAATTATAGTTACAACATTAACCACTGGTTGCTCCAATTCTGCTCCTGCTAATATATCCGGTTTATCTCCACCAACTTTATTAGTTTCAACATATCCACCACCGCTTGCTGCTCTTTCCTTAGCTTTATCCATTTCTGCTTTTGTAGGACCGCCAGGATTTTCACAAACAAATACTTGATTACTTGGAAGTGATTTTAATGAAGAACGGAGTGATTTTATATCGGATTTAATTTTATTAAAATCTGGTGCGTTTGTTGGTGGAAGTGATTCACCTGTACCTGTTAGATGTGTTTGTTTACTTATAGATGAGCATAAATTTGCTAAAGAATCACATAAATCTCCAAGCCATTGTAATGTTTTATCACCTAACAAAACAGGAGATACTGCGTTTAAACCCAAATTTATACGTGGTGCTTCCATTTCAACAACAATACCACCATCTAAAGCTATTGCTTTTTGTGAAGAAAATCCAATACCTTCACTACTAAAACCCATAAGTTCTTGTTTTTTAGCGTTTAATAATATTCTATCGGATGATATTAAAATCTGATTACCAGCATTCACATTATCCACGTACAAATTAACACTACGATTTGCAGTAGATGCTGCTACATCTGATGCTGGTGTGAATGAAAAAGCCTGTCCAGAAGTCATCCATATCGATGAATCATCGGTATTTGGATCTTCGAGAATAAATTCATTAAAAGGTTTTTGTGGTGGGTTTGTACCATTTGAAATTATTAATATTGGATTTCCTGTTTCACCTAAGCCTTTTTTCCAAAGTGGTCGCTGTGGATATACTCTTCTTTCATCAACGGTAGAGCCCAATCTAATTGAGTTTCCCCATCTACCCTCAAGAATAATATCACCAGGGTAAGGTTGTATAGGATAAACGTCTAACCTTTCTGGAAAACCTGGATCTATCGTTTTACCTGTTTCTAAACGTGATTCTACTTTATTGTATGCGCCGTCTTCTGCATTTTTTCGTGTAGTTACATTTGATGTGGAAACTTGTCTTTGAAAATCAGTTACACCAGGAATACCGTTATGGTGAACAGAACTTTGTATTGAAATTGGATTTGTATAATAATATTCTTGTCCAGTTTTAAGTGCACTATTATAAGCGGTTGGCCCCTTTAAGAGCATAACAACTTCACCCTTTACTGGAATATTTTTTATATTAGCATCTAATGGTCTTGCAGCAATAACATTAGTTTGTGTTTGTGAGCCATAAGCTCCCAAAAACCTACAATAAATTGTATATAACTTTTCTTTATTTTTACCATCAAAATCTACGGTAACAACTTCTGCTGGAATATTCTCATATTCCTGACCATTCAGAATCGTCTTTTGTGGGTTTTGTGCCAATGTTGTTTTCCTCTTGTTCTTCTTGAATTTCCTGAATTCCTTTTAATAAGGCTTCTTTTTCTTCATCAGTCAAGAACGAGGAAGTTTCCTCTTGTTTATTACTTGTAGCACGTTGTATAACCGCTGCCAATTTAACTAAATGTTCATCATTCTTAACTGACACTTCCATTAAGTCTTTGATAGAAGGAACTAACATACCAGCATCACTTATGTTTGTTATAAGTGGTTTTAGGTCTGCAATTAATAAATTTAGTTGCCGTTCCTTTTTTTTCTGATTATCGTAAATATCTTTCAGCAAATCAGAAAACTTTTTATTTCCAAACAATTCTTGATCAAAGCTCATATAAATAAATATGTTAGTTGTTAATAATGTCTTGCAATTTATACCAAGATAAATTTGTTATGTTAGTACCGTTTCGGTATTCTCTATATAATTTTATATAAATGTATTTTATTCTATTTATAACGTTTGTAATATATTGTGAACTTATTCCTGTTCTTTCACGAACAAGAATATATATTGCTTTTTTATTATAGTTTTCTATATTTTCACGGGTTCTAAACAAATATAAAATTGAATCAGCAACTTGTACATCTCTTTTTTTGGTAAATATTAATGGTAAATATTTCTCCACTACATCCGTAAACAAATCAATAAAATCTTTTTTTTCTTCTATTAAATCTTTGCGTATTTTTTCATTAACTATATTTCTTTCACTATCAATTGTTTCCATTCCCTGACTACGTTTGAAGTGATAATAGTTTTTATTGTTTTCCGCAATTAGATAATTCTTAGCAACAATAGAAAAATAAGAAAACGCTTTACCACTTTCTGCTTTATATTTATGAATTTTTTCATGTAAAAAAGCAACCACTTCGTGTTTAACGTCTTCATGTGAAACATCAAAATTATAAAACTTGAATCTATGAATCATTATTTCAGCAAGTTTATAAAATGCAGGATGAATTTTTTTAGTGTATATTATATTGCGTTGTATATCATCTTCTGTAGTATTGTACTCAACAATTGCATCTTCTGTTTCTTGAGTAAAATATATAGTTTGTTTTACTTTTGTTATACTCATGCGTAATAATCCTTTTCAAATTTTGCATCAAATTTTTGTTTTTCAAGAATACTTGTTTTTTCATCACCCATTGGTTCTTCACCGAAGTAAACTGTAATATCATTCACAATATCTTTCATTTCTTTAAAGAAGTAGCCTGTTTCATCATCTGCTTCAAATGAACCAATCCTATCCAATTGTCTTAAATAAGATTGCTGTGATAATACTCTATTCTTTAATTCTGCTAAGAACTTTTCATTCTTCGTTAATTCATCTACCGAATTTTCTGCCATTTCTTCCATCTTTTCAAATTTTCTTAAAAGATTCACATTTATGTAAATAGAACCAATTAACAATACAATAGTTACATAAACTAAAATAACCATAACTTATCTCCTCTGATGTTTTGGCTGAATAATAGTATCTATTACACCCAATTCCAATGCTTCTACTGGTGTAATGTAAAAATCTTTAATTGTAGTTGTTTTCCACCATTCAACATCTTTTTTGGAGTTTGTGTACATAATATCTAAAAGAATATCTTCTAACTTTTCCATGTGTTGAACATTTGCTTTCATATCAGAAGATTTACCGTAAATATCAGATGACATTTCATGGAACATTATTGTACTGTTTTTAGATGCCGCACGAACACCTGTTCTTGCACATAGAATAAGAGCAGCAGCGGACATTGCACATCCACGTACAATTGTGTTTACTCTAACATCTAAACTTTGAATATAGTCAATTATACCCAACGCTTCGTATACAGAACCACCTGTTGAATTAATAACAAGATTTATTGGGTCATTTTTTTTATCGTCTTCTCTCATGTGTATAATTGCTCTAATACGAGTAATTAAATCATAAAGAGTACCGTCCATAATTTCACCAAACAAAAGAACACTTGAAGCATTTACGTCAATACCGTAATCCATTTGAGTAGTTGCTTCTTTCCATCTTAATGGAATATCTTCATCAGATTTCTCTTTCTTTATAACTCTATGTGTATCTTCAATATTTCCGTCATACAAATCTTCCATAACTAACTCCTATTATATTTTTTATTTTTTATACAGAAATCCCCCGTCTGTAACCATGATTGGGGGTTTCTTGATAAAATTGATTTTGTTCCAAACTATCAACAAATATACTCATTTCTTCCTCAGTTTCCAAGTCTTTTTTTTCTTCAACTTCTTCTGTATCAATAACTTCAGTAACTTCATTTGTAAATACAGGTGTAGTTACTGCGTCTGTAATTTGTGATTCTACTTTATTTACAACCAATGTTTGTTCTTTTTCTTTATGTTTAAGATGATTTGCAGCGATAACCAAACTCACAGCCAATGGATCAAATACCGAAACAAGAATGAGTATAAACCAATTCACAATAATATCCATCGGTTTTCCTGTTAACCTACTTAAATAAAGTAATGGACCTATTTCAGAAGTAAATGTTGAATTTTCTAATACTAATTTTTGTTGTTCTAACAAAGCAACTGAATCAGATAAACCAATAGATTTT
>Ga0129333_10000071_pt1 | contig 60505 bp, 61 predicted proteins | sample CPB6_08_DNA_FD_94474 | JGI IMG/M metagenome (GOLD analysis project Ga0129333, IMG submission 94474) | Freshwater to marine salinity gradient microbial communities from Chesapeake Bay, USA - CPBay_Sum_0.6_0.8_DNA | ecosystem: Environmental > Aquatic > Marine > Coastal | place: USA: Chesapeake... | reverse complement strand
AGCAGAACCTGCCACGGGACCAGCACTTCCGGTATAACCAACACTACCGGCATAACCCACTGCACCCTGATCGCCTTGGCTACCTGTATAACCAGTAGTTCCTTGAATGCCTTGATCTCCTTGGCTACCTGTATAACCAGTAGTTCCCTGAATGCCTTGATCTCCTTGGCTACCTGTATATCCGGTTATTCCCTGATCTCCTTGGCTACCTGTATAACCAGTAGTTCCCTGAATGCCTTGATCTCCTTGACTACCGGTATATCCGGTTATTCCCTGATCTCCTTGGCTACCTGTATAACCAGTAGTTCCCTGAATGCCTTGATCTCCTTGACTACCGGTATAACCAACTACACCCTGATCTCCTTGGCTACCTGTATATCCGGTTATTCCCTGAATGCCTTGATCTCCTTGACTACCTGTGTATCCGGTTATTCCCTGATCGCCTTGGCTACCTGTGTATCCGGTAGTTCCTTGAATGCCCTGATCTCCTTGGCTACCGGTATAACCAACTATACCCTGATCGCCTTGGCTACCTGTATAACCAGTAGTTCCCTGATCGCCTTGGCTACCTGTATAACCAGTAGTTCCCTGAATGCCTGCAGGGCCAGTAATACCTGCTGCTCCCGATAAATCAGTTACATAGCTATAAGCAGACCCATTCCATAAATATAATCTACTATTTTCAGCATCCTCAACATCGCCCGTTTCGATTATTGCAAACTCACCTGCCGATATCCCAGTTGGATTTGTATCGGCAGTTAGTGCTGCTACACTTGCATAGCTTTTTGCTATGCTAAATCCTAATCCTGTATCTCCTTTGGATCCTGTATATCCAGTAGTACCCTGAATGCCTTGATCTCCTTGACTACCTGTGTATCCGGTTATTCCCTGATCGCCTTGGCTACCTGTGTATCCAGTAGTACCCTGAATGCCTTGATCTCCTTGACTACCGGTATAACCAACTACGCCTTGATCTCCTTGGCTACCTGTATATCCAGTAGTACCCTGAATGCCTTGATCTCCTTGACTACCGGTATAACCAACTACACCCTGATCTCCTTGGCTACCTGTATATCCAGTAGTACCCTGAATGCCTTGATCTCCTTGACTACCGGTATAACCAACTACACCCTGATCTCCTTGACTACCGGTATATCCGGTAGTTCCTTGAATACCTTGATCTCCTTGGCTACCTGTATAACCAACTATACCCTGATCTCCTTGACTACCGGTATAACCAACTACGCCTTGATCTCCTTGGCTACCTGTATAACCAACTATACCCTGATCTCCTTGACTACCGGTATAACCAACTACGCCTTGATCTCCTTGGCTACCTGTATATCCGGTAGTTCCTTGAATACCTTGATCTCCTTGACTACCGGTATAACCAACTACGCCTTGATCTCCTTGACTACCTGTATATCCGGTAGTTCCTTGAATACCTTGATCTCCTTGACTACCGGTGTAGCCTAAAACCGAACCTAAATCAATGGTACTTCCATCTGTTTTGGATACATTCAGATTTGCTCCAATTATAGCTAAGGTACTAACCACATTTGGAAGATAATATTCAATAATTCCTGTGGTACTATTATAAGTTAAATTACCTCCAACGGAGATCGAACTACGAGCACGAGCATTAGTAAAATATTGATTTGTACCTTCGGATAAATCTGTAGTTGATTTAGTACTAATCCAAGTATTTGCTGTAATGCTAAAATCGGCTGTAGCTAATTTTGTACCAATGCTAGACATTAAAGTAATTGATAAATTTGGGTCGTTGCCCAACGAATCGGCGATTTCCTTTAATGTATCTAGCGTTGAAGGTGCACTATTAACTAAATCGGCAACCTTATTATCAACATAAGTTATATTAGCAAAATTAGTATCGTTAGTGAACGAACTTAATACGGTTGGTTTATTGCTTAAATCATTATAAGAACCACTGGTAGCTACAGTAGCAAGAAGAGGAGTATTAGTTAAATCATTATAAGAACCACTGGTAGCTACAGTAGCAAGAAGAGGAGTATTAGTTAAATCATTATAAGAACCACTGGTAGCTACAGTAGATAAACTAGCTTTAGTAGCAATTATTGAAGTGTTAACACTGAATTGTCCCGAAGAATAATCTAATCCGTTTCCAGCAATAAAAGAGTCTCGAGCACGCTCTACAGTAAAATATTTATTAATTACACCTTCAAAAACACCATCGGTTGTAGGAGTACTATAACTGATTACACCAGTTGCTTCGGTATACGATAAATTCCCAATTACGGTAATTGCACTACGAGCGCGAGCATTAGTAAAATATTGATTTGTACCTTCGGATAAATCTGTAGTTGATTTAGTACTAATCCAATTATTAGCTGTACTATTAAAATCAGCAGTTGCCAACTTTGTAGCAATACTGTTGGTTAAAGTAGTAGCCAAACTAGCATCGTTGCCTAATGAATCGGCAATTTCTTTCAATGTATCAAGAGTTGAAGGTGCACTATTAACTAAATCAGCGATCTTATTGTCTACATAAGTTAAATTAGCAAAATTAGTATCGTTACTAAACTGACTCAATTGTGTTGGTCTATTAGTCACCGATGTCCAATTGATATTACTATTTGATAAATCGATTGGGCCACCAGTATTAATAATATTTCCGGTTGAACTTAAAGGAACCAAACCAACTTGAATTCCGTCTATTCTTAAAAGTTTCTTAGTCATTGTTTATACCTTAAACAGTTTTTCTAAACTCAACAGCATCAAATGTATAGAAGCTTGCATCGCCCTGTACACTTGTATAATATAAAGTTAATTTGTTACCATCGCTTAATCTCACATCCACAACACCGTCAGGATACGAATCGTTTGATTTAATTCTCGGTCCTATACTAAAGCTAACATTGGCATTATTAGTTGCCTCCTTAACCATTAAAACATCAAATAATTCAGTATAGGTATAATAGTCATTATGTAATCTTATAGTAATTTTGGCTGCAATTACATCATCGTTGCTGGCCTTCCAAATTTCAAATTCGTTGCTATAAGAACTTCTAACCGAGTATGGATTACCATTAACCGTTTTAGTTGCACCAGAAATTGTAACTTGGCTATTACCTACAGCCGGTAAACTTACTACCCCGGTACTAGAAACAACAACATTTGCCGAACCACTTTCAATTCGATCAATATTACCCGCCCAGGCTGTAGTTTGAACTGTATCATCGGCATAAACTATGCTAGTAATACCGTCGATAGAACTGCTAGCACTATTATCAAAAATAATATTCCCGTTGCTAGGGAATGTTAATACACCGTCTGTGCCAAATCTCCATAGTGCAACATTGCCTGCGTTGTCATCAGTGCGAATTTCCACATCGCCGGTGTTGGCCAACTTGACATGAAGATTGTCGTTGCCCAGGAACAGTTCTGTGTCATACAAATCGCCCGAAGTTAGATGCAGGTGATTGAAGTCTACGCCGCCAGTGGGATAAACCAGTAATTGCTGATTGGGGTTGATGGCATTGACAGGATCTGGGGTAAAGGATAGAGCATATCCTGGGAAACCACTAGGATTTGATACTTCGCTAATTACACCTCCTTGGGGGAGTCTTAAATTGCCAAGAGGCATAAATTCCCAAGTGGCTTGAGAACCATTATTATCGTTGGCATTAAGTAGGATAGACCCGCTGTTGGACAACTTTACATAGTAGTTGTCACTGCCTAGGTATAGTTCAGTGTTGTAAAGATTGCCTGTGGTTAGGTGCAGATGATTACCTTCGGCTGCTGTAGGATATACTAGCAGCACCTGATCACCATCTGTGATATTAGCTGGTTCTAAAGTGATACTGCTACCAAATGGACCATTACCTTCTTTGATCAAACCGCCCTGCGGCAGCTCTAATTCGCCCAAGGAGTTAAACTGCCATGAGAAAGATTGTCCTATAGCAGGATTGATAGTGGCTATGTTTACAGTACCAGCTATAGCCATACCGTCACTACCGGCAATAAGACCAATTTCATAATCAGATCCAACAACGATCCCGCCACCGGGTAAATTTATATTGCCAGTGCTGTCAAAGGTCCAAGTCAAATTGTTTATATTAACGGTAGCATTAGCACCGGCTGCAGGAATCGAAATATTTGATGTTCCATTCTCGATTCTATTAGGAATACCTGCATCAACAGGACCCCAAGTGCCATTACCTAATAAAGCATTACTAATATTACCATCTAAATTGATAGATGAAATATTGCCAATTCCGGAGATATTTCCAAGCTGAACATTAGAAATATTACCGCCGTCGCCCAAAAAGTATTGTGCAGATATCGAGCTAAATCCACTAATTGTAGCTGCCAAACTCGAATTTATACCAGTATTAACCACCAAGGAATTAGTTTCAACTTTATTAGATACCGAAATATTACCTGTGCTTAAAGTATTGGTATCCGATCTATATGTAAGATCAACATCTGCTCTTACATATTGACTGACAGTTCTATTCTCAACAAATGTCGGATAAAAAATATTGGTTAAATTGTTTGTGTCGAGAATATCTAATAATCCGTCGAAAGCAATATTGGCTAGACTATCTGATAATAAATTAATATTTCCTTGTAATGACAAGTCCTCAGCAATACGAGCTGTCTGTTCAGCTACAATATTGGCTTGCAATGACAAGTCTTCAGCAACACGAGCTGTCTGTTCAGCTACAATATTGGCTTGCAATGACAAGTCTTCAGCAACACGAGCTGTCTGTTCAGCTACAATATTTCCTTGTAATGACAAGTCCTCAGCAATACGAGCTGTCTGTTCAGCTACAATATTTCCTTGTAATGACAAGTCCTCGGCAATACGAGCTGTTTGCTCTGCTGTAATATTAGCTTGCAATGATAAGTCCTCGGCAATACGAGCTGTTTGCTCTGCTGTAATATTAGCTTGTAATGACAAGTCCTCAGCAATACGAGCTGTTTGCTCTGCTGTAATATTAGCTTGTAATGACAAGTCCTCAGCAATACGAGCTGTTTGCTCTGCTACAATGTTTCCTTGTAATGACAAATCCTCAGCAAGACGAGCTGTCTGTTCAGCTACAATGTTTCCTTGCAATGACAAGTCTTCGGCAATACGAGCTGTTTGTTCAGCTACGATATTGGCCTGTAATGACAGGTCCTCAGCAATACGAGCTGTCTGTTCAGCTACAATGTTTCCTTGTAATGATAAATCCTCAGCAAGACGGGTAGTTGCTTCGCTGCTAACTGCTTGAATTCGAGCTGCTTCTTCTATATCGATATTAGCCTGTAATGACAGGTCCTCAGCAATACGAGCTGTTTGTTCAGCTACGATATTGGCTTGTAATGACAAGTCCTCGGCAATACGGGTAGTTGCTTCATTACTGACTGCTTGAATTCGAGCTGTCTGTTCAGCTACGATATTGGCTTGCAATGACAAGTCCTCGGCAAGACGAGTAGATGCTTCATTACTGACCGCTTGGATTCGAGCTGTTTGTTCAGCTACGATATTGGCTTGCAATGACAAGTCCTCGGCAAGACGAGTAGATGCTTCATTACTGACCGCTTGGATTCGAGCTGTTTGTTCAGCTACGATATTAGATTGTAGTGACAAATCCTCAGCAACACGAGCTGTTTGTTCAGCTATAATATTAGCCTGTAATGACAGGTCCTCAGCAATACGAGCTGTTTGTTCAGCTACGATATTGGCCTGTAATGACAGGTCCTCAGCAATACGAGCGGTTTCTTCAATATCAATATTGGCTTGTAATGCTTGTTCTGCAGAAATAGCTCTATTAATTTCAACTGATAAATTTGAAGAAGAACTACTACTTAAATTGTTTAATGTTGCTAATAAATCGCTATCTTCTGATTGAAATGCTGCAACAATTTCTGTCAAGCTATCTAGTGCTACCGGATCAATATTAGTAATAATATTATTAATCTGACTTTGTAAACTATTATCTGCTTGTTGTCTAGCCAGTTGCTCTGTCGCTATGGCTGTATCGATCGCTAATTCTCTGGCGTCTGCCTCGTCTTCGATCATTCCAGAAATTGTAATAAATGAACTACCAACAGCAGATTCTATTCTGGTATTAACTGCACTGTCTAAATTAGTTATTATTCCAGCAATAGTTAAATTTGATGATATTCTTGCACTTGTTTCCGCTGCAATATTAGCCTGCAATGACAAATCCTCGGCAAGACGAGTAGCTGCTTCACTGCTAACTGCTTGGATTCGAGCTGCTTCCTCTGCATCGATATTGGCTTGTAGCGATAAGTCTTCGGCAAGACGAGTAGCTGCTTCACTACTAACTGCTTGGATTCGAGCTGCTTCCTCTGCATCGATATTAGCCTGTAAAATAAGATCAAACGAAACTCTTGAACTCATTTCATCACTAATAGCTTGCATACGAGCTGTTTGTTCAGCTACAATATTGGCCTGTAGCGATAAGTCCTCAGCAAGACGAGTAGCCGCTTCGCTACTAACTGCTTGAATTCGAGCTGTTTGTTCAGATATGATATTAGCCTGCAACGAAAGATCCTCAGTAAGACGAGCGGATGCTTCGCTGCTAACTGCTTGAATTCGAGCCGCTTCCTCTGCTGCAATATTAGCCTGTAACGACAAGTCCTCAGCAAGACGGGTGGCCGCCTCGCTGCTAACTGCTTGGATTCGAGCTGTCTGTTCAGCTACAATGTTTCCTTGCAATGACAAGTCCTCGGCAAGACGAGCTGTCTGTTCAGCTACAATGTTTCCTTGCAATGACAAGTCCTCGGCAAGACGAGCTGTCTGTTCAGCTACAATGTTGGCCTGTAGTGATAGATCCTCGGCAATACGAGCTGTCTGTTCAGCTATAATGTTGGCTTGCAATGATAAGTCTTCGGCAAGACGGGCGGCTGCTTCACTACTATCTGCTTGAATTCGAGCTGCTTCTTCTATATCGATATTAGCCTGTAACAGAGTATCACTATCAATTCTAGAATTAGCTTCATCGTTGATTGCTTGAGTACGAGCATTTATTTCAGCCGATAAATCGATCGAAAATGCGATTTCTTTTGGTGGATTGTTAACTTCAGAAATAAGAATTTTTCCGTCATTACTCGAACCGATAATTACCCCATCGATATCTATACTACCTGGACCAACATACAACGAGTGCCATCTCTTAATTTCACTACCAAGATATTGAGTATTATCATCGATTGGTAAAATATTTCCAAACTCTTTAGCTAATACTTTACCATTTACATTTAAGTTCATGTAAACATCAACATTTCCGGCTGCTACTAAATTATTTCCGTAAATGTTCGACCAATAATCAGTTGGAGTTCCAAGGTTATAACTATTACTGAATTGAGGTACAAGGTTTCCGTAACTTACAGTTTGTCTACCGGCCCCGGGTGATAAAACTAAATCGGTGGTACTATGACTTCTGACATATTGTGTAGTAATACTTTTATCAAAATTATCAATATTACCTAAAATAAAGAGATTACCAATACTATTACTTCCTAAATTATTGTTTAGATAAGTATAACCAATTAATGTATTGGCATCGCTATAAAATACCGGAAAATCGACTAAATCGGTATGTGATCCAGTTTTAGCAATTACCGCCAAACTTTGATTCAAATTATTAATATTAGACTGCAATGACAAGTCTTCGGCAATACGAGCTGTCTGTTCAGCTACAATATTTCCTTGTAATGACAAGTCCTCAGCAATACGAGCAGTCTGCTCGGCTACAATATTGGCTTGCAATGACAAGTCCTCGGCAATACGAGCTGTCTGTTCAGCTACAATATTGGCTTGCAATGACAAATCCTCGGCAAGACGAGTAGATGCTTCATTACTGACCGCTTGTATTCGTGCCGCTTCTTCTGTTGCTATGTTAGACTGCAATGACAAGTCTTCGGCAATACGAGCTGTCTGTTCAGCTACAATATTGGCTTGCAATGACAAGTCCTCGGCAAGACGAGCAGATGCTTCATTACTGACCGCTTGGATTCGAGCTGTTTCTTCTGCTACGATATTGGCCTGTAGTGATAGGTCTTCGGCAAGACGAGTAGCCGCTTCGCTGCTAATCGCTTGAATTCGAGCCGCTTCCTCTGCTGCAATATTAGCCTGTAACGACAAGTCCTCAGCAAGACGGGTAGCTGCTTCGCTGCTAATCGCTTGAATTCGAGCCGTTTCCTCTGCTGTAATATTGGCTTGTAACGACAAGTCCTCAGCAAGACGGGTGGCCGCCTCGCTACTAACTGCTTGAATTCGAGCCGTTTCCTCTGCTGTAATATTGGCTTGTAATGACAAGTCCTCAGCAAGACGGGTAGCTGCTTCACTGGTAACTGCTTGAATTCGAGCTGTTTCTTCTGCTACGATATTGGCCTGTAGTGACAGGTCCTCAGCAATACGAGCTGTTTGTTCAGCTACGATATTGGCCTGTAATGACAGGTCCTCGGCAAGACGGGTGGCCGCCTCGCTACTAACTGCTTGAATTCGAGCTGCTTCTTCTGCATCGATATTAGATTGTAATGTATTATCAGAAGAGATTCGATTCAAAGTTTCGATATCAATATTACTTTGTAGTATTTGATCATTAGAAATTCTTGCAGCAGTTTCAGCAGTGAGATTGCTTTGAATTAGCTGATCATTAATAATTCTAAGATTTTCTTCCGAGTTAATATTAGCTTGTAACGATAAGTCCTCAGCAATACGAGCTGTTTGTTCAGCTACAATATTGGCCTGTAGTGATAGATCTTCAGCAATACGAGCTGTCTGTTCAGCTACGATATTGGCCTGTAGTGATAGATCTTCAGCAAGACGAGTAGCCGCTTCGCTACTAACTGCTTGAATTCGAGCTGTCTGTTCAGATACAATATTAGCCTGTAGTGACAAGTCCTCAGCAAGACGGGTAGCTGCTTCACTGGTAACTGCTTGAATTCGAGCTGTTTGTTCGGCTACGATATTGGCCTGTAGTGACAGGTCTTCGGCAATACGAGCTGTCCGCTCAGCTACAATATTAGCTTGTAATGAAAGATCTTCGTTAAGTCTTATTGATGCTTCATTATTAATATTAGTTTGTAAAATATTGTCAGCAGCAATTCTATTAGAAATTTCTGCATTTAAATTTGCTTCAATTGCATCATCAACATAAATGGCTCTTTCAATTTCGGCAATAATTGCAGTTTGTATTACTTCAACTTCGTCTCTTAGTACATTAACAGTATTTGTTACACCAGTAGCTATAGAATTAACTGCACCGATTAGATTCGAATCTGCAGACTGGAATGCTACAACGATTTCTGCCAAACTATTTAGAGCGATCGGATCTGTATTAATAATAACATTGTTAATTTGCTGTTGTAAATTATTGTCACTAGAAATACGCTCTGCTCTTTCAGTAGCAATGTTACTATCAAGTAAAGTATGAAGTGAATTTAAAGCAAGAGTTCTAGCTATTTGTTCGGCAGTAATATTAGCAACAATTGCATTCGAAAGTGCTAAATCATTAACTTCTCTTGTATTAGCTTCGGTATTAATATTATTTTGTAAAGTAGTATCGGCCGTTGAACGAGTGCTTGCTTCAGCATTAATATTATTTTGTAAAGTAGTGTCAGCTGAGATTCTAGCAGCAGTTTCAACATTAATATTGGCTTGTAAAATATTATCATTTGTTGCACGAGTACTTGCTTCCGTGTTAATATTATTTTGTAAAGTAGTGTCGGCTGAGATTCTAGCAGCAGTTTCAACATCAATATTGGCTTGTAAAATATTATCATTTGTTGCACGAGTACTTGCTTCGGCATTAATATTATTTTGTAAAGTAGTGTCGGCTGCTAAACGAGTACTAGCTTCAGCATTAATATTACCTTGTAAAGCAGTATCGGCTGCTAAACGAATATTAGCTTCGTTATTAAGATTGTTTTGTACAACATTAATGTTAGCTTGTAATTGAGAATCAGCATTGGCTCGAGTCGTTGCTTCTGTATTAATATTATTTTGTAATACCGTGTCGGCATTAATTCTTGCTGTTTCTTCAGCTAATATTCTAGTATTAGCTAAAGTACTTAAGGTATACGCTGTAGATAAAACATTGCTATCGGAACTTTGGAATGCTGCTACGATTTCGGTTAAACTATCTAACGCTGCCGGATTAGTATTATTAAGAATACTATTAATTTGTGCTTGCAAATTATTGTCAGCATTCGATCTGTTCAAACTTTCAACAACCAAATTAGCCTGCAGGCCAGCAAGTCCACTAGCTCTAGTGTTAGACTCATTAGTAAGAATAGTTAAAATTAACGAATCGACGGCTTCTCTAGCAATTTTTTCTAAAGATATATTTGCTTGAATTTGTTGATCGGCTGAAGTTCTGGCATTGACTTCGGCAGTAATATTTGTTTGCAAAGCTGCATCGCCGGCCTGACGAGCACTGATTTCTGCAGGTAAACTAAGTTGATTTGATAAGATGTACTCGATGTCATCTCTTAAAGCATCTTCGGCTGCTAAACGAGAAGCCACTTCGGCATCTAAATCATTTCTTAATAGTGTTTCTGCTGCTAATGCACGAGTCTTTTCAATATTAATATTAGCTTGAGTATTGCTTATTGATATGAAAACATTTGAAGAATAATTTGGATCATTTCCGATTGCGGCAGCAATCTCAGCAAAAGTATTTAAATTTCCTGGAGCATTAGCAGTAAATGAACTAATAGTTGTAAGCAAAGACGCTATTGCAGCATTGGCTGCAATAATATTTGCATTAACCGGTATTAAAGCATTAGTGATAGAATTTTGTACCGTTGTGTCGGCAATTTCTTCAATAGCCTGAGCGACCTCAACTACAACATTTGATTGAGTTGGGATTACGATACCCCCAGGAGTTTCACCGTCCTGGATTCGAAGAGTATTTAATGTCGTATCTAAGGTTATTTCGCCTAATGGACCAACATAGGTACTCATAATGAGACCGTTTCCGCGTTTGAGCAGAATTTGTCTCGCGTTTAGATTTATTACTTGGCTATCAATAGTCATTGTCCATTCCCACCGTCAATTATTAAGAAATCGTCTTGGTCTTCTTCGCCCTGGATACCCATTTCATTATAGTAACCGGGTCTCACCACTAAATCTATAGGGATATTATAATTATCGTCCATATAGGCCGGTCTTTCAGAGTTAGTATCTATTCGAATTGCTTTAAATGTTAATTTGTATATTCGTTGATCCAATTGGTTGACTAGATCTTTACCGATCGTAAACGAACCAAAACCCGATGAAGTATTACTAAACAAGACTGCAAAACTCCCTACAGTTAAATAATTTACAGGATCCTGTATGTCGGCCTGAAGAATATACCCATTCATATTTACCGATTTTTGATCTTGGTTTCGTACACGAACCTGTATATTATTATCAATACCTTGATAAATCGTTACGGGCCTAGCATACATTTCTCTGTTCCTTGTAGTAAAAATCGTAGGATCCCAAATTCGAACCTCTACTGTAATCGGATATAAATAGATTGTTATCATTATTTTAGTATTTACCAAAGTGGAAGAAATAGAACAGTTACTTAACAGGTACCCTTTTATAACATACCTGGTTTATGGCGGTAACGAGTATCTGGGAATTATACAAAACTCAGATGAACAGATTACCACAATTTACGATTATGGCAGTCTAAGAATTCCGGAACAGAAAAAGAGGTTCCTGGAACTAGGCGAACAATGGTGGTGGGAAAGTAATAGAATTATACCCATAAATGTTTTCTTAAAACACGAATGGATAGAATTTAAATTCTGTGTTAAAACACTAAACAGTAAAGATGTTGATATCCGTATGGGCCCACATATCAATCTTAAAGAAATGGCTGCTAAACGAAGTAAAAGAAGATCAATTACTTTGGTCCGCAAGATCAGCTAAATTCATATTCACAACTACAAGATGAGCATAACTAATACTATGACTCTTCTTAAAATAATAACTATCATCAGTGGGTTTATCCCATACTGTACTAGCTACTTCATTCCAAGGTAAACCAATTAGATGCCGCTTGGCAGGTCGTATAATAGCTAAAAACATAGCTAATTTTAAAATAGTATTAACTGCTTCGGGCATTTTAATTAAAGTATCATAATGATTCCCAATATGCATCAACTGACTACAAAAATTCGGATCATATAATTTGTGCCACGGCGGTTCTCGATTCATTAATTCCTGCAAATGATCGGAATTTTCAATCTTTTGGTATAGTCCTACATTAAGAAAATCTAATTTGATATATCCCCTTTTTTCAGCTAATTTATAATCAATTGTGGCTCTATTTTTAATAGAGTCGTGAGGAATTTGAGTAATGTGCACCCCGGTATTATGGGGAACAAATTCACCTTTGTCATTTAAAATCGAGGCACCGATATGCGGTATCAAATTTAAAATCTGCTGTCGGTCGGCGAAGTCTATATCGACATCACTGGTAAATTTTACAATCCGGCTGTTTCTAAAATCTTTCTGGTCCATTGCACATCTTCATGACTATCACGAAACTTACTATTCCAATATTCTGGGTCAATCCAAGACATTATCATTCCTAGTTGATCTTCAGTGAGATTTTCGATAAACTCAATACCGGATTTACAATTAAATATTACCCAAGGGCTTATCTTTCCATTTGAGATACTGTGTAATATTCTATTAACATTACCATATCTAAAATAATCAGTATATCCATTTTTTAGTTCAGTGTGGTTGTTAGAGTAATCTGTCATTGTTTTAAAAGATCTTTCTAACGCATCCTGCACTGCTTCTTTACGAAGATAATCTGTTAACCATTCTTCATATAATTTATCCGAACACCAATGATCAATACCTTTATTATTTTTTAATAACCAATTAGTGAAAGACAAAAAATTAATACATTTGATATCTACACAATATCTACCAAATTTAACAAAGGCAGTATAGTATGGTGTTTCGGTAAAATCTTGATAAGTTTTTTTATTTTTAGTAGCTAATTGAGTACTGCTATAAAATAACAAATAGGCTTGTAACCCCCATTGAACTCCTATTTCTTTTTCCTGTTGATGTCTTCGCTTTTTTTCGCACAAATGGCTCGTTAAAGTAATTTCTTTTGCAAACGAATGATTGCAAAATCGGCAAGTGTATTTTTCTTTCACATCAAAAATTTGTTTATCTAGTAATTGAGAAATCATAACTCCGACTTAATTTTTTTATCGTCCCAACCCAATTGTTCGGCAAATTCTTTTAAATCGTTAACACTATTTAATTCCAACATTAGCTCAATTTCTTCGTGACTTAGATTAGGAAATTGTGATTCGATAAACTTGTAACTACCTCGACTTTCCTGTTTTTTTGTTTTAAGCCAATAGTGCCTTTTGTTTCCTAAATTAGGACTTACTGTAGTACATAACAACCACTGAAGTTTTGGATGTCTTCCTAAGTCAAAAAAGTTAACATTAACCCTGTCGTTGTGTACCCTTAAATACCATTCCTGTAATTCTTGACTGCCCTCAACATTGCATCCCCATTTGAGCATAAGAAAAGTACTAAACTTTTTCTTTTCTTCGGGTGTTAAGTTATCGTAAAACTTTCGATTCTTCGAATCAAAAGCTCTCATCTCGGTGCCAATATCTAAATTGCTCATAATGTAATATTACTACCAGGCTTTACTAAAGTCAATTACTTCACTTACTCTACTAATTTCTTTGACGAAAAAAACACATAACGGTTTTTCATTATCCGAGTCTACTGGCACTGCCAGCATTTGCCCAGGCTTTAACTTTGGAAAATACCATTTGACATCTTGATATATGTCAACGATTTCAACTAAATGAAACTCAGGTTTGAAACTACTAATCGGATTAAAACAAAAAGCACTAAATCCTCGATCGTTGATACTAGTTAAAGGTACTACTTCTAAGTCACCAAGATCTGGCTCTCCGATTAATAATTGCCAATCTACTGGCATTTTAATAGTCCATTTACCAATTTTTAATACCAGTGCCGGACTATTAAAACTTTCTAGAAAAATTAACGGTATAAAAAAATAATCAGGATTTTTAGGATCCGAATTATCTAAAACACAAAATCGCAGATTATCTATTTCATCTGGGATCTCATTCATATCAAATGCTTTATTTGTATCTAAATTCAAAATTCTTGACATTATAAATATTCTACCTTTTCGAGAGTAAAGGGGTAATTAGCCTCTTTGTAAAAATTCTTTCTTTGTGTTAGATGTCTTTTAGCAAATTTACAGGTACTAGTTATATCCCAAATTTGCACAAAATCTTTGTCTTCGGCTTTCCTAATACCTCTTCCGATACTTTGTATGACCCTAACAAAACTTTTTCCGGGCTCTAACAAAATTAAATTAAAAATTCTTGGTATATTAATACCTACTGCTGCAACACCATAGGTCGCTACAATAATCTTGTCACTTGACTCGGCCACTTCATCGTAATGCTCTTGTCGTTTTGTTCCTTTAGTTGCTCCTGAAACAAATACTGCACGATCACCCAATCTCTTGACTAATTCTTGACCGGCAGCAACTCTGTCGATTAGGATCAAAGTGTTACCGGTTTCTTTAATTTTTAGAATCATATCAGCAATGTGATCTAATCTTTTATCTGATTCGAGTAGATATTTTAATTCTGTTTGATAGTTGCTGTATTCGGCATGATCAACTAACTGTCTAATGTTTACATGGCATTGAGCCAGTACCCCTTGGTCTTGTAATTCACTGGCACTTAGCTTTCCTATAACTTGACCGATACTACAAAATAAAGACATAAATTCATATTTTTCTTTTGGTACTGTCCCGGTCAATCCCCAACGAATCGGAATATGTGCCATTGGCCCAGTTAATAATGTTTTAAGTGCATCGGCTTTAGCCATATGTACTTCGTCAACAATTACACAAACAACATCTTCGAGAAATTCTTGAATAGTAATTTCTGCTTCGTGATTTTTGGTGTTCTTCATTAAATTGTTCAAACTTTGCCAAGTACAAATGGTATGTGCTCGACCAATCTCCTTACGATCACCAAAATAAACACCGACATCTAGTTGCATATTAACAAAGTCTTTTTCGGTTTGAGTAACCAAACTTTTGTTTGGGACAATAACAATACTACGACCATATTTACTAATTGAATAACTTAAAGCCGCGGTCATTACAGTTTTACCTGCACCTGTAGCTACTTCTTGGATACATTGAGGATTTTCTAAAAACTTGTTTACTACATCAACTTGATAATCTCTCAGTACGATTGGCTGACCAGCTATAGGGTGCCCTTTTGGCCACGATAAATGTTCAAATGTATTTTCAACTATATGATCAAATTCAAATTGAGTTCGATATGATCTACTATCGTTAACACTAATATCATAACCTCTATCTGTCAGATAGACTAAAATTTCAGGTAGTAAATTAATATAGGTACTGCCACTGAGCTGAAAAAAACTGACCTTGCCATCCCATCGACCAAGGCGAACCACTGGCAAATATCTTGCTCCAGGAATTTCAAATTTATAACGATTAACTAATTCTTTACGATCAACAAGTTCTAGCCCTTTGATCTTAACATTAACTTCGTCATTTATTTCTAATGTGCATTCTTTCATGTGTTTATTTTAATAAAATATCTGTACTATACACAACCTTATCGGCTTGTTGAAGCATGTGTTGCTTCTTAGAACCAATCATAGCAGACATCATTGTTATTAGTATCGGAATTTTTTTGTTTGACCAACTATACTGCCAGTTAGTAACATAGATACATTTTTTTCCTGTTACATCAAAGGATCGTTGTCTAGTGCCAACTTCTAGTAATTCATCGGCAGTAAAACTGTTTTTTAAAAATTCAATTATTTTACCTTGACTTACATCGACAGTTTCGAAAACATAAATTGGCCATCTATTAGTAATAGCAGCATAATCGATAACATCTTTAATACCGCTATCGGACAAAGGAATATGACTTTGTCTATTCGTTAAAAGACGAATTTGATTTTCATTTAAATGCTTTAACAATTCAATAAGATCGTTGTCAACGGTGTATCCTAATACGCTACTATAATCGATTAATTTAACTAAATTTTCGTCGCAAAATCCACCTAAATTAGTTTCAATATAATCGATTAAAGATTGTTCACCATTGAGAATTTTTAATGACCCATCGACCCTTTCAAGTTTAAATTCGAAAGGAGGGTTTTGTTTTTCAATATCGATTTCTTTTATTAAATCGATCACAGATGGGTCGACATCAAATTGATATTTATCAATAAAATCTTTAGCCCATAAAAGTCTAGGTTCAGTTACAGCCATTAACCAAACTTTTGTTTCTTTATCAAATTTCATTTCGCCATGAATATTTTTTCCAGATTCCTTAAGATGATCAATTAATTTTGAATCGTACGGAAATCTAATCTGCAACTTCCCATTGACTAGCTTAACGGATTTAGTACGGTCAACAATTCTAACCGGCATACGATAATGACCATTTCTTTCATGCATCCCAATGTCGATATCGTATTTTAAAAATTGTTTTTTATATTTGACTACAAGTTTGTGAGCTAATAGTGCCTGTTTATCGGTATATCCAATACCTTGGGTTGTCTGATCTGCAAAGCTAGCAACGATTTGTACATCGTAGCGAGCTAAACTAAAATTCGTTACAGTTCCTTGAATCTTAACAAACCCGGCAAGAGCTTCTATATAGTCTTCGATGTGAGGTAAAGTTTTTTTAGTCATTGTAACAGTTTAACAACATTTTTATAAAAAGTCAAAAAAATACCCAGCAATCGCTGGGTAAACTTAGTTCGATAAACTTTATCATCGATGATTATGTTCGACATTGCAATTTGACAAGCCGGCTAGCAATTGAAAATTATCCCATGCAGATTTGACCGCAGGATTTTTGTCCAAGTCTTCTGCAATCAAAACTGTCTCTAACCAATAGTAAGGCAATCTTGACGGGTTCCAACCAAATTGGCGAGGCTGATGCAACTTTCCAGTTTCATAAAGATCTATGCTGATAGACCTAAAAAGATCTTGATCTTTTTCCTCATAGGAATACCACTCGGGCACAGAGAAACCATTTCTATCTCGATAACCATTCCAAATACTCAACCAATGATCATCATTACGAGGATCAAAATTGGTTCTTGAAATTATTACTAATATATCGTCGATGCATACACGAGCATCAACAATATCTCGGATACATCTACTATAAGAGAGCCCGATTTTCATTTTTTCACTTCTTGGTCGTATTGTGCAAGTAAACGATGTAAAGGATCCATTTGTTTGGAAAACACTTCAGGTGCTTCTTGTGAAGCTAACTCCATGTCCCAACCATTGGGATAGTGTCGTAAACACCAACGAGCACGATCCCTAATTTTTAAGGGTATCCTAGGATACTTTTTTGTATCCAGTAAATCAGACAAAAAATCTTTTGTCTGCATTACTGCGCGATATCGTTCATCGGGCAATGTCATTCTAATTAGATTTTTTATACTTTAGTGAACGAGCTTGTACAATATCGGGATTCTGTTCGAAATCTTTAATAAGTTCTCGAAGAGCTTCCTCGACAAACTGATTAAATGTCATATCACGCTCGTGTGCTGCTTTAAACAAAATCATAAGTTCATTCTCAGGAATATCCAACGGGATACTTACCCGAGTATCATACTCGATACCCTGAACAATTGATGATGCTTTTTCCAGCCAGTCCTCATCGGTTTCAAGATCGATAAAATCGACATCATCCCAAGCCTGATTATCAATCACATTTCGTGATTCGGATTCTTGTTTGTGAGCTTCGCGATACTCATCATCAATAAGACGATATGCTCGTTGATTACGATAATCGCACACTTCAACACAATAAACTTTTTGTGTCTTAGTGTCAAAGACAATGTTTAGACTACGACCGTCGTGATCTTGATCCCAGTAGCTCAAACAGTAAGCATTGTCTCCGAAACATTTCCAATAGAATTCTGTTCCTTCGCTAATGCGATATTCAACTACTTCCAACCAGTCTTTAAGAGTAATCATTGTTTTTTTCCTTTGCTAGTTTACAAATTAATTCAAAATGATCGTATGCATTTTGCACAACAGGATTATACTTTAATTCTTTAGCATTGTCTATCATTGCATTTATAGCTGCATCGGCAATTTCGCTGGCACTTGACCAACTTAAACTTCTAGCTTGCTCACCGAACACTTCTATTAGATTGTTCCAAGCATCTCTTTCTGCTTGGGTCATAACTTTCTTTGGAGGCCGAATTTCGCTAGCTTTTACTAGAGCTTGTGTAATAGCATCTCGAGCTACTCGACCAGCTGCAATCATCGATGCATTATCCGGATCGATATTAAACATATAAGTGCTACCGCCTGGGTAGCACATGACCAGATGATTACCTTTTCTAAAGGAGTCTCTGAAATCCGAGTCGTATTCAGATACTGGAACATACCGACGACCAACTTTTTCGTAAAAAATTTTCTTCATATTAAATTTCAGTTGTATCTTTACCTGTTTCAATCATTCGAATCAATTGTTCGTTAAGATAATCTTGCTCTTTTCTTTCTCGTTTCTTGTTATGATTTTTTCCAAACAACATTTGATCGTATTTACGAGCCCATTGAATCCCTTGAATCCAAGTTTCAAGAGATTCCAATGTGCCAATAAACAACTCAGCATCTCGACTATAGATCGGCAAACTGACAGCATCTTTTGGTTTTACTGCTAACACATCTCCAAATTCTCGATAGTAGTGACTAGCATTACACATCATTAAACCTAAGGTATCTAGCTCTTCGGTGAGCTTTTGAATTCTCAGTACAGTTTTATATCCGGTCATGATATTAAAAGAATTTTAGCATCAATACTGCACCGTTGGCGGCACTAACAGATAGATTTAAATAACCTTCAGCAGTTTGATTGTTTTTGAAACACTCGGTTGCCCAACGCCAACCTAGTATAACAAAAAATAAATTGAAGATCAACCAAACCGACATGATATTTTACCTTATCGGAACGGGTCTTACGGTCTGGGCCTACACCCAGCGTCCTGCCCGTTACGCACACGGCAGGGGTAATTAAGCAGCCTTCATGCAAGTAGTTTCGGTCATACGCTTCCAGTTTAGCGGAAAGCTCTTACGGAGGTCCGCAATCTTCGTTGCCATACGAAGCGACATTTCGCGAAGGCGATTTTTGTTAGTGTCCATAAAGTCTACAATTTCATCCTGAACCACTTGATCAAAGTCATAACCGTCAAACAATTCGCCGCTCTTAGCAATTTGCCGAATACGAAGAATCTTGTCACGCATGGTGTCTAGCGTAAGATCAAGATAGTGGCAACGGCTTTGCAGTGCATCCAAGTGATCACGAAGCTTCTGCGACTTCATACCATCGAACTTGAGATTGGTAATAAAAATTACCGATCCTTTGAACTCAAATTGGTCGGGAATGCCTTCACGACGCAGAGTGCTGGATTCCGACAGCCAAGAAATCTTACGCTTCTTGCCTGAGTCCAGAGCACCTTTGAGCAAGTTCAACGACACATCATCGAGCAAAATGCTGTCGCAGTCGTCAAACACAACCATACAATTCGTGTCCGAATACTTGTACAAAGTTTGGTATAGACCAATTGGAGTGGCCGAACCTTTAACTACTTCGGCACGAAGACGCTTACCGGCAAGTTGATCCAATAGGGTAGCTTTTTCAACTTCGCGCTCAACTGAGAAGCTCTTACCAACTCCGGGAGGACCCGACACAATCATTGCACGGATTTCGCCAGTGATTGCCGCTTTGGTCATGTCAGTGAGGATTTCAAATCTCTCTGCGATTTCTGCCATACGCTCTTCGTCGGTTTGAGCACAAGCGACTTCAACAGGTACTGTAGTAGGAGCATCAGAACCAGTTACAAACTCGTAGTCCCCAGGACCCTGTACTTTGATACGAATTTCTTCGGGGAACCCGTCATAGATACCGCCGTTAAGTACGGTAACAAAACCACCTTTGGCGGTACGCTTGTACTGATCGACGAGCGCAAAAACTTTGCCTGCGGCATCAAAATTACGATACATACCGGCTTTGATACGAATAAATGCTTGGGACATAACTGCTCCTGTGTGTTACTGTATAAACTCTATTATACGGAAAGTTTGGTACAAGGTCAACCGTTTTTTTGATACTTTTTTGTTGCAAAAAAGCTACAAATTCGTAAAAACACACTATTTCCGTAATATACTACAGAAAAAATAACCCGTCAACCTGTAGGGGCTAATGCAAGATGCTTACAGGTGCTTCGATATGTAAACCCTGGACAACTGCAAGACCATCCGCTATCAACTCGAGTTAAACTATAAACTGAACCTTTACTACCTGTTACCTTGATGGTTTCGGGCTCGGTGTCAACCGTTTTTAACACTTTAAAAGTCCTACCACGACGATCAAATTTGATAGGCTTTTTAAAAGTGAATTTTTCGATTTTGCCCGATGCAATATACGCTACCATTTCTGTCATTGAATCGTTGACAAAATAGGTATGGTTCGGCGTATTGCCATCGTCCCAAACTGTAGTTTCTTTAACAATTTTCATGCTTGTATTGTAGCAAGAACTAACCGATTGGTCAATCGAAATTTTTTAGTGTTGTTTTTTTGTAGAAAAGGTATTCCCGTTTAAGCCACCATTTATAACGGTAAAAATAGGTTGACAAATCGTAGTTAATAGATTGATTATAACTTGCTAGTTCGTCAACATGCTCGTACCACTTTTGATTTAACCATTGCCTAAAAGTTAAATAACAAGTCATTTTCATATCTCCTGGTCATGTAGGAAATATTTTACTGGTAAAAGTTAGGTTTTGTCTAGTGGGGTTTGGTTCGTACCAACCGTTTCCAGTATAAATGTTTAACACATCCTGAAAATATTCTTCATACATTTGAGCCACTCGTTCTAAACTGAAATTTTGTATTGCCCAATTTCTACAGTTTTCGGGCTTAATTTGATCGATATTTTTTGCTGCCCAGACAAACTGCTCAAAAGTACGACATCGATATCCAGTCAACCCGGTAATATTGTTTTCTGTGAAAGAACCCCAATCAGTGCTAATAGTAGGAGTACCCGACATAAGCATTTCGATTTGAACCCCTCCAAAAGGTTCAACATACATACTCGGAACAAAAGCGGCGCGGGCCCGACTCATTAATTGTTTTCTTGTTTCGATATCTGCATATCCTACGAACTCTACATGTGAAGGTACAGTTTTATAACCCATATCCTGTAAACTACCTTGGCCAGCAATTTTTAATCTAGCACCAATATGTTCTGTAGTTTGTATAGCAATGTTTACTCCTTTGCCATCATATACCCGACCAACAAATAAAAAATAATCTTCTTTTTTGTCAGGAGCATATTCGAAATCATCAACATCAAAATAATTTGGTATAACTACATCATACCAATCTTGCTTACATTTCCCGACAGCATCTAATCCATAGTATGCATGGTAAATGGCATAGCTTTCAAATATTTTAAATCTTGCAAAGTGCCCACCGGCATACCCAATACCGGGCTCAACTACGATCATATCGTTATGTGCGTCACAGATTGGTTTATGTCCATATCCCCAAAACGGTAACAAAAAGTCGTTTTTAGTTTTTCTTTTACTGATTTCATCGATTGCATTTCTATAAAAAGTTTGATAGGCATGATCATTCATATCAAACTTAAAAAAGTTTTTTCTCCAATCGTAGTTTCCGTAGGCTATAGCTAAATCATTATTTCCAATAACATTAACATGCTCATCACAAATAACATCACTGTCTGGATGCCCGTAGTGAATAATTTCGTGCCCTCTAGCTTTCATCATTTTGCCAAATTTCCATACCTTCTGGGTATAGGCACAAGCATTGTATAATTTATTGGTGACTGTATGGGGTAGTCCTAAAATATGAAATTTCATTTTATGTTCTATAAACTTTACTGGCGGTACTTAACTGTGACCTCATCTCGATAAGTTTTATAATATCTGGATCATTTTTTTGATCTTTATAAGGTGCATAAAGAGCTTTACTTCTTGTATCTATATTTTTTCCTGGATCTGTCAAATAATAAATTGCCAAACTTTGGCGCATGACACCTTGTGGACAATTTAAATTTTCAGGCAAACCATGCCAACTATGCTGTGTTGTATCAAAAAACACTGCACGGTTAAAACGATTTTCAATTACTGTTATACATTCTTTGGGTTGATTTGTTTCCGAATCGTGACTCCAAAATTCCAGTCCGCCGCCCCAATTAGTTTGCCAGTCTGGAGTAATATAAACAATTAAATTGTAATGCCGTTGTAAATTTAATTTAGGATGTATACTATAATCTAGATGTATATTCAATTTACCGCTAGTACTATGACTATGCCATCCGCCGCCATGTAAACCGATATCAGCAAATACTGGGTTATTACCGCTAATTTTTTCTACGATATTTTCAAATTCTGCACTACATAGGTAACTGAATACCTGATAAGTCATAGGTGGAAAAGCATCCCAACTATTACATGCCTTTTTATTTTCAATAGCATTGTTGTATTGTGCATTCCAAATTGGATCATTGTAGTTTTTGGGGAATTCAAAAACTAATTTTTCCAAGACTTCGCTAGTAAAGAAATCGTCGATAATTACATAATTAAATGGTTGACCGTTAACGAATTGTGCATTAAGTTCTTCCCATTTTTTATCATTAACATATTTCATTAACTAGTTCCTAATAGATCGAGCACTTGATCTCCTACCTGATCAGAATTAAATCTATTTACACATTCAATGTCGCCACGATGACAAATAAAAGTTGTGCACGGTGTAGGATTTTTTGCATGACAACCATAGCATTCGATATCGGCTGCGATAGGAAAGAATTGACCTTTTGATCTCAATGGCCGTCGATATTCTTCCTTGACACTGGTGTATAATACTAGCATATCGGTTTCGGTTGTACTAGCCACATGGGCCGGACCGGAGTCAACACCCATATAAAGTTTTGATTGAGCAATAACTTCTTTAAGTTGCGGAATAGAAAACGAACCCCGAGCATCTATTAAACGATCGTGTCCGTTAAACGCTGGTTCGCTTGGCCCCCCAATTTGCACAATATATAAATCAGTTTTGTCTAAAAGTTTTTTTACTACACCTCTCCAAAACTTTTCCGGGATATTCCTACTAGGCCACGGGTATCTTCTTTGGTGTAAAACAACAAAATTACCAATGGTACTGGTCAATTGATCTACACGAATTTTATCTTCGTTTGTTGAATATAAGTCAAGACTTCGATCAAAATCGGCATGACCAAATACTTCAAGTGCATAAGCATCTACTGCATGAATAAGAGGTGATCTTTCGTAAACTAAATCAAGATCAATTACTCGGGTATATCTCTTTTTATCTTCTTGACTAGGAAGTCCAGTATAAACTTTTCTAATATAGGGATTATTTTCAATATATTCTTTACATTGTTGTATAACGAAAAAATCAATATCACAATCGCCATTATGATCTTGATAAAGTTTTCTAACAATAGGGGTTGTCATTAAGACATCCCCACCAGAAGATTGTCGATTAATTAAAATATTTGGTCTCATGATTTATTTGTAAATTTTACTTAAAAGAGACGGATTACCGGTTTGTATTCCAACTCTTGCTGCCATACCTTTAAAATGTGCATCAAAATTTGCTACACTTTTTCTAGCTAAATCTAATGCAAAATTTCCTAGATCGGTTTTTTCTTTAACAAAAAGATGTGCAATCAATAATTGCGCCCCTTCGCTAGTCCACCCAGGAAGATTTCGTACAAAGAATTCAAGATCATGATCGTTTAAATAGTAAGGAAAATTAAAGGACCCATGGAATCCAAATGTTTCTTTTCGTCCCGGGTAATGTTCATGACTAAATTTTAGAGCAATCGGTTCGTCGGCAATTTTAATGCCCATATTAGTCAATTGTTCTTTATAGTGTATCCCGATGTACAAATCTTCATACATAGGAAGATCGTGTTTAAGAACTATTTTTTTATCTTTGAGTGCTGTTAGAAGGCGGCGACTTCGTAAACTGAATCCACCATTACCGACTCGGAATCCTGGTCGATGATGTGGCCAAGGCCAAATAGCACCGATATAATCGTAATTTAAAAAATCATCAGACCAATATTGACCGTTGGTTGCAATACCATCATATTGTATCACTAACACATGATCGGTTCGTACAAAGGGCCATAGATGCTTAACCATAATATCATTATAATCGACGATATCAATAGGATTAATATCAATCCATCGACCGTCGGGATAGATATTTTGATCACTAAGTACCAAGACTTCTCGACAGGGTATTTGACTTAAAGTTATTTCTATAGCACGACGAGTTAATTTATGTGCATAAGTGTCAACTGCTAAAATTGTAATATCTTTTGTGTTCATTATAGATCCGAATATCGACCTTTTTTATCAATTTCTTTTTGAGTTCTTTTTCGAACAATAAACTCAATTGCACACTCACTGATGCTGTGATAAGTTTGGTCAAACCGTTTCATATCATAGAGATACGATGCATTTACTAATTCGATTTTAAGTACTTCAATTTCTTGTCGGAATTGATATAGAAAATCAACTACATTGATACTAACTGGGCTCCAACTTTTATTCTTGAGTATTGTCCAAGTAGTAATATGTTGATTAGTAAATTCGCTAGGAAACTTTCCTTGCTCGTAAAGATCCTCGTCGGGTATTGTAGTAATAATATGCCCGCCCGGTTTACAAATTCTAATCCAGTTTTTGTACGCCTCAATAGGATTCATTAGATGTTCTAAACAATGACTACTATGTACAAAATCATAGGCATCATTTTCCACCGAGGACATTAACTGTGCATCGCCGTCCTTAACATCCCAAGCTCGAACATCAGTTATTAACGGGAATTGTTGTTTATATTTTCCGAGACTATCAGATCCTGCTCCAATGTCAATCCCGTTACCTTTAAAATAAGTATTAGCGAATCTTACATCATGTAGTCTTCGTATTAGAGATTTACTAGTTTCGTTCATAATTTTAATCTTTGACTAATTGACCATTAGGTCCTATATTACCATATATACCAATAATGTCTCGTTCAATAATTTTTTCATGATCTAAAAATTTATATAATAGATGTTCAATATCAATATATCCTCCATCTAATATACGAGACTGCATAAAATTAAGACCGCGATCATACACCTGAATTATTTCTTCGGTCAGTTGAGTTGGCCAACTCCAAAGACGACTCATAAATTGTCTAGGAACTTGTGTTAGCCTAATATCGAATTGACTGGATCTATTTTTGCTTATAATTATATTAGTCTGGACATTGTATTGATCGTAATAGTCAATATCAAAATCATCGGACAGTTGATATCGTCCACTAATCTTAAAAATTCTATTAGATCCTGCTAATTGTCCGGTATCATGATATAACATTTTTAATGCTTTACCGAAGCACATTACTTCAGTAACATTTTTTACTACATCCCAATTATCTGTACTATGATAAAGTTCTTGTACAGATTGGTCAGTGGTAAAATCAATAAGATAATCAACTGATTGAGTTATCGCCTCGGCTTGCTCGCCAGTTAAAGGCAAAGCCGCCATTTCGAGAAAAATAATTTTACTACCAGGTGCCTTTTCTTTTATCTTATCGATAGTTGCAAGAGTTTGAGTCAAACGATCTTGACTATTAAAAATACCAAACTTGGTATTAATTGCGCTAGTAACTAAAAAAATATTTTTGCTCATACTTGAGAACTTTTTGTTTCCATGTAATCTTTAAGAGCGCGAATGGCCTTTCGGCTAGTGTCATAAACATATTCTTTGACACCGTCTTCTGTAGAAATTACTAATATGAAACCGTTTTCAACTCGTCGAACTTCAATTGATTCAAACATGATTTTTTCCTAGGTAAATTTACATTCAATGTTAACATTGAAATACCTAAGAAGTCAAGAGAAAAAATATTCTATCTTAATTCTCTGCCAACCCCACTAGGACGAGGGGTAGTATCACGGGGACGAACTTTAACTCTTTTACCGGTAACTACATTGGGAGCAGCTACCTTAGGAGCCAGAGCCGGTTCTGAAGACCTTTCGTCCTCAACATCCTTAGCTCCATTTCTTAAAATCTTAAAAGTAAAGTTTCCTTTAATTCCTGTACTGTAGTAAGTTTTACTGGCACTAAAACTAACACCAGTAACAGTATCACTTGGCCATTTTGTATTAAATTTAGACAAAGTCCACTGATCACCTTTTTCGGATGCAACAGTATATACTTGAACTAATGCACCATTATTGAGTATTTCACTTGCAGCCTGTCCGAAATTTGTACTTTGATTTATGTGATCGGCTACTTTATGTGCCACCGCGGCAATAGTATGAAAATACATATTTACTTTTTCTGGATTATCCGTTTTTCTTCCGGTAATTAATTCTTTTAGTTTTTCACTGCCGAGCAATTTACCTTTTTCTAAATTCATCGGGGGCATATTTTTAAAACCTTTAATAGTATCAGCATCTTCTTGGCTGATAATATTAAATCTAACACCCAATAATAATGGTGCACCAGCTTGTCCAGATTGTTTAATATCTTCTACTAGTTGAATAATTTTTTGATGTTTATTCCAGAGAGTCGGATTATTTTCTTTTAATTCTTCTGCTGCATCAAAAATATTTTTAGCACTAGCCTCTGCACCTTTGGCACCTTTACTACTTACTTTGATCTTTTTTCCGGTCGGAGAAACCAACACACTATCACTTAATCCTTCTGTTTTATCTTTACCAAAATTAATACTAGTATCGGCGAATCCTCCAACACCTAAAAACTTTTTAGCAGCATCCCCGGCATTACCTTCGTAGTTACCAGTCTGCAATGCAATTGGATGTAATAGTTCGCAAAAATAATCTCTAAATGCAGAGAATCCTAGATTCGGGTCAGCTGGAATAGATATCGGTAGTTTTTGCCCAGAAGCAATTGCTTGGGTTAATTTTGTCAAAGGACTTTCATTACCTAATTTTTGAGCAACTTGACTTACAATATCCAAAGGTGTCAGGTTGTCGTTCTCTGTTAAAATATCCTGTGGTGTAAGTCCGGCTTGCGTCTTAGCGGCGGCACGACTATTATATTTGTATCCGGGAATGCCGGTTTGGTTATCCCATTGATTTTGTGTTGGATCAGGTTTAACTGACTTATATGGTTTTACAAATGCTAATTTAGATTTATCAGGTTTATCAAAAATTGCAATACCAAAAGCTAAATCTTTAGGTCCAAATTTTCCAATTAAATCAACATAGGCATTTGGGATTTGAACTAACTCTTTTAATGATGAACTCATTTCCTCGTAACTATCGTACTGAGTACGGTCCTGAGGATAAAAAGTTACACTATTAACATATATCTTATCATCAGGATTAGTGGTGCTAACAAATTCTTCGCCGGCTCTTCTTGCACCGAGTCCCCGACTTTCAACCAAAGTAATGATGTTAATCAAATCTCGCATACATTATTTAGTTTTATTTTTTTAATCCGGCTAGAAGATCAATATGTACATTTTGTTTTAGTTGATTCAATTCATGTTCGAATTCAACAGTAATATTACAAAGATTTTCAACAGGTGAACAATATAGTTGCACACTAAGTAATGCTGCTAAATCTTCTAATTTATCTTTACACTCCTGTATATCAAAAATATAGGCACAGGCCGCGCTATTGCGAAGACTGTGCCATTCTAATAATAAATCTTTAGCTTTTAATTGTTCTTGATTCACGGATTATATAATATAGTCTTCCATGCCGGCACATTTCAATCTAACTAGATGACCCTGCATAAAGTTTTTACTTTCTAGTCCTTTAAGTACGCCTAAATACTTATTACGAAGCAACGCAACACTATTGATTATAGTTTCATAATCAATAACTTCGTCCTCACCGTCAACATATTTTTCAGCATCACGACTAGATAATGCTCTATTATAACCTTCGAGATACTTTTGAAAATGTCGTCTACGAATCCGTCTCAATTGAATGTTTAAATAGTTCAATACTGCTTCTATTTCTTGTAACTGATTGAATCGAAATTCTGTAATACCAGGTAGATCGGCTATACTTTTTTCAACTACTCCGACAATACGACACTCTTTTTTTGCCTGTTCTAATTCGTTTTCATAATAGCTAATGAAATCTGGTATATTCGACAGATCGTTAACTACACGATTATACCACATAGTTTAATTGTCATAGTCAATATCATCATCTTCGGGCTCTACTGCATACTCTTTGTATGCTCGAGTCAAATTTGAATCAGTTGCACTAAATTCGGCGAGTTCGTCGTCGCTAAGTAAATCTACTAGAACACTCATTAAACTGTCGGCAGCTTCTTGACGATCCTTTTGCGGAATATATTGTTTCAAAATAATGTATGCTTCACTTAAAACATCTACTTCAATACTCATTCTGTAACCTCCTCCTCAACTTGTACAGAACTACTTATGGCGCGAGGATTTTCAGTGACATCTTTCATTACCGTGTCCAAGCAACTATCATCATTACGTTCCCAACCTTTACGGAATTTTTTGATCACTTCACCGTTCACAGTAGTATAAACTAAACTGTTACCTTCTTTTTTCAACATGCCTTTGGCTTCAATCATATCCACCAATCCACTATATGGATTCATTCCTGACTCGTAGGGAATCTTAATCTGTACACTTTCAAAGGGTTTGGCATAACGAGTTTTCATAATCTTGCAGGCAGCACGAATACCTTTGACTTCGCTGATTTTGTTGCCGTCCTCATCCTCTTTGAGTTTGAGTTTACGCATAGCTACAACGATTGAGCTTGCATAGATAAAGCCCTGACCGCCCGAGATTTTGTCGTCGGGATCAAACATATCCTGGGATGCGTAGGTGTGGTTAGTTGCAACGAGTCCGATATTCAAATCACCAAACATATTAACGCAATTACGAACCAATGCAGTCAGTGCCTTGGGTTTACGACCCATGTCGCCTTTGAGGTCTCCGCCTTCAAATTGATTAATATCTGTAGGGGTCAGCAACATACCCAAACTGTCGATGACAAAAAGAACTTTAGGACGATCGGTTTCGGGGATTGTTTTGTATTCTTTAACAAAATCCGAAATCATCTTGGCCAAGTCATCAATCATAGCCATATTAAGTTTCAGTAGCTTATCCTCGGTAGTCTCTACTCCCAAGGCATGCAACCAAGATTCATCCAATGCATTTTCTGTGTCAACTAGAATACAGTAAATTCCCTGTTGTTGTGCATGTCGAATAAGATTGCCCGAACAAATAAACGACTTACCGGCACCGCTTTCCCCGGCAAATACAGTAACTTTGCCTAAAGGAATACCGCGATCAAATTGGCCGCTGATCAAATAATTTAGAGTATAGTTTCCAGTGCTAATCCAGGTGTCGGGATCACGAAACCCCACACTGATACCTTCGATACTTTTAGTGATACTTTTACGAAATTTACTTACATCAAATGGTTTTGCCATATATTATTACTCCAATAAAAATCTAAGTGGGCCAAAGCCCACTTAGATGTGCCCAAATTACTTTTGACGATTTCTAATCATTGCCAAAATATCTTCGGCCCGTTGGCTCGATGACTTGTTAGATGCCGGCGACACTACTGGTGCAGTAGTATCATCGTCGTCGGTATCGGACCAAGGAGGAGTATCTTCTTTAGGAGTAACAGATTTGGAAACCGTTTCGACTACCGGTTTGGCTGCTACAGTAGTCGTAGTTTCTGTCGAGGACTCAGATTCGGATTCGCCGAAACTCATGCCCGACGGCTTGTAATATTGTCCCCAACGATCGGGATCATATTCCTTACCGTTAACACTATCTTCAAACATTTCCTTAATTACTTTGAGTTCAACTTCGCCAGGTTTCTTTGGCAAGAAGCTAGCAAGATCAAACAAATTATATTGTTCAATTGCAGCCAATTCAACGCTAGTTAGTGCTGATTCCTTACGAGCCCAAGTGCTGGTACTGTAATCAGCGTAACCGCCTTTGCTAGTTTTTTTGACATTAAAGTCAAGACCAGCTTGATAGTCGGTTGGAAGATTTTCTAGCTCAGGATCCATTAGAGCATTTTTAATTAAATTAAAAATTTGCGGACTAATAATAAATCGACGGATGGGATTATCCGGGGTTTTATCGTCAGAAAGAGGATTTTCTCGAACGAAACCTTGAAAAAGGTAGCTTCGTTTTTTCCAATACTTACGACCCATTTCTTCCAATGCAGGATCTTTAAACCAAGTACGAACTTCAGTTAGTACCGGGCAAGGAACATCCTTACCGTACATTTCCATACAAGGAACTTGTACTACTACCGGACGACTATCTGCTTGATTTTTAACCCCAGCGAACGGCAATTTAATTAGTGCTCGTTCAACCCAGAAAAAATCGTTTTTAGTATTTGCGTCTGGAAGGAATCGAATTCGGGCAGTAGAGCCCTCTGGAATGTTCCAATGTGCATAAATGGAATTTGGTTCGTTGTTTCCTGAACCTTGGCTGCGATTCTCAGCCGCTTGAAGCTTTGCGCGAATTTCTGCTAGTGTAGTTGCCATGATGATTTCTCCTTAAGATGGTCTTAGTTAAATACCTAGATACACAATTACTGTGTAACATAATTATTTATGCTACACAGTGATTGTATTATAAGAATGTTTTAGATGAAAGTCAAAGAAAACGAGCAAACGAAATTTTAAATTCCGGCCAATCTTTTCATTTCTTTTACAACAGTATCAACCGGCGAAGGGGTTGTACCCGAAGCCGGTGGCGTAGTTGGAGGTATTGGTTCGGTTTCGGGTTTCACGATATCTTGATTTTTTGGTTCTTCGATATTAATCGACGGATAACCCTGACTTACTAACCATTTGTTAATCACAGGTCTTGCATCTGCTGAACTATCGGCAATGCGACTTAGTTCTTCTAAATCAGAAAAAAGTTCTTCGTCGTCAGGTATAAATTCCTTAACGGCATTAATAGCGTCTAGTCCATCGAGACCAACTTCTAAAGGCACCTTCATTAATTCGGTTAATCCAACGGTATCGATATCTAAACTATCACTTTCAGTAATATCGTCAACCCAAGAATCGAATTCTTTGATATATTTGTTTTCGGTGCTTGATCTTTGTTGATAAGCTCGGTGCACATAAGGGAGTGCATTAACCATTCTATCATCAATAAATTTTTTAACAAATCTTTCTTTGAGTTCGTCGATATCAAATTCTTCATGTACCCCAGTCTGAGGAGAAAATGTTTCTGCGAAATGTCTGTAACCTTTCATAGTACCCATTCTTCTCAAATCATCACGAAGGGTATAATATCTTTCTATAGCCGATTCAACCATGGCTTGTGTTTCAGTATCTTCGAACATGCGATGTCTTGTATTTCTTACAAAGAAAGATAAATTATTCATTTCTTCGACCATATTAGTAATATGGCGACCAGCTGCATCGTGGACAAATCCCCCGTGAATAATATGTTCCGCCATGGCTCTCGCTGCACTTAATTTTTTAAATGGCATCAAGAATCGTTCGCCAAGATTAGTTTCAATATAGATACTGTCAATTTTTCTACTGCGAGCACCAGGAATATTTTCGTCAATAACACCGCTATGTTTAATTATTAATTTAGCTGGTCCCATTTCTTGAATACTGATACGACTAGTTCCGGTTAATTTAGATTCGGTTACCTTATTAGATAGTTCGTTAGTAGAATAAGATTTTTCAGATCCGGTTAAAGATTTCAAATCTCTATGAGTTAAATTGCTTCTACTAATATCTCTAGTATCAAACATTAGTAAATTTCTTTTAGCAAAAAACCTTAAACCTCTAAGAAAGTTAAACCATTCTTCACGATCACTTTCGTCCTTTTCAATCTCATCGGTTAAATTTTTACTAAAATAAATTTTAAGACTATTATCGTCAATAAGGCTCAGAGTAATATTGCCGTAATTTTTTTTAGTACGAGAGATATAGTCAAAATTAAAAAATCTAGCTTGATCCGGTTGATCAGTTTCTTTAGTTTCACTGTCGCCTAAAGTTACATTTTCAAAACGGCTTCTTATCTTGTCAAATAACTCTTCAGAAATCTTTTCAATGTTTTTCATTGGTTAATCCTGGATCTAATATAGTATTTAGTTTACTTATACTAGAATAAATGGCATAGGTTCAATGTAGTCGACTGTATCGTCTCTTAACTTATTATCCAATGCTTGGTCAAAATTTTGTAAAAACTGTATCATTCTAACTATTAACAAAAGAGCCATAACAAGGTCGTCAGTCTCTCCGATTTTTGCAGCAAAACTACCCCCAGAAGCAACAAAGTTTTTTAGCTCGCTGATCAAATTTGAACTATTAATAGACATTTTTTTATATTCGATCATGGTTTTTAATTTAGCACAAGCTGCTAATTTTGATTTATTTGTAGTTGTAAATCCTTTTCGATATCTTCTTACATGTCCTGCTTTTGCTGGTTCACTTAAAAACATCCCGCGAATATTTTCTTCTCCTAATTCGCTTAATGTCACTAATGCTGCTTCTCCCAAGGTATTATTTTCGATACTATAATAAATGTCACTTTCTTTACCGATTTGATCGTAGATATATGCACAAATCTGCTGTAGTAATCTAACCTGCCCCTGAATAATAGTTCGATTATGTTGCCACTCGGCCACTTGTTCACAACTAGGAAGTTCTATAACTTGTATTGCAGCACTATCGCCGCCGGTTCCTAGACTAGGATCTAATCCTACAAGATAAGTTTGACCTTTAATCGGTCGTTTATACCATCTCACCTGGCCTTGTTTTTCTATAGGATCCCTACCAGATAAATTTAATAAACAACTACTATTAATTAAAGTTTCGTCGTAGATTAAAAATTCGCAGCCGTGCTCACGACGAAATCTTTCTTCGCCGATTCTGCCCATTTCTTCTCGAGCCCACTTCTGATCTCTGTCAGGGTGTTCGTCCCAAGTACTTTTATATGCTTTAAATCCGTTAATTCCTACTTCAGTTTTATTACCATAATCGTCGATACATTTATTAGCTTCTTTCCAAATAGTAGCGAATTGATCTTCATCACTATTTGGTGTACTAGTAATAATAGCTTTACCACCGGTACTCAATGTCGGTGAAATACTAGTCCAAAATTCTCTAGCTATAGTAGGTCGTACAAATGCAAATTCGTCGCAGTATAATAATGTTATAGACATACCACGACCGGTGGTTTCTGTAGTTGTTTGACTAACTATTCTGCTACCATTTTCAAATTCAATGCTTCCTTTATTATAACTGGTGCATCCTGCTCGTATAAAATCCGGGCACAATTCGTATGCGTAACGAATTCTCTGCATAATTTCTTGTGCGCCTGTATATTTGTGTGCCGCGATCAATATAGTCGAATCCGGATTAAACATGGCATACCATAGTAAATATCCAGCAGCACTAGTTGTCTTGCCTGTTTGGCGAGGCATTAGACTGATACTAAATCTATAGTTATGATAGGTGTCAATTAATCTTGTTTGATAAGGAAAGGGGAAATAGTTCATTCTCCCCTTAACAGGATGTTGAATATAAAAATATCGACTCATAAAATATGTCGGCCCAGTTACTGGATTTGCACATTTTATAAATTCTTCTAATTCAAAATCAGTAATTTTTACCGCAGTGTACGGTTTTTTAATTAAAGAATTTTCAAGACTTTTAATCATAGTATATGTACTTATGGTACATTATCTATTTGTCTGTGGGTTTTTCGCCTGTCAAATATGGTAAACTAAACCAAAGCTGAAACCATTCAGGAGTACCGGGTTTAATATTATTTTTTTTCATCAACTTCGCTTTTTCGTTGGCACTAACACTTATGTTAATACCTTCCTCGAATTTTTTTGAAGTCAATGAAGGTTCATTTCTGATTCCTGCAAGTTTTTGAATTTCAGCCAAGTCTGCAGAATCAAGATGGGCGTCGGGAATATGTGGTTCCACCGAGTGGCGAAAATTCTCCGTTCTTATTCGGTACTGTTTCATTTCTTATTTTTTTTCTTCTTTGTAATTTTTCCGAGTCTTTAAAATTTGAACCGCCGTGTATAGGACTAATACTATCTACGGCGGCCGGCAAATTTGAATTTTCAACTACTTGGCCGATTTTTTGTTCTGCTTCGGCCAAGTAGTCTAAGAAAGTTTTCATTTTTTATTAATTTTTAAAGATCTCAGTTGTTCAGTAAGCTGTTTTTCTAATGCATTAAGGTCGGCAGCGGCTTTGGATTCCATTGCAGCAATAGCTCGTTGCATTGGATTATCGCCGCCTGCTACCTTAGGATAAGTTCCCTTAGGGCGATTTAAATCGTTGCCCTGGCTCATTTGAGTTTCAATACCTTGAACTTGCACAGCAGGTTCATTTGCATAATTGCCTTCTTCCATCGAAACTTCGCTTGAACGAGAATATACTCCGTCTCCTAGTAGTCCAGATAATTTTAATATTTGTGCAAGTTCGTCGGCTGCTTTTCCTTGTGCACTAACAGTTAAACTTTGACTATTACTTCTTGTATCCATATTGACACTGACATTGATACCAGACTCTTGTTCCTTCATTTGCCCCATTGCTTGATCATAGCATTCTTGCAAGGACTCGTCGACTTTCTCTTTTTTATCTTCGTCTTTATCGTCGTCCTTATCTTCGTCTTTATCGTCTTTATCTTCGTCGTCTTTATCTTCGTCGTCTTTATCTTTGTCTTCGGCCTCGTTCATTTTACCTTTGACTGGATAGGTTTTGCCGTCAACTTCAAATTCTTTCTTACCAGCAGCTTTGGCTTTGGCTAGTTCGCCGCTGAACTCGTTGCCCTCCTCAACATCATCTTCTTCGATTTTTTCATCGGCCTCTTTAACTTTCTTTTTTGCTTTCTTTGATTCTGGTTCTTCTTTTTCTGGCTCGTCTTTTTGTTTAGACCCACCGTAGGCATGTCCTTTTTTGACACCACCGCCGCCGCTAGGCTGCGGACCTGATTTTTCCTTAGCAGCCTTTAGCATATCTTCCCAACCTTCGTTGAGATTTTGTTTAGAACCGATACTATCTAGTTTAGTTAAAATTGCCTTAAAATCCATTTTATTTTCCTTTAACTGGGCTTGGTATTTGGTTTTGGTGCGAGCCTACTGGGCTAGTAGTTCCCTGTGGCATAACAACATCTTTAGCTGTTTCTTCTTTGGCAGCTAATTCGTATTTTCGAGTCTCTAATTCTTTTAATAGACTTCCGGCACGACTTTGGCCTACAAGTTCTTGTGCAGATTGAGCTTCTAATTCTGGATTATTTAACACCGATCCATCTTTAGCTTTTTTAGGTTCATAAAATGAATTAAGAATTTCTTCTTGTCCTTTTGTACGAACTAAAACTTGTTTTCGAGAAATACCGATCTTTTCGGAAATTAATTGAGCTAATTGATCGCTCACCACTGGATACTTTACAGATAATTCAAGTATGCAGCATTCGCAGGGACCCTGTCCCGGAAAATCACTGTGTTCTTGAATAGGCAAACTTTTAGATTTTTTTACTGATTCAACAACATAAATTTCCAGTGCAGATTTTAATTTTCCTTCTGTTTCGGAATTGTAGTCACAGTTAGCTAACTTGACTACGAATTCGTAGACATGATTCATTTCTTGCAAATATTGTGAAAAAGGTTTCATACGGAATCCTATTATAGTATATTTATATTATTTGGCAGACTTTTCGCCTTTGGTTTGTTGCAGGACACGAGATAGCAACTCGTTTCTATCAATGATAGTAGCTTGTCCTTCTAAGGCATTAGTAGATGGATCTTTGTTGGCGGCTTGATCCAATCGCATCTTTTTTAGTTGTAAATCGACCATTCTTAGTTTTTTATCTATTTTAGCCTGTTTAGCTGTTATTGCATGACCCAATAATACCCCAGCTGTTTGTAATATAGTTCCACTAAATCGGGCTTCCACATTCATACCTAAATCCATCAGATCTTGAAATTTTTCTTTAGCTAAATTACTAAGATCATCTAATTCGGTATCTGCAGAATCTAAATCGCTAACTTGCGGTAATGCCTGATCGATTCTATCGATAATATCATTAGCATTTTCTAAAATTCGCTGATTTTCCTCGATAGTATCTTTAACTTCTTCCGGATTTATATTTTCAAAATCGGTTTCAGGTAAATTAAATAGATTTTCTAATTTTTTAGTCATAAGAATATTTACCGTCGTTTCGTTCCTTGATAGATATCGTGTTCGGTTACTATTCGGAATTTGAAACCATGCGATTGACAAAAGGCTTTAGCTGCGGTCCATTTGGCAATGTTCAATGCTACCGCAGCTTTGTCTCTAACGGAACGAGCCGATTCCATAGTAGTTTCTTTAAGAGGCTTAATCTCAACAACTTCGGCATGTTTTTGCTCATTTTTATCAATATAGATCATCATGAAATCGGGAACATAAATGGTATTTTTTCCTGTCAACGGGTTTCTATAAGGGATCATAAATGGTTCGCTAGCCCATTGTAGTATTGCTGGATTGTTATCACAAAAAGAACAAAAAGTAAATTCCCAACTACTTCGAAATGTCGGTTGTTTTCGACCGACATATTTGTCCGGATTTTTTATTTGATATTTGCCCTGTGCATACTTACTCATGGCAACAAAGTTCTTTTGACATATTTGCTAACTTTAGGAATATTGTTTATTCCAAGAAAACTAGTACCGATACGATTTAAATTTAAAAACATTGTTAAATAAGAATTTAATTCATCAATTGGTGTATTAATGAATTTTTCTAAAGTTTCCATTGTGTTTAAATTTCTTACTAAACATGTATAAATTACAGAACTAGCTAAGATCTTGGCAGACTGAGTATTGCCGGTAATTTTTTCAAAATAACTTAAAACTGCATCATCGATATTTTGTGATACAGTAAATGAAGGGAGAAAGTAATTATTAAAAAACTTTAATGTATCCCCTTCATTATAAGAAACATCGACTGTAGTTAAATTGTTTTCGTTGCTCATTGAATTGAATCTCTTCGTGCTTTTAATTCTTCTAATTCGTTTGTTAGTTCAGATAATTCTGACATTTTTTTATTATAAACATCTGTATTATCTCTAATTAGATCAAGTTGAAAATCAATTTGACCTTCAAGTTGAGTAATTAATTCTTGTTTACCGGTAGTTTGATCGGGCAAGTTTTTAGCTTCAATATATTTTTGATTTAAGGTATTATAAGTTGTAGCTGAAATATTAACTTGTTCGTTCGTAGCATTTACAACATCTACCAATGTTACGATGGCTTTTTCTAAAAATTCTATTCTGTTATTAATTCTTCTTCGTTCTTGTATGAGATTAATTTCAACTTGCCCGGTAATTGGATTACTTTCGACATCATTAAGTATTTTTAAATCCGATGGATATGATATAGTTGATTGAGTTGTAGTTGGTGTAGTATTATCGGGCGGAAAGGTATCAATAAAATTACTAAGTTTTAATCCAGAAGTAACCGAAGATTGTGAAATTTCAGAAATCTTTGTTCTCGAAGTTAATTGCGGCGAGGTAGAAATCACTGTTGATGCACCGGGCAAAGATGCTGTACTTGATCTAACTCCTATACCAGTGAATGGACCTTGTTGAAATGCACCACTACCAGCTAAATTCGGAACTAACACTCTACTAGAGGAATTTTGTTGTAACATTGAATTAAAAATATTTGTCATGTCAATGACAGATGAATTATTAATTTGTGCACTTCTGGCACTGCTCAACCCTAGCGTAGTATTATATTGTGATGCCCCTAATGAACTTGGCGATGCATATAACTGTTGTAAATTTTTAGTACCATTCAATCCATTATCACCAAATAAAGATTGAAGTTTTTGTAGTGGACTTTTTGAATAATCATAATGCAAATCAGCGAACCCAGGTGGATTAGAATAAGTAACTGTTCCGCCCTGGTAAAGCACTGCTTCATATTCAATGGTCATTTCTGTTTGTAATATTTCGTCGGTAGATTGTTTATTATGAGTTCCAAATCGAAGTGTTTTAATTATTGGATTTACAAAAATATATTCGGTAAATTTCTTTTGATGTAAAGTATAGAGCCTAACCGATCTAAGATAATGATTCGGGCTTCTTGGATCCAATCCGAAATTTGTAAAAAGTTGATTAGTATAAACATACGGAAGATTATGTTGGTTAAGTGAGTAATCGCTGTCTCTAAAATAATGTTTAAAATATTTTATCCAAAAGTTTCTAACTACATTAGAATTGTCGTCATGAAAGATAATATTTACAGGATCGTATTTAATTTTAGTCTGAACAATATTAGGTCTATTATATGAGTGTAATGTCTTTGTTTCTGAAGTAAATCTCGGAAGATCTGCTTGTTTAACCATCAAACCAATTTCTCTATTGCTATTGGGATTAGCTGCATCATAGGACGAAGATCCAGCTTGAACATCTATAAATGCATGAAATAAAAAAGATGTTTTTGGCAATAACCGATAATTGCCGCCAAGAAAAAGTCGGCTAGCGTGAGCGTAATCTTTGAGATTATATGTCATAAAAATATTTAGCTTATAAAAAAAGGGCTCTAAGAGCCCTTTTTTGTTGATTACGACTACTATTAGAGTAATGCGTAACCAGAACCTGTAGAAACTGAACCTTGGCCAGGAACTTCTGATCTTCTGCCAACATTCAATCCTACTCCACCTGGCTCGCCACCGTCTGTGGTCTGGATAGCGTTATCAAATCTAATACTGAGCTGAATTGTAACTGCTTCGCTATTTGCGTAATTTACTTCTTGATAATTAGCTTCCTTGATATAGCAACCATATAATTCCCATGTTTCTAAAACCGAAGGTTCGTAACTACCATTACCGCCGTCAAGCATTTCACAACGAAGTGTAAATTTATAATCGATACCAGAAGCAGCCGAACTTTGCTCCATGAAATCAAATTGTTTCTGCAATTGTAGACCAACAAGTTTACTAACACTGCCACCGGCGTCATCTCTGATAGATGTAGTAACATCTGTCCATGTATGCTTACCGGCAATTCTAACAATACTGTTATAGGTATGTAAATCAATGTCAGCAAAGTTAACAGTTGGACGACTAAATGTAACTACTTGTTTAGTCAACGATAAAACATCTGCACCACCGGTTCCAAAATTTTGGAATGACAATCTATAACGATATTGTAATTTAGGCATTAGCAGACCCTGAGATGGGTTGCTAGCACCACCTCCGGCTAGTCTTGGTGAAAATTTATTTAATGATGAAATCGACATCACGGTCTCCTAATATGTTAAAAATATTTATCAAATTTTGGTCAATTTTTAATAACCACGAAAATACCATTAACATTAGTTTTAATTTTTAGTCAGAAAAACAGGCACATCTCTGTGCCTGTTTTTTCTACTATTAAACTTCTCCAGTAGTAGAAGCCGCGCCCCCGGCAATTGTACCAGGATTCTTGAGCCTAATTGGAATGTAGATAAACTCTACAGCTTTCATTGGCTCAATTGCGATATCTACATACAATTCGTTTCGTGCAATACGATCCGATGTATTGTTGGTCTCATCGCAAACTACCAGATAATCATATATACCTCGTTTTGCTATTAGATCGTTCAGCATACTTTCGATCATTTGTTTAATTTGATCTCTAGTGATCTTGTCATTTGGTTCAAACAAGAATTGATTAGCTACACCTTTAAGTATTGAACGAAGATAATTTACTAAACGAGCCACATTGATACGATCCATACTAGTACCGCCACCGCCGACTGCTGTAGCTCGTGTTTTTTGACCATAAGCTACAATTCCGGCGCCCGGAAGTAATGTAACAGGATTCATTCTTCTTTCGTATAAAGTATCTCTGAGTCCTTGGTTGATACCGGAACGAATAAAGTTTCCGCTCTTATTATCAACAAATCCTAGTGCAGATGCGTTATCAATTAAACCGCGTCGTGTACCGGCCGGAGCGAACCACTGATAGCTAACATTATCACTACGAATAAATGTTCTTAACATCATATGGCTAGCAGGAACAGCAATTTCATTTCCATTTAGATCTGTTGTTAATGCACTTGGATAGAACAGACCGACATAAGGATCACTGACTGCCGAGAAACTTCTTTCATATGCATTAATTTCAGATATGGTAGCCGGTAACGACATTGGTAAGTCGCCAATGATAAATCCGGTATTAGCACGATCATTATTTAATGCAATCAAGTTAACAATCAATTCTGGATATCCTGGGCAAGCTAATAAGTTGAAATTATAGCCTTCCTCACGAATATCAAGATTTCCATCGACTGCTGCTTTTAATGCTTGCACAACAAAATTTCTTTGTGCAAGGTGACCCATGTTTGGAGAACCGTCGGCTTTTAATCCTAAATCAGTAACCCATGCATCGGTTTTTGCAGGTAATTGACCACTTGAAACATTAAACGATGTAGCATTGAAATAATTCTGAACATATTTCTTTACTGTATAACCACTTCGTCTTGTATTAAACAACAAAGTACCTCTTGGATACAAACGATAGTCCGGTGCATCAAGATCAGTATAATTGCTGGTTAACAACGAAGCAGTACTTGGGAACGGATCGGTAATTGGATCAACATTTCCTGCACCACCCCAACGAGCATCAGCAAAAATAATTCCGTTTTGACTGATCTTATCTGTGTTATCAATCTTACTCCAGGAACCCTGAATGGTGTATCTATAAAGTACTGGGTAATTTTCTAAATCGCTACTATCTAACCAAATATCACCTGGTACTAATGGACCGCCGTTAATCCCAGATTGTCTTGTCGGCGCTGTTGGGCTTACAATTACACCATCAGCATTAGTCTGTGTTAGATTGTATCCTCTTGGATCTCTCGAAACATTTTTATAACCTTTCCAACCGTCTGCATCACAAATCATGATATCTACCGCTGTTGGATCATTGTAATACCATGGTCTTCCGTTTGCTGGTGCAGTATTTGGTTCAAGGTTACTATAAGTATAAACTGTCTCTTGTTTCCAGTTTGTTAGATTAATTGTACTTAAACTAGAAATCTTACTTTCAACACCCGGTGTAGCAGTTGTGAAACCCGCAGTTGTAAGTGGGTTTCTGGCCGAAGGATTTGTTCCATTCAATAACGAAATCATACCACCGGCTCTGTGTGTAATACTGATTTGCCCCGACTGTTCAACCTGTGCAGTAACATTAGGAATATCTGCTGCTAAAATTGCGGTAACAAACGCACGAGCGTCGGTTCCTGCCAGTGTACATTCTCTAGCTGTTAAAGGTGTAGCCGATCCTGGTGTTGATGCAATAATTGAGAAATCATCGCCGATTACAAAATCGTTTAAACCAGGTATTGTAGTACCGGTGACCTTAGTTTGTCCGCTCGAACTCAGTGTATAAATCGAATAACCTAAATTATCTTCGCTATATTTAACGAACGAACTACCTGTAACAATATTGGTGCCACCGGCTAAAGGATCTAGTCCATATAAAGCATTGTACCCGTCTTTATATACTGGCATAGCCAAGGAAGTCCAGCTATTCAAGAATCCGTTATATCTCTTAAATGTAAGATTAACTCCTCCGCCCTGCACAGAAGTTTTAACCCAGATACTTCCGCTCGGATGAGGATATCTATCAAACTCGGACCACTGTGGAACCTGTGCATACGATCCGAAGATTACATCGGCTCGTTTATATGCACCGTTAACAACACTATTTTTAATTCCAATACTGGTAAGATTAGTTTTGATATCTTTGTAAATAACCGATCCAGTAGTACCAGTGGTCCCGTTAGCTGCTGCGGTAAACACATCACCAATAGCATAAGTTATACCAGTGGTACCAGCAAGTGTATTCCAATTGGCATTGCCGAGCGTTACAATTTGATAAGTTCTACCCGAGACGATTTCATCCGAAATCATCTGAATTGGCTCGCCTTCGGAAACGACTAAATTAATATCCGAATATAATTCGAGTCTACCAACACTATTAATTTGGGCCGTAACATTAGCTAAACCAGTAAAATAAGTAACCAAGTTGGACATATCGGTAATTGTAGTTTCAATTTCAAGGTTAGTTCCGTTGATTTTAAATACCGAACCAGAAATAAAATTAGCTGTGGAAGTATTGCTAGTTACTGATGGAATATCATCGGCCCACTCTTCAGATCCTACTGCAACCCACTGATTATTTTTATTCTTAAAATAAACCGGATTGTTAACATTTTGTACTACTACAGCATACGAACCAATTTGTCCGATGGAGTTTCTTGGAATAGGGGGCGACACACCGGGCTGTAGTTCCGAGGATGAAGTAATTAAAATAGGATTAACTTTGGTATAACTGTCATTAGATCTCGAATATACCCAAATTCCGAAATCTGTAGTCGATGTATCTAACCATAATGTCCCATTGGGAACTTTACCTGTTGGTCTTACACTTGTACCAATTAGTTCGTCTAAGTTAACATCGGCTCTAATAGCCCAAACTCTATTACCAAGTCCAATAGCACTATATGCTGCCATTAAGCCATATTCATTCAACTCGCTACCATATAATGGTGTTCCGGCAGTACTTTGCTTAAATGATGGATAACCAAAGGTAGCTACTAATTCTCGTTGGCTACTGATTCCATATACTTTTCCGGCGTTTGCTTTTGTTGTTCCTGGGGCTACAACTCCGTTGACTGTTTTATTTTCAGAGGTAGCTATTAGAACGAAAGGTATTGTGCCGAGCGAAGTTGGTAAATATTGGGCTTCGTCGGTTACTGTGATTTCTAAACCTGGGGATACTAATGCCATAATCGTCGTCCTTTATAAACGTTGTTGTAGTTATTTATTTTTAAATGTGAAAAAAGGCTGTATTAGCGGTCCTTTACTCGGTCCTTTCCACAATAAATATTTAAATGCAACGAAAAATATGTCCTATATGTAAACATTTCCCCTGTGCTTTAAATTACTACCGCAAAGGAAAACCTTACTACAGAACACTATGCACTAGTTGTATTCACAAAGGACGAAAATTAAAACCCGAGGCACCAAATTGGTATCGCTCGGGTTTTAGAAAAAAAGATAGATGTGATAAGTGCGGATTTAAATTTAAATTTTAGATCAGTCAAATGTCTATTATGCCGATGGTAATACTAATAATGTAAATTGGACTAATTTAAAAACAGTATGCTTAAACTGTCAACTTGAAGTTTCTAAAACTAGTTGGAAACCTGGGCCTATTGTACCAGATTTTTAAGTTGATTATATAGGTGTTCAATACTATGATTATTATCGATGATCATATCGAAATTAGTTCCGGCCCAACTGTATTCACTGGCATGAATTTTTTCGGCATTTAACTGTTCGAGGGCTCTTTCATTGCCTTGGTTAGCTTCAACTGCGGTTGTGTACCACCGAGGTAACTCGCCTCTTTGAATCCAAATTATTTTGGCACCTTGTTCTTTTAAACTTTGAATTTCATTAGAAAATCTACAATCACTGATCACAATATTATCTTTAGACATGCTAAGTTTATTCTCTAAATTAGCAATCCAAATGTCATTATGAAATCCTTTACGGCAAACTTCTGTTCCCCAATACTGTAGTATCCACCTAGGAGTAATATTCATGTTTAGACGATTACTCCACCAATCATCTCTTTGCTCTCTCCAAATTCTAGCCTCATTGGTTCGCCCTTCTAATAGTTCGCGATCCCAATTGAAAACTGCTGATACTGCATCTTTTAGCGACGACGCAAAACTTTCTCTTTTGAACCCGTGAAAATTAACTAGATAATCTGCTGCGGTATCTTTTCCGCTTCCAATGAAGCCACACAGACCAATAATTTTTTTATTCATCGATTTTATAATCTCTATCTTTTGAACTTAAAGAGTTCGTTGACCAATAATTCATAGGGCATTTCATAGTAGCAATTGTAACTTTGACCGGCATAAAGCAACCGCATTGTGCACAACTCTTAATTGTGGTCGAAAAATATTGACAACTTTTACAAACAGTATATCTTTCGTTAGCTACTTTAAAATTTACAAACATTCACCTATTGTAAAGAAAAAATATGAATTGTCAACTAAGTTAAACACCATATTTGTTCTTTTTAGGCTTAGATACCGGACTGACAATTTGTGTACTTGGTAATTCTTTGCTACCGGCACCTGTTCTGCGGTCTGGTCGTATTCCAATAATCTTTTCTGCACCGTTACGAATTTCTTTATCGGCTTCAGTATAGTCAACTACCGCAAATGCTGATCCAATAGGTCCTTTTTTATCCATATCGGCCCTAGGAGCCCCGGCCAATGCTACCCCAAATCTATATGCCAAATAAGGATGATTATTATTATCTAATACATCATATTGTACTAAATCCGGTAGTGCTTGTTTATGCATTTTTCGCATATCGGATCTATCTTTGCCCTCAAACACTATTTCATTTATTTTCATTATCCAATTACCCAAGTTAAAGGCTGCGAACCATCGACATAATTTTTTAGTTCATTTTCCAACTGTTCCATTTCAGCCTTGGCTTCATTTTTTAAAGTATCACCATTTAATGTAGTTGCACCTTGAGGTCCGGCAACTTGCCCAAACTTACTTCGTGCTTCACCTACTATCATCTTAGCCATTGAATAAGCATAATCTTGTAACCAAGGGAATGCCATATGATCATTAAACAACATTACATCAGGTTTATAATTATAGGTATGTAGTAACACAACTTCTGCCGGAGAATCAGTTGACGGACTCGATACTTCGAGCTTTCTTAAATCGAAGCCAGTGATACTGGTTGCCTCAAGTGTACTAGTTGCCGTAATGGTAACGGTTTTAGTAGTCTGATTAACTGTTTGTATAAGATAAGTGCCGTTATATCCACCAATGACCGAGTTTGAAATCGATAAAACACCACCTACATTAACTTTCCATATATCTTCGGTTACTATAGTAATGGTGCTGCCGACCGCTGTTCCCGAAGCAGTGACACTTGACAGTCTAACATATGTACGACTGCTGCTTGGCATTTTTCTTACTAAGGTTAATTTTTTACTTACGGTGTTCCAGGTAAAATTCATGTAGCCGCCGAACATCTTCATGGCTTGTTCTTGATATTGAACAAAAAGTTCATAGTTAACAAAACCGCCAACTCGCCCGGCAACTAACATGTAGGTATTTAGATATCCCGAAGCAAATGGTTCAAATTGACTAGCAGTAGTTCCTGTCACTGAACCAATTCCTCTACGAAAAATCTGTTTTACTTGTATTATTTCTCGAGGAAGTATATATTCTTGTGTTTCAGGCAAAAGTTTTAAAAACGCATAGCTTTCTTCAACCGAATTACTAGCTTTTTGTCTGTATTTGATAAGGGCTTGTTTAATAGCAAGCTCATAGTGTTCTTTATCTAGCTCAACATCGACTATACCATCCCCTAGCCTTAGACGGATATAATCCATTATTTCATTCTTTTTTGACGATAAACTAGTAACTGTTGTATCGTCAAACGCAATCGGTCCAGGGCCGCCTAGACTATCCGTTTGTATAGTTAATAAATCAGGGTCTAATCCTGTTTTTATGGTTGCCATATCATAATCCTGTTGCAGTATTTACCTAAACTGCAATAGGATTATATCATGCAACCTTTAGCAACAGAACATCTGGGCCAATTCTTCCATTGAGTTTTACCTCGACTGCCTTGATATCTTTAAGATAAGTTCTCAAGGCGACCTTTCCGGCTTTAGCAAAATCCTTGAGTTGCTCTTCGGGTTTTCGAAGAGTTTTACTTACACTCTTATCAGTATCATAACCAACAATACTAGTACCTTTAACTGTTAGAGTTTGATAACTAGCAGCCACATATTTGCCCAACTTTCGAGTTTTATTATTGTAGATCCAAAGTTCAGATGCCCCAATGATGTCAGCAGGGTTAATGCTGACTACTTTTAAAGTTTTATCTTCTTTGGCGTATTTGAGTTTTGAAACCAACTTATCCTTACTAGGCGCTTTTTTTGCTTTAACTTTTTTAGTAGCTTTCTTAACACCGCGATATTGTTCGATATCTGACAGGACTTGGTCAATCCATCCGATGATTCTTTTAAAATCGGCACTCTTGAGAAATTTATAACCTTCAACCAATTGCTCGTCTTGTTTAGACTGAGCCGATTCGAGTTCATTGCGATGTTTACGAAAAACCGACTCAAATTTGTTTAGTTGACTTTGAGGGACATTGTTAGCTGTCAGATAATCATATGCTTTAAATTTACTGTCCTTTTTTTGATAGATATTATCTAGCTCGCCTTCGAACTCGCCCAATTGTTCGCTGGTCTTTTCATTGAGACGATCCTGAATTGTAGGCCTAAGTGCTACTTGTTCAGGGGTAGCTGTTTTGGTTTGTTCAACTACATCAGGATCGTCCCTGTCAACAATCCTATCAATGGTCTTGGTCAAAAACTCAATATGTCGTGGAAGTAGAGGCATACCACGACGATGTGCCATAATAAGACTGCAAGCAGTCATGGGCAACATCTTATCACTGGATTTTTCAACAATACGAACTACATCTCGATCAAATTGAGAGGATTTCATCCACTCAATGAAATGAGGTTTGCAATCTTTTTGCTCATAAAAATAGTTGTAGTAGTAAAAACTTTTACGAAGCAAATGATCAAATTCCTCGCTGGGCCACTCTTCGGCTCCACTGGGCCACTCGGGTTCGCTACCAGTGTACTTTTCGTCTGCAAAAAGTGGGTTACGAGGCTTTGTGGTTTTAGTTTTAATTTTGATGCCGGCTACTGTAGGCATAGAGATAGTCCTCTATCAATAAAAAGGTATTATACTTTCTTTTGGGTACAAAGTCAACCGCCCGAAAGATGGGCTAACATTATATATTTTTCTAGATTATCCACTGATTCTATGTAACTTTTAATTAAATTTTTGTATTTTTCTGTTACTTGGCGGCGTTGTCTACATACAACACTTTCTTTACTTATTTCTGTCAGTGTATCAACACAATTACAACTGAAACGAGCAAGGTCTTTACGAAATTCCTTGGTTTTGATTGCGGTCATTGACGGCAATAGGTCTTCGTATCGTTTTTTGGCTTGTTCGAACTGGTCCATTTATTTACTTTAAACTAGATTAAATGAACTGTCAACCCCATAAATAATTAATAATCTAAGGATTAAATTGTGCCAAGACTCTCACTTTGGAAAGACGGTAAACATACAAACGACTACAAATTTTTCGATCGTCGAATTTCGGAATTGTTCACCATTGGTGGAACAGGTATTCATGTTCATAAGTATCTTGGACCACAACCGCAAGGTCAAACAGGCGACGCAACTAAACCTTCGTTTATTAACCAAAGCGAAAAAAATATTCAAGATTTACTATTTTTAGAAAATCGTGATAGAAAGTATGATACCAGTGTATATAATCTAAGAGGTATATATACAGTTTCCGACAATGATTTCGATCTTACACAATTTGGTTTATTTTTACAAACCGGGACATTATTCATCACATTTCATATAAATGATATGGTCCAAACTTTGGGCAGAAAATTAATGAACGGCGATGTCTTAGAATTGATGCATTTAGTTGACTACGAAACCTTAGATACAAGTTTACCCGCAGCATTAAAACGATACTTTGTTATTACAGATTGTACAAGAGCTAGTCAAGGATTTAGTCCAACTTGGTGGCCACATCTATGGCGGTGCAAAATTAATCCTTTAGTTGATAGTCAAGAATACAAAGACATTCTTAAAAATATTAACGCCCAAGGCGAAGACTCGGAACAATTTACACCGTTAAAAGATTTACTTAGCACCTACGACCAATATACCCAAATTAACGATGCAGTAATTGAACAAGCAGAAAACGAAGTCCCAAAGTCAGGCTATGATGTTGATTATTTGTATCATCAACCCAAAGAAGACGAACCCACTGCCGATTATAAAATCAAAGGGCATTTAACCGGAACCGGAGAACCGCCCAATGGGGAATCAGTAGTTTCAGGTATAAGATTCCCAGCAAACCCCAAATTGGGAGATTTTTGCCTCCGGGTAGATTTTAAACCAAATAGATTATTTAGATTCGACGGTCGGCGTTGGATTAAAATCGAAAACGAAAGAAGAACTAATATCACTAGTGGAGACGACGATAATAAAACATTACGAAATAGTTTTGTTAACAATCCAAATACTTTTGTTGATATGAATCAAAATGTACACGACGAAAAACAAAACTTACACGAAGTGTTAAGACCACGGTCAGATTATAAATAATCATCATGAATCATTTTTTTTACTCCGGGCAAATACGAAGATTCTTACAACAATTTGTTAGACTTCTTAGTAATTTTCAAATCGAACTAGGTAAAGATAGATCTGGTAACAGTAGTTTGTTACGAGTTCCAATTTATTACGGCGATAGCAGTCGACAAGTGGCAACTATACTGAGAAATAACAGTGAAAACACTATGGCCTCTGTACCGGCTATGAGTGTATATATAAACAGTTTAAGATACGATCAAAAAAGATTGCAAGAGCCATTTCATGTTAGCAAACTATACCTTCGTCAAAGAGAGGTCGACGATAATGGCGAGTATACTAATCAACCCGGCGATATGGTAACAGTCGAAAGATTAATGCCTGTTCCATATTCTTTGACCTTGAAGGTGGATATTTGGACTAGTAACACTGAACAAAAATTACAATTACTAGAACAAATCGCTATACTATTCAATCCTAGCTTAGAACTACAGAGCACCGACAATTTTGTTGATTGGACTAGCTTATCTTATATTACTTTGACCGATACTAATTTTAGTAGTCGGTCGATTCCGGTTGGAACCGAAGAACCAATTGATGTTGCGACTTTAACTTTTGAATTGCCAATTTGGATTAGTGCACCTGCTAAAGTTAAAAAACTAGGAGTGATACAAAAATTTATTACCAGTATATGGGATGCACAGGGTAGCATCGATATCGATAAAGGAACATTCGATTTAGAAAACTCTGTTTTGTTATCAAAACGAATATATACCCCAGTGGATTGTAATATTGTTTATCTAGGTAATACTCTTAGATTGTATTTGTCAAGTAACCAAACACCATTTTCACAAAACAGTGATAATATCGGGGATCTGTATAGCTGGCCTGAACTAATAAAAAAATATGGTACCTTAACTAACGGCATTAGTGAAATTCGTCTAGAACAAGACGACATTACAATTATAGGCACAGTAAGTTATCATCCTTCAGACGAAAGTTTACTAATTTTTAATCCTATCATCGATACATTACCGGCAAATAATTTAAATCCGATTAATGCAATTATTAATCCTTCCAATGTACCAGTAGATTCAACATTATTGAATCCAGCAGTAGGAACTAGATATTTAATTCTTGATAATATTGGTAGCAACGACTTAACAGAAGGTGCACCAATTTGGAATAGACCCGGGCATGACAAATTGATTGCTAGAACTAACGATATCATCGAATTCAATGGCGCATTTTGGTTTGTAGCTTTTGACAGTTCCGAGGTAAGTACTGTAAAATATTTGACAAATTTAAGAACAAATACTCAATATAAATGGAAAAACAATCAATGGACCAAATCAGTGGAGGGTCGTTACGGCGCAGGGGCTTGGAGTTTCGTTCCCTGACCAAGGGAGTAGGAACATTAATTTACGCACTAGATACCAAAAGGTATCTTTTCTTATTAAGAAATACTGGCAGTTGGTCCATGACCTGGGGACTACCCGGGGGAAAAATAAACCAGAACGAAACTCTGGTAGAAGGGCTGAATAGAGAAATACAAGAAGAATTAGGCGGTAAAATTTACTCGCCTAATTTTGTACCTATTGAAATTTTTACTAGTAAAAACGAAAAATTCATGTACCACACTTATTTTGTTGCAGTTGAATATGAATTTTTACCTAAGCTAAATCAAGAACATTCTGGGTATGCTTGGTTACCATTGGATGCTTTACCTAAGCCATTACATCCCGGTGTCTATAGGACATTAAGTAATCAAGAAATCGTAGGCAAAATTCAAGAAGCAGAGACTAGTTGTTCGATTTAAAATAGTGATCAACATTCATTGCTTTGTCATCGATCCAGATATCATAATGAGGCTTTTTGAGTTGTAATGTGGTATATTTTACACCCCATTTTTTAAGTTGTTGTTCAGTGAGCTCTGACCAATCTTTACCCGAAACCGACCCTCTGGCTGTCCAGTAATGTATCTCATTACCTTCATCAAATAATTTATTAAAATGTTCGATACGATCAGCAAATGGTTGTGAGTTTTCATAATTGCCATTTGATGTATTACAAATAGTACCGTCGATATCAACAATATATTTTTTCATTTCTGACTATCACCTTTCATAACACGATAATTATCTTCAACACTGTCAGGCGTACTAACCTCGATTAATGTGCCTTCTTCGAGACAAATAACTTGATGTGGCAGTAAAGGCGGATTTCTCCAAACATCACCCTTCTCTAAATATTTTTCTTCTATATCTGCATTATCTGTATTGATATATTTGATTAAAAATCTGCCACTCATTACATACCAAGTTTCATCCTTGACTGCATGAAAGTGCATACTAAATTGTGCACCTTCGTTAAAGTTAAGAAACTTTGCACAGTATTTGTCGTTAGTGGCCCAAATTAATTCGTGACCCCAACCTTTTTTAACTAGTCCTTCGTGCCGCATACCGTAATTTCCTTTAATGTTGGTGCATAAACACCTTGGTGTTGAACTGTAATTCCTGCGGCTATATTAGCAAAAATAATCGATTGACAAATATTTCCACCGGTACTTAAATAATTATAAACCAATGCTGATATAAATGTATCACCGGCACCAGTAACATCGGCTACATCTACAGACTTGGTTGAATAAGTTTCTTCCATATATTCAGCACCTTTACTTCCTCTGGTTACAATTAACCATTTAGGATCCGGTAATGTTACCGATTTAGCTCGCTCATCAGAATTAACTTTTACAAAACATCCATCGAATTGTTTTAAATCTGTTTTTTTAGTGTCGATGAAAATAGGCCCATCAAATTTTTTTCTTAGACAGGAAACCGATTCATAACTTATTGTACCTTTGTTGTAGTCTGATATAACGATTGCATCATAATCGGTACCAATTAGATCAACTGTTATCGGTTGACTAATTTTATCTTTATCTATTCTGACTAATTGTTGTTTACTTCGTTGATCTATTAATCTCTGTTTCTCGCTAGTTTCGCCATGTCGATAGTCAACAACACATCCAAGATTCAATAAATTATTTTTAACATTGCCGGCCATTCCTTCTTTAGTAAAGGTACTTCTAGGTTCAAATATCGGAACCGGAGCTTCAGGACTGATTCGATTTACTACACCATAAAGGTATGTGTCAATGCAGTTATCGCCTATCAATAATATGTTGAATGATCTTTGTTGTAGAGTGTTCTGTTCTATCATAAAATTTTATTTCTTTACAATATTCGGATCCAATGATATTTTGATTTTGATAGTCGCTTCCTTTGACCATTATGTCAGGATGATAATTTTTAATTATATCGATTAATTCTTGATCACTATTAAAAATAGCTACCCGATCAATTGATTTTAAATTTTCTAGTAAAAATTTTCTATCATTTTGATCATTGATCGGTCTTTGACTACCTTTTAATTGTTTTACTCGTTGATCTGAATCGATAGCAACTAGCAATTGATTACCTAAGGAACGAGAATATTTTAGTAGCTCGATATGACCTCGATGCAAAATATCAAAAGTTCCGTTCACAAAAATTTTCATTGTCTTCTTTTGAAAAAGTAGTCTCCGTCGGGTCCGTTATTACTGAATAGTCCAAAACAATCGAAACCCAATTGGTCCATATATGCAATTACTTCATCCTTTAAGGGAGCCCCCTTATTATATTCTACTACTTGTAATTCTAGTATAATATGATTAACCAATTTAATCAAGTCTTCAGACCCTTTTAAGATATCTAATTCGGCACCCTGCACATCTAATTTTAGAAGATCGGGTACAGGAAATTTTCTTTCTTTGACTACCGAAGATAGTGTTCGACTAGTCATTTTCTTTTTGTGACTTTCGTTGAAATAATCTCTCGCCTGAGGATTAATTTCAATATTTTCTAAGTAGTAACTATTACCACCCGGATGTTCATCATTTTGATAAAAATCTAATTCTTTCCCATCCTGGTCACTAAGTAGTCCAATATGATATTCGTAATTACCTTCTTTGTATAAAAATTCGCAACTGCTCATTGCTTCAAACAAATAAAATCTAGCATCTGGCCAAATTCGTTTAGCTTCGTTGGTCCAATGTAAAACACAAGAACCAACATCATAGATAATGTTAGGTTTAAAACCGATATCATTTAATTGTTGAAGAAACTTTACATGAGTACCAGGTAGTAATCGTTGATTTCCTAATTCTCTTAATCTCATTTCATTACTGGTCGGTTTAATTGTTGTATCAATAAGAAATTCAGTTTGCCCGATATGTCGACAAAGAATACTGGTATCGGCCCAAATCTTAAATCCTGCTGATAGAGCTTTACGACAGAAATCAACATCCTCACTGATTGTATTACGATGATCAATTGCACTGTAATATTTAAAATGAGGATAAGGGATAGATCTCATTACCTCTGCTTTAACTAATACACAACCAAAACCACAACTAGCTATTTCGATTAGTCCACGCCCAACAATTTTCTCATAAGGTATATTCGCTACCCCACCTTTACCATTATGTTCATAAACTTCGAGAATATGTTGCCCGGGTTTCCTTTGAATATATAAACCGGATACCATATCTTTGTCATGAGCTAATAATCTTTTAAGAGTATCAGGGGGAAATGCAATATCACTATCAACACTGAATAAGTAATCAAATCCTTTAACTACCCAGTCGGCAATTAAATTTCTAACTTGATCGATATTATAGCCATAAAAATATTGAAATATAGTTTCGTACCCCTCGGGTACTTCTAAATCGTAGATACTTTTAAATGTGTCGGGTTCAATATTTCGAGCTGTAGGGATAGCAATTAATATTTTTTTTAATGTTCGATTAATATTTTTTACAGGAGTTGGTTCAGTTTTCACAATGTTTTTATCTATCATTTCTTTTTTAACTTTTTGATATATTGGTGTTTCAAGGTCTAATACACCGCCTGTGATACTTTTATCCGCTGTGGTAGCAGCAAACGGTGATTGAAAATTCATATTAGTAATTAAATAATTATTTTTTTGTTTAGCCAATTGCAAATCAAAAATAAAATTATCACCGTAATAGATATTAAGACCTTCTGGAATAGTTTCCCAGGATTTCTTATGTAAAATCATTAAACAGCCGAACCCATAAGTATGTTGTGATGTCCAAGTGATAATATCTATTGCACCATCTGTTATCGGTGGTTGATTAAAATCTGGTGTACCGGGACATAAACCAAAAACTCCTTCTTTTGGTGTAACCAAACCTTGTAATTTTTCAAATAATTTTAAATCAAATGCAACATCATCATTCAAGATACAAACACGATCAAATTGACTTTGTTGTACTCCAAAATTCCAGGCTGGATTTACAAAAATATTTTTTCCAAAATCAAATATTTTTATTTTTTCGTGTACAGGAAAATTGTCAGGCTTTTTTAGATTATCGTTGTCAATGACAATAATTTCGCCAACATACTGAGATTCGATTAGTTCTAGTACAAATTCAGTGAATTGATCGGCTACACGCCACATTGTGGGAACAATAACAGAAAATTTTTCGATTGATTTTTTTGACACAATCTGCGAAGCATTTCTATTTTGTTCTTCTGAATTAACTTTATAATCATTCAAAGGATTTGCATCGTTGTAATTATAGACTATATCTTGAAGACATTTAACTTTATCTGGATCGGCGGATTCAATTAAACTATAAAAGGTGCTGCCATCGCCGCCGGCACGATACCAATTTCCATCTGAGTCTTTAAAATTACTGTCGGGTATTTTTTTAATTAATTCCGCTTTAAAAGTTCGTAGATGGGTATACGGTAATATCCAATTAAATCTATGTTGTCTATAAGATTTAGTTTGTTTAATATGATCGGGATAAGGCTGACTAATCAATGGAATATTGTCAACTACACTCCAACAACTACCATAAGTGAATTCTGTGGTGCCATCATATATGGAATTATAGTAATTAAAAATTGTATTATCGTTTACTAGCCAATCGTCGCCATCAATAATCATAACAATACTGTTAGTATCAGCAATTGATCTAAGTACATTAACTTGATTATAGACTGCTCCATAATTAGTTTTATTTTCGATAATATAAAATTTGTTTTGAATTTCTGTCGGTAAAGAATTTAAAAACTGTTTTACAACTGTTAAAGTATTATCGGTGCTAGCATCATCGACCATATAAACTTTATAATTGTCGTAGTCTTGGGTCGCAATACTTTCAATAAATTTAGATATATACGATTGTGCATTATAGAATGTACTAACAACGGTAATAGGTTGTTCGTTGCCGGATTTTCTATTTTCAAATTCAATTAAATTAGTATATCGTCTTTCCCAAATTTTATGTACTCTTCGATTAATTTGGTCTACTTTTCTATATTCAGTTCGATTGAGAAAATTTCCGGTTTTACGATAAAACCATTGTTTCCATTGCAATGCGACCGAATCCCAACCGACTACATCTTTAATAATATTACAGTAATATTGTTTTTGTTGATGCAAATAAGTATTTCGCCAAGCATTAATTACCATTTCGGCAAATAATCTACATTGATTAGGATTATTAATATCAGGAAATAATCCATTGGGTTCAATAGCATAATTTAAATGATATCCGGCGCCTTCTAAAACAACTTCCTCTAATGCACCGAATCGACAAGTAGCTACTGGGGTATTATACAACATACTTTCCAAACTCGATATCCCGAATGTCTCCGGAAAGGCCGATGGATATATCATCATATATGCTTGCGACAAAATCTCGGCTATTTCTTTTTGTGAGATTACACCAGTAAACTCAATACCCATATTTGAGTATTTAGGATCAGCAACCATTCTTCGCCAATCTTGTTCTTGCTGATCCGGGCCATGCGATTCGCTAAATCGATAATAGCCTCCGATGACTTTTAATTTTGCTGATGGTATATGTTGTTTAACAACGGGCCAAACTTGATTAACCAAAGGTATCATTCCTTTGGTAACCGAAGCATTATAGACAAATAAATTTCGATCTTTTTGAGCGATATCGACAGGAACATCAAATTTATTTGCACCATTACGAGTAATGAACAATTTCGGTTTCAATACTTCGAAATTTCGACGCCGACCATGATGACAATTAGCCACATAGGTTAAATGAAAATCACTTAATGTAAAAATATCGGTAATTCGATCTCGAACTGCTAATTCTTCAATAAAGTTATCACCTAAACAGAAAGTGTCATGCATCCAAAGTACTCTCATTGAGGCACGAGATACAATACGGTCATATAAATTATATTGCTGTAAAGGAATGGCTCGATTATCGTTAAGTTCATGATATCGAGATGGTTCCATAAATGGAATAATTGTCCGACTACTGATAACAATATCAAAATGATGATCTTGATTTAAGTCGGCAATTGGTCTGAATTTTACATTATTATATGTGCCAGATCGTGCATGATCGATGTCACAGTTGTTAAAAACAGTAACATCGAAATTTAAACGAGCTAATTCTATACTTATATAAGTGACTGCACTTTCGGAGCCACCTAAGCCCTGTTGAAAAACTGTGGTGCCATCATAAGGCAAACCAATGATGTCAATAATAGCGATTTTGATCATAATTTAATTGAAGACTGTGCAAAATACTTACCGATAGAAAGAACTATAGCAAATATTTTATGTTCAGTCAATACAATTAAATTATATTACAATAATTAATATTTTGGACTAATTTCCACAGTGGACCACATCCCAGATCGATTTTTTTCCGCTTGAGCTGCATTAAATTCTTCTGACGCAATTGTGGCTTCACCGACGAAATTTGATTGTGTGGGCAGCAAGGAGCTACCAGTTACACCATTTACATTGGTAATAGTAAAATTGTTTGGTCCACGATCAATTGATTCATTTTCGTAATTTGAACAAGTAAGCACTACAGTATTTGCAATACTGGACAATGATCCGGTGGATGGAGTAAAGTTGGCTGTATAAACTGCGCTACCATTTACAAATCTTAGGTCATGGATAAAACCATCTATGTAAGTGCCGCCGGCACTGGTATCCCAGCGACGACCAATATACCATATATCCCCATTGACGCCGGTTATAGGCCAGGTAGCTGCCGGAGTAGGAGATGAAGTTTTAGTTCTATCTAGTCCATTGATATAAACACGACTAGTCGATCCGGTAAATACACAGGCTACATGTGTCCATGTGTGTAAACTTAGTTCTGTAGTAGAGCAGGCCGCGCTGACCCAGGTAGTTCCGGTATAGTATCCGAATCCCAAAAATAATCCTTGATTCTGTACACTGGTTCCATCACAAAGCCCGAATACCAAAGATACAGAACCAGAGCCGGGATAACCTTCGCTGAGTATCCTACCACCAGAGGTTCGAAGTCTGATCCATGCTTCCACCGTAAATGGTGTTGTAGTAGTAGCAATAGCAAATGCTGGGTCACCCGATAAACTCAGGTATTGACTGGCACTTGTGTTAAAAAAATAACTTCCTCTAATCATTTTAATCTAAGAACCTTGATTGTAAAGTGGGAGATCTTGTTACAGTATATGGTAGACTTGCTGCATGAACTTCTATACCCAATGTGTCAGTCAAGCTACCATTTAAATTGCTATCAAAACTATACTGTGTAGAATTTATAGCTAGCAAATCTACATAAAATTCAACATTACCAAGATCGAGGTTTCTTATGCCAATTGAATCTGATATACCAGCATTTAAATTACTATCAAAGATGTACTGTGTAGAATTTAAAGCTAAAGAATCTGCGTAAAATTCAACATTACCCGCATTGTTATCTTTCAGGCCCAGTGACGCTGTTAAATTACCATTTAGGTTAGAATCAAAATAAGCGTCAGGCATGTTTTAAGCTCTTAGTACTGCTAAACTAAAATATAACCCATCGCCTGATCTTATTGGAAAGTAAACATATGTATCGGCTCCCACAGTCATTGTATCCCCAGGATTTCCAATTCCATTTTGCGTTCTGTATACTTTACTTAGATCACTGATATAAGCGTGGGGAATTCCTAATTGATGTTGATGCCAAAACAATGGTTGTAAAATAGCTGCTACTGCTCCACTACTATTTTTTGTATATGATGAAGGAAGGCTAGAGGCAGTACCGGCAGTAATCGAATTATACTCAACGTTTGTTATACCAGCAGTTAAATTGTAATAACCATAAGTTTCAGTGGTGGAAGGATTGTAATGATTCATAATGTAAATGCTACTCTGAAGAGCGGCAGTGGTGGTGGGATTTATACCCGTGGAAAATGTAGAAGTCATAAGTTGCCAATTTATAAAAGGCGCTACATTACGATAATCATAAATTCCCAATTCATTAAATTCAAAACAACCAATACCAACGATTGCAGTTGTCCCAGAGCCGGTTTGATTACCAAGAATTAAACAGTGTCTACTACTCCAACTTAGCCAAACAAAGTTGCCTGTAATAAAATTATTTGCTGCTAGAGTTGCATTCGCATTTACAAAAGTAGGATTAGTAACAACAGTGGCCGAAGTAGCTGCTGTTACACATTGCATAGCTATTCCATTTACCGCGGCACTAGTTGCGTAACTATAAGTATCTGTGTTAGTGGTATTAGGAAAAACATCACTAGTTCCTATTCCGCTGATCCTTATAAACTTAGTTGTACCATTTAAACAAGTAGTACTCAAAACTTGAGGTATGGTATTAGTATTAGTAGATGGATAGACTTTTGTCCAGTTTCCCCTACCAGCGGTATTGCGAATTTCACTGAGATTTTGAGTTGCAGCCAGCAATTGATTGGTTGCCGTATAATCACCGGCAATAACCCCTACAATATCTCTTATAACATTACCTATTGTTAGTGTACTATCATTCGCAAAATGTAATCTAGCGAAACCCATCTTTATTCCTTTATGATTTTAATATTCCAATTCCGGCCTGTTGTGTACCGCCGGTGATTGTAGTGCTCAAAGGCAACCAAACATAGCTGGCGCCACCTACTGTAAATACTGCTTCGGCTGCACCGGCACTTTTTGCCATACGGTATACTCCAGTGAGTTGACTGAGATTTAAATTTGGTATACCTCTACTGGGCAATGTCCAATAATAAGGAACCAATGGGTAAACATTATTACCGAGGCTATCTAATGTTACAATAGGATCGAAATCACTGTGGATCACAGTTCCATACCCGGCTACACCTAAATTATATACACCGCTGGTTGTACTAGCCAATGGTTCATGTATGTTTATACCTTGGAATAATATTGCACTAGTGGTACCAGTGGTAACCGCAGTTGTGGTTATAAAAGTAGTTGTTTGGGCATAAGTATAATTATATTGCAGCACCGGCGCTGTATTAGTAAATTGTGTTAAACTATTTTCTGGATATTCAAAACTGCCAATAAACATTGTTGTTGCACCTGCTGAGCTTAAACCATAAAATAATATATGATGTGAACTCCAATGTATGTAAATGTTTGTATTGCTGGCATCTACCTTGACCAAGTATCTTCCCATTCCAGTAGCACCGGTGCTGGTGCTATAAAAAGCAGGATTGGTTACAGAGGTAGCACTGGTCGCAGCTGAAATGGTATTCAAGCCAATCCCAGCGCCGGCAGTAGAAAAGGCCGCGGATGCATCCCAAGAGGTACCATTGCCCATTTGTAATTTTACAAAATGCGTCTTTGCCGCAGTAACACAGGGGCTACTTACTACATAGGCAGTAGTAGTATCGGCAACAGAGCCATAAACCACGGTCCAATTTTCCGCTAGTGTATTCACTATTTCGCTGTTAGTAGTACTGGCATAACTGAGGTTGGCAGGTGCAGTAATAGTACCATTGAGTACTCTTACCACATCGTACATGGCCTGAGCAGTTGTAACTGTGGTAGCAAAATTTAATTTAGCATATCCCATTATTCTGTTATCCTTACATAATCGGGATGTGTTACTTCGTTTTCGGTTCTAATAAACATCCCCGAAGAATTTGCTAGTGTAGAAGCAGTTTGATCGATATCTTCGAGTATCTCTATATCTTTTTTATTTTTTGTTAAAATATAAAAATACCCTTCAGTGGTGCCAAATTTTTCAGTTATTTCTTGCAATGTCATGTTCTATTTCCTTTATACTGGTCTGGAATATTCAAATACCAAAGATAAATCGCTGCCGGCCACAGTACTTCCAACCTGTGTTATATCGACAGTTATATAATCGCCCTCAACTGTGCTAATACTTATATTAGCATTAGCTCTACTTGTGTTAGTGGGAATAGTAAATGTAGTAGCACTGCTACCATTTTTATTGACTCTAATTTCTACATTAGCTCCGGTAGGTGCCACATCCACAAAGCCCACTAATCTACTTATTGTGTAGGTGTTGTTTATCCACCATTTTTTAGTACCGTTGTTGACAACTAAACTTCCAACATAGTCTAATGTTTTAACTAAAGAGCCTCCGCCGCTGCTTCCGGTTCCGGCACTGCCGGTGTATCCTACACCCACTGATCCAGTAAATCCTGTGCTTCCAATTGAACCGGCGTATCCAGTAGCACCGACTGAGCCAGCATATCCAGTAGCACCCACACTACCATCGTATCCTGTAGTTCCAGCCGATCCGGTATAACCGACACTGCCGCTGCCACCTACAAATGCTGTTCCATTGCTGTAAAAATAAGCATCGGCTTTGATATTACCAACGGTCAAATTAGCATCAATATTTCCTGCAATATTAGAAACTATTTGAACATTACCAACAATTTTCAAAGTAAAAGTATCGTTGTCGTAATAAATTCGGCCATCATCGTAGACATCGCCCAGGTAACCTGAACTGCCGGGCGATCCAGTGTGAAATCTTAGACTGTGATTTCTGCCTGATGAAATAAGTGTATTGCCTACTAGTGTAATCAATGGCTGGCCAGCACCAAAATCGCCAGGACCAGCATTGTCGCCATTTTGCAGATGAATTATCGGACGCCATCCGCCGAGGACTCCTTCTGCGGTTGTTATTGACAAACTGTCGCTAGTAGTTGAAATTTCTGGTTTGTTTGAGCTTGCT
>Ga0129333_10000070_pt1 | contig 60512 bp, 80 predicted proteins | sample CPB6_08_DNA_FD_94474 | JGI IMG/M metagenome (GOLD analysis project Ga0129333, IMG submission 94474) | Freshwater to marine salinity gradient microbial communities from Chesapeake Bay, USA - CPBay_Sum_0.6_0.8_DNA | ecosystem: Environmental > Aquatic > Marine > Coastal | place: USA: Chesapeake... | reverse complement strand
CAGAAGATCTGTATGCACAGATTTCGGCAAAATATCCCGGACGCGATGTCTGGATTGATGTAAGTGAGGACGGTGAAAATGGATGCCACATTCAATTTGAGAAACAATAAAGTGAGAACTATGAATCAATATCACAATAGTGTTAGTCGTGCGATGATTAACATTAACGACATTAAGTATGATCTGTTAAAGATCTCCGAGCTGTACGACGGTATTCTACAGGAAGGGCTAGGTCATTTGCCCGCAGATATGTATCAGGCATATCTCAGCGACCTTCGTGGAAACCAATGGATCCACGATTATGAAATCAGTGAGATTGTTCTTAAGGAACAAAGCTACACTTATGATGTTACGATACAGATCACTCGTGATCGTACTCCAAAGAAACTAAAGATCCATGTGGGTCTTTATAAGAGCCCCTGGCCTGAACTGTATGCCAGCACAAAATACACAGGCAGTGGCTATGTCGCTAGGTAAAAAGACTAGAGTCGATTTACAAGCTAGGAACAAAGACTACGCAGTCTTTCTTCCCAGTATCAGCGGCTTCTATCAAACCTTCATCAGCAAGGAACGCAACAATCCAGGTGTTGATGTTCCTGCTGCTCGAGTTCCTAAGGAATTCGAAAACGGCATCGAAGGTTTTAACTTCCTTAACAAGGAAGAGGCCTACTTCTACTATCCAGACGCACTATACTCAGCGGGTCATGCTCAACTTGATATTGCTAAAAGCGATGTTGAAGAAAGCATGATCCAAAAGCGTGATAAAGCCAATAACTTTATCCTAGGCGATTCTGGCGGATTCCAGATTGGTAAAGGTGTTATTAACTTTGACTGGCAACGCTTCTGGGAAAAACAAGGTGATGCTGGTTATGTTGGTACTGCTGACAAAACCCGCATGGCTATCCTTAACTGGCTAGAACATACTGCTGATTACAGTATGGTACTGGATATTCCTACTTGGGCGGCCGCTCCTATTAATCAGGAACGCACAGGACTAAAAAGTTTCAAAGACTGCTTAGATGGCACATTGTTTAACAATGAGTTCTTCCTAAAGCATCGCAAGGGTCAAACTAAGTTCCTGAATGTTCTACAAGGTGGTAACAATGTAGACGCCGAGATTTGGTACGAAGCAGTCAAGCACTATCCCTTCGAAGGCTGGGCTATGGGCGGTAATAACATGAAGGACATTGACCTCATGCTACGCCGATTAATTAAGCTTCGTGATGAAAAACTATTGGAGCCAGGTCGCGATGTTATTCACTTCCTGGGTACAAGTAAGTTAGAGTTGGCCTGTATCTTAACTGCTGTTCAACGCAACATTAAGCAACATATCAATCCTAACATGAAGATTACATTTGACTGTGCTAGTCCGTTCTTGGCTACAGCATATGGCCAAGTGTATACTCAGCATGTTCATACCAATAAGCGATTTAGTTATATCATGGACAAGGCAATTGATGACCGTCGAATGGCAGGTAGCACTATTGCTTGGCCGTGGTCGAGTCCGATTGGCGAGCGTATGACTATGGGCGATGTCTGCTATTATAAACCCGGCGATCTAAACAAGCTAGGTAAGGAAAGTCGCACCAGCTGGGATAGCTTCAGCTACTTTATGATGATGGCACATAATGTTTATCAGCATATCGAGTCGGTACAGCGAGCTAATGCTTTGACTGACGCTGCTTGTGCTCTACATCAACCTGATCCTAAGTTGTGGACTAAGAACAAGAGTGCCAGTGCTGAAATCAGTAACTGGGTACCACGCAATGTTATCTACGCAGTTGAACTAATCAATCGTGTGTTTACTAGTGAAACTCCGTATACAGAACTGGACAATGCTCAACACTTGTTGGCTGAACTTAACGGCAAGAAAACTCTTAAGAGCAGTGCCGAAGCGTTTGGTGCTTTGTTTGCCAGTGATGACAAGGGCGACGACAATGATGCTGATGCTGCTGAGTCCTGGGACGAAGATCACGCAGAAGAACTGTTAAGGGCTGCTGGAAATGCCTAAGACAGCATTAGTTATTGGCTTGGGCATGGGTCAACAATACAAGGAATGGCTAGCCGAATTAGGTTATCAAGTCTTTACTTGTGACATTGACCCCGGCAAAAATGCCGATTACAAATCTATAGATGATGCCGTTAACAAAAACAAAAAATTTGACATCATCTATATTGGTACACCAAACCACACGCATGAACTAATCGCTTACAATACAGTCGAACATACTGATCTTCTGTTAATTGAAAAGCCCGGTTTCATTGACAGTACTGCTTGGCGTAACTTGATTAAATCATTTCCTAATACTAGGATTATGATGATCAAGAACAATCAACATCGCAAAGAGATTGATGAGTTCAAACGATTAGCTGATCAAAGCACAAAAGTAACTGTTCGTTGGAACAATAAGAACCGTATTCCCCACCCAGGCAGTTGGTTCACTACAAGACAGCGAGCATTTGGTGGTGTAAGCAGAGATCTTATTCCCCACATGTTAAGTTATTATTGTGCCTTGACAAACTATCAAACTGGTGTTAGACTGTTTGCTCAAGCTCAACAGCGTCATGAACTACAGAATATTACTGATACTGATTACGGCAGCGTTAATCATAATGGCACTCACGATGTCGATGACTTCTGTGAGCTCGAATATAAAAACGGTAATACCGCTTGGCTACTAACCGCTAACTGGAAGGACGACAAAGCCGACGACAGTAGCATTAGTTTTGATATGCCAAATGGTGCTATTAGATTTGAACTGGGTCTATGCCCCAAAGAAGCCTATCAATCAATGATAGAAAAAGCTGTAGCAAACCTAAATAATGATCAGTTCTGGCAAGAACAACTAGAACAAGACATTTGGATACACAAGCAAATCGAACATCTATGAATAGAGTATTAGTCACATCTGGTAACGGCAAATTTTACGAAGACAATTATGAAGTTCCACCACTGGAACCTAATCAAATTTCAGTGCGTAGTGTAATGACCGGAGTATGTCGCAGTGACATCGACATGATGAATGGCGACTTTGGTCCATTGCCCTTACACATGCAGGGACATGAAGGCCTCGGTCAAGTCATTGGTATTGGTGCTGACATCAAAGGCGTTAACTTTGGTGACTATGTGGCCACACGCGGCGAACCTGCTTACGCAGACATCTACAATGTTCGTGAAAATGAATTTGTTGTAGTGCCTGCGGCACATCCTCGCTATATCCTAGAACCAGTAGCCTGTGGCATCAATGTTGTTCAACAGCCCATGCGTGAGATTGCCGAGCGTAGTGGTCCAGGTCGCAGATTACTAATCCTTGGTAGCGGATTTCTTGCTTGGGTAGCTTACAATACTATTCTGCTTAATCATTTAGATTTTGAAATTACAGTTGTTGGTAATAGCAATCGCGAACTGTGGGACAACAAACTCAGTCAATACTACGGTGGCAAGTTTGATGTAGTTATTGATTTGAGCAGCCGCATGGATGTCTTTGAAAAGGATATTATGCACAACGAAGGTTTGGTTGTGTTTGGTGCTCAAAAAATGGTTAATACAGACTTTAGCAGTCTGCTTTGGAAAGCCTGTACTATGGTATTTCCCAGTCCCAGAACAGATAAGTTTTACCAATGTATGAAGGATGCTGAATATTGGATCACCAATGGCGACTTAAATGTTGACAGCTTTTGGACTAAGGGCTATAATAGAGATACCGAATGGCAGCAGGCGTTTGCCGACGGTGTTAATCGACCCAATGGCTATAGCAGAGGATATATCAAATGGCTCTAAATACTGAAGAACGACAAGATGTAGTTTATTTTACTGGCTACGAAGTAGAACATACTATTTGTTATGGTATGAAAACTTTGTTTGTTGTAGGCACTCCGCCTCTGGAAGAAATTCTAGAACAAGCTGAACGAGATCCTGACATCAAACAAATCTACTTTGGTACCAGCCAAAGTTTTAAACCTAAATCTATCTCGCAAGAAGAATACAAGCCATGGGACGCAGTTATTTGGGGCTGTCTAGAAGCCAACTATTGGGTTACACTGGACTTTGGTGTCGAACACATCGAAGGTGTACTCGAGGCGGGCTGGTGTGAGCATGATCGTTTTGTTCCGATGATCAGTGTCAAACTGCCTTACATCAAACAACTTAACTATAACGCCACTCTTAAGTTAGATGATATAACTTGGGGGCATAGTAATCCCGGCGTATGGACTCATCACTTACACGAACTCATGAGCAAGGATAAGTTTACCTATTGGGATCAATACACACAGGATACAACTATCGATGACTAAACTATTCATAGTTGATTTAGAAGCGGTAGAAACACGCTACACAGCACAATGGAAGAAACATGTACCCGAACTTTTTAGACAAGCAGGACATCAAGTTCAAGTCCTCAGTGGTCCTGAGGATATTCCTAGTGCCACTACTCCTGGTGCCTTTCTTAATTTTGGCGGCACTAATATATACAAATCAGCACAGGTTGAGCAAATGGGTCGCTTATTTTGCTCCGGATCAGTACAGCCAGGCGATCATTTTCTTTTCACTGATGCATGGCATCCTGGTATCATAAACCTAAAGTATATGAGCGAGCTACTGAACATTCCAGTAGTTACTCATGGCCTATGGCATGCCGGTAGTTATGATCCACATGACTTTTTAGGTCGCCTTGTAGGAGACAAGCCTTGGGTTCGCTATGCTGAGAAAAGTTTCTTTAGTGGTTTCGACTATAACTATTTTGCCACTGACTTTCATATTGAGCTGTTTATTAAAAAATTACTTAATGATGGAATGGTAGAAAATCCTTGGCTACAGGATCATGTTTCGGAAGCATTAAGGGGCGAATGTACTAATATCGTTCGCACTGGCTGGCCCATGGAATATATGGATGAGACATTGACTCCATATAAGAACATGAAGAAGCGTGATCTTATTCTGTTTCCGCATCGTATCGCACCCGAAAAGCAAGTTGATATCTTCAGGGATCTTAAGAATCATTTGCCACAATATGAGTTTGTTGTTTGTCAAGATCAACAGTTAACTAAGAACGAATATCATAACTTGCTAGGTGAAGCGAAAATGGTATTCAGTGCCAACTTACAAGAAACACTAGGCATCAGTTGTTATGAAGGTGCTATTGTTGATGCTATTCCATTAGTGCCAGACCGACTAAGTTATACAGAAATGTATTTCGATACTTTCAAATATCCTAGCAAGTGGACCGAAAGTTTTGATGCCTACACAGTCTATCGACCCGATCTATGCAGAGTGATTATGCAACACATGGATCATTACGATTCGAAGCTGTCCTTGCTTCGTCAACAAACAGCAGCACTAACTAAAAACTTTTTCAGTGCTCGTAACTTATTGAAGGTATTAAATGATTAAGATTCAATTTACAGGCAATATGCCCGGAATGTATCAAGTTGATCGCAGTTACAATCTGCCTGGCGTCACAGGTGCTGTTCAATGGAATGGTACAACAAAACGCTTTGAAGTTAGTTGTGGCGGTAGTTGGATGGCTATTGATAACACTGTTGAAATGAATTCCAGCGGCCCAGATGTATGGGAAATGTATAACTGGATACAACAAAAGAAGCGTGAAGAACTAGAAATGCAGGCTTTGCGTAGTAAATATCCAAGCCTAGATGAAGCATATAAGCATTTGGAATTTATTAAGGAACTTGTCAAGGCTGGTCCGGAAGAAACAGTCGAAGAACCCAATCGTCCATGATATTTAATAAGATCCGCGAACTTAAACAAAAAGGTTATCGAATTGGTATAACCTTTAGTACTTTTGATTTGCTACACGCAGGGCATGTTGCTATGTTAGCTGAAGCAAAGAATCATTGTGACTATTTAATTGCGGGTTTACAAACTGATCCCACTATCGATCGTCCCGGTACTAAGAATAAGCCAGTACAAACAATTGTCGAAAGACAAATACAGTTGGCGGCTGTTCGTTATGTAGACGAAATAGTAGTTTATGAAACTGAACAAGATTTAATCGATATTCTATTGACATTACCAATTGATGTAAGAATTCTTGGCATCGAGTATCGTAACGAAAATTTTACTGGTAGAGATGTTTGCGGCGATTGTGGCATAGAGTTAGTTTTTAACAGTAGGGATCACAGTTTTAGCAGTAGCAATCTTCGTCGTCGAGTGACCGAAGCAGAAATGATGAAAGAATTAAAACAATGAGAATAGGCGTTATTGGATATGGATATGTAGGCAAAGCCATTGCAGATTGTCATGATAGAAACACTATTATGATCAATGATCCCTATGCTCTAGAGGAATGGGAACAATATACTATTGAAGATATTAAGGCTAATACGGGATGGCTTTATGTCTGTGTGCCCACACCCATGGCAGAAGATGGCAGTTGCGATACCAGTATATTGAAAGGTGTGTTAGATAGTCTGATAGACTACGAAGGTATAGTAATCTGCAAATCAACTGCGCCTCCGGAATTTTATATTAGTATCGAAAAAGAATGCGGTCCTTATAAAAAATATAAATTTAAATTGGCTCATATGCCAGAATTTTTAACCGCAGCCAATGCACTTAAAGACTACATGTATCCTAGACTAATTGTTATTGGCGGTCATCCAAATGTTGCTAATACCATAGCTCAGTTTGTAATTACTAGCGATTTAACTTACAAAACTAAGGCCCGAATTGTCAAAACTGATATCGGATCGGCTGCTGCAATGAAATACTATGCCAACAGTTGGCTAGCAACCAAAGTTATTTTTAATAATCAATTTGCCAATTGGTGTAAGAGTCAGGGTGTAAATTGGGACGAAATGGCATTAGTATGTAAAGAAGACCTAAGGCTCGGTGACTCGCATTATCGTGTTCCCGGCGATAACGGAGATGTTGGTTATGCTGGCGCTTGTTTCCCTAAGGATGTTAGTGCTATATTAGCTTCGGCAGAAGCCAAAAATGTTGATATGAGTTTACTCAAAACTCAAGTTGAGATCAATAATCAAATTCGAGAAGCCCAACGAATCGAACGGGAAGAAGCAGAGAAAAATAAATCAGCACTTACCGGTCGTCGCCGGCGAGATGAAATACCTCGCGGGCCGGTGGTAAGGCCGCCTCGGCGAAGAGGTTGACAAAACCAAAATAAACCTGTATAGTAGTATAAATAGATATGTTACACAACGGTAACAAATTTCAATTATCATATCCGAGTAAGGAAGGATTCATATATGTCTTATAACAAAACTAAAACCGATCCAGAATTGGGTCAACGAGTACACGAGCATCTAGTTAAGATGGGAGTAGAAACTCCAACTTTTCAAACTGCACTAGATCGTAAAGATAAAATTGCAGAGATCGAAAAGTCATTCAGCCATATTATGCAAGTTCTAGGACTCGACCTAGACGATGACAGTCTAATGGAAACACCCAAGCGTGTAGCAAAAATGTATGTCAACGAAATCTTCTGGGGTCTAGACTACGATGCATTTCCAAAATGCACTACAGTAGACAACAAGATGAAGTATGACGAGATGGTTGTTGAGCGCAATGTCAATGTTCAAAGCAACTGCGAACACCATTTTGTAGTCATCGATGGTTTGGCAACTGTAGCTTATATACCGAATCAAAAAGTTCTAGGTCTCAGCAAGATCAATCGCATTGTAGAATACTTTAGCAAGCGTCCACAAATTCAAGAGCGACTAACTGAGCAGATTTATCACGCACTGAGTTTCATTCTAGAAACAGAAAATGTAGCAGTAGTCATTGATGCTCAACATTATTGCGTGAAATCGCGTGGCGTCGAAGATACTGGTAGTTCAACTGTTACCAGCAAGCTAGGTGGTTGCTTCAAGAACGAGCCTGCTGTTCGAGCAGAGTTCATGAACATTGTCAATAACTGTGCGAGGTAAAATTGAAGGATCCTGTTATTGAAGATCTTGTCAATCAGTTGAAGGATCATGTTGCCGAAGTTAATCGTTTGATGGAAGTTTTAGAAGACAATAATGTAGAAGTTAGAATTACTTACATTGAATCTTCTAAAACAAAAAAGCAAAAGCAAGGCATCAGTGCTTGGCGTATAACACAGCACAATGACTATCTATAATCAATCTTCGCTGAATTGGCCGCAGAGCTCTGTGTCAGTGGGCACAATGATTGCCAATGGCGGTACAGGTAACATCGGAGTAATACCAGGAGGAGCTATTAGTGGTGCCACGCAATACTCGTCGGCGTTTCAAATACGCAATAATGCTGAACCTGTACTACAGATTGATCTAGATGGCAAAATTACTACCAAGGCTGGAACTATATCTGTCAATGACTGGATTCAAGTCGTTAAACTTATGAAGCAGTTTATTGTAGATGTCAGCAATGACGAAGAAACTGCTAAAAAATATCCTTACCTTAAGGATGCTGCTCATCAATGGATGATGGATGAACTAAGGAAATAAAATGGCAACATGGAAGCTATCAACCAAATACGATAGAAATACTATCGAAAGACAAATGTGGACTAAAAACGGCATTAAGGCTGTGCGTGACCAATGTTGGATGCAAATATTTTGGACAGTTCAAAGTGATCAACGACCTAATGTTGATCTAGCTAATCCAGTTGGTTACAGTATCACTAACAGCGAGTACAATTGGCAACTAGACTCTGCTACTGATCAAGCATGGAACAAATGGGTGTTTACTGTGAACACTCCTGAGGCCGAGCAAGAGCGTATCAAGCTTCTATGGGAAAGCAACGGAGATGCCGGTATGGCTGCTGACGGATGGGTTAAGGCAAATACCGAATACCTAATCTATAGTAAACTAAAACTTGTTAATCAAGACACTGGCGAACAATGGATAGGAGAGTAATATGAACATAGAAAAATATTTTAGCTTTTACGGACAAGCAACTAGATCGGAATATTGGGGAACTCAAATAGTCGCGTACCTTGTATTTTTTGCCGTAGTAATGCTTGCTACACTGATTAGTGTTGGATCTGGTCCGAGCGGAACAATTGCCATAGGTGTGTTTATATTTTTACTAATCGTTCCGCTAACATGGGTAGTAATGGCAACTACTGCCAGGCGTTGTCGCGATGCTGGAATTAATCCTTGGTTTACAGCGGCTATTTTTATCCCTTATATAGCTATTATTCCATGGATTGTATTTGGTTGTTTAAAGACTCAAGTGAGGGATTAAATCATGGCTATCTGGAAAATTACTAACCTACACAAAAAGTCAGCTGTTGAACGACAGTTCTGGACTAAAGACGGCGTTACTATTATCAAGGAAGAAGGCTTCCGTTGGGGTACATGGACTTGCGAAAGTGATGACATGCCTGATATCGATCTTACTAATCCGGATGGCTGGGAACAGTACAGTCAAGAAGAAGAGTGGGAAATGGAAGAAATGATGGACGGGTGTTGGCAAGAATGGACCTGGCCTGATGACATGGATGAAGATGAACAAGAGCGCATCGAAGCTCTATGGGATGAAGATTATTTTGACGGTCTCGAAGGAGACGGTTGGACACTCGACGAATCAGAGTATTGGATTTTTGGTCCTCTTAAATTAATAAACGAGGATACTGGTGAAGAATTTAATGGAGAAGAATGATGGCAACAAAAAAGAAAACTTCTAAGAAAACTGATTGGCTTGATGATCAAGTTGACGAACTAAACGATGCTTTTGCCGACATAGTCATTGAAGACAAAAAGCCTGCTCGTAAAAAGCCTAGCAAGATTAAACAATCAGATCTAAATCCTGTTATTGTTAAAGGCAGTCACTTAACTGTAACTACATGGGCAGATGGTCGTACAGAACTAAAGTGGGACGACGAAGCATTATTACGCGATGTGCAGGCTGCTACTCTTAAATTTGAGTCTAACATTCCTGCTGCTAAAATAACTGCTAAGAAAAAACCAGTAGCTAAGAAAACAGTAACCAAGAAAACTAAGAAATGATTGTCTTCCTGTCAATACTAACAATACTAATTGGCTTTGCTTTGCTAGTTTTAGCTTCATTCAAAGGTTTTATTAAACCTGGCTGTGCTGGCGATTGCTATCAAGGTCGCAGGCCCTGTAACTGCAAGGTTAACAATGAATAAGATTTATTATTCCTGGCGTCAGTTTGATCGCGATGTGATTGAACTAGCACGACAAATTTGGCAATCAGAATGGCAACCGGATTACATTGTAGGCGTTAGTCGCGGTGGCTTGCCCTTGGCTGTAGCATTAAGCAACTTCATGAACATACCAATGAAGCCTCTACAGGTCAGTCTCCGTGACGGCGGCGAATGTGTTAGTGATCTTGGTATGGCCGAGGACGCATTTGGCTATCATCGAGTTGACGACTTACCTGGTGCTAGTAATCCGGCACTAAGAAAAAATATTCTCATTGTCGACGATATCAACGACAGCGGCGCTACATTTAATTGGATCGTCAAGGATTGGCCATCAGGTTGTATGCCAAATGATCCAGCGTGGGATAATCTTTGGAACGGTAATGTAAGATTTGCCACTCTATGGGATAATCCGGCCAGCAACTCTAAATATGCTATGGATTACACTGTCCATACTAAAGACCCCGAGCAAGATCCATGGATTGTGTTTCCGTGGGAAGAACCATTTACAGGTGAAATATGAAAAGAAAAAGTTCAAAAAAGAAATCAGAAATGACCATTAAGTTTGATGTCGAACATTTTGTATTAGAAGATCATCCATGGCGCGATCCAATTAAGGAAAATGATTCTATGCTTGTTTTCCGTGACGGCTTTCCGGTTAGCGAAGCAGGACATTTCTTATTTGTTCCAAAAACCAACGACATGGATAATATTGCCGAATGTCTAAATGCCGCAGTCAAGCAAGGTGCGGTGTTTGTTGATCAAGAATTATGTGATGGCTTTAATGTTGGTATGAACTATGGCGAAGCAGCAGGACAAACTGTAATGTGGCCGCACATACATTTGATTCTTCGCAAAGATGGGGACTGTGCTAATCCTCGTGGTGGTGTTAGACATGTTATTCCAGGAAAAGGTGACTACACACAAAATGTCACGAATGCTAATACAAATTAATTTTTGGCAAGCCAAACAATTAGAATATTGGCTTAAGGATAACTATCCTGACTGCTCCATTTCAGCTGTCAATAAAGAAGGATATGTTCCTCCCGAAGAACTTGATGTTTACCAAATCGAAGGTAATATTGATGTTGACTTATCGTGTATGATTCAGTTAAAATACGGCAAAGCTCAGGAAAAGGCACATAATGGAAAAACTTAAAGTCAGCGAAATTTTTTATAGCGCACAAGGTGAAGGACGCTTTATTGGCGTCCCTTCTGTGTTTTTACGCACATTTGGTTGTAATTTTAAATGTGCAGGCTTTGGCTTGCCTGCGGGTCAAAAAACTACAGAGCCCGACGACATTGGGCGCGAAGTTCATTTGTACAAGTCATTTATGGACTTGCCATTAGCAAAGACTGGCTGCGATAGTTACGCTAGTTGGCATCCTGCATTCAAACATCTAAGTCCAAGTTATAGCATTGACGAAGCAGTCGATGCTGTTCTGCGCCTTACTCCTAATCATGATTGGGTGCAGAGTAACGGCAATGATGTGCATCTTGTAATTACTGGCGGAGAGCCTTTGCTGGGCTGGCAACAACTGTATCCTGAACTGCTGAGCCATAAACTCATGAAGAGCTTGCGTAACTTGACATTTGAAACTAATGGCACTCAACATCTGCATAGTGAGTTTAAGTATTTTCTCAAAGACAACTATCATATTCTACACAACAACATTACCTTTAGCGTCAGTCCTAAGCTCAGCGCCAGTGGTGAATTGTGGGAAGACGCTGTCAAACCCGAAGTAGTCAAGGAATATTCGCAAGTTGGTTTTACTTATTTAAAGTTTGTGATTGACAAGCAAGAAGATTTTGATGAAGTTGATCGAGCTGTTCAAGAATATCGCCGTGTAGGATTTACTGGCCCAGTTTATGTAATGCCCGTCGGCGGTACCGATGCTGCTTACTTTAGCAATACACGACACATTGCCGACGAAGCATTGGCTCGTGGTTATCGTTATAGTCCTCGCTTACATGTGGACATTTGGAGCAACGGTTGGGGAAAGTAACCGAAACAAGAACCAGAACATTAGTTAAAACTATTATCTATAGATTATGGGTAATAGCATCTACATACATAATGTTATTACTTACGGGACAAAGCCTTACGCAGGCTTTGATCCCAACTATTGTTATTAACTGTGTCTGGATGACATCATATTATCTATACGATAGATTATGGAGTCGTATCGATTGGGGAAGAATTAATACATGAAAGCACAACAACCCGCAGAAGGTATTAGCCTAACTGGTGATTACGGAAAGAGCAAAGCATTCAAAGTAGAATGCGATTGCGGCAGTGATGATCACGCTGTTCATATGTGGATTGAGCTCGACCGTGATGCTGATATTCCAGATATCGAAGTAAGTTTTTATGTTGATACATGGACACCGACATGGTCAAGTTGGCGTGAAAGACTAACAGCAGTTTATAATATTTTGTTTAAAGGTGTTCATAAACAACAACATCACATGCTTTTGAACAAACAATCCGCCATGAACTTTGCTCATGCTATATTGAATAACATTAAAGAAATGGAGAAGCAAAATGGAAATACAACCAAAAGATCCAAGTAAAGGTCACTTTTATGTTAGCCTTGTAAAAAGCATTGTCAGAATCGGCGCCGGCTGTTTCTTAATTACAGGTAGCCTTTTGCTAGCCGGAGTCTGTTTAATCTTTGCAGAAATCTTAGGTATCGTAGAGGAACTGGTATGAACTTTTTTAAAAATTTATTTGGCAAAAAAGAACAGCCAACTAATCCTAAAGAAAGCAAAGAGCCATGGGTCAATGTCGTTAACACAGACTTTGACGAAAGTAATCCACGACAAGGCTACATGGAATTGGAATGGAACAATGCTTTTATCGAATTCCTAAAACAACATGGCTATCAAGGTAAAACGGACGAAGAGTTGGTAGACAAATGGTTTACCGAACTATGTAAGAATATCGGTGCTCAAATGGACGAAGAAGCCAAATTTGTTGCCGATGCCGATGTTTTACCAAAACGGCGTAAAAAAGTTGACAAGAAATAAGATGCAAAGTAAACTACAATGGAACTTTCGCGTAAATTGGGTTGGAACTGATCATGTACTTGTATCATTCAAAAAACAAGACAGTGATGCTTGGGAAGAATTCTTATTTACGGTACGAGAGTACACAGAGTGGATGAGTCTGTTGCAAGAATTTAATACTGGATTCCGAGAACAGATTAATCAAAAATTACTTGAATCTTATATCAATGACTAAAACTTATTTGCTGGTAGATGCCGCTAACATGTTCTTTCGTGCAAGGCATGTGGTGCGTGGTGAAGATGCTGAAACTAAGGTAGGCATGGCTTACCATATTATGTTTAACAGCATCAACAAAGTTTGGCGTGACTTCAAAGGCAGTCATGTCATTATCTGTCTCGAAGGTCGCAGTTGGCGTAAGGACTTTGACACTAACTACAAGGCTAACCGTGCGGCAGCTCGCGCAGCACTTAGCCCCAAAGAAGCCGAAGAGGATAAAATCTTTTGGGAAGCCTTTGACGAACTAAAGACTTTTTTCAATGATAAAACTAATTGCTCGGTACTTCGTCATGAAAACTGTGAAGCTGATGATTTTATTGCTCGCTGGATTCAAAATCATCCTGACGACAATCATGTAATTGTCAGCAGCGATAGTGACTTCTATCAATTGCTAGCGCCCAATGTTCGCCAGTTCAATGGCATCAGCAAACAACTAATTACTATCGAAGGTATCCTAGATGAAAAAGGGCGACCAGTCTTGGACAAGAAAACTAAGGAGCCTTTGCCAGCCCCTGACCCGCAATGGTTGCTATTTGAGAAATGTATGCGTGGGGACTCCTCCGACAATGTATTCAGTGCGTATCCGGGTGTTCGGGAAAAAGGCACAAAGAATAAAGTTGGTCTCCGTGAAGCCTTTGCTGATCGAGATACCAAAGGCTACAATTGGAACAATATGATGCTTCAGCGTTGGGTTGACCATAATGGCGAAGAGCATCGAGTTCGAGATCGGTATCTCCATAATAAGAAGCTGATCGACTTGACAGAACAGCCAGATGAAATTAAACTAGCACTAGATACTGTAATTAATGACAGTACAAGCAAGCCACCTGTTAAACAGGTCGGACTACATTTTGTTAAATTCTGCGGCAAGTGGAATTTGGTAAACATTGCGGACAAAATGACAGAGCACAGTGAGTATTTGGGAGCGGCTTACAAATGATTTTAGCCAAGAGTGTTATTAAAGATAAGTTTTGGATTCTAGAAGAAAATGCCAAGCGTGTTGGCATGATGAACTTCAAGGATGACAATTATGTCATCAACCTTCGTCGCAAGGATTATGTAGCACATGATCCAAAAGAGCTTAAGAAACTGGGAATCGAATTCGTTATTCGAGACTTGACGCATGGCGGTCACCTAGAAGTCATGGGGTATCCTACTGATCAAGAAGAAGTTTTTAATGTAAAAGAAATCGAAGGTTATCCTACTTTTACTAAAAAAGCTGCTAGTAAAAGCGTTCATGTAGCAGGCTGGTATGGACTAAAATTTAAAAACGGCTGGGTATGTAGTCTTTGTCCCAGGTTTACTACTATTAAAACCAACCAACATGTTGGGCCGTATAAAACTAAAATGGACCTTAAAGTAGTGCTAGGACAACAAAAAACCGGCGAAATAATCGACGATTAAATAAGTATTTAATGCGGTTTTCTGATAAATAATATTAGGAGAACTGCATGGCTAGACCTAAACCTACAATACTATTAACACATGTCGACCCTGGCACTTATAAGAGTGAAGAGGTCCTAGAAGCCGATGCCATCTATGCAGTCTTTTACAAAAAGCGCCCTTTTAACCTTAGAACTTTTTTAAACAGTTTACAAGACTATCCTGGTCCAAAATATAAAAAAGTAAGTTTTAGTAATCCCGGACATGCCTTCAACTTAATGGAAAAACTTAACAAGTTATTTAAGTGCAATGACTTTACTGTAGTAGAATTAACCGAAGGCACTGAAGTCAATGAATACGAACTTATCAAAAGAACAGATAAGTAAACTGGTTTTTGATACTATTGTAAAGTCAGTGGATCAACCACTGACTTTTTTTACGGTTTATAAAAATGCCAAAGGCACTAGATTTACTGGCATTGGATTCGAACTAGCCAAAGAGCAGTGGAAAACATATCCAATCAAACTAGCAGACAACTATAGAATATTAAATAAAACTCTATTGATGTTAGACGAGAGAATGATTTGGCCATACTATCTCAGCAAACGAAAACTAGTGCTATTCAATGAAATGGATGCATTTGAATTTACACTCTATCAAGGCGATATAAACTTATGGGCCAACAAGACTTAAAAGATCAGTTACTAGAGCAAGGATTTGTTGTTCTAAAAAATATTATACCAAAAATTATTATCGATTGTATCAATGATAGAACCTGCGACCTGTATCCCACTCGAGGTCATGCAGTTGATAACAAATACTATCCACGCAGTCGAATTCACGAATGTCCAGAGTTTGCTTTATGGTGGAGTCAGCAGCTTCATGATTGGCGCGAGATACAGAGTGTTGGTAAAATACTAATAGATCAAGTTGGATTTTTGTTTAACGAGCCCCAAGTCTATGTTGCCGATGTCATTACCAACACTCCCAACAACAAGTACATCAAGCCCCATATCGATAGTCCTTATCGATTTAACCAATGGCACGAAAGCTTTGACCTACTGGGCGTACAATGTATTATACCCCTCTGTGAATTTACACAAGCCAATGGAGGCACAGGTTTGCTTCCAGGCAGTCATAAAAGAAACTGGGTAGTACAAGACAGCTACCGAGGAGTTTATAACGAAGAATTTTTAGCCGGCGTTGTGCAACCTCATATGATGCCAGGTGATGTATTAGTTTACTTTCCTAGGGTACTGCACAGTACTATGCCCAATACAACTGACCAAAATCGTCGGGCATTGCTAGTTCATATCACTAGCCAAACTATGATTGAACAAATGAAATTGGTAGACAATATTTGGTTAGAATAACCAAAATCTGTCAACGACTAATCGACCTGCGGCGTTATATATACTAAGCAAGTAAAATTATTTGCTAGATTTCAAATAAAGGAGACACTTATGAAATCACTAGTCGCTATCATCGCCGCTCTAGCAGTTGGTACAGCATTTGCTCAAGCACCTGCCAAGGCCCCCGAGGCTGTTAAGGCACCTGCTGCTGCTTCTACGCCAGCACCTGCTACACCTAAGGAAATGCCTAAGGTAGAAAAGCCAAAGACAAAGGCTGAGAAGGAGGCCGAGAAGAAGGCAGCTGACGCCACCAAAAGTGACGCGGCAAAGCCTGCTGCTCCTGCCAAAGAAGCACCTAAGGCTGCTGAGCCAGCTAAGAAGTGAAGACTTTGACGACGATCTCGAAGGCTTAGAGTTATACGACACTGAACTCACTTTACACCGCAGTTTTGCTAGGCCGCAGTTAGTTGCAGCCGATGATGATGAAGATGCTGAGATCAGTGACTATGTACAACTAAGATTATTTCTTGCAAGGGAAATGGCGCTTCGTGCTTATCGTCGCCAACAGGAAGCCGCTTAATGCGGCTTCTTTTTAGGTTGGAGAAACCAAATTATGGCAGTCTATTATGTTCGCTATGACGAACACCAGGACCAATGGTGCGTTATTTATTTTGTCAATTGGGATGTAAAGGTCCATAGTACTTACAACACTCTTGCCTGTGCTAGGCAGTATGCCCAAAAGCTCAACGAATCCATTGTTTTCCAATAATTGACACAAAATCGGTTTGGTGATACAATAGAGGTATTGTTAAACAGGAGGTTCGATATGAACAAACAAGCTGCTAAGAACACGGCTCTGACCGTGGCCGCTCTGGGTATGAGCGGATTGGGATTCGTTGCTATGATGATGATTGCCCCCATGTTCACCATGATTACCCTGGGGTTGATTGGTATTGGATTTTTGATTCGTGCTATTTACAATATTGAAAAGGGCCGCATTGAGTGCGAGGAAAGCCAAGCTCGCATGCGAGAACTCAAATAATTGACACAAAATTGGTTTGGTGCTATACTTCAAACATGATGAAAAAGACATTCAAGAAGGGCCGTTTCGCTCGTATGCGCGAGGTTATGGCAGAATATGGTTTTCCTTTGCGGCTAGTAATGTGCGGCAAGGTTGAAAACGGTCGTTTCTATCTTACCAATCGTACCAAACCCTAAGGAGCAGACAATGACTCGTTTCGCTGAAATGACTGAGCAAGAACAACGACAAGTTCGTATGTACGGTTGCACCGAAGCTGAAATGCGTGAAGCGGTTGAAGAAAGTCTGACTTTCCGTTTTTCGGGTCCTGTTATGTATGCCGCTAGCATGATGAGTGATGCTCAAGAAATGGTTGCTTACGGCCCGTATGATTCAGACACGCTGGCTAACCTCATGGAAGATCAGCGACAACTGTTGAACCGTGCCAAGTGGGTCTTGTTCGAATATGCCATGGAGCGTAAGTGAATAGTCAAGCAATTCAAGATCACATTTATAACTGGGCGGTCGGTAAGAACTTCTCTGCCCCGTATGGTGTGCTCACAGGCGAATATGTCAACAAGAAAGGCTCTAAGTATCGAGCAGTGACTTTTGGCCGTGCTCGCACCTTGGATGCTACCGTAGAGATTTACAATCGCAACTTCATCATCCTTCGCACTAGTCGCAATGGCAGTGAAGTCTACAATGATGTTGCCACACTAATGGCCAAATTGGAAACACTATAAGCTAGAATTTATAGTCAAATTCTTGTATGTCTTTGTAGAATAGCTCGCCGACAAATTTTTTACTCCAATCATCGTAATAGTCATGATAAGGACCATGCTGGGTGGAGTTTATTCTCGACAACGGAGTGTAATCGCCAAATAAGGATTGTACTGCTTCAAATTCATAGCTGAGCCTTTCGAATCTCATAATACGATTGGGTTTGATTTTTATCCAATCTACTTGCGGAGTTGAAACGGAATACCAGTGTTTTTGATAGCCAATGCCTGTTTGCAACCATTCATGAAAGTTGACATTTTGAAAATCGGGATTAACCTTACAAACATAATGGTATAAACTGACCATTCTGTCCCATGGGTTTCTAACTACACAAAAACTCCAAACATCGGAAAGATTATATCGAGATTGCTGTAAAGATGTATGCCTAAACCCATCAGCAAGTTCTCCGCCACGATCAACTAGCCATCGGCTAATACTAGATCCACCGGTTTTAGGTATGTGAACAAACAATAATTTGAAATTATTGACAAAAATTGACATATAGTATTTAATAACTCATCAAACGAACTTTGAAAATTGTATGATTAAGATTGAGGGGCTTACTGCCGAACAATGCAAGATGTTGGACACTATTTGGAGTTTCAAGACTCGAGCAGAATTCGAAGAATGGCAACTGAGCTTGCCCTTTGACCAACTGATGGTCAGTGCTGGTTTGGTTGAATTGATTGCTATTGCTATTTTGGAAGAAGACATGGGCGACCAATACAAAGCCCAAGCAGAAGAAGTTATCCAAAAGATCCAATCAAAATTTGACACAAATTGAGTAATCCAGTATACTAGAGACTTACTAGGAAGGAATTATGAAACGAGAAGTTATCACTGTTCAAGTTAAGCGTCAAAAGCGCCGTGCTGACTTCTTGTTCCATAATGGTGCTTATCGCCCGCAGACTGTCAAAAGCCGGAAGGTCTACAACCGTAAAAAATTGGCTAAACCGGATATTGACACAAATTGGCAATAGGTACTATAATAGAGGTATGGTGAGCAATGGTGCAATCCATACATTTTTTGACACACAGAGAGAAAGGTATTTTTCAAATGGCTACTTCTAAGACTTTCAAGGTTATCGGCGTTTCTACCCTCAAGGGCAAGACCAAGGTTCGCTTTGCCAATGATTTGGCAACTCGTATTAAGAACCTAGTTAAGAACGGTCACACTAATGTTGAACTGTTCGAGCTGCCCGAGGCTATGACCAAGGAAGCGGGCATTGCTTATGCTCGCGCGAACGCCCTGTTCGCTGTTCCGTCCGATGCTGAGGCATCTGCCGATGATGTCGTTGCTGCCGCTCAAGGCGAGTAATTAACAATGGGGCAGGCTTCGGTCTGCCCCACACTTCTTCCTACTATGGATAATTTTCTTATCAGTGTAGAACAGGATTCTGCTACTGGTTTCTATCTAGCGGTTTTTGCTGACGGCACTACCGTAGAACTCAATGCCTGCACTTATCACGATGCGGTACTAGAAGCTGATCAATTGGAGACAGCATAATGAGCAAGATCTCACAACTTAATCGACCTTCAGAAGTGTTCGATCCTTTTAACAAAAAGCATCGGCAGCTCTTTCACGAAGCACTCAAGCACAAGACTTGGGGGCGTAGTCCTATTCGCTTTTGGCTTGACGAGACCGAGGACAGTCTCATGGATCAATGTACTAAAAAGATTGCCAAGTATTATCTGCTTAAAGAGTTTGGTGCAATCGAAAATCCCGAACCTTTCAACGGAGAAGGTCTTCGCGTTCGTCCGAATCCCAGTGCCAATGTGCTAGCGAAACTTCGCAATCTTGAAAAGATTTAATCGACACAAAATTCCCTTTGTCTTATAATAGATATATCGTTAACAAGGAGTCCAGCAATGGCAAAAACTGATAAGGCCGAAGGCCGTACTGTAAAGATTTCCGAAGCCAAGCGGTATATCCGCCGGGCTATGCAATCCAAGCGACCCGTTATGCTTTGGGGTCCTCCCGGAGTTGGCAAGAGTGATCTTGCTCAACAAATCGCAGACGACATGGGTGGTGCTCTAGTCGATGTGCGTCTTAACTTGTGGGAACCTACTGACATCAAGGGTATCCCGTTTTACAATGCTCAATCCAACAAGATGGAGTGGGCTCCGCCTGCTGAACTGCCCAGCAAGGAATTTGCAGATCAGCATCCTATTGTAGTTCTGTTCTTGGACGAACTTGCAGGTGCTCCCCCGGCTGTACAGGCTGCTGCCTATCAGCTGATTCTAAACCGCCGTGTTGGCACTTATGTACTGCCTGACAATGTTGTGATCATGGCAGCAGGTAACCGCATGACAGATAAGGGCGTGACTTATCGCATGCCTACTCCGCTGGCTAACCGTTTCGTTCACTTTGAACTGCGAGTTGACTTCACTGACTGGAACCAGTGGGCTCTACAGAATCGTATCCATCCCGACATTGTTGGTTACTTGAACTGGGCCAAGGGCGACCTCATGAACTTTGATCCTACTGTTCATGATCGCAGTTTCCCGACTCCTCGTTCGTGGGCTTTCGTCAGCGACCTCATCGACGACACGATGACAGACAACGAGCAGACTGATATGGTTGCTGGTTGTATCGGCGAAGGCCTTGCTATCAAGTTTATGGCACATCGCAAGATTGCCGCAGACTTGCCCGACCCCAGCGATATCCTTGCTGGCAAGGTCAAAGAGTTGAAGGTCAAAGAAGTGTCCGCTATGTACTCGCTGACTACTTCGCTTTGCTATGAACTCAAGGACGGCTACGAAAATGCCAAGAAGTCCAACAAGCTGGATACATGGCATAGCCAATGTGAGAATTTTATCCAGTACATGATGGATAACTTCGAACCTGAGATGGTTATCATGGGTGCTCATACTGCACTTAAGAACTACAATCTTCCGTTCGATCACAAGAAGCTCAAGAACTTCCCCGAGTTCTTCAAGCGGTACGCTCACTTGGTTGTTGATGTTAGCAACTGATATTAAGATCAAGGAAGGGCTTATGCCCTTCCGTTCTACTACCTTAGAACTTGTATATGGTTCTATGGACTATGTCGGAAGTGTGCTAGGTCCGGGTCCGATTGGTAGAGAGGAACTAATCGAGTATTATGCCAATGCTCGCAGAACATGGCCTAGAGTGGATTTTTCAATAAACGGTCTCACAAGTCATGAAGTGTCAGCATGGTGTAAACAGAACTGTCAAGGTAGTTTACATTACTATAATCCAATGGGCACCAAAATTGTTTGGTTCAAGGACGAAGCAGACCTTTTCATGTTCAAACTAAAGTTCGGAATATAAATGATCAAAGGTAAAGACATTGACCAGATGGGTAATGTTTTGGTAGCAGTATTCCATAAACTTGCCCTATTTGCTATTGGTGCCGCTACAGCGTGGGCGGCAGGTTGGACATTCTTTGAAATGTTCCAAAAGCATCATGCTACCGTCAGCGACCTACTGCTGATGTTTATCTATTTGGAAATTGGTGCTATGGTTGGTATCTACTTTAGAACTAATCATATGCCTGTGCGTTTTCTACTTTATATTGCTATTACTGCACTGACTAGGCACATGGTAGACATAATGAGTCACTTGCCTATTAACATAAACGAAATGGTAGCAGTGGCAGTATCGACCTTTGTCATTGCCGCTAGTGTTCTTATTGTGCGATATACCAGTGCTAAATTCCCTAGCGACCGTAAAGACGATGTCGCATAATATTGACACAAAATACCAAAAACTGTATAATATGTAAATACAGTTAGGAGATTCATATGAAATTGGATGTACGCGATAGACTTACTAAAGCCCGTGTTAAGATGCTGCTCAAGCATCCGTTCTGGGGTAATCTTGCTACTCGCCTCAAGTTGGTAGAAGCCAGCGACTGGTGCCAGACTGCGGCTACTGACGGTCGCCACTTTTACTACTGCACTGAATTTATCAACAAGCTCGACGACGATGAGCTTGTCTTCTTGTTTGGTCACGAAGTGGGTCATTGTGTTTACAGTCACATGACTCGCCGAGGAGACCGTGATGCCAGCGTATGGAACATGGCCGGTGACTATGTTGTCAACGACATGCTGATCCAAAACAATGTAGGCAAGAAAATTACTACAGTACCTATTCTGTGGGATCACAAATATCGCGATATGACTGCCGATGAGATCTACGACGAGCTCATGAAGAATGCTACCAAGATTCAAGTGACACTAGACATGCACTTGGACGGTACCGGCAACGAAGCCGGCGAAGATAGCAAGGGCAGTGACGGCAAGTCGAAGAGCTCTAAGATCAAAATTGACCCCGAGACTGCTAAGAAGATCCAGGACGAAGTCAAGGAGGCTGTACTACAGGCCGCGCAGGCTGCAGGTGCTGGTAATACTCCTGCAGGCATCCGTCGACTAATTCAGCAGTTCACTGCGCCCAAGATGCGTTGGCAAGACATCTTGCGTATTCAGCTAGAGTCTAGTCTTAAGAGCAATTATTCGTTCATGCGTCCCAGCCGCAAGAGCTGGCATACTGGTGCTATCCTTCCTGGCATGTTGCCTGCAGAGCACCTTGATGTTGTAATTGCACTGGATGTTTCAGGCAGTATCAGCGAAGACATGATCCGTGACTTCCTTAGCGAAGTTAAGGGCATGATGGAAATGTATACCACTTACAGCATCATGGTGTTTAGTTTCGATACCGAGGTCTACAATCCCGTAGTGTTTACTGAAGACAACGGCGAAGACATCTGCGACTACGAGCCAATGGGCGGTGGTGGTACTGACTTTGATGTCTGCTACACTTACATGAAAGAGCAAGGCATCGAACCCAAGCAGTTCATCATGTTCACTGACGGCTATCCGTTTGGTTCGTGGGGTGACGAGCAGTACTGCGATAGTGTGTTCGTTATCCACGGCAATGATCAAATCCAAGCACCGTTTGGTGTCACTGCTCATTACGAATACGAACCTGCTACTACTTAAGATCAATAATTTAAAAAAATTGGGCCCCACGGGGCCTAATTTAATTTTTGCTATATAATTAATGAAATTTGCATTTGACTTTTTGCATTTACTTCTGTACAATACGACTCTGTACTATAAATAAAATAGGTATATAACTTATCAAAAGGAGAAATTTATATGACCATTCAAGATCTAAGTGTATTATTGGCTGCAATCGATGCTGCTGTTAAGCGCGGCGCTTTCAGTGTTCTGGAAATTGGCCAAGTTGGTGCTGTAGCCGAAAAGTTAAATGCATTTTTAGCCGATGCCCAGAAGCAAGCCGAAGAGCAAAAGGCTGCACAAGAAGGCCAAGGCGAAGCCACTGCTGAAGCTGCTGCCGACGCCGCCGAAGCTGCTTAATAGGAGTTTATCATGCCCCAATTTATCAAACATGTTGGGCAGGTAAATGGCACAGGCAAGAAGTGCGTTGTGGTATTTAGAGAAATACCGGGTGACGAAACTTCTTGCCTTGTTGTCGAAACAGAAAGTTTACCTCAACAATATCATGATGACTTAATTACTGCCGTAGAAAGCGAGAGTGCTCAAGAAGACATGGACTTTTTCAAGTATGCAAGTCGCAGTACATTCCATGACGGCAGAAATATGCTAGAAGCTATGCATCTAAGTGGATGGCTTACTAAGCTAAACAATCGCGAAGTTACTATGATGCCGACTAGAGAAATTCAAATCGGACTAACTGAGTTAAATCAACAGATAGCATCTATTAACAATAACGGACGAACTACTAGCGGTGACATCGGCGGCGAACCTATTGCTGAAGCAAAGAGCCCCGGAGTACTAGACGATTCGCAAATTGCTAATCAAATGCGTAGTCAAGCTGCTTATTTCCAAAAAGAAGCACAGCGTTTACTAGCAGAAGCCGAAGCATTGAGTCCTAACAAAGTGACCACAACCACCAGTGCTCCTGATGTTAAGCCAAAAAGAAAATATACTAAAAAAAAGTAATTAAGGAATCTGACACATGGCAATTAGGCGCAAGGATCGAAGCTTTGAAGAGATCCTTAAAGATGTGGTCATGGAAGAAGTTCCAATAGAATACATCACTCACATTCAACTTAAACTTCATAACGGTGAAATTTTAGAATTCAGTCAAGAGGATTTAGTTGGTATGAAAGATGCCAGCGAAGTTCTTAAAGCTCGCGGTCTTGAACATTTAAAAGAAAATATTCAAGACATTGAAGTTTTTATTGACAGTGCTAAGATTAAGAACAAGGTTGTTCACTACGTTAGACATCTACTACAAAGCCAATTTGGCGACGAAAAATGACACAGAGATCAGAAATTAATTTTGCAGAAGATAAAAACTATGTTCCTGTATTGGATCATGGTTTTGTTGGTCTTGTTGACCATATGGGTAGTGACGCGGCAATCGTTCAAGCTGCTCGTGTTAGCTATGGTGCTGGCACAAAACAAGTTCAAGATGATCGTAACTTAATTCGTTACTTGATGCGCCATGAACATACAACACCATTTGAAATGTGCGAAGTAAAATTCCACATTAAACTTCCTATCTTCGTTATGCGACAACTAGTACGTCATCGTACTGCCAGCATGAACGAATATAGTGCTCGCTATAGTGTGCTTACAGATGAGTTCTACATTCCCGAAATGGAACAGATTCAAAAGCAAAGTACAACTAACAAGCAAGGGCGCGAAGAATCGGAGTGGGGTTTTGAAGAACGCCGTAATGTTCAACATGCCTTTCAGCGTAGTTTCTTTAATGCTTATAAAGAATACTCTGCGCTATTAGGCAAAGATGATAATGGGCTTGCTCGCGAGTTGGCCAGAAGTGTGCTACCGGTGGGTGGTTACACTGAATTATACTGGAAAGCTAACTTAAAGAACTTTTTACATATGGCTCGCTTGCGTATGGATCCTCACGCACAGTGGGAGATTCGAGAATACGCTCGTGCTATGTATGAACTGGCCAAGCCCTTGTTCCCCGAAGCATGCCAGGCATTTGAAGACTATGCCGTTAACTCGATGAAGTTCAGTGCCAAAGAAAGTAGTCTTTTAAAAAGTTTAATCGATCCTGCTAAGTGGAATGACTCTATGGCAGAAGGTCTGAGTAAACGAGAACTTACGGAATTCAAACAAAAATTAGGTCTGTAATGGATCGATGCTAATTTCGTTTACATGTAAATCATCGGGCTGCTCAAGTATCCAACGTACATACTGAGCAGCCTTTTCTATTGGCATAGTTTTTCTGTCAGGATGCTTGTGCTGTACATTACTTAATGTGCCGAAGCTTATTAGTGTTACTCGTGGATTATTGGCCCATACACCTGTCATTCCTAGACTATTAGCATAATCTCTTAGTGCTTTCTTTTCAGCATTGTACAACCAGTCAGTGGCCTTATTAACTCTGTCAGTGGTACTGCCAATAACAATGATTAATGTGCGTTTGTTTTCGGCTTTGAGCTTTTTATATACTGCTTCCAACAATAGAGTTTGATTAAATTTCCATAATGCACTATTAAGGATAACTGCGTCATAATCTATACTCATTGCCGCAAATTCCTGTTGCTTTTCTGCTTTGGTAAGATCTAAATTATGTGTTGTTCTACTAACAAAAGTAAGATTATAATCATTTAGATTACTGCTTATGGCTTGAGCAAGCCCGTAGTTAGGATTTCCTGCTATTAATATTTTTTTCATTTTTAAACTATTGAAAAGAATTGATGAAGTAAAGATCTTTATCTTCGACTCTGGGTTGAATATAATTTTCAACATCAATGTTTACTGGGCTTCCGTCTAACCATTTAATGACATCTTCAAAAAATATTTTGTTATTTTCTGCAGTCATATGACAGTGTCGAGTATCTTCATTAAAAAATCCAGCACCCGCGGGTTTCCAATCCCATGCGATGTTTTCTTTTTCCCATATATCCATCATTACATTTTTTCCCTTATAGAACCATATAGAATTAGTAGAGGTTGGTACTAATATAATGTCAGATCTAATAGATAGAATATTGTCAATCATTAAATTATGAACATATTGATCAAATTTCGTATTTTTTAAATATAAAAAATATCCGACAACTGCTTTGAAGACTTGTATTTCATGATATATTGCTGAGTGCGGTTTAATTTGGTCCGAGTCAATCATTGGTTGATATTGTTTTAACTTAGATTCTGCTCTACTTAATCCACCTATGTGTATATTATCTTCAATAAACTTTTTTCCAGCTAGCGAAGTAGTATCTATTATCGGAGGTTCATTCTCTAGATACAATCTCCCAGGCATAGATGCTAGAAAAATTATTTTGTCAAATTGATTGTGCGTAGCTAAAAATTTTTCTACAGAAAAATATAAAGAACTTCCAGTTCTTGCAAAACATGTTACATCATAAAGATTTGATAATAAGTCAACCCAAGATTTCGTAGAATTACTTTGTATGTTGTATGCAAAGCTGTCTCCATATATTGCTATTTTCATTTAAACAACTCCTCATACTCATATGCAATATCTAATATGCTATGATCGCGAACCGAATCTAAGTATTTTGTAAATCGAATAAACTCAGGTAGTTTATCGCTGTAGTCGGCTGCTAGTGCATACTTGGTTATGCTGTTTAATATGCTGGCAGCATTCTTAGCAATATCTTCCTCGAAATTATCTTTAAAATAATCTATCTCTCGAGCATAGTAATCTACTAAGCGTTGTTTAAGTTCAGGAGTAAGTATTCTAATGTTTACTCGCTTGGGCCCATGTGCTACATGATGTGTAATAATAGGACGCTTCTTCGTGGCATTAATTTTCTTAAAACCGCTTTCGTTTAATTTCCAACGCATAAACTGTGGAATATGCCAAACATTATATGCGGTAACAGTACAGGCCATCCATGGCAATATATTACTGTTTGCCTGTGCATACTCATCTAGCTTTTGTAAGTTCTTGTATGCTTGACTCCACTTTAATGGCCAACGCTGATATTCCACTACAGCGCCCATACCGTCCATACTAGCACCAACACGAACTTGTTTGAACTTGGTCCACATGTCTAGTACACGATTAGGCAAGTTGCTCATGTTGGTGTTGTACTCTAGAATCATCTTGCCCGCTTGACCCATGTCAATACATTTTTGTAAGAACTCATAATGACGCTCAATCATCATGGGTTCACCACCTGCCATGTAAACATGTTTTAGATTAGGAATGTTTGCTTCTATTTGTTGCCAAAATGTTTCGCTGCTATGCCAATCGTAGTCTTTGGTGGTTAACCTTCCATTATCATTGCGAGTTAGTTTAACTGTACCGTGCGTGTCTTTGTATTCTGTACTGCCATGATATTCTGTCCATTGTTCGTACCAAGTATGACTGTCAGTGGGACCACACATACGGCAAGCAAGATTACATAAGTTACCAAAACGCAAGTCATAGTATTCTAAGTTGGGTTCTTTAATAGTGCCATCTTCTTGGGTAACATACCTAGCATCATCAATGCTGAACTTCCAGTTGTCTAACTCATATTGTCTACGACTATTAAGTCCTGCTGATTCTTCTTGCTGGCAGCGGCCACATTCTTGACTCCATTCACCTACTAGCATGTTCTTGCGAACTTCGCGCATTAGTTCTGCATTGCGAGCAGCAGTCATATCATCGCGGCCGGCATTATATGGAGTGCCATCTGCTTTGCGAACTACGCCCTGGTTCTCGGTTACATTAGCTTGACAGCATACACGAATGTCTCCATTGTTGCGTACTGCTTGGAATATCCATGGGATGGGACAAAATGTATTTGTCATAATTCTTTCCATTTAATAAACTTATGAGTGTCTTTAGTCGGAATAACAAAATCATTGTGATTAATTTTTAATTCACTAATATTGCTATTCATAGCATCTTTAATTTTTGCAGCTAATACTGTATTATTTTCTTCAGAAAAATGATTTTTTCGAAGGTCATGTGCAAAAAGAGTTTTTCCACTATTTGGCTGTATACCTAACATATCATCATGTCCAGTCTGTCGAAGTTCCCACTTAGAAAGCTGTAATAAGCCTATATCACTGTTATCATTATTATTTGCATTAGTATCAATGAATAGTGTATTTTGCGTGTTTCTTTTCAAACTCTCAACAACTGTAGATTGAACGATGTTATCGTAACGAAAATCTTTCCAATGTTCGTAATATGCAGCTACACTATCAATTATATTAGCTGCTCGGTTTTTGCTTGCCTCATTGGGGAATGTTGTATCGAGCTGTACTGTTTTTTTCATTGTCAGTACTAATGTATAATTATTATACCAGTACTTATGAAATGATTTGTCGCTAGGAAACATATCTTCTAGTTTTTTAGAATACATTCTTCCCGCAATAGGAATAACAAAGATATTATAGTAATTAGATTGTGATGTTTCAATAAAATCATGATAGCAATGAATTATAGATTTACCCGGTGCTCCGTAATTTTTAATTGTGAAATCTTCTGCTAAAATAGCTGGCCAGCTTTTACTGCTGTCAGAATCTAAATTTGAATTTGCAAAGCTATCACCGTAAATGCCGATGGTTAATTTACTCATAGGTTCGATCTCCGGGAAATAATGGCAGCTTGGTACCCGGGGCTCGCTTGGGGATTTTACTGTCAGCACTACTTACACAACTGTGGCCACCGCATGGCATAGGCTTGTCGTATAATTTAAAACCAGTTTCAATGTGTCCCAACGGGACTTCGCTACAGCTATAACTACGCTTAACAGTGCCATCTGGTTCACGAATGATAATGCTACGATAACCACTGCTGCACTCCCAACCGTGGAAGTTATTAAAGTTGAAAGCATTAAATCGTTCGGCTTGGTCCATGAACCACGGCTTGCCGTCTTTATCAACAAACTCAACTTGATAATGCGGTGGAACATCAACTTGTTTCTTACGCTGCGGGTCGGCTTTGTCAATCATGTAAGTTGGCTTGGGTCTTGCAACTAGGCCAGCAGCCTGAGCCTTAACTTCTGTGTATGCTCGTTGTGGCATGCCATTGTGCAATTTAGCTAACATGTCTTCAGTGTAGCCATCTACTACACGACTGGCAGTAGGGTCGCTTTGAGGCTTGAGCGTTACATTAATACCTCTATCATGGAAGTATAATGCCAAGTCATATATTTCATAAAACTGCTCGGGCACCATAACCATATTGATAGTTATTTGTGTGTCGTACTCTTGGCACAATACCAGCTTGTCGGCGAACTCAGCAACTTTATCCTGCGTGTTAACATGCTCTCTATGGCAACTAGCAGTAATACTAGCGCGATGGAAATGCTTTACAGCTGGTACATACTTTTGTTCGAACCATTTTAAAGGTCTACTCATATTGCTGGTCATATGAACGCTGGTATAGTTTGTGTTAGCTACATCAGCATTTAAGTGCTCTAGTATATCGATATAGGCAGGATGGAATGTAGGCTCTCCGCCGCTTAGACTAAAGTGATAACTGTTGAATCCGCGCTCGCGAGCCTGACGCTTAATCTCGTCCACAGTCTTTAACATTAACGGAGTAGGACGATGATCTTTAGTATCACTGCGAGCATAAGGCCAGCAGTAAGAGCAGCGATAGTTACAGTAGCGGCCCAATAGCCAACTTACCGTAAACATATCGCGGTATAACATTGTTCTTTGTCCAACTCTAACTAGATCCTTGTAAGGAATCTTAGTAAAGTCATATTCGCTAGTTTTTAAATCACTCATCTTGTTCGTATACAAATGTAATATCTTTACCGGGCCCAACTTCACTGGGCAAGCCGCCGTATTCTTTAATATACCATTCTATGGCAGCTACATACCATCCTTGGCTGTTGTGCCTGCTGGCTATGTTAAACTTATATATATTATCGTTAGTAGCAGGCATAGTGCTGATAACACGGGCTGCTTCTAGCTGCAAGCGCCGAAGAGGAAAATCTTTGATGTCTGTCATAGATCTAAATTGTTCATGAGTTTAATTAGTTTATCAGTTTTTTTCACTTGCTGTTTTTTTAATAAAAATTCTTCTGCTTTTAATTTATAATCAGGATCATAAGCAATGCCTAGTCGTTGTTTCATCTTCTTAATGTATTCTTCAAAGCTATTTTGATAAACATAATTTTTATCTTTACGATTTTTTTGAAATGAATTTTCTAATAAATCTAAATATACACTGTAAGATGCTGGCAAGCGTGAGATATCCAATTGATCAGGCCAACTTATATAATTGCCGTACCAAGTAAATTCTTTATCAGGAGCATGAGTTCGAAATTGTTCATGTACCCAATCCATATAACGATGGAAAGACTTCAAATTAAAAATATTTACTGTTGGGCTCAGTACAATTAATTCAGTCTTAGGATGAGATATGTATCTTACAAAATTTTCTTGAAATCTCTGCCAATTCAATCCGTGTCTAATAAGTTCAGCGTCTTCCCCGAAACTTTCATTGCTTATGCCTATTCCCCATGTAATTCGACTTGCGTCCATTCTTGCAATTATTTTATCCATTAGAAACTTTTTGCTATTAGCGTTTGTACAAATTTCTAATCTTATTTTTTTATCTGTTGTTACAGCCAAGTCTTCGATGTAATCTGCCAATTCGTGAAATCGGTCACTGGCGGTAGGCTCGCCTCCTAAAAATATAAACAATAATAATTTAGGCGTTAATTTACTAGAAATATGATCTCGAATCCAATCTTTAAAGACTTTATAATCATTTTCATCGGTTTTATTGATTATAATTCGACCTTCTTCTTGTGCAATTTTACTGCTGCTGTTTGCGTTACAGTACAAGCAGGCCATGTCACATGTGGTATCCGTTTTTATTTCTATATAATGAATATATTTGTCAGTGTCTAATTGATTTTTACGGATTTCAACAAACGGATCAGTCCACTCGTTGGCCCAGTCCCTGTATGCTGTTCCGCTTTTATTATAATCATTCCAACAGACTGCACAATCTTTATGCTCTATATTTTCTAAAGTTTGCTGTCGCCGGCGACGAATTTCTTCACTGAGACCGATAAACTCAGATGTTAATACTTGTGGGAAATTATATTCACTTGCTTTGCAACAATGTCGCAATATACGATTTTCAAAATCAATGTTAACATCAGTCCAGCTTTTACTACAATAAGTTAATTTGGTCATATTTTTATGATCATTGTTTCTTGTTTTTTGTTAATAAAAAAGCTTTCCTCTCGGCCATTTCTTTTATAATGTGTTTCACCATCTAAATATGATTCTCGCCACGAGTCGCTTTGACCCGAAATTATGTCTTTAATTTTTTGATGCTTCGGGCCAATACAAACAAGAACCACTGGTTCTATTGGTTCATTTTTAAAATTATCACCAAACTCTTCCTTAAATAAATCAATGAATTTAGAATTCCTCATGAGATCTTCAAGACCGCAGGCCACATAAGCAGTGCCATAACCTAAGTCTTCAGCTGTTAGCTGTGCGTAAGCAGCACTGATCATTGCGTCACGAATACTGTTTTTAATCATTACATAACGACTTATCTGATCTTTAACTTCGCTGTAAGCACGATCAAATATCTCAGTGTCAGCTGAATCGTGCAGATCTACCATTTGATGTTCAGGTGCCGGATTCGCCATATAAACTAGTACAAGTGGTGCTTTTGTTTGTAGTAAATAAACTGTTTGGTTTTTTTCATTTTGACACTTAGTTACTTCATCACATAACTGCTGTTTAAGTTCAGTGGCCTTGTCGGAAGTACCTAAAGCAAAAACTTTGTATCCGTAAATTTTATTCTTACTAGGAGCACGCCTTGCGCTATCAAGAATTATTTTCTCATGCTCGGAGCTGATCTCGCCGTCCATTAATCTTGTAGTGTGTCGACGAGCAATGACATCTGATAAATTTGGCATAGTTATTCTCAATAATTAAGTACGCTGATAAATAATATTTATCTACACGGAGATATAATGTCTGAGGCTTTAGTCAATGAATATGGTGTTAGCAGCGAAAGTGCCGAAAGTTTTTCCAATCGAAACAATTATCCGGCCAAACTAAGATATCCAAAAGATTTAAAAACAGGCAGCGAAGTTAACAAGAGCTCTGACATCGCATTTTTACCGATCGATTGGGAAACTGATCAAGACTGGGATCGAATGCTAGCCGAAGCAAAAAATTTATCTAAACATTATATTCCACACAGAACACACGAAAGTCATTATGGTTGGAGCAGTTTAGTTATTCATGGACTCAGCAGTATACATACTGAAAGCTGTCATACATATGGATTTACCGATGACACTGCACCATGGCGTTGGACTGATGTTGCAGATTGGTGCCCCACTATCACTAATTTTTTCAAAACCCAATTCGATTATACAAAATATTTTAGAATAAGAATAATGAAGCTAGCACCAGGCGGGTGGATTATACCGCACAAAGACAGTTTAAAGCAAGAAGAAAATCATATCGGTCCTGTAAATATTGCATTGAATAATCCCGATGATTGTAAATTTTACATGGACAACATTGGATACTTACCATGGCGTGCAGGCCGAATGATGAAATTAAATCTTTACAATGTTCACAGTGTGTATAACCACAGCAATCAAGACCGCTATCATATAATTGTACATGGACGCATGGGGGCAAGTTGGAATAATAGAATTTATCAAAATTATCTAAATTGGAAAACTATATATGAATAAAACTTTTACTAATCTTTTGGTCTTTGACAAAGAGAATTTAGAAATAGACCCCATTGTTAGAGATAGTTTTAAAACATTTTATCAACGCAATTTATGCATGGATTTCCTTCCTAATAATCCTATACTAACTATGATTAGGGAAACCGAAGATGCTTGTTTAGAAGCTGCGTATAATCATAATATTAACTTTGCTATATTAACATGGGAAGGAAATATTACAAATATCTATAGATATCATCATGAATGCGTAGACTTTGTTAGAAAATTAGATGAAGATACTAACGGAGAATGGTTAGTAGTCGGTCATGTCATGGATCAATATAAAAATAGACTATTGTTTAATGATCCCCGAGCAGAACAATGGAAAGACAGTTACTGGCTATATCCTATTACAGCTATTATTAATATTAAAAAATGGCACGAACTAGGATGTCCTAACTGGGGCAAAGAGTCAGAGAAAGAAACTGTAACAAAAATAATACCTAATGATCAATGTGTACATGATAACTATACTCCCATAGATATTAAAGCCGATGTCGGCACAGTCGAAACTAAAGTTAAAAAGGGCTGGAACATTATAGATGCTTCAATGAAAGCAGGCCTTCCCGTTTATAACTTGCCAGACAGGATTAGATCTGTACAGACATATTTGTATCCCGAAGTAAACCCGGAGCTTTTTAATAACTTTTGGCAAGCAATACAACTCATGCCTAAATTAAACGATCAGTACAAAAAAGTATTTGACTTCGTTATATCTAGTAAATATCCTAGCAGAATTGAAGGGAACAAATGGCAATGCTTTATCAAAAATACAGAAGACTATTTGCCAATTATTCCCGAGCAAATTGATTGGAATGTAGTAGATACTATGATATTACCTAGTAGCGGTTTCAAAGACTTTATTGTTAGTATGCATAAGACCGGACCGCGAAAAGATGTACATGTTATTCACTTTGATATTATTAAACAATGTGTAGACATTCGAAAGCGAATTATAGAACAGTGGGATGGCAGTAAAAACCACTTGATAACAGTTTTGACTGAGATTTCCGACGAATGGAAAGCTAAAAATAAAAATGTATTTCATATGCACTCCATGAAAGACTTTAGCGAAGTATATGAAACTATCCTCCCATTCTTTAAAGACGAACAAGACTTACAGGATTGCTGGCAACGGTTTAAAAACTTTAAACACGATTTTATCGAAGCGGATATGCTAGAAGATCCTTATAAGGTATTGAAACTAGTTTCTGGAAAAAATGTTTATATTTGTTTAAGCGATATTGCTGGATGGCGACTTAATATTATCGGTTATGGCTACAACAATCTACGAAAAGGTATTAGTGCGTCGATCGAAGCTCTATCAAAAAAAGTTGGCGGCTTTGTAGACTATAAAGATCCTGGTACAGATGTTCAGAAGTGGCAATCATTCGATGACGCGATTGAATTTTTAAAAGCACCCCTAACAAGATGAAACCTTATTTAATTATCGATGACCATATTACAGCCAATAATAAAGGCTCACTAAGAGGTTCAATATATACTAGATATATAACCACCGCAGACAGCGTAATTAGAATGCTACAGCGAGCATATAGCTTTAGAACAGTGATTACTAAGTGTAAGTTTTATATCTATGACAAAAACCCCAAGCATATCGAAATGTTTAAGCATATGATGACTTGGGATGGCGAATTTGATTCTTTCGCTGATCATATCAAAGCAGGAGAAATTAAATTAGGTATTACATGTAAAGAGTACGATAAATCTCCGTTGGAGATGAATACACAACTTGGCAAAATTATGAAGCAAGACCAACAGGCCCTGCAGGAACTAGGTCTCCAAGTTATGGATTTTAAATCATGCTGGCAAGCATTTCAGAATGCAGAATTTGAGTTTATGGAAATCGATATCATCGAAGAAAATAAAAAATTTATAAATTTCTTAGATAGTTTAGAAGCATTAGATAGTAGCAAAAAACAATATGCTTTCTTAGGTTTTAATCCAGAAAACTATCCCAAAGAGAAATATGCAGACGCAATGAACAACATACTTCATTTGCTATGGAGGAAAAGTTTTAAAAAATTTACTACAAAAATTGACACCGTTGACAGCGAAAATAAGCCATATGAAAAGTATGCAGGCGAGATATATGTGTCAATGCATCCGACTTTCTGTATTCTTCCATGGATGCATATACAGTATAAACCTACAGGCCAAAGCAAATTATGTTGCCGCTACGACAACATTAAAGAACAACGTGATTTCGAAACCGGCGAATATCTCAAAGGAGAAAACTTATCGGAATTATTTTTAGAAAAATATAAACTTCTAGACATACAAAATTCTTCGATTAAAGATACTTTTAGTAGCAGTAACTTTTGGAATAAAGCTAGACAATTTACAATAGAAAATAAACCTATAGCAGGCTGCCATAAATGTTACAGCGAAGAAAAGATAGGATTACCCGACAGCGATGTGCCCGTGTCAATGCGACTGGGCTCAAGCATATTGTATAACGATGGTTTTTTGCATAAAAAACCAGATTTTGAAAAACCTCGTTTAGAATTCTTAGAAGTGGGTTTCGGCAATTATTGCAATATGGCTTGTTTAACTTGTAACAGTACACTCAGCACAACATGGTATGAAGATGAAGTAAAATTAAACGAAGTTATTAGCCAACCAATGAAAAGATTAATATATCCTAAATTGGATAACTTAAAGTTCGAATTAGAGAAAGATCATTTACAAACACTTAAGATTATTAAATTCACCGGTGGTGAGCCAATGATCAATCCCGAATTCATTAAGTTCATTGATCACATTGTGGAATTTGGCAATCCTGAAAACATTGCATTAGAGATTTATACTAATTGCAGCTATATTCCAAGTCCCAAGCTCTTGGAAAATCTTCCCAAGTTTAAAATTGTACAGCTTAATCTTAGCATCGACGCCATGGGTAGTATCAATGATTATATCAGATATGGAAGTCAATGGAGCGGAGATGCTAAACAAACAGTTAGCAATGCATTAGATTTTTGGATTGATGTTACAAAAAAACACAACAACATACCATTGATCATGTCAACTACTTTGAGTATATTGAATGTCTTAGAAATACCCAAGCTAATGACATGGTGGTTTGACAAACTTATTGCCAACGGAGTTGAGATTAAGTTTGCAGATGAAGAAATAGCAGCAGACGATTCCAATGACGATAGTCATCTAGGTTTCTTTAAACTGCAGCCAGTTTTTGATCCAAACTATCTTAATCTGAGTATACTGCCTTCTAAATACTATTCCGAAGTAAGTGAATGGATTGTATACTTTAGAAAAAACTTTGCTACATTATATCCGCATCTTCCAGACATTCCAAGATCTATTAGGTCCAGTTTACGGAAACTAGAAGAACATATTCGTAAATCTCAGGGTAATATAAACTCTGTAAACATGTTCTTAGAGTATATTTCTAAAATAGATAAAATTAGAAATAATTCTATCAATAATTATTTGCCACATTTACTTGAAAAAATAGAGTTATTTAGACGAGAGAACGGAAACTAATTCAGGATAAACAGATTTAAAATCTGTGTTGTTGTGTTGATCCATGAAGTTAATATAATCTGCAGTTTCTTTTAAGTCACTGCTATAGTCTTCGGCATTCATGTAATTAACAGCATAATCGCCGTAGCGAATAATTCTGCGCTTTTGTGTTTCAACTAGTTTAGCATTTTGCCATTTATCGTGCAGCCATAGTTCAGCGTCAGTGTCTAGCGTAGATTTAAATGCTGCCCATTCGGCAGTTATTTGATCTTTGATATCTTTGGGCAATACTTTAGGATTAATTGCTTTGGGATATTGTACAATGCTAGTATGAAATAAGCCGCCGGCCGCATTAACGAACTTAACAATATCAACTAGTCTACTGATATTATAAATGCTAATGGTAGTAGTCAAACTCATTTCAATATTAGTTAAGGCATGAAGCTTTTGCACATTGGCAATAATTTTGTTGATATCGCCGTTAGTTCTAAAATAACCAAAAGTCTTGTCGTCACCGTCAATGCTGACACGCAAGATAATCTTTTTAAACTTGGGCCAATGATCTAGTACATTATAAAAACCTATACCCAGAGCTACTAAATTGCTGTTATAACTTAGTGTAATATTATGAGCATGTTCGCTCATGGCTTCAATCATTTCCCAGTGACGCTTTTGCTGTAAAGGTTCGCCACCGGCAATTAACACTTCTCGCAAGTATGGAATAGCTGATTTAAATTCCTCAAAGCTGCGCTCAGGCAAACTGATATGTTTCTTTTCTAAGCGACCTGCTCCCCATTTAACAAAGAATTCTTTTACTGCGGGATCTTTGAATGCTAGGTTTTCCCACTGACTGCTGTAAGTAGGGCTGCAATGTCTACAGCGTAAATTACAAGTGTTATCAAATCTAATTTCAATGCTGCGGGGTTGATACGGCATTGAATAATCTTCAGCTACATTAGCAACAATTTCATCAAAGTTCATTTGATATTGTTTACCGCTGTAAGTTTCATTACAGGTCTGCCTTGTACTGGCAACACCGCTGTCTTCGAAATCCCAGCAACTGCGACATCCTTCGGGTCTTTCACCGTTTAATACAGCTCTACGCAGTTCTCGTGTTTTTTCGCTGTTCCATATTTCTTCTAAGCTTTGACTGCGATAATCACCTATGCGATCAGGATAGCGCCAGCATGCGCCGACCTTGCCTTCGTGTTTAATATTTTGATGTATAAATGGCATTATACAAAATGTTTTACTAGTTGTCACTGTTGATCCAATATACTTTGTTTATTTAAATTATTAGAATAATATAATGTAGTGTTCTCAACACTGCCGCAGGTATGCAAACAAGTGATCAAATTGCCATTTTTAACTGTATCGGACCATTTATTACTGATGTCAAACATCTTAATAAGAATTTCTTCGACAGTCCGTTTCTTAAGATCAAAATCGCTGATATCATATAATTCGTTTAATTGCCAGGCGCCTGGGCTATCATGAGTATGAGTTCCTAAATAACAACAGGGCATTAGCGTGCCGTCTGATCCTAAATAAATTTCTTTTCGTTCTAGGCTTTTACAATTTATTTTATTATTATTTAATTTTTCATAATTATCAATATTAAACTTAAACATTGTTATAGGCACATGTTCTTTGGTGCCTATATTGTTATGTCGATATTTTTCATTAACAGGCGGTTCCAATACTCCCACAAACTGTTGTTTGATCATGATTTTAAAATCTCTATTGCCGCGAAACTTTTGAGTTACCTTAAGTCTAAATTTTGCTCCTATTTCATGAGCTAATTGACTGGCATGATCAACTTGATGTTCATTATGTTTGAATACGATGAAATTCCACTGGGCTTGGCCGCCAGCTTGTACAAATGCTCTAAGGTTTGCAATTACTTTATCATATACAACACCAATTCTATATTTTTGCAGGGTTTCGTTATCTGTGCCATCTAATGAAAAATTTACTTGTAATCTATCATGTGCCAAGCTGGCCCACCAATCTACATCTCGATATCCGCCATTAGTGTCAATGCTGACTCCTTTGCACCCATTATCTAATAGATAATGAACAAATTCCGGCAACTGTTTATTGAGACAAGGATCTCCATATACGCCACTGAAATACACATGCTGCAACTGACTAACAAAGTCTTTTGTAAACAATTTATAAAAAATTTCAGGCCGCAAATCTTGCTCTACCAAATCAGGCTGCAAATCTCCATGGCCAGTGTATCTACTGCACATGGGACAGTAACTATTGCATCTACTACTGGCTTCAACATGAACAGTTTGTATATCTTCTAATCTAATCATTTTTTAATAGTAGTCATCATGCTAAGGCCGCACTTCATAGTAACACCATTTTTCATGAAATTAATCCCGCTATGTGCCTGACAGCGATCAAATACAATAATGCCACCGCGTTTCCAATTATAAACAGCTTCGAGTTCAAATCCTTCTAACCAACGGCGATTAAAATGTGTAAAGTATTGCTGATAAAGATCATTGTCGATGGTTTGTTTGTTCCAATCAACATTCCAAATACTACCATCTCTGTTATAACAGATTAAATTATTATAATCTCGCACAGTGTAAAAAACATTTGTATCATATTTAGGATCGCCCTTGGCAAAGTTTGTACCATACATTAAAAAACGATTTTTAAATATCGCAGTACCGCACATAGGATCTTCTTGCTCTTTATTTGTATGACATATCCACAGCGGAATAATAAATTGTTTACCTGGTATGCTGTCACTGTCTTTTAATGTGTTAGGATTACCGGTATCGATATGTAAATTATAAGGCGTGGATGTAATTAAAAAATTGCCTTCCCAGAGGGTATCATTTGTAAGTTCAGGAATAACCTCTTTTAATTTTCCAAAAAATTTATCTTGTATGCGTCGATTATCAACATTAAAATGCAGTGTGCCGTTTTTCTTTACTCGACGAGTTCTATGTTCACGATGCATTAAATCTTCCAACCAGATTAACTCGTCTTCAGTGAACACATTGTCAACTGCATAACTACTATCGCTCCAGGTACTCATCCAACGACTGTGTTCAGTGGGATCAACAGGAATGAATTCTTTTATTAAATTATCGCCCGGAACATATTCTAAATTTGTGATATTCATCATGACTGTCCTTTAATTTGACTGTATATATTTTCAGCTAAAAACTGATTCCCGTCATGATCAAAGTGCCCGCAAGACCCTGGCTTAAAACCAGATTCACTAAGGAAATCTGTAATAGTTAAATGGCGACCATGTCGATGTTGAATTATCGGCAATTCAATTTTGTACTTAGAAAATTGTTTTAAAAAAAAGTTGCTGTCCAGTGTTGTCATATAGTGATGTTTTAGGCCGTTTGCTGCCATTAAATTATTTATTGCTAGCAATTGCTGTGCAAACATCTTCTCATGATAGTTCTTATTAGTTAAAAATCCATAATACATCTTTAAGGAATCAATTACTCTGGCATCATCACAACAAGATTTTGGATTGTTAAATATCCAGGGACCAATTGGTGCTATTTTAGTATCATTAGCTGCTGTATCATATGGACTGTGTACTATGTCAACAAACTTAAAGTATGAAAAATCATCTGCACTAAGACAGACTTCAAATCTAGATAAATCAGTTATAGCATAGATGATTAAATAATTCTCTTCTGGAGAATATATTTCATCTAAAAACTTTAACAACATTCTGAATGATCTGCTGTTAGATGCACCCGGGGCAGCCAAATTGATACTGGATTTAAATCTTCCGAGTTTTTCTAATTTACTTACCCAGCTTCTGTTCCAACATGATTGATAATTTAAGTCATCTTCATATTGTCCATAGACAAAGCTATCGCCGAATGCCACTAATGTTGTCTTAGAAAAATCCATATTGTCATTTTGGTTTGATCATTTCGTATATACATTCAGCTATGAACTGATTGCCGTCATGATCTAGATGATTGCAGTCTACGCTGGGAATAATGTTTTTGCCAACTTTAAAGCCTTTTGATTTAGCAAAATCAACTGCGTCGCCATTATTAAAGAAAAATAGAGGCAACATATCTATCGGATACCCTTTAAAATATTCACGATAAACTCGGAATGCAAAAAAATAGTGTTCAATATTGAAATGTTTTAATAAAATATGCATTGCAAACATATCTAAGAATAAAGTATGTCTTAGATGTCGATCTACTGTAAAGCATCCAAAATAAGTTTCTGCGAAAGGCAAAAATTTACCCAGCTGATCGTTATTGTTTATTTGCCATGGTCCAAACTTATTCATAAAATAGTTGGATTTAAATGTTAAGTCTCTATCCAAATTAAAATTCACCGGCGACGGTAATTCAAATCTAGCGGGTTCGGTAATACCAAACATAATAACTTTGTCATGCAGACAATTGAGATTGGCCAGAATATATTCTTTTATAACTCTAAAAGCTCTACCATTGGATCCGCCGCCTGTGGCCAAATTAACAGAATGATCGAACTCGCCGATTCGTTCTAGTTTTTTAACCCACGATCTTGCGTGACAAGTTGTTTCTTCATTATCAATTAAAAAACTGCCGTAAGTATGACTACATCCTGTGGCTACTAGTGTTTTTCCTTTAAATGTCATGATTTATAAATCCTATTATAGATATAATTTGCATATCGAATGTGATCATCTAGATTCGGATGTAATAAAGTGTCGTGATTTACTACTTCACAATAATTTATAAATGAATCTATTAGATTCTTTGTTTGTTTTATTTCGTCGGCATATTTATTCGGCAACATCCAATCAAAATCATCGATTGTTGAGAATGCCCAACCAATGTAAAAATTCACGCCGACATAATTTAAAAAAGATCGTATTGTGATAAAATCAAACCAGGTATCATAAGAAAGTTGCTGAGTATCGGGGCGCAGAATCGGATTGTTGGGATCATGTCTCCATGATTTAATCGTCTCTCTGAGCGGGAAATCCGAAATATAATAAGAACCGGAATTCTCAAAATGAATTTTATTAAATTGAAGAATATCATTTCTCTCCCATTTATATCTTCTATGCCACGTTGATAATAAAACAAAAACTAAATCTGTTTTTTCAAATTTATTAAAAATATGGTAATCGTAAATTTGAGTAATTATAGATTTATTACAATTACCCGGAATAGCAAGATTATTGCAAGGGATATTTAATTTATTAGCAACTTGATTGGGCCATGGCTCTTTAAAAATTTTGGCATGAATATAATTTTTAAATTTTGTCACTTGATTCAAGTCGTCGACTAAATTTTTTTCAATTAAATCTGTACAGTCGCCAATGGTCCAACTATCTCCAAATGCAATTAATTTATTAAACATTTAAAGATCCCTAAATATGTCCTTCATTTCTGGAAATGTTGAATAGAAGTCTGTACCTCTCTGACGATCCAATAATTCCAAATATTCTTTAGTTTCAGGCAGCCTGCGACTCCAGTCCTCGCTCTTAGCAAAACGCACCATGCCACGCAGTCTGCTTATGCCATAGTCAGCATTGAGCCACTGCTCTTCTGTAACTTTACCCGCATGCCATGTGGGTACACCTTTTTGCCAGTTTGCTTTCCACCATGGAATAAACTCTTCATACTTGGCTTCGATTTCGTCTTTAAACCATGCAGGTAATATCTTAACATTAAGATGCGGTGGATGATAAACAAAGTGATAGTTAACACCGCCGGCGCCGAATGGCCACATGTTAATTTTCTTAAATCCAAACTCTAGCTTCCAGCGCAGGAATTCGGGAATGTAATAAATATTCAGTGCTTGTACTGCACAGGCAATGGTAATTTCAACATTGTCTGTAGTTTCGTTATCTAGCTGTCTAAATGCTTCGACTGTGCGAGCCCACTTGCTGGGATAGCGAATGTATTCATTGCGTTGCTCGATAGCGTCAACGCTGTAGTGGAAACGAACAAGCTTGAAATGACTCCATAGTTCAAACAAGTCTTCACGCCATTCAACACCGTTGCTGTTGTATCGTATTTCCATGTCCTTGGCATAACCTTGCTTAATACATTCTTCTAATATAGCATAATGTTCTTCAATGATTAAGGGTTCGCCGCCAGCAAAGTATAGCTGTTTCATATGCGGCACTTGTTCCCAAAGCTGTTCCCAGAACTTAGGATTGTTCTTGTGCCAGTTATAGCTGGCGCCGTTTTCTTGTCCTTTGTTACCCCATTGCATTGTATCTTTGAGTGTTGGGTTTTGCACTTGAGGATACATCTTTTGCCATTCGGGAATCCATAAGCTACTGTCATGCGGGCTGCACATTACGCAAGCCAAGTTACATTTAGTACCAAATCGCATGTCAATGTAGCTAATCTTGGGAGGAATACTACCATCTTCTGCTGTGTCGCGTACTAGCTGGTCAACATCTACTCGCTTGCTCCAATATTCGGTTTCCCATTGACGCTTACTGCGATGTCCTTCGCGTTCTTCTTTATAGCACTTGATACAGCTAGGAGGTTCTTGCCCTGCTAACATTTGCAAGCGGTTATTTTTCATATAGTCGTTGTTCCAACTACTTAGAAAGTCCGTATGATTTAAGTTAGCAGGTTTACCGTCGGCATTTTTAAGTACGCCTACTTCTCCGCCATATACTTTGTCGTTGGTGGGCCCAACGCTACTGGCATTAGCAGTACAGCACACTCTCATGTGGCCATTTGGTCTAGTGCTTAAATGTATCCATGGTAGGATACAAAATGTTTTACTTGGTAATTCTGCCATAATATTTTAGTTACTCAAATCGTATATCTCTGTTTAATGCATTTTCATCGTTGCTTGCACCACATACTGTAACACAAGTTGAAAAAGGACTATTTGTATTCCAACTTTCTTCTAATTTTTTGTAAGCATTTATTATGTCTTCTTTACTGTTAGTAATGAATATGCGATCATAATCATTGCCCATGAAATTTTTGAGAGTATCATGGCGGTTCTTATCTGTAACTAACCAACAACAAGGAGTTACAAGACCGGTAAATTCAATAAATGCCCCGGGGTATTTTTTACAGTAAGGATTTATTTTTTTGCTCATAAAAATTATTTTCGATTTCTCTAAACGGCTTACTCGTTGCTAACCAAGGTTCTGCATAAACTAATCCGTGCTGTAAGAAAAATTTGTCGAAGCCCATTTCAACACTAATTTTATAAGAATCCATTATGGTATTTTCATTGTAAGAAAACACAAGATGTTTCCATTGTATGCTAGTTTTTTTGTTTAATCTTTTTTTGGTTGCAATTACAGTTTTAATGGCGTTTTCAACATCTGCCCACTCACTGTTTATTCTATACTTAGTATAATTTTCCGGTGTACCGTCTATGCTGAACACCAGCATATCGTTGTCATGTAATGTTTCGGTTAATTTAGTCCACCATTCGGTGCTTTTACCTGATCCGTTAGTATGGATCAATAAACAGCAGTCTGGGTTACTTTTTTTAATTGCATCGACTAAGCCAATAAAGTCTTTGCTGTAAATCGGATCTCCCCAATTGCCACAAAATAATATTAATCGTGGATGACAGTCTAGTAGAAATTTTTTAAAATATTCAACATCTAGGTCAAACATTTTTTGAACATAGCGGCCGCCAGGGATAGTTCTAGCACACTCGGGACACGATAATCGACAACGATTTGTTAACCCAACATGTAAATTATTAAAATCAATCATAGTATTTTGTAATTTCCAATTGGAAGAACTTCAAGTTTCTTAACGTTGCAGACTTCTGTACATCTATATATTCTACTTGTTTTAGTTATATCGTGTTCGTAGTCAGACCAGCTTGCCACCAGATCATTTTGATAAAATTCGTGTTGAAGAATTTCCTCGACAGTATGTTTAGTTAGATCATTCCAAGAATCGTCGCCGTATGCATCATATAATCTTTTTTTCAGCGCATCGACTTTTCCTTGATCTAAATTTATAAGGCCGTTATGCAGGAAACAACAAGGCCATAGTCTACTATCAAACCCAATAAAGTACATTTTTTTAGTTTGATTGTTACATTGAATTTCGTTATGAACTGAATCTGCTAATCTGTTATTAATAGAGGTTAGATCAGTGTAAGAGGAACGACGTTTAATGTCATCGACTTTAATTTTTTGTATTTTTTCTAAACCGAGACTTGTAGCAACACTTCTGTCATGGCGACTCATAAATTCATTGAACCCCATTTCGACACTGAGTTGTTTTGCTTCCATGATTTGATGTTCGTTCCATGGAAATATTAAATATTGCCAGCCTGCGTTGCCGCCGGCCGCAATAAATGCTCGTGCATTTTCCATGATTTTAGACCAAATAGTATTTTGTCTATAGATATGGTTAGTATCTTCCATGCCATCGATACTAAATTTTACTACATGCCTATCGTGCTTTTGTAAAATTTCTGCCATTCGTTGCCAATATTTGGTATTGCGTAAACTGGCATTAGTATGAATTAATACATTATATCGACCTACTGTGCTAGCCCAATCTAAAAACTCCAGGAACTCGGGATGCATCAAAGGATCATCGATAGTGCCACAAAACTCTAATTCTTCTATAGAACTAAAACTAGGCGATAATAATATTTTCTTAAAAACATCAAAGCTGATATATTGTTTTTCAGGGATTACATATTTCTTTTCATTAAACGAAGTTGAATCGGTGCGAACACAACCTAAGCATAATGCATTGCACATAGAGCTTAGTTCAAATTGTAATTTTCTTGGATTAGGAAGATACGGATTCATATTTTTTTGGTATCATTACATCTGCTGTACACATACAATAATTATCTCGACAATAAACATCTTCACTAAGTAGTTTATCAAACTTTTCAATTGTAGTAAAAGTAGATAATGTATTGCAAGTAGCTGGCCTTATATTCCAATTGGAATCAATAAACAAGTGATTCTGACCCATAGTACAGGACCAGCCTAAAAATTTATTCTGCCCTTTATTAACTAGCTCAACTTCGTCCATTCTTTCAATAGTAGAATCATTGTGCTTTATAAATGTTTGCCCGAACGCACTTCCGGGACTATATCTCTTTATCCCTGTCTTAAAAATAACTCGACTGTTTTCTTCTAACCAAGCTAACTGCTCTAATGAATATTCATAGCTAGACGAAACTTGTTGAGTGTCCCGTTTAAAAACTCTGCTAGCTCCGACAGTTACTGCGGGCATAGTTTTAAATCGATTATAAGCGTTAACAGCTTTATCCCATAATGGCGGATACATAAGTGTAAATACGCCTACATTAGTTTGCGTGCTGATATACTCAACTTTTTCAAATATTTCATCGTCATTGACCGACTCTGGATGATAACTAACAGTAATTTTAAAAGCTTTCTTAGCGTACTGCTGCCACCAATCTAAACTACGACTAGCGTTAGTATTAACATAAGCCGACCAGCCGGCCGAGTCTATAAAATCTAGTAGAGTTTCAAAAACCGGACTTATAGTAGGTTCGCCGCCATTAATAAAAATATGTACGCTGCGATCTTTTAATTGTAATCGAAGCTTGTTGAGAAAATTTAATAAAACTAACTGATCTTCCTCGCGATTTCGAAACACATTTCTGCCCCGATGTAATTCAGGAGGACAATAACTGCAATGATAAGTGCATAAAGTATTTAGAGTCCAGTCGATTGTGAATCTATTAGAATCATTAAATATTTCAATAGGTGTCGTCATGTATTGAATTGTTCTTTGAACGCATCGTATTTAGTTCCACAAATTTTAGCGCACATTGAACTTTTGCCTTCGGCACAGCTGGGCTTGTTCCAGCTGTCGGGGATTATTTTCTGAAAATAGTCACCTTGTATAATTTCTTCTAGACTATGTTTTTTAGCATCAATTGAATCAACACTTGCTTCATTGATAAACTTCCAAACTTGGGCACCTTGTTCTTTATAATACCAAACATACATCTGGCCAGCAAGCCAACAGCAAGGCTGCACAACACCTTCAGCAGTGATATATAAATTCTTTTCTTTAGCTACTTTACAGTCAATGACAGCTTCGTCCCAAATATGTTCTACTGGTTTCTTTTTAGCAGGATCAGTGCTAAAAGTCTGGATACCTTGAAGCCCAGTGAGCTTGTCAATTGTTACTACATTGTCTACTGTAATCTTTTGTTCATTAGCAGGATTAGCTGCTTCTTTTAGCTTATCTAATACAGCGTTGCGATACTTGGGATTAGTCGGAGCTTGCAATAATGTTGTCAAACCTTTACGGTTTTGTGCTTGATGTGCATCTTTAGTTTGTGCTTTTGTATTGCTAAAGAATCTTGCAGACTTTTTGTATTGAAACTTTTCAAAGCCCATTTGCTTTGATAGTTCTTCAGCAGCTTCAACTTGATGTTCGTTGTGAGCAAAAACAATAAAATCCCATCGCGCACGGCCTCCGGCTTTTATAAATGCTTCAACATTACGCATTATATTAGACCATACCGTGCCTTGACGATACAAATGATTAGTGTCTTCTAAGCCATCTAAGCCAAATACTACATAACCTTTGCGCCCAATTACACTTGCCAATTCTGCCCACCATTCAGGCTTCTTCATTGAGCCATTGGTATGCATACTTAGAAACAAGTCTGGATTATGTTCTCTAAAATACGCAAATGCTTCTAGCGTATCTTTGGCTACTGCCGGATCGCCGTAGTTGCCGCACATGTAAATGCGTTTTAATTGTTTTACAAAGTCTATTTTAAATATATGTTCAATGTCGCTAATGCTAAGTTCGCGCCCATTAAGATGAGGATTAATATCTCCGCCATTTAAATTCCTTGCACACATAGGACACGAAGCGTTACAGGCCTCTGTCATTTCTAAATGAACTACTTCAATGTCCTGATAATTATACACCTAGCCACTCCCTGAATTTAAACTCAATAAATTTAAAGTCATTAACTAAGTTAAGATCACTGCCGGGCTGTGCGGCAAATAATTCTCCAGCACGAGCACCATGTACACTAAAATATCCATGTTTAGCTTCCAAGCCAGCATTCAGCCACATATTGAGACGATCTAGACTTTCTTGATCGTTGTTATTTTTATTAATACCAGCACTGAGTTTTACTGCTTCGCGGAATGCAGTACGCCAAGTTGAAAATGGTGTGTAATTAAATCTATGCTCACTAGCTAGTACATTTACTTTGATATAGCTGTCAGCTAATGTTGTTGTCATGTCCGGACGATCCAATCGCTCTGCACTAAAACAATCTTTGCTAAACAATTTAATACCGCCATGGCCATAGACTAACCCGTTAATGGGATTTTTGGCACGAAATACTGCTACGCTCTTAGGCTTGAGATCAATTTGTTTATCAAAATTAAAACTGTCAACTATCCAGCAATCTGCGTCTACAACATAAAATCTGTCAGCATCGCAAATGTTGGCAATGTGTTTATGGCTAGCAAAAATATTACCTACTGCTGCAACACTATGGGCATGCGGCACTTTGCTTTGCAATCTTTTAAAGTTTTCTTCGCGATTTAATTCGTCAGTATATAAAAAATAAACAGGCGTCATTTTAAAACCTAGGTAGTGTAAATCCAAACAAAGGTAGCGCACTGTGATTTAGCATTGCAGGCCAGCCAAAATTCTTAGGAGGATTAATGTTAACATGTTTAAACCAGCGGCTTTGGCCGGCGTCGAGTTCTGCTAGTGGCAAGTTAAGCTTCTCGACTAAGGCCTGCATGACACGATTGCTGTCTTCGTCGGGATTAGTAGTTAGCTCTTCGATGTCTGACCAGTATGCCTTAAACCAATCATAGTCGCTGATTAGACTATGATCAAAGTTTTCGATGTACAAATTATAAGCACCGAGTCTAGCGCCGTAGATTGCCCAAGCTCCATTGTCAACATCGCGACCCACCGTCATCCATATTAGCCAACGAGCAAAGTTGCCAGGATACATTTTATGATTGAAGTCTTCGATGTTTACTTTGTGCCCTTGATCTAGCCCCATTTTTACACCCTCTCTAAAGCCTGCTCTGAATGCTTGGAAAGGACTGGCATTGTTCATAACAGTGCCATAAGTGTTGTTCATTTGCTTGTAGTTTTCAAAGTCCCAACAAAAGTCTACATTGTTGTCATTATCATCTTTAGTAGCAGCTTCATGTGTACGCATGTTTAATACATATGGTGCGTACCATAACTTAACTCCGCCGTTGCCATAAACAAGACCATTGACAATGTTGCGACTGCTCCAGCTGAATGTTGCTCGTATATCATTGGCTGGAACTTCAATACTTTGACGCCATATAGCAGAGTCAACATAGCAGTCGCCATCTACAGTAAAGAATCTATCGTTTTCGGCAAATGCAGCACAGGCCTTGTGTGCAGCATCGAGTCCCTTAACACCATGTACACGATGCACTAAATTTTTGTTAGGGTGAGTAGCCTTTAGTCGTTCAAAGTTTTCGTCGGCATTAGGTTCGTCGTAACTTAAAAATACTACAGGAATATCCTTAAGGCGAAATGTATAATTGGTAGATGTTAAACTATTAGTGTTTATAGAATTCATTAAACTCATTTTTCATCCATTCGTAGTCGTTGATTAATTTTAACTTGTCAGTGTTATTTAAGTTGTCTAGGCCGTATTGTCTGCCTAGTTTTGCACCATCAATGGCGTATTGGCCGTTGGGTCTGTCCATGCCTTGTGTACACCAAATTTCTAATCTGCGCTCAGCATCCGGATCTAGACTAGAACTTAACTTAGCACATTCTCTAAAAGCACTACGCCAAGTAGTAAAAGCATCATAGTTAAAAGCAGTGACATTACTGATTTTGTTAACTAGTTTAAGTTTACCTAGTCCGGTGGTTAAGTCAATCTTCCAAGTTTCAGCATCTAACAGCATTTGTCTTGGGAACAACTTAACACCACCATAGCCGTACTCTAAATCATTAATGGGATTGATACTGGTCCACAAGTGTACGCAGTCCATGTCGAACACATTGGGTCTAAAATCAAAGCGCCAGTTGTCTACTAGCTCGGCATCACCGTCAACTACATAAAACATTTCTGTAGTGGCTAAAGCAGCAGCCTGTTTATGTGCTTGAAAGATACCTTTGACATTTTTAACTCGTTTGGCAGTCGGGCAAATTTCCAGAACACGCTGCCAATTGGCTTCGGCATTGGGTTCATGATAGCTAATAAACACTACATCAAAGCCGCCAAATCGAACCCCAATATTACCTACTTCTTTAACACCTAATCGTTGACCATTAGGTATAATTCTTGCTGCCCAAATCTTTTCATTATCTGTATGTAGATTATCATCTAGCATCCACACATGTTCATAACCTAGGTCATAATAGGGAATATGATCGTCAATAAAATAATCCAGTCGAGGAATATCAGGATTATAAACAAACTCAGGATGTGCAAAGCCTACATCTTTTAATCCTGGATCTGGCTCCAGACTATCGATTCGCAATGCCCAGATACTGTCATCAGTGGGGTTAAATCTTGGATCAATATACCATACTATATCATTTTTAAATTCGTAGTATGGCAGAACTTCATCAAACACAAAATTAACATCAGGAATAGCAGGATTCTTTTTAATAATGGGACTAACTGATCCCATAGTCTTAAGACCTTGAGACTCGGACACAGCTATTCTAATAGCCCATACACGATCTTCTAGAGGATTAAAACGTTGATCTAAATACCATACATGATCATATATTAGATCCTGATAAGGAACAGATATATCAACATCAAACGCAACCTTAGGAATGTCAGGATTATATTTGATTACAGGACGAACATAGCCCATGTCTTTGACACCCAAAGATTTATTAGGTCTAATCCTTTTAACCCAAATCTTTTCGTTATCAAAGTTAAACTTAGGATCCAAGTACCAAACTAGTTCATATTCAAAATCAATATATGTAGCCGACTGGTCTTCTTCAATATCGAACCTAGGTATGTCTTGATTGTATTCGACTATGGGACTAACATAGCCCATGTCTTTAAGTCCTTGGGGCTCATTAATAGGTTTAATTTTTGCTGCCCAAATCTTTTCTTCAGTCGGGTTATAATTGTTGTCTAAATACCATACCAGTTCATAGTCCAGATTATAATAAGGAGTAGCTGTTCTGATATCAAAGTTAAAATTGTTAAGAGCTGGATTAGTTATTAATACAGGACTGACAAAGCCCATGTCTTTGTGACCGTGAACTGTGCGAGGACTGATTTTAGCGTACCAGACTTTTGCTGGTTCGAAGTTAAACTTTTTATCTATATACCAAACATGCTCGTATATTAAGTCTTGATAGGGTATACTAAATTCAACATCAAATTTAACAGAAGGAATATCACTGTTATATTCGATCAGAGGGCTAGTATAACCCATGTCCTTAACACCTTTAGAATTTTTAGGTGTTATACGCTTAACCCAAATCTTTTCGTTATCAAAGTTAAACTTAGGATCCAGGTACCAAACTAGTTCGTAGTCAAAGTCGATATATGTTGCTGCGGTATTATCTACACAATCAACATCAGGAATATCTTTATTGTATTCAATAACCGGACCAACATAGCCCATGTCCTTGACGCCTTTGCTTGGACCAACAGATGCGATCTTTACTGCCCAGACTTTTGTGGAATCTTCTACATAATTAGGATCTAAGTACCATACTAAATCATAGTTGAGGTCGTGGTATACAACACGACGACTAAAATCAAACTCAACTTGAGGTATAGCAGGATTGTATTCCATAACTGGACCTGCGTAATCTTTGGGCTTAATAAAACCTTTTTCCTTGTAGCCTTGACTATTGCGCGGAGTAATTTTCGCTGCCCAAATCTTATCACCTAAATAAGTAAAGCCAGAATCAAGATACCATACATGCTCGTAGATTAAATCTTGATAAGGAGCAGAGATGCTATCAAACTCGTCAATAGGTATATAAGAGTTATATTCAATCACCGGTTGAACATAACCCATGTCTTTGACACCTTGAGATGCGTCAGGTAAAAACTTTGCTACCCATATCTTTACACCATCATTATTAAACTTGTCGTCTATATACCAGACTAGTTCGTAGTTATAGTCATAGTGAAAGTAAGGTAAATCTATTGTTATGTCAAAATCAACTTCAGGCAATGCCGGATTGTAAACTAACGGCGCAGACAATACACCCATGTCTTTGCTGCCAGTTATTTCAAATTCTGTAGCAACGGCCTTGGCGATCCAGACACGATCCTCTGTATACCATACATGTTCGCTGGCAGCATCTTCAATATTAATTTTATAGTTTTCAATGCTGTTGCGTAAACTAGTATTAATGAACTTGACTTCGGGATTGAACTTAACAGACTTTTCAATATCAAGTTCACAATGAACCAAGTCCCAGCCTTTGGATTCGGTCCAAGACCTTTTAAATTTCTTAACTAGCCACAAGTTATCTATGGCCCAGACTACACATTTGTCGCTGACGATCTCTTTGGGATCAATATAGTCTAAAATCCATGGATCGTACTTAGGATTAACAACGATAAACTCATCATGGGCTTGACCGGCTGCATGTAATCTACGATCAAATGTATTAGGATCCTGTTCCCATGTAATTGTTTGAACTATGTTTTTGTCTATTTTAATCATGTTAGTACTGGCACATGATATCGTTCGTAGAACGCTGCTGCATCCTTGATATCATTTACCATTGGTTGACCTTTAATGTTCAAACTTGTATTCAACAACATCGGACATCCAGTTTCGCTGTACCAATCTTCTAACAATTTTCTGAATCCCGGACTATCGTTCTTACTAACAGTTTGAACTCGGCTTGTGCCATCTCCATGTATTATAGCAGGAAACAAGTCAGGTTGTCTACACTTTGCCACAAATTGCATAAACGGACTTGCCGTTATTCCGGCAGGCATTTCAAAATATTCGTGTACATGTTCTTCCAAAATAGCCGGAGCAAATGGACGGAACTTTTGTCTGCGTTTAATGTCATTGACTTTATCTTTGATATCCGGGCCGCGCGGATCTGCTAATAAACTACGATGACCCAATGCACGGGGACCGTATTCAGCTCGTCCACTAGCAACACCAACTATTTTGTCACGCTTTAAGTTTTCAATAAGTTGTTCAACAGGATATTGCTTCCCCATGTCTGTGCCTAAATATGGGCCAGGCCAAACAACATGTTCTTCAAAATAACCGCAGACTGCTCCAACAGCTGAACCAGCATCGCCAGGATTGGGCATGATCCAAACATTATTCCATCCTGCTGTAATTTCGCTATTAGCTACACAATTGAGAGCACAACCTCCCATGAGTATTAGATTACTACTAGGTAATGTTCTTTTGGCCCAAGCGACAATGCCTTGCAGTAATTCAATATAAATTTGTTGTGTTGCTGCGGCAATATCAAATATATCTTGCTCTTTAAGAAGATCTAATCTCCAGTCCGGGCATCCTCGATGTAAGTTACGCTTGAATTTAATTTCTGCGCCGCGTATAGTATCAAAGAAATCGTTATATATGTCTGCCTTTAATCTATTGGGATCACCATAAGCAGCCATACCCATAAGGATATATTCTTCTTCGTTGGGTTTTAAACCGCAACGCTGTGTCATTGCACTGAACCAAAGACCAACACTGTCTGGATAACTTTGACTATATTGCTTAGTTAGTTTATTGTCGACTCCGGTCCAAACTGTTAAAGTTTCAAACTCGCCTATGCTATCAATAACTATAACTGTAGCATCTTTAAAACCGCCAGTGTAATATCCAGCAGCAGCATGACTATGATGATGTTGACCAATATGAACCGGTGCGGTAAGATTATACTTGGCTAGGTATGAGACAACATCATTTTCCTTTGTACGATCTCCTTGGCCGGCAATATATTGTCTAGCAGTTTTAAGTTTTGGATCCTCATACCAAACAATTAAATCTGGACGACCAAACTGTTCTGCATCAGTAATAATACCTGCACAGAGATCGCCATCATTTTTGATGCCGCTATAGCGTTCGCTGTGTGCTGCAAATTTTAATTCTTTATCGTGCCAAACACTGACGGCAGCATCATGACTGTTAGCACTTATTCCCCAAATATTCATCGATATATAAATGGATCTCTTCGACGCAGTTCTTCTAACCGTAGTCGTAGTTTCTTTTCGAACTCTGCTTCGGCAGAATTATGGCTTTGGTCAAACTTTTTGTATAAAACTAATAATGATTCGATTTTTGATTTTAGCTGTTTAACAAAGTCGTCGACATCAATGGCGGTCATAATAGCACGATACTCGTCACTGTTAAAGCAATAATGACCGCTAACGCTTACGGCGATATCTTTGTCAGTTACGCCTTCGGCTACCCACCGTTGCCAATAATTTTTGCTGTAAACCATGTCAGCAAATTTCGACCATAAATTTTCAGGACTAAATTCTTTTAGTAAATCAGTTTGAATCTTTCCTAACTGCGGTGCAATGTTTAAGCTATCAACTCCGCCTTTGATTCTTAATTCAATATCCGACTCAGTAAAATAATCTGCATTATGTTCTTTAAATAAAAAACCTGCGTTGTGTAATTGTAAACTTACTCGATGGTTTCGATTGACATCAAAACTTCCCACTTGATTATCTTTAGTTAGACTACCAGTTTGTGTCACAAAGAACTTAACATTTTTATGGTACTTGGCTAAAAACTCTAGCTGGCTTTCAATTCTTCCAATGCTACTATTAATATCCACACCTGTATTGTCTTCACTACCAAACTCTAACAGCATGTCAGGTTTAATGCTTAGTGTGAAATCAATAAGTTCGGTGGCGTAACTCAATTGATTTTCAGGTATGCGACTAACATCGATATGAATTAAATCGAAGCCAGCAGCAATGTCTGCTTGTATAGTTTGTTTACATCTTACAATTGCATCAGCAATTGGTAGCCCTTTGTCTTTGTCGCTAAAGTATGGACCACAATGATCTCTACATAACAACAAATTATCACCGCGAAAGGCTTTTACTTTAGCTGCTAGTTCGTGTGTGGTGCATACATAGCCAGAATCAAAATCAACTTGATTTCTACTAGCAATAATCATTAAAGGATATTCTTTTGTATGTTCTGCTAGTATTCGAATTATTTCATCACTCATCGGGCCGAAGCCTAGTTTAAATTTTTTTATATCCATTATTGCTGTCTTTCAAATTTATCAAACAAATCAGGCTCAGCTGTTATACCCGTATAAACTTTAAACTGAGCTAAAAATTGTTGTTTATAGAATTCCTTACCTGACAAATATTTAACTCCAGCATCCAAGCATTGTTTTGTTAAATCGTTTTCTTTAACTGCCAAATCAATTACTAATTTAACACCATTGGGTAATTTGGTATAAGGACTTTCAGCTGACATCGTACCAAAGGCTGTGGCATTAATTATTATATCAGTATCTAGGTCCTTTTGATCCCAAGTGCCAAGTGCCCTTGCTGCAATATTAATTGCACCATAGTTGTCTGATTCCAATCGACGAATAAAACTAGATGCCATTGCGCCGCTTCCTAGGATAGTGATCCTATTAGCATTCTTAATTTCCTTGCAAGCCCATTCTATGCCAGCAATATCGGTGTTATATCCAACAAGTTTTTTATCTTTAACCGTTATAGTATTGCAGCTATTGTATATATCTACATAGGCGCTTACATCGTCCAAATATTTAACCACCTCTTTTTTAAACGGCATGCTGACACTAATGCCTGCAACTTGTTCTTCTATAGCATAGGACAGGCTTTGTACTAAGTTGTCTGTGCCTCTAGGTTCATATGTAGCATTAATACCGTAATGCTCAAAAAATTTTGTGTAAAAGTATTGTCCGGTCTTTCCGGGATACTGACTCAGGCTAATAAATTTTTTCATTGCTTGTATGCTTCTAACTTAATAATTTTTCCTAAGTTATTAAATGTAATAATGTCGACTACTTTTAATTTTATGCCGTCAATTTCTACTAGAATTTTAGCCATAGCAGTTAAACCATATACTGCAATTATTTCAGGCACAACTTTAATAGTGCCGACACTATTAAATAACTCTTGATTGTTAGTCATTACTGCATCACGGCCATGTAGATTCATTTCCCAATCAACAAGCTCAACAGTTTCGTCAAACATTCTTGACAGCTCTGCAGAGTCTTTGAGAGTAAATGCGAGAAAGTAATCTCGACTTAGATTTTCAATTAGCGTTTGCATTTTCTATTTCCTGAAATAATTTAATACCTAAATACCACAAAAATAAATCAAATGGTGCAGTATGCAGCGGGCTCATATTCCAAAATATAATAGGTACTAACAGTTGTACCTTTTTGTAGTCGTAACCTTCGCTTATAACAAACTCTTTAAGACGCTTGATATACACATCATAATGATCCACATGCGGTACACTTAATGTAACCGAGTCGCCATCTATTTCAATATTAAAATTATGCTCTTTGATATTAGCATAATTGATTACAAAGCCTCCCATGAGCTTGGCCAAGTCGTAGTATATGTCGCCATACTCTACTATATCAGCAAACTCATGACGCCAATCAATTACTTTAAAGTCTCCACGCGGGCCGATAATAGTATTATCAAAATGTAAATCGCCGTGTGTAAATCCTGCTGCATAAGTTGTAGATAAGTAATCCCAATCTATGCTATCTAAATAGTATTTGTAGTCTTTAACTTCGACGCCATCGATGTACTTAATTTCACTGAGTGCAGGATATTTTTGTAAAAACTTATCGACTCTGGCCAGTGTTTTTGTTTTGTAAAATTCTATACAAGCGGCTCTAAGATCCAAGTCTACTGGTTGCCACACATCCCTCTTTAGCCAAGCAAGATAGTCTGTGAATACAACAGGATGATTAAAACTATATAAAGTCTGTCCTGGATGGAAATCATAGGCCATATAATTGCCCACATATTCACAGCGACTAGGAAACACATTAGGATTAGCCTGAGTTTTGTCATATTTCTTTTTGGCTACAGAACTGTCTAACCACCACTTGACAACTTTGTTATTGCAGATATAAGTTACTTCGTTGGTTTTACTAAAATCAAATTTCTGGCTTTTGCTTAATGCAGTAGTATACTGTTCTGCGCTGCCGAAGTCAAGCCATGTATCTAATATTGCAGTATCGCTACCACGACGGATAATGGGTATAAATTCTGTACCATTGTGCTCAGTTAAGTCATCGAAGAACTTTTGCCAATCGTGTATGTACATTAGCCCAGTCCATGCTGCCCATTCTGAATTTTGCTGCTGCTTGAAAGTAATATCCTGTATTGTAGAATCACGACCAATTTTAAACATAGTGTATAAACTGGTGATGTTTTCAGGCACATGTTTTACAAAATAGCAATCCTTATTTCGAACTCTATCCATAATAGGCTGATCAAAATAAGTGTCGCAGGTCACATACCAAAACGGGCCGTCAATAGCTGACTTACATTGTAATACACTATACCCTGTTCCACTTTTAGGGCCAGTCCAGTCATCAATATCAACAAACTCTATGTGCCTGTCAGCATAAGCAATGTTGCAAAAATCTTTTACTTGCTGTGCAAGATAACCCACTGGAATAACAAATCTAGTGTCTTTGGGAAACTGTTCAATTATGTGTCCAATTACCGGCTTGTCAAGAAAAGGTAACAGTGCTTTATTGAGATTTTTAGTATAGTTACCCATACGACTGCCCAGACCGGCAGTTGGAATGATTACTGTATTACTCATGCTCGTAGCTGATCTTTCCGTGCTTGCGCCCCTTGTCATCTTGAAGTCTAATAACATCGTCTAAATGGCAAGTACTAGATTCAATAAAAGTTAAATCAGTTGTTGCTACAACACGGTGTACATATCCTGGCTTGATATCAAATGCCATTCCTTCATACAAATCAATGACATCAAATGTTCTTTCATATATGACAACCTCTTCGTCTGTCATACCGTCGGCTAGGAATTTATCAATATCGAACAATTCTTTACTACGATAAAGTTTTCCAGTGCCACTTAATACATAAGTGGTTTCAAATTTTTCTCTATGAACTTGCAAGCTAGTTCTATTGCCGGATTTGAACAAAATCTTTTTTAAAGCATACGGAGTTCTGACACCGTCAGCAATCCATAATTCATGTCCCCAATGTTTATTAACAATTTTTATGTCCATGCATTTTCCTTTAATTTTTCCATAATCTTATCGTAGGCACAGCGATGTCCTGCTGCGCCGGTATGCCAACTTGGCAAATCGTCAGGGTAATCAATGCTCAACTGTCCCCAGCTTAATTCACAAATATTTATAGAGTCAATGAACTTTTTATAATAGTCTGGTTCATGTGTTAAGATCAAATGATTTATATTGGCACGCTTTAGTAATTGATGTGCCATGGTCATCAATCCAATTGTTTGAATTCTGTTAATTCTGGTCTCATGAATAGTGGTTCCATAATCGTATAGAGTTTTCATGCGCTGTTTTGGTTCAGTGCGAAATCTAGCGTAGTAACCTGAGTCTATGTCTTTGCTGCCAAAATTTTCCCAATAGTCAATAACACCCATAAGATTGTCAGTGAACATTGCGCCAGTATAATTGGGATCATTAACTAAAGGATGCTTGAGCCTAACTTCATGATCATGCACATGATATGTGTGTTCTCCGTAAGGAGGATATTGATGGTAATTAACATCTGCCAGTGTAATTTCGCCGCGTGGGAAGTCATAGTCCATGGGGAACCAATCTACACGATCGTAGCTAGTGTGACTAATAATAACTAAATCGGCAGAGTCGGTATATTTTTCCGCAGCATATTGTGCCTGCAAATAAATGCTGAAGTTAGTGCTAGATCCTTTAGCCAAGTTAATGACATCCTTACCTAGCGTTTGGCCTAGTAACTGCCCGTAAGGTTCAGTATCAAGATTGTGACAGCCTATGCCAATATTAAAACTGTCGCCACAAATAACAATATTATTCTTCGCCATATAACTCCATTAATCTAGGATATAAAACTTCTTCAGCCCAATACTTATGTCCCTCTATTAAAACATGCATAGCTGGCGCATGTCTAAATCCCTGAACATTGCAGACAGTTTGCATAGCATCATTGAAGTATATACCGATGTTGTTCGCGTGTTCAGTATTTTTTAATTGCACAGGAAATAATTTATAAACATCGATTCCTTTTGGTTGCATCCAAACATCCCACCATGCCGGAACACTTTGAAAGAATAGATACTTAATGCCTAAATTTTCCAATGTGTTTTTCATCATGAACTGCTGCTGTAGATATATTTCGATTGATCCTATTAGGCTAAGTCCAGACGCTATGTAATGCTCTTGGTATTTTTCTATGTCCTTGACCAAGTCAGGAACGCGGGCCCGTTCATAGTCATACAAAAAATCTCCAAACATCTGTGTCATGTTAAATCTGTGCCAGCCTGGTATGCGAGGATCTTCTATGTAAATTTCTCCTCGTTCGGCACTGGTCCAGCCCAACACTACAACTAAATCATCACGCTGATTTTGATCTAAGCTGTTGATATAATCTAGCGTTGTTCTTATCATGCGTTGATTAGATCCTCCGCCAATGCTGGCGTTAATAACAGTGGCTTCTAATTTTTTTCCAAGAAAAGCAGGCCAATTATATAGATTGTAGTAGTCGACTATGTTAAATTCTGCTGGTTGTTGACTACGCCAAGAATTAAACAATTCTGTATCATATTCTAACTCCATGCCAGCAGTCCAGCTACAACCATTTGCATATAATATTGTCATAGCAAATTATTTTCCTGAATATATCTGTATAACTCCTGAGCCCAAGCCTGATGTGCTTGCGGACTAGGATGCCAGCCAGCTCCTTGACCGATATTACAATAAGGATGTTCTAGGCCGGCATTATCAATAAAACTTTTAAATGTACTATTAGGTTGATCTTTTTTGTAAAAATTTCTAACATTATTCCATATTGCCGAATAGTCAAAAAGATTGTGTTGCCTATATTTTAAATTACTATTTGTATATTGATAGCCCGATAACTTTAACTTATTCAATTCTTGTTGTATGTTTAGTTCTTGCCATGCATCAATATTAGAGTTAGGTGTTTGATAGAATGCATTGAACTGTAGAAATTTTATGTCATGTGCTCTACAAAAGTTATCTAGCTGGATGCAGTTCAGTATAAAGCGTGGTATATATTCTTCGGGATTCCACAAATAAGCCACATACAGTTCCCAGAATTTTTCTTGTGCTTTGTGAGTAAAGTTTGGCACATTAGGCCAAAGTCTAAACGGCTCCGAAGTGTTGTCATCCTTGAACCAAAAACTATTACGCTCAGGGCTACTCCATCCTACAACTACAAAAAGGTCATCAGTGGATCTGTTAACAGCAATATAATTTGTTGTAATGTAATCAATAGTTCTACGCAATATGCTGCCATTGTCGTCAGCAGGCCATGCCAAGTTGACCACATCAGCATTTAACTTTTCAGCAAGGTAGCTGGGATAAGTTCTAGGCACTCTATAGGCATCGTTGTTTTCATAAAAATCGTACTGACAGACATGTGTGGCATCAGGATTTTCTTTAACTAGTTCTGGCGAGACTATTTCAGATCCAAAGGTCCAGCTATCACCATTGGTTATTAATGTCAATTTATCAACAGAGTCTAATAAACTCATCTATACCAATCCATACAAAGCTTCATTACTTGATCCCAATCATTAATAGGATCTAGCCCACTATCCGCTACATTTTTTCTAACTACATACCATGGAAAACTATTAAAGCAGTGAGGATGAATTGCCATTTCAATTAGATTCTTATACAACATACAACCAGGACCGTAATATAATTCCGGATCCTTATATATCATTGAAGCAAGATCCGGATATAAGTCTCTTTTTTGTTTATGTATGTTATAGATGTTAGCAACTAAATCCATGGTCTTACTGTCGCCATAATAAAATACATCGTCAAAATTATTATAATGAAACTCGTGCGGAAACCTAGCTATTGGCGTACAACTATAGCACATGAGTGGACTCATTGTGTGTACTATAAAATGATTATAGGGATTATAAATTGTGTCTAATCGTGCCTTTATAACACAGTCATATTCAAAGTCATTGGCTAATTCATACCGGCGCTTCATGTGTACACTTTTCATGAAACTGTAAAACATGCCGTCGAAATTTCTTGTCGATTTAGTTCTTTCCAAAAAGCCTGGCCAGACATCCATACAAAAATCTTTGGGTGCGTAAGCTGCTTTAATTTTTTCCGCAGTATCCGCAGCCACTGGCTCATCAGTGTAAACTTGTGTTTGTGTATTAGGCCTATAAGTGTTAGTGTCCCATGTATGTATAAAGTAGT